>Ga0307502_10000112_pt1 | contig 20990 bp, 15 predicted proteins | sample 16_S_MG_FD_201364 | JGI IMG/M metagenome (GOLD analysis project Ga0307502, IMG submission 201364) | Soil microbial communities from Populus trichocarpa stands in riparian zone in the Pacific Northwest, United States - 16_S | ecosystem: Environmental > Terrestrial > Soil > Riparian zone > Trees... | reverse complement strand
AGCCGACTCGATCAAGACCGAGCACGACGACAAGGTCGAGCGGATCGGCGAGCTGCGCGAGATCCTCGGCGACGAGGCCCACGTCTTCGCGATCATCAAGGAGGAGCTCGACGAGATCGCCGACCGGTTCGGCGACGAGCGGCGCACGCTGATCACCGACTCCGAGGACGAGATCGACATCGAGGATCTCATCGCCGAGCAGCAGATGGTCATCACGATCACGCACTCGGGCTACATCAAGTCGCTTCCGCTCACGACCTATCGCGCGCAGCAGCGTGGTGGCCGCGGTGTGACCGGCATGGACATGAAGGACGGCGACTACATCGAGCACCTCTTCGTGTGCTCGAGCCACGACTACCTGCTGTTCTTCTCCAACCGCGGAAAGGTCTACAGGTCAAAGGTCTACGAATTGCCCGAAGCGTCGCGAACGGCAAAGGGTCGCGCGCTCGTCAACGTGCTGCCGCTGCGCGAGCGCGAGCGGATCCAATCCGTGCTCGCGACGCGCGACTTCGCCGAGGGCAGGTACCTCGTGTTCGCGACCAAGCGCGGCATCGTCAAGAAGACGGAGTTCGGCGCCTACAACACGCCGATCAAGGCCGACGGGATCATCGCGATCAACATCCGAGACGACGACGAACTTGTCAGCGTGCGACGCACGGGCGGGGACGACGACATCCTCATGGTCTCGCGCAAGGGTCTGGCGGTCCGCTTTCACGAGGGCGACGCGCGGCCGATGGGGCGCGACACGTCGGGCGTGCGCGGGATGAACGTCGACCAGCCCGACAACGAGGTGCTTGTGATGGACGTCGCGCGCGACGACCAGGAGCTGCTCGTCGTCACCGAGAACGGCTTTGGCAAGCGAACCTCGATCGCCGAGTACCGCAAGACCAAGCGCGGCGCGATGGGCGTCGGAACGATCAAGCTCACCGATGCCAAGGGCGCACTCGCCGGGGCGCTCGTGGTCCGCGAGCACGAGGAGCTCGTCTTCATCTCCCAGAGCGGGATGGTGCAGCGCACCGCGGTGCGCGGGATCAGCCGCTACGGACGGCTGGCACAGGGCGTCCGGCTCATGAACATGAAGGACGACGACCTCGTGTCGGCCGTCGCGCTTGTCGTCGAGTCGGCACCGGATAACGGCAACGGCGTCACGCCGGTGCCGGATCGGGAGCCGGCTGAGGGGGGTCCGGACGGCACGATCGACGGCAGCTAGGGCGAAGGCGCCAGATCACGCGGCGCACGTCGGCGACGTCCGCTACGCTCCCTGGACCAGAGAAAGGAGGTGGTCCGAATCAGCTCAAGTTCTTACGGGACCCTGGAGGTGCTCGGCCGCTAGGTCGGGAAGGCTGGCTTGACCAGCGAATCCAAACCGGGCCACCCCCGAGCGGGACGCCGGACTGGTCCCACCGGCAGGTAGAACATTCCAGCTCGGGCTCTTAGTCCAGTCAGGTAGTTGCGAAGGGCGCCGTCTCCACGGCGCCCTTCGTACGTCTATGGCGTCCGGCGCGGCGCCCGCCCGGCCGGGTGCTGCTGCCGGCGAGTGCTGCGTGAGCTACTTCGCTACGGGCCGTGGCTTGTCGTGAACACTCAGCAGCCGCCGCGGGCGAGGCCGCGGGCGCTGCGTCCCGGGCCGGCCGGCTTTCGGGTGGCGCGGCTGGTTTGCTCGGAATCGCGCATGGTCGGCGCCTCTCGTTCGGGTTCGATGGCGTCGAGCCCTCTCGGATCGACCAGAACGAGTCTGCGGACCGAGGGGCGTGGATACATCGGCCCGGCGGGCGAAACGGTCGGGGCCTTCAATGGACCGGCCGTCGCGATCAGGCGAGCCGGCAGGGAGCCGGCCGGGACGGTTGACCGACCGACCGACCGCCCGCGCGTCGTCGAAGCTCAGGCAGCTTCAGGCAGCCACTGTCGCCACGCCGGCGGGATCGTCGGGCTCGCGACGTGGATGAAGACCTGCGGGTGCGGGACGCGCGGTGGGTGGCGCGGGTGCATGCCGACCTTCTGCGGCAGCGCGTCACCCTTGCGGCGGTTGCACGGCGCGCACGAGGCGACGATGTTCTCCCAGGTCGACGTCCCGCCCTTGGAGCGCGGGATGACGTGGTCGACCGTGAGGTTCGCGCGCGAGCCGCAGTACTGGCAGGTCCAGCCGTCGCGGGCGAAGACGGCGCGGCGCGTGATCTTGCGGCGGTGCGTGTCGCGCGGCACCTTGACGAACGTCACGAGGCGGATGACAACCGGGCGCGGGATCGTCGAATGCTCGGAGCGCAGCTCGTAGCTGGAGTGCTCGATCATCTCCGCCTTCTCCTTGAGCAGGAGGACAGCGGCGCGGCGAACCGTGCAGACGTTGATCGGTTCGTACGTGGCGTTGAGCACGAGCACACGACCAGACTCACGTCCGCGCCGCCGGTGCTCCGGATGCGGCGCGAACCCCGCTGGGCCTGGTGGCGTGGGTGGGTTCGCCATGGTATCGGGCGGAAGTCTAGGGGTCGCGACGGTAGAAACGTGCAAACTGCATGTGACGACGTTTCGAGACCGCCCGTTGGTTCAAGTCCAGCACCGGCCCAGGCTCAGTCGGCCACGGGATAGGACCCAAGGATCCGGACCCGCTCGCAGTGCTTGCGTAGGCCCTGCACCGCCTCGGCGGCGACACCCTCGCGCGCGTCGCCCTCGCAGTCGACGAAGAAGCGGTAGTGGCCGAGCTTCGCGCGCAGCGGCCGCGACTCGATCTTCGTGAGGTTCACGCCGCGGAAGGCGAACTCCGACAGGCAGCGCACCAGCCAGCCCGGGGTCGTGTCGCCGGCGCCCCAGAACGTCAGCGAGGTCTTGGTCGGCCGCGAGGGGTCGCTAGGGCCCGCCTCCCGCGCGAGCCAGACGAACCGCGTCGCGTTGCCGGGCTCGTCCGCGACGGCGTCGGCGAGGACGCTGGCGCCGTACAGCTCGGCGGCACGGTGCGTGCCGAGCGCCGCCCACGGTTCGTCGGACGTGGCGACGATCCGCACCGCCTCGGCGGTGGAAGAGGCTGATGCGACGACTGCCTGGGGCAGGCGTTCGCGTAAGAACCGCGCGCATTGCGAGGTGGCCTGTGGATGGGAGATGACGCGCTCGATCTCGTCGAACGCGATCCCGTCGCGGGCGATCAGGCATGGCGAGACCGCGATGACGACCTCACCCACGATCAACACATCTGCCTCGTCGTCGGCGAGCGTGTCGAACGTCACCGCGACCGCCCCCTCCAGCGCGTTCTCGATCGGGACGACGGCACGCTGCACCGTCCCGTCGTCGACGGCCATGATCGTGTCGCGTACCGTCGGCAGCGGGACGAGCTCGGCGTTCGCCGCCTCAGGAGCGGAGCGGACGGCCTCCTCGGAGAAGGTGCCTTCCGGCCCGAGATATCCGAGCCGCATCAGCTGGACAGCGCGAGGCGGAGGGCTTCCTCCTCCTCGGGCGACAGCCGCAGCTCGCCGCGGCCCTTGTCGACCTGCTTCGCGTACAGCCGGGCCTGGTCGCGGTGGTGGATCGACGACAGCACGACGCCCGAGCGCGAGCTGTCAAGCAGCGCGATCGAGGTCGACTGGCGCCCGGACATCTCGTTGTAGGCGTCGTAGCGGATCAGGCCCCAATGGGCGATCGCGCCGTCCAGCCGCTCCTCGGCGACGCCGACGCGACCGTCGAGTCGCTGCACCACCTCGGTGACGTAGTCGTGCAGGGCCCGGAACGACGCATCCAACCCCGCTGCGTGGGCGACGAGATCGGTCCCATCGTCTCCCAGGACGGCGCGTTGATCGGCCCGCAGGCGTCGCAGCTGGCGGTACAGCGCCGCTGCTGCCCCAAGCGCCAGGAGCGCGACGGCGGCGGCAGCCAGAGCCACGATCCCTACGGTGGAAGTCAGCTCCGCGGCCATCGGGCCAAACCGTAGCGAGGACAGGCCATTTTCTCGCCACGGGTGCCGGTCGAGCGACGGCGCGCAGCCGTGGGGAGGACGGGCGCTGGTCGAGCGACGGCGCGCAGCCGTGGGGAGGACGGGCGCTGGTCGAGCGACGGCGCGCAGCCGTGGGGAGGACGGGCGCTGGTCGAGCGACGGCGCGCAGCCGTGGGGAGGACGGGCGTCGCGGCGTGCGCGATCAGCCGCGTTCGAAGATCGCCGGGTAGCTCTGCGAGTTGTTGGCGGTGTTCTTCTCGCCCGGGACGGGCAAGACCTCGACCGTGATCGTGACCGCGGTGCCGATCGGCGGCGACTGGCCGAGCGGGATCGCGACCGTCGGCTCGGTCTTGGGCATCGTCTGGTCGACGACCTTCTGGACGGTGATCGGCTTGCCGCCGCCGCGGATTCGTATCCGGACCTTGACGTCGGTCTCCGGGTTGTCGCCCTGGTTGGCGAACTTGACGTTGAAGGTGACGTTCGAGCTCACGCGGATCCGGTTGGGGGCGTTGGGTTGCAGCGTGGTATCGCCGATCGAGACGCCCAGCAGTCCGTGGCCGTGCAGGCCCGGCGCCGGCTCCGCGGTGCCGCCCGTGCCCGCGCCCCGGCCGGCCTGCGCGTTGATGCGCTTGGCGACCGTCGAGGGTTGCAGCCACCCGAGGTTTTGCAGGAAGTGGCTGTTGGCGATCACCTGACCACCGATCTCGCGCTTGTCGAGCACTTCCTTGATCAGCGTCGCGGTGCGACGGTTGTAGACCACGTCGGCTGCGTCGAACGCGCGCATCTCGCCGGCGATGCCGATCACCGCGGGCTCGGCCGCGGCGGCGTCGGTGGACAGCGCGCTGGGGATCTTCTCGGCGATCCTGCCCATCGCCTCCTGGATGAGCGACAGCGACAGGATCAGGTTGCGGTGCGCGAGCTTCATCTCGCCGGGCACGTCGAGGGTCTGCGCGCGCTTGGTCTGGGCCTGCGCGCGGAAGCGCAGCTGGTTGAGATCGGACTGGATGCCGGTCGACGACGTGCCGCCGTTGGTCAGCGTCTGAAAGAACGCGTCGGTGTTGGAGTTCGCCTCCTCGAGGAGGCTCGACACGTTGCGGTTGTAGTCCTTGAGCGCCTGATCGCGCTGGCTTGCGAGACAGCCGTTGATCCCGAGCACGAGCAGCACGATCACGAGCAAGCCGATGCCCGCCGCCGCGATGCGGCGGACGAGAAGCTGCTGCGGATCGACGCCTGGACCTACCGCTGCGGCCGCGGGACGTCGCGGCCGGGTACGGGTCGTCCGGGGCTCATCATCTTCGAAGAAGGACAGGAGGTCCACTCCTTGGCGGGAACGCCGGTGGCTCAGTATGACCGCGCAGCAGGCGCGACGGTCAGCCTGCAACTTTCCCGCCAGCTGGTGTTTTCCTCCCTGCAAACGCAAGGAGCCCATGTCGACCACGCCGAAAGCAGAGTCGGTGTCCCACGCCCACCAGCCTGCACCCGCCGCTGGAGCGGGCGAGATCGTCCTCGCTCGCTACCAGTTACGGCGCCGGCTGGGGGCCGGAGGGATGGGCGTCGTCTACCTCGCGTGGGACGAGCGCCTCGAGCGCGAGGTGGCCGTCAAGCGGATTGCCGCGCAGCACGATCCGGAGGGACGTGGTGAGCGCGAGGCGCTCGCGGCCGCGCGGCTGTCGCACCCGGGGATCGTCGCGCTCTACGAGTCCGGTCGCGACGACGACGCGGTCTACCTCGTTTCCGAGATCGTGCGCGGTCACACGCTCGCCGAGCTGCTGCGCGACGGCGAGCTGTCCGATCGCGACGCGGTGCGCATCGGCGCAGCGCTCTGCGGCGCGCTCGAGCACGCCCATGCGCGCGGTGTCATCCACCGCGACGTCAAGCCGTCGAACATCCTCTGTCCCGACGACCCCGAGGTCGCCGGCAGCGTGGCGAAGCTGGCGGACTTCGGGATCGCGCGGATGGCCGACCACGACGTCCTGACGCGCACCGGCGACATCATGGGGACGCTCGCCTACATGGCGCCGGAGCAGGCGCGCGGAGAGCGGATCGACGGCGCCGCCGACGTCTACGCGCTCGGCGTCGTGCTCTACGAGGCGCTCGCGGGCGCGAACCCGATTCGCGCAGGCAACCCGGCTGCGACCGCGCGGCGGGTAGGGATGCGCCTGCCGGCGCTGCAGCGCGCGCGCCGCGACCTGCCGGGCGGGCTGTGTCGCGCGATCGACGCGGCCGTGCAGCCAGACCCCGAGGCGCGGGCAGGACTGGTGACGCTGCGAGCCGCGCTGTCGGACGCCATCGAGCGGGTCGCAGACCAGCGCGGACCGATCGCGTTCGGACCGCCGGACGTGCGGGCCGAGCCGCGACATGCACCGACGGCGCTCGACCGGCGCCGCAACCAGCCGGCGCGCGATCGCTGGGACGCGGCCGAGGCGGAGCTGACGCGCGATCCGCTGCGCCCGGCGGAGCCTGCGGGTCTCCGTAGGGAGCTCGTGCCCGAGCAGCTCGGCCCGCCGCAGCACGAATGCCGCCGCACGGAGGTTGCGCCCGAGGTGCTGGGGCCGCAGCCCGAAAGCGGCCGCCGGGAACTTGTGCCCGAGCCGTTCGGTCCGCGGCAGCACGAACGCCGCCGCAGGGAGCTTGCGTCCGAGCCGCTCCCGCCGCAGTCCGAACGCGGCCGCGCACGCAGGCGTGGGCGGCGCGCCCGCCGCGCCGAGGACCCGCAGCGCCCGCGGCCAATGCGCCTCGTCGCGCGCCTCGTCGCTGGGGCTTCAGCCGCGGCGATCGGCGGCGCGGCACTCGCTTGGCTGGGTCCCGAACCACCGCTCCAGCCCGCCGCGGGCGCGACTGTCGCCGGCGCAGCCGTCCTGCTGCTGCCGCGACTGGGGTGGCTGCTGATGGCCGGAACGCTCGTCGTCTGGCTGGCCGCCGCGGCGCCCGGCATCGCGCTGATCGTCGCCGCGGCCGCCGCCCCGGTCGCGCTGGTGCTCCCCCTCAGCGGGACCTGGTGGTCGCTGCCGGCTCTCGGGCCGCTGCTGGGAGTCGCCGGCCTGGCGGGTGCCTGGCCGGCGCTCGCCGGCCAAGCCAGACGCTGGCCCGTACGCGCCGGCCTCGGTGCGCTCGGTGGTTGGTGGCTCGCTCTCGCGGAGGCGCTGACGTCGCGCCGGCTCGTGTCGGGTCCCGCACACGACGTCGCGGCGCGCGCGACGTGGGAGGGCTCCGCCGTGGACGCCGCCCGCGACGCCTTGTGGCCGCTACTGACCGGGGGCGCTCTGGCGCTGGCGGTGCTGTGGGCGATCGCCGCACTGCTCTTGCCGGTGCTCGTCCGCGGACGGTCCGCGGCGCTTGACATCGTCGGCGCAACCGCCTGGGCCGCGATGCTGGCGGCGGCGACGCAGGCATTGGCGCAAGCGCTCGTACTCGATCCGCCACGCGGGCTGGTCGCGGGCGCCGTCGCAGCCGCTGTGGTCGCCGTCGGAGCACGCGCGCTGCGCGGGCGGGCGTGAAGGCGCGCAGTCGTAGCATGAACGGCATAGATGAGCGTCTTACGCAACCTCGAGGCCAAGCTCACCGACCTCGTCGAGGGTACGTTCGGGCGCGTCTTTCGCTCCGAAGTCCGCCCGGTCGAGCTCGCGCGCAAGCTCGCCCGCGAGATGGACGAGCACAAGACGGTCTCGGTCTCGCGGATCTACGTCCCCAACGAGTACGTCGTCTGGCTTTCGATCGAGGACCGCGAGCGTTTCGCAGGGGTCGAGGAGTCGCTCATCGAGGAGCTGGGCGGCTACCTGCTCGAACATGCGCGGCGCGAGAAGCTCGCGCTGCTGTCGCGCCCGCAGATCGAGTTCCGCACCGACGAGCAGCTGGCGCTCGGGGAGTTCGGCATCCAGACCCGGCAAGTGCGGCCCTCGGAGGAGCGCGACGGTGCGCCCGCCCAAGCCGACCACGGCAACACGATGATCTACTCGACGGCCGGCCGGATCCGCGCGCCGGTCGAGGAAGCGCAGGGGACGCGCCCGACGCGGGCGCTGCTGCTCGCCGAAGGCCGGCGCCACGTCATCCCGCCCGGCGGGGCGCTCGTCGGACGCAGCCGCGAGTGCGACATCGTGCTCGCGGACGCGAACGTCTCGCGCCGCCACGCCGAGGTGCTGCCCGGCGCGGCGGGCACCTGGACGATCACCGACCTCGGCTCGACGAACGGCGTGAGCATCAACGGCCGGGATATCGATGGCGCCGAGCCGCTCATGGCCGGCGACCGGATCGTGCTCGGCACCGCCGAAATCGTGTTCGAGCTCGAATGATCGAAGGCGCGTCAGGCACCGGTTCGCCCCGCGCCCGCGCAGAGCCCTAGGCTCTCTGGAGCTTCCATGCTCGAACCTGTTTCCGTCGGACTGAAGTTCGCCTTCCTCGCCGTGCTCTACCTGTTCCTCCTGTGGGTCTCGCGCAGCGTGCTCAAGGACCTGCGCCGCGGGGCGTTCGGGGGCGCGCCGGACGCGCGCGACGCGGCGCCCGACGCGACGGGGATGCACTCCGCCTCGCGGCCGGGCGTCCTGGCGGGGGATGCCGACGTCGCCCCGCGGCTCCTGGTGGAGTCCGTTCCGGGCCTGCAGCGCGGCAGCCGCTACGACGTCTCCGACGGCGCGACGCTCGGCCGCGGCGACGTCGAGATCCAGCTCGAGGACCCGTTCGCATCCTCGAGCCATGCGCGCCTCGTCCGTCAGGGCACGATCCTCGTGATCGAGGATCTCGGATCGACGAACGGCACCTACCTCAACGACGAGCTGCTGCGTGGACCACGTCCGCTGCACGCCGGGGACCGCATCCGGATCGGCGACAGCACGTTCACCTACGACGACCGCTGACCGATCGCATGCTACGCGTCGCCAACGACCACTTCTCGCATTCCGACACCGGGCGCGCCCGCCGGGCCAACGAGGACGCCTATTTCGCGCGCGCGCCGCTGTTCGTCGTGGCCGACGGCATGGGCGGCGCGCAGGCCGGCGAAGTCGCGTCACGCGTGGCGATCGAGGCATTCGAGCGCGACCTCGGCCACGAGGGCTCCGACAGCGCCGAGCAGCTGCTCGCCACCCGCGTGCAGGAAGCGAACAGGCGTATCCACGAGATGTCGCAGGCCGAGGAGGAGCGCGCCGGGATGGGCACGACGATCACCGCCGCCCACGTCGGCGAGCACGACGTCGCGATCGCGCACGTCGGCGACTCGCGTGCCTACCGACTGCGCGGCGAGGAGTTCACGCGGCTGACCGAGGACCATTCGCTCGTCGAGGAGATGCGCCGTCGCGGACAGTTGACGGCGGAGGAAGCCGACGAGCACCCGCAGCGCTCGATCATCACGCGCGCGCTCGGGCCCGAGCCGGAGGTGATCGTCGACACGTACTCCTGGCGCGGCCTGGAGGGCGACGTCTACCTGCTGTGCAGCGACGGCCTGACGTCGATGGTGCCCGAGGCGCGGGTGGCCGACATCGTCCGCGGCGCCAGCTCCCTGAGCGCCGCCGGCCGCGGGCTGATCGCCGCCGCCAACGATGCCGGCGGTCGCGACAACATCACGGTGCTGCTGTTCCGTCTGGAGGAGATCGGGGGCGACGGCGATCCGGCGCTCGACCAGCCGACAACCGCGGGCCGCGCCGCGCCGACGGCCACCCAGGTCCATGCGGCGATCGCCGCGGCGCCGCCCGCCGAGCCACCGCTGCCGCCACAGAGCGACGGCGATGGGACGCGGCGCCTGCGCCCGGCTGCGGCACCGGAGCAGCCGCCCGCCGCCGCCGCCGCCGCCTCGCGCCGCCGCCGCCGGCTCGCCATCAGCTTCGCGATCCTCGCGCTCGTCGTCGTCCCGCTCGGCCTCGGCAGCTACATCGCCAACCAGGCCGTCTACTTCGTCGGCAGCAACGACGAGGGCTTCGTGACGATGTACCGCGGTCTGCCGTACGCGCTGCCCGCGGGCATCAAGCTCTACAGCGTCAACTACGTCAGCGGAGTCCCGCTGGCCTCGCTGCCCGCTGCCCGCGCCAAGCGACTCGTCGACCACACGCTGCGCTCGCACGACGACGCTGCGGACCTCATCCGCGAGCTCGAGCTCGGTCGCGTCGCTTCATGAAGGAACGCAACCGTGAGCTATTCGCGCTGATCCCGGCGTCGCTGCTCGTGACGGCCGGCTTCACCGCGGTCTTCATCCAGCGTGAGGATCTGCTGTCGGACCTGTCGCTGACATACGGCGCGTTCTTCCTCGGCCTGTGCCTGGCGGCGCACGTCGTGTTGCGGATGACGCTGCCGCACGCCGACCCGTACCTGTTTCCGCTCGTCGCGGTCCTGGCGTGCTTTGGCCTGGTGATGCTCTACCGACTCGACGAGAACTTCGCACGCGACCAGGCGAGATGGTTCGTGGTCGGGCTGATCTTCTTCTCGGCGACGATCATCGCTCTGCGCCGCGATCATCGCGTGCTCGAGCGCTACCGCTACAGCATCGCCCTCGCCGGGATCCTGCTGCTGCTGCTGCCGCGCCTAAGCAGCCCCGTCAACGGGGCGTATCTGTCCTTGAACCTCGGAGCGGTCGCCTTCCAGCCGGCCGAGCTGGCGAAGATCGCGATCGTCGTCTTCCTCGCCTCCTACCTGCGCGACACGCGCCAGGTGCTCGTCGTCGGCGCGCGCCGCTTCATCGGGATCACGTTTCCCCCGCTCAAGCACCTGGGGCCGCTGCTGGCGGTCTGGGGCACGGCGATGGCGCTGCTGTTCGTCATCCAGGATCTTGGCTCGTCGCTGATGTTCTTCGGCGGCTTCCTCGCGCTCATCTACGTCGCCACCAACCGGATCTCGTTCGTCATCATCGGGCTGAGCCTGTTCGGGCTCGGCGCGCGCGTGCTCTACGCGCTGCGTCCGACGATCGAGAACCGCGTCGACGCGTGGCTGCACCCGTTCGACCCCGAGCTCTACAACCAGCCGATCGGCGGCAGCTTCCAGATCGCGCAGTCGATCTTCTCCCAGGCCGACGGCGGGCTGTTCGGCCAGGGCTTCGGCCAGGCAATCATCGACGTGCCAAGCGGCCGCATCCTGCCCGCCGCGCACACGGACTTCATCTACGCCGTCATCACCGACGAGCTCGGCCTGCTGGGCGCCTGCGCGGTGCTGCTCGTCTACCTGCTGATCGTCGAGCGCGGATTCAAGACCGCGATGCTCGCGACCGACTCGTTCTCCAAGCTCCTGGCGACCGGGCTGACCGCGGTGCTCGCCCTGCAGGTCTTCGTCATCGTCGGCGGGGTCACCAAGCTCATCCCCCTGACGGGCGTCACGCTGCCGTTCATCTCCTACGGCGGCTCGTCGATCGCGGCGAACTTCATCCTGCTCGCGCTGCTGTTGCTGGTGTCCGACCGCGCCCGGCGCGAGGCGCACGAGGTCCTGTGAACGCGCCGATCCTCAAGCTCTTCGGGCTCGTCCTGCTGCTGTTCGCGGCGCTCGCCGGGATGACGAGCTACAACAGCGTCATCAATGCCAAGCAGTACCGCGAGAACCGCCTCAACGCACGCCCGCAGATCGAGCAGCAGCGCATCGAGCGCGGCTTCATCCGCGCCCGTGACAACAGCCTGCTGGCGCGCTCCGTGCTCGGCAAGGCGGACCTCTACAGCCGCCGCTACACGCCCGCTGCGCGGAGCTTCGCGCACGTCGTCGGCTACGACTTCCTCCGCGTCGGCCGGGCGGGGATCGAGCGCTTCCGCAATGACGAGTTGCTCGGCAAGCGCAATCAGCTGACTTCGATCTTCGACCAGCTGAGGGGCAAGCGCCGCGAGGGCGACAGCATCGTCACGAACCTCGATCCGCGGGCGCAGCGCGTCGCGCTCGACGCGCTGGGGGGCCGCAAGGGCTCGGTCGTCGCGATCGAACCGGAAACTGGCAAAGTGCGGGTCATGGCGAGCACGCCGGGCTATGATCCAAATGGCCTGGACCGCGACGGCGTCTTCAAGCGGCTGAGCACGGATAACGAGAACTCCCCGCTGCTGAATCGCGCGACGCAGGCCGGCTACGCGCCAGGTTCGACGTTCAAGGTCGTCACGGCCGCGGCGGCGCTCGACAGCGGCAAGTTCACGCCGGAGTCGACGGTCTCCGGTAAGTCACCAATCATCGTTTCCGGCGTACCTCTAAACAACTTCTCGAATCGACAGTTCGGCGCCATCACCTTGACCACGGCCCTCACCAACTCCGTCAACACCGTCTGGGCGCAGGTCGCCCAGCAGGTCGGTCGCAAGCGGATGTGGGACTACATGCAGCGTTTCGGCTTCGGTTCGGACCCGCCGCTGGACTACCCCGACTCCCAGATGTTCCCCAGCGGGGTCATCGACCTGGCCAAGGGGAAGCAGATTCCCGCGGATTCCTGGCGCGTGGATATCGGGCGCGTCGGGATCGGGCAGGAGCGCCTGCGCGTGACGCCGCTGCAGATGGCCATGGTGGCGGCGACGGTCGCCAACGACGGCGTGCGGATGAAGCCGCACCTGGCCAGCCGGATCGTCGACCAGGACGGGCGTTCGGTGTCGCGCGTCAAGCCCGAGCAGGCCAAGCGTGTCATGTCCGCCTCGGCCGCGCGCCAGCTCAACGAGATGATGGGCAACGTCGTGCGTGAGGGGACGGGCACGGCGGCGGCGCTCGCGGGCATCGAGGTCGCCGGCAAGACCGGCACCGCCGAGCTCAACCTGCGCGGACTCAATCAGCCGTGGTTCATCGGATTCGCCCCGCGTTCCAAGCCGAAGGTCGCGATCGCGGTGACGATCGAGCGCGTCCAGGGCGGCCAGGGCGGCGTCGTCGCTGCGCCGGTCGCCAAGCAGGTCATGCAGGAGCTGCTGCGATGAGGCAGCAGATCGCGATCGACTCCGTCGTCGACGAGCGCTACCGGGTCATCTCACATCTCGGCACCGGCGGGATGGCCGAGGTCTACTGCGCGACGGATCTGCAGCTCGGCCGCAAGGTCGCGCTGAAGGTCCTGCACGAGCGCTTCGCGGCCGACGACGAGTTCGTCGAGCGCTTCAAGCGCGAGGCCTCCTCCGCGGCGGGCCTGCAGCATCAGCACGTCGTATCGATCTACGACCGCGGCGAGTGGGACGGCGCCTCGTACATCGCGATGGAGTACGTCGCCGGGCGCACGCTCAAGCAGCTCGTCCACGAGGACGGCCCGCTGGACCCCGCGCGCGCTGCCGATCTCACCGTGCAGATCCTGCGGGCCGCGCGCTTCGCGCATCGCCGGGGGGTCATCCACCGCGACTTCAAGCCCCAGAACGTGATCGTCGACGACGACGGGCGCGCCAAGGTGACGGATTTCGGCATTGCCCGCGCCGGAGCGTCGGACATGACGGAGACGGGGTCGATCATGGGCACGGCGCAGTACCTGTCGCCCGAGCAGGCGCAGGGCCACGCGGTGAACGCGCGCTCGGACCTGTATTCGATCGGCATCGTGCTCTACGAGCTGCTGACGGGGCGCGTTCCGTTCGACGCCGAGTCGGCCGTCACGATCGCGCTCAAGCAGGTCAGCGAGCAGCCCGTGCGTCCCAGCGAGCTTAACGCGGCGGTGACGCCTGAACTCGAGGCGGTCGTCCTGCGGGCGCTGGCGAAGGATCCCGCGGCGCGGTTCGCCGACGCAGACGAGTTCATCGCGGCGCTGGAGGCCGCCGCGTCGCGGATCCCGTCGGCGGCGGCGATCGCCGCCGCCGAGGCGGCCGCCGCCGCGCTGCCTTCGGCCTCCGGCATCACCGGGGCGATCATGCCACCGCCGCCCTCCGGCCCGCTCACGGGCGTGTATCCGGGTCTCGAGGCCTACGAGGCGCAGCGCGTCGCCGCGCCGCCGCCGCGACCGGGGCGCAAGCGCTCGCGCTGGCCGTGGCTGCTGGTTGCGGCGCTGATCGCGGCAGGAGCCCTGCTGCTGCTCGTCACGACGCTCACGCCCAAGCGCGTAAGCGTGCCCAACGTGGTCGGCAGCACGATCTCGTTCGCTCAGCAGCGCCTGCGCAGCGACGGCTTCGAGGTCGAGTCGGTCCGCGACAACTCCGACAAGCCGCGCAACACCGTCATCCGCCAGGACCCGGCAGCGGGTGCGACGGCCGACGAGGGCTCGCGCATCACGCTGAACATCTCAGACGGGCCCGCGATCACGGAGGTGCCCGACGTCATCGATCTGGATCGCGACGATGCCCACAAGAAGCTGCGCGCTGCCGGCTTCGCGTTCAAGGACATCCCAACGTCCTCGGACAGCGTGGGGATCGACCACGTCATCCAGCAGGAGCCGTCGGCACGATCGCAGGCCAAGCAGGGCGTCGCGATCAACCTCGAGATCTCGACGGGGCCGGAACGGGTCGCCGTCCCCGAGGTCGTCGGTAAGAGCGAGAATGATGCCCGGGGCGCCCTGGAGGGCGCGGGCTTCCGCGTCAGCGTCAAATCCAAGGAAGACGCCAAGGCCGACCCGGGTACGGTCCTCGCACAGAGCCCGGAGCAGGGGACACAGCTCGCACGTAGCTCGACGGTGACGATCACCGTCGCGGCGCAACCCAAGCAGGTGACCGTTCCCGACGTCGTCGGGCGCTCGCAGAACAACGCCACCAAGACGCTCTCCGGCCGCGGCTTCGAGGTCTCGCCGGAAGACATCGCGGTCACCACGCCCGACCAGGACGGGCTCGTACAGAAGCAGTCCGTCGGCCCGGGGAAGAAGGTCGACCGCGGCTCGACGGTGACGATCACCGTCGGGCGCTTCGATGCAACGGTGACCACACCCCCTACCACGACGACGCCGCCACCGCCCCCTACTACTACCACCACGCCGCCACCGCCCCCGATCCCGTGAACGTCGCGGTCCTCGCCGGGGGGCGCTCATCCGAGCACGAGATCTCGCTGGCGGGCGGCGCGGCGGTCGCCGCGGGCTTGCGCGCCGCGGGCCACGACGTGCTCGAGGTGACGCTCGCCCTCAACGGCACCTGGATGTACGACGGCGCGGAGATCCCGCTGTGCGCAGGCCGGGGACTGCTCGGCGCCGACGTCGCGTTCCCGGTGCTGCATGGCCCGTTCGGCGAGGACGGCACGGTCCAGGGCCTGCTCGAGCTGCTCGACGTGCCGTACGTCGGCTCGGGCGTCCTGTCCTCCGCGACGTGCCTGGACAAGATCGTCGCCAAGGAGCTGCTCGCGCAATCGGGCTTGGAACAGGTGCGGTACCTGGGCGTGGCGGCGGCCCGGTGGGAGCGTTCGCGCGCGGATGTGCTCGAGCAAGCGGCGGATCTCGGCCTGCCGGTGTTCGTCAAGCCGGCGCAGCTGGGCTCGTCGGTCGGGATCGCGAAGGTGACCGACGCGGCCCGGCTCGGCGACGCGCTCGACGGTGCATTCGTACATGACCCGAACGTCATCGTCGAGGCGATGAGCAGCGGGATCGAGGTCGAGTGCTCGGTGCTTGGCACGGATCGGGAGGCGACGGTCTCGGAGCCCGGCGAGATCGTCGTCGGCGGGGAGTGGTACGACTTCGCCGCGAAGTACTCGCCCGGCGGGATGGAGCTCGTCGTTCCGGCCCGCATCTCACCGGTCGCGCGCGAACGGGTGCAGGCGATGGCGCTGGAGGCGTTTTCGCGGCTGCGTTGCTCCGGACTGGCTCGCGCGGACTTCTTCGTCGAAGGCGACAGACCGCTGGTGAACGAGCTGAACACGATGCCCGGGTTCACCGCGACGAGCGTGTACGCGAAGCTCTGGGAGGCGAGCGGGCTGCCGTACAGCGAGCTTGTGACGCGATTGTGCGAACTTGCGATCGAGCGCTTTCAACGCGAGCGCGGGTACCGGTTCTGAGGCTTGGTCGTACGGCGCGCGGCGCGGTACTTGTAGAGCAGGATCTCCGAGATCTCGACCTTGTCCTCGCCCGGCGGCAGCTTCGTGATCCACAACAGGTAGCGCCGGAACCTGTTGCCCGCCGTGTCGAGATCGAACTTCTCGCCGTCGCGGACCGGCCGCGTCGGGCCGGCCTTCGTCCAGCCGACGGGGGGCGCGGTCTTCGGCGTGTCCCACGGCGCCACGTAGACGGTTGCCTCGAAGCCGGGCGTCGGCGTCTGTACCTCGAGCTGGCTGCCGGCGACGCCCGCCGGGGCGGCATCGATGACAACGCCGACGCCCGCCTTGTTCAGCGTGTTGCCCTTGTAGCGCTCGGTCGACCACGTCGACGTCTTGATGTCGTCCACGATGGCGCTCGTCTGGCTCGGGTGCTCGCCGTCGCCGCCGATCGGATCGAAGTCCGACGCCGCCCGCTGCGGGAGCGGGACCTCGACGACGCCGGGCGTGGGCGGCGCGTCCGCGCGCATGCCGGTGCCGCGCACGGTGTTGTCGGCCGCGACGTAGGCGAGGACCCCGGCGAGTGCGATCCCCGCGACGATGAGCGCGAAGAACGCCTTCGTCGAGCGCCGGACGCCCCAGGGCACGCGCCGGCGCGTCTTGTCAGGCAGCGACTTGAGCACGGTCGTGGCCTCGCCCGTGACCTGCCCGCTGCGCGCGGTCTCGATCGCGAGGACGTCCTCGAGGTCGGCGATCATCGACTGCGCGTCGGGGTAGCGGCGGTCAAGCTCCTTGGATGTGGCGCGTTCGAGCACTGCGGCGAGCGCGGCCGAGACCTCCGGGCGGCGCAGCTGTACGTCGGGCAGCTGCTCGCGCACGTGCCGCATCGCGACGGCGATCTGATTCTCGGCCTTGAAGGGGACGTCGCCGCAGAGCATCTCGAACAGCACGATCCCCAGCGAGTAGAGATCTGACTGCCCGGAGACGGCCTGCCCCAGCGCCTGCTCGGGAGACACGTAGTCCGTCGTGCCAAGGACGCGGCCGTCGGCGGTCAGCCCCTCCTGGTGCAACGAGCGCGCGATGCCGAAATCCGTCACCTTGGCGGCGCCCTCACCGTCGACCAGCACGTTCTGCGGCTTGACGTCGCGGTGCACGATCCCGCAGGCGTGGGCGGCGCCGAGCCCGCGCGCGACCTCGATCGCGTAGGCGATCGACTCCGGCACCGGCAGCCGGCCGTTGCGCCGGATGCGATCCTTGAGCGTCTCGCCCTCGACGTACTCGAAGACGATGTACGGCGTCGGATACTCCGGATCGCCCTCCTCGCCGGCGTCGATGACCCCGACGATGTGCGGGTGGTTGAGCTGGGCCACGGCGCGCGCCTCGCGGCGGAAGCGCTCGAGCTGGTCGGAGTCGCCGGCGATCTCGCGGTGCATGAGCTTGATCGCCACCTGGCGTTCCAGGACGGTGTCGAACGCCAGGTACACGGTCGACATGCCGCCCGACCCGACCTGCGCGTCGAGGCGGTAGCGCTTGGAGAGCAGCGTGCCGACCGGAGATGCCATCGCTCTATTGTGCAGTCGCGTGCCCGTGGTGCCCGTCATGTATGTCACCGATTCCGTCTATCCGCAGTCGTGGGCGCCAGAACCGGCGTAACGGCCGTTGCAGAACCGGTTCGCCGCCCGGGTGACGATCTCCTACGTTATGGGCGAACACGGGACGAGATCCTTACCCGCAGAGGATGCTGCCGGGCGCCTGCGCGACCCCGTTATGGCAAGCTCTCGACCTTCATGAGCACGTTACCGCCCAGGACGCTGGAAGCACGCATCGCCGAGCTCGAGCGGCGAGTCGCCGGCCTGGAGTCCGACCGGCTGGCCGCCCATTACCAGGCCGCACCGCGGCCGCCGGAGGAAACGACGCCGCTCGAGGGCCATACGAGCGTCGTGCGCGCGATCGCGTTCTCGCCCGGCGGGCGGGTGCTCGCGAGCGCAGGCAACGACGGCACGGTGCGCCTGTGGGATCCGGGCAGCGGTCGTCAGACGGCGATCATCGAGGGTCACACGGGCCGTGTGCGCGCTGTGGCGTTCTCGGCGGACGGGCGGATGCTCGCCAGCAGCGGTGACGACGGCACGGTGCGCCTGTGGGATCCGGGCAGCGGTCGTCAGACGGCGATCATCGAGGGTCACACGGGCCGTGTGCGCGCCGTCGCCTTCGCGCCCGGCGGGCCGACGCTGGCGAGCGCCGGCGGCGACGGGACCGTCCGGCTATGGGATCCCGCGACGTGCCAGCAGACCCTGCTCCTCCAGGGCCATACGGGTCGCGTCCGCGCGATCGCGTTCTCGCCCGACGGCGCCACCCTGGCCAGCGCCGGCGGCGACGGGACCGTCCGCCTGTGGGACACGGCGAGCGGCGAGCAGACCGCCCTCCTGGAGGGACACACGAGCTGGGTCCGGGCGGTCGCCTTCTCCCGCGACGGCGCCCTGCTCGCGAGCGGAGGCGACGACGGCACGGTGCGCCTCTGGGACCACGCGACCGCGAAGCACAAGGGAACGCTCGAGGCCCACGCCGACTGGGTGTCGGGCGTCGCCTTCTCACCAGATCGCCGCACGCTCGTGACCTCGGGCGAGGACAAGACCGTGCGGTTGTGGGACTGGGCGACCGGCCTGCAGACCGCGATCCTCGCCGCCCACACCGACGCCGTGTCGTCGATCGCGTTCTCGCCCGACGGCAACCGCCTGGCGAGCGCCGGCGACGACACGACCGTGCGACTGTGGAACCCGGCGACGGGGCGCCTGACGCGCACGCTGGGTCAGGAGCGCCGGACGCTGTAGCGGGCTCGGGCGCTCAGCTCCGGTCCTCGAGCCATTCGGCGAGTGGGCCCTCGGCGACCTCGGCGAATCGCGCTTCGAGCTCGGCGCCCGCGTCGAGCAGGCGCTGGACGACCGCGATGTAGTCGCGTCCCTCGCACAAGTGCCACTGCGAGCCGAGCGCGGCCCAGGCGATCGGGAGGCCGACCTCGGCGCCCGAGGTGGCGAGCGGGTCGGCGCCGCGCTCCAGCAGCCGCCCGACGACGTCGGGGTCGCCGACCCAGCTTGCGTGATGCAGCATCGTCCCCGGAGGGCCCCCGCCGACGTGGCCGAAGAAGTTCGGGCCGAGCGTGTCGACGATGACCTCGAAGCGATCGGGGTCGCGCAGGGCTGCGAGGATGAGGACCTCCTGGGCGTCGGGGCCGAGCTTGTCCTGCGCAAGCGGCTCGTTCGGGCGCTCGCCGCGGGCCAGCGCGGCGACGGCGAGGTCCTCGGGCGCGACCGTCGTGTCGGCCCCGAGCGACGCCAGCAGGTCCGCGATCTCGTCGCGGTTTCGCATGACCGCGTTCTGGTAGGCCGTGCGGTACTGCTCGCGCGGCGTCGACCACTCGCCGCCCTTGCGATCGAGCTGCTCGCCGTGCTCGGCGAGCAGCCCGATCATGTCCGGGCCGCAGCCGCGCCGGACGGCGTGGACGAGCAGCGCCCAGCAGTCCTCGCTCGGGTCGGCGCCGTTGCTCAACAGCAGACGGACGTGGTCGAGCTTGTCGTCGTCGATCGCATGGGCGAGCGCGGCCGTGCCGGCCGGGTCGGCGCCGCCTTCGAGCAGAGCCTGCAGGCAGGCGGTATCGCCGGCCTCGGTCGCGTGGTACAGCGACTCGCCGTCGTTCGGGTCCGCGCCGGCCTCCAACAGGACCCGCGTCAGCTCGGGGTTGTGGACCACGCCCGCCGCTCCGTAGATCGCCGACATCTCGCCGTACTGGTTCGTGAACGTCGAGTTCGGGTCGGCGCCGCGGGCGAGGAGCCCGCGCGCCAGGTCGACCGACGCGTAGCACGAGTGCGTCACGTACAGCAACGGCGCCCAGCCGCGCGGGCCGCCGGGCTGGGTCGCGTCACCGTCCCAGCCCTCCCCGAGGACCAGCCGAGCCCACGGGTCGCCCGCGATCTGCGGGCGCGCGTCGAGCAGTCGCCGGGCGCGGCCGCAGCGTCCGTCCGTGGCGGCGACGACGAACGACTGCACCGTCGCCTCGATGTGGTGGACGAGCGCCGGCCAGCTGGCGAAGCCCTGCTCGCGGGCCAGCACCAGCTGCGCGCTGGCCAGGCGCGCGGGCAGGTCGCCCAGGCGCGCCGCCGCCTCCGGGTCGCCGTCCCGCGCCGCGCGGACGATTTCCTTGGCCTGCTTGCGAAGCTGCTCGAGGTTCACGATGACTCCTCCCAGGTGGCCCGTGTCCGCGGCGGGGGGGGGGGGGGGAGAGAACATCGGATGGCCGAGCAATGCAACGACGTGGAAGGTGGGCTCAGCCCTTCCCGCGGATCGGGTGCGCCCTTCAGCGCGGGCCGGAGTCTACGGGCACGCGCGCGATGCTTCCAGCGCGGTCGGTGACCGTGCCGATCCGGGCGCTCCCGGGGTGGCTGGCGGCCAGCAACTCGATGTGGCCTTCAGCCGATGATGGCCAGGGGGAGGCGCTCGGCGGCGAGGTCGGACGACTCGGCTAGCGCCAAGGGTAAGCCGAAGCGCCGCACTCCAGCGTTACCAGGCGCAAGGGCAGGGCGCGGGGGGCTCAAGTCTTGGTCGGAAACCTCTCGTCCAGTCACGATCCACAGCACCGCGGCCACTAGCGAAGTGCTTACAGCACTACGCAATTGCCCCATCGAAGGCGCCGTCCTGCATTGGTGGCGTGGCACCTCGGCCCAGACGCGGGAGGCCGTTGAGCTTGGATGCTTCTTCTCGGTCAACGGCCACGAGGTGCGAAGCCCCCGAATCCTCGACCTCGTGCCACCCGAACGGCTGCTGACCGAGACCGACTTTCCTCACTCGCGCCGCTACGACCGCGCCGCTACGCGTCCAGGCGTGGTTGGAACCGTTGAGGCGCACCTCGAAGCACGCTGGGATGCCGACCGGCTCGAGATCCGCCGACTACTCTGGCGCAACTTCGGTTCGCTCCTCTCGGCCACCGATGTCATCGGTCGGATGCCCCGGGCAATCCTCGCTGCCCTCGCGACGGCGGGCTACGAGGGCTGAGCCTTCCCGCCTCCCCGGCGATTCGACGATCGCATCACAGCAAAAATGGCTGGGTTCAGCGATGTTCTTTGCGGTCGCTGCGCCATATGGTGATCGTGAAGCGCGTGGGGAGCCGTTGAATCCCACTGACAGAGCTATAGCGGCGAACTGCTTGGTCCTCCCAGGGACGCAAAGGCTCGTTATGGCCCCGCCACGCCGGCGTTGACCGCGACGGTCACGAACTGCTTACGCCACTCGTTGGATCGCGACGGGTGGT
>Ga0307502_10000111_pt1 | contig 21017 bp, 19 predicted proteins | sample 16_S_MG_FD_201364 | JGI IMG/M metagenome (GOLD analysis project Ga0307502, IMG submission 201364) | Soil microbial communities from Populus trichocarpa stands in riparian zone in the Pacific Northwest, United States - 16_S | ecosystem: Environmental > Terrestrial > Soil > Riparian zone > Trees... | reverse complement strand
GCCGATGGCGATGTCCGCGTAGGACGAGGCCGTCTGCGAGAGCAAGACGTCGGGCAGCGACTCGGTCAGCGTCGCGCTCACGCCCGTCGCCTGCGCGCTGCCGCTGTTGCGCAGCCGCTGGGTGAGCGCGAATCGCTCCCCCGGCTCCAGCACGCCGTCGCTGTCACCCGCCGCGTCGTCGAGCGTCTGAGTATCGGCGACGATGCCGGGCTCGAGCCCGACGAACGTGTACCCCTCCCCGTCGCCCACGTCGCGCTTGTCTGACCAGACCGGAAGCGCGACGCCCTGCGTGGCGTCGATGCCGGTGTAGTCGCCGTAGTCGTTGCCAAACGTGCAGCACAGTGCCGCGCTGTAGTCCGAGGCGGCACTGGAGACGCGCGTCAGCGGGCCGAGCGTGTGGCCGATGGCGCCGCTCGGGGCGACGGAGCGCACGTAGAAGTTCGTCGTCTGGCGCGTGGCGGCGTCGCGCGTGGAATAGAAGTCCGCCCACGCCTGACCGGTCGTCTGGTCGACGGCGAGCCAGGCGAACCACTCGTCCGAGTTGACCTGGCCGCTGCTCTCGCCGTCGGTCAGCAGGCGCGTCCCGACGGCGGCCGACGGGAGGGCGGCGCCGGGCAGCCCGCCGGCCGCGGAGGCGACGAACGCGTCCCACGTCAGGTGCGTCGCGCTGGGCACGGCGGCGGCACTGCACCTCGACGTGCCGCTGCCCGTGCGCAGGTCGCCCCAGGTGACGTAGACCCGGCCGTGGTTGGGACCGCCCGAGCGGTCGACGTCGACCTGCGGCGACGTCGAGGCGCGCCCGCCCGGCTGCGCGAGGATCGGACAGGCGAATGGGATCGGCGCCCCGCCGGTGGCGTCGAGCGTCGCGATCGTCTGCGGCGTCCCCCATCCGGCCGCGATCGCGCAGTATGCCGCTGGCCCGCAGGTGTCGCCGCGGATCGCGTTCGCCGCCGAGTAGTCCCACCACACGACGTTGACGGTCCCGTCCGGCGACGCGGCGACATCCGCGTAGATGTAGCTGCCGGTCGACGGCGTCACCGGCACCGGCGCGCTCCAGTTGTCGGCGTTGTCGCAGTTGGCGGCATCGGGCACGCCGCCGGGTCTCGTGTCGCACTGCGAGATCACGATCGTGATGCCACCACCGCCGGCCGGCTCGTCCCAGACGACGTAGAGGCGGCCGAAGCGCGGGCTCGTGGGGGAATTGTCGATCGTCATCATCGGCTTGTCCTGGGCCCCCGTGCCGGTGCGCTCGGGCAGCCCGACCGTGAACGTCTGAAAGCTCGTCGCGCCCGGCGCGATCCGGTTGACGACGATCCGGCTCGGCTGGCCGGCGCCGTTGGCCGTCGAGAGGCCGCCATACCAGAGGTTGCCTTCCGCGTCGGCAGCCGAGATCGGGTCGCAGCAGAGGCTCGACGTCTCGGGGCCAGGCTCGCCCGGCGCGTCGGTCAGCGCCGGCATCGACGCCTTCGCGAAGTTCTGGCCGCCGTCGTTGGTGACCCATGCGTTGTAGCCGCCGCCGTTGGCGCCGACGATAAAGCGCTTGCGGTTGCCCGGCACGACCGTCAGGAACGTCTCAGACTCGGTGGCGAGGTCGGCGGTGGCGTTCTTCTCGATGCCGGGGCTGGCCAGCCGCGGCCACTGCGCGTCCGTTTCCCGCTCCTCGCGCGTGGGCGCGTAGAAGACGGCGCTGACGCTGCCGTGCGCCGGTGTGCCGCCGCTCTCGCGCCAGCGGTAGGGCAGGACATAGGTCCCCGCGGGAATGCCTGTGTCGGTCAGCTCGAAGCTCGCGACGTCTCCCGCCTGCCCGCCGGAGAAGGCGAGCGTCACGACGCGGCCGCTGCGGCGCGCGCCGGCGCGCGCGTTGGAGCCGCGACCGGTCGCCGGGATCCGTGCGTAGGGCAGGTCGCTGCCCCCCGCGCGAGCGCTCCACAGCGTCGGCAGCGTTACCTCGAGCGTCCCCGCCGCGACGTCGCGTTCGAGCGTCACCGACAGCTCGAACCGCTGCTGGCCGGAGGCGAGCAGCTCGGACGCGGACAGGCGCAGCACGCCGGCGGGCAACTCGAACCGCGTGGGCGGTCGATCCTTCACCGAGGACTCCTCGCGCGCCTGCTCGAGCGCCGTGGCGGCGCCGGACCTCGTCACGGCCTCCTTGGGCAGCGCCGTCGCTGCGCCGGCCGTCAGCGTGGACATCGCGATCGTCAGCACGAGGACCGACAGAACGCGCGCGCTCATCTCATCACGCCGCGGTTGCGGCGGCGCGCCCACGAGTTGGCGCATGCCGGGATGCTACGCGCGCCGTGTCGAAGCTCGTGAAGTCGAAGTCGACCTGCTCGTCGATCGCCAGCGGTCGAGCGCAGGTGACGAGCATCCCGCCGGAGCCAAGGTTCAGCCTCCGCGCCGTTACCGGCGAGCCCTTCACGCGTCGCAGCGTACACGGCACCGCGATCTCCACCCGCGGGCACCGAGCCGCACAGCCCAAGCGCACTATTGGTGAGCGGACCGATCGCGCACCGGCCGTGCGAGTATCTCGACCGTGTCGCTCCCGACCTCAAGCGGCTCGGTGGGTACATCCATGCAGAACGTCGCGTAGGCATGGCCGCGCAGAATCTCGGCGATCGTGTGCGGGTTCACTCCGAGGTCAGGATGAAGGTCCATCATGACGATCGGGTCGATCTGTCCGAGTGTGTGTCCGGCACCATGAAGTACGGCGACCTCCCAGCCCTCGACATCGATCTTCAGCACGTCGACGTGGTCGACGCCGAGATCGGCGAGCAGGTCGTCGAGCGTCCGTGTCTCGATCTCAAGTTCGTGGCGCACGCCAGTTCCACCCGCGAGCAGTGAGTGCCAGCCGCTGCTGGCATCCGTTCCAGCGCTGACATCTATCCGGTGCAGGATGGCCCGCCCGCTCGCGTCGCTCAAGGCCATCTCGTGAACCTCGGCGTTATGCGCTCGGTTGCGTGCAATGCTCCTACGAAGCGCTCTCACGTTCGCGGGCTCGGGCTCGACTGCGATCACCCGCCCCAGCGGTCCGACGCGCCCGGCCGCAAAGATCGTGAAGTCACCCTTGCAGGCGCCTACGTCCACGAACGTCATGCCCGGCCGCAGCACCTGATCCAGCGTGCGGTGCTTGGCCGGCTCGTAGAGCCGCAACACACGCAGCAGCATGGTCAGCGATTCCGATACGTCGAGATACAGGCGACCCGCCCGAGTCGGATATGCACGATGGCCGGTCGGGAGGGCCCATCTGACTGCGCGGAAGATCGTCGCCGGGTGTACCTCTCGCAGAATCGGAAGGCGCCGCAACGCGCCGATCATGCGCTGTGCGAGGCCCGTCCGCCGGCAGCCTGACGCGGATCGCGGCATTCCGCCGGCGACGATACAACCCTGCGCGTGACGAACGCGGCGACGCAGGGCGGGCTCGCGTTACCTTGCGGATATTGCCGTCTCGACCAGGCACGTGGCGCCTTGACAGGTGCAAGACATGCTGACAGGCTCCGGCCGTCTCCCGGGAAGGGATGCTGAGCACGCAGCGAAGGCCCTTCGGGGTCCGCGGTCCCGGGCCCGGGCTCCTATTCGACTACTTATCGTAGGTTGCGCGCGACCACGGAGACGATCACATGGGTGGGGACCCCGTAACGGCCACTGCAGCACATGGACCTGCGCTGGCCCGGCGCGCCGATCCAGCGGGCTCTCCGACCTCCTACGGCGACATCACGAGATGCTGAAACGCGCTGTCGACACCTGCCTTCCGACCGAGTTTGGCGAGTTTCTCCTGCGCGCGTACACCGAGAACGGTTCGACTCACCCGCATCTCGCCTTGATCCAAGGCGCGGTCGAAGGGGCTTGCACTCCGCTCGTGCGCATCCATTCCGAGTGCATGACCGGTGATGTGTTCTCGTCGCAGCGCTGCGACTGCGGCATCCAACTCGAGGTCGCCCTGCAGATGATCGGGAGCGAGGGCTCCGGCGTGCTGATCTACCTGCGGCAGGAGGGACGAGGCATCGGGCTGCTCAACAAGCTGCGCGCCTATCGCCTGCAGGACGGCGGGCTGGACACCGTCGACGCGAACCTGCGCCTCGGGTTCGGAGCAGACGAGCGTGAGTACGGCGTCGCGGTGGCGATCCTGGAGGACCTCGGGGTCAGCACCGTGCGGCTGCTCACCAACAACCCGGCGAAGATCGCGGCCTTCGACCAGTCTTCGATTCAAGTCGTCGAGCGCATGCCGCTCGAGGTCCCCGTGACGGATCACAATCGCGGCTACCTCGCCGTCAAGCGGTTGCGAATGGGGCACTTCCCCGAGGAGATGGCGCGTTGAAGACCACCGTCAACGGCGCGCAGCCCGACGTAGCCACTTCGAGCTGCTGGCGGGCCCTCAAGCTGCTTGCCGAGCGGATACGGGACGACAGCGGCCCGGTGACGAGCTGTTCGCTGTTGATCGGAGAGGATCCGCATGTTTGCGTGGGCCCGGAGAGCCTCGCAGCCGGTGATGGCTGGCCGGTTACGGTGATCGTGGATCCTGCGACGCAGGACCATCTCCCGGCGCTCGTACCTGGCGAGACCCGCTACCTGCTCGACGAGCTCATCGTAATGCGGCGGCTTGCCGACGGCGGCCTGCCTGCGGCCGCGTCCGCGCTGATCGAGTTGTACGTGCCGTACTGCCTGGCCTCGCTGCATGCTCGTAGGATGAAACGAGCCTTCACCGTCAGTCACTTCGCACAGTCGCTCGACGGCCGCATCGCCACCCGCGCCGGAGACGCCCGGTGGATCGGTTGCGAGGAGAACCGCGTGCACGCCCATCGCATGCGCGCCTTGTGTGACGGCATCCTGATCGGCGCGCACACCCTGCGCACGGACCGTCCGGCGCTCACCGTGCGCCACGCGGAAGGATCCGATCCGATCCGGATCGTCCTCGGAGGTGCCGGGGACATCGGGTGCCTCGAGCGCGCCGGCTCCAGCGCGATCGTCCTGATCGGGGACGACCTGGGCCCGAGCTCAGCTCAGGTGGAGCACGTCGTCCTGCCGCGAACGAATGGGCGGATCGCGACGACGGCGATCCTCGAGGAGCTCTACCGCAACGACATCCTGTCGGTGTACATCGAGGGTGGCGCCACCACGACCTCGACGTTCCTCTCCGAGGGCAACATCGATGTCCTGCAACTGCACATCTCGCCGATGATCATCGGTCCCGGGATCAACTCGTTCGCAGGCCCGTCGATCCAGTCCATCCAGGACTCGGTGCGCTTCGATCCGCATGTCTACCGCTCGGTCGGAGACGGGATGATGTTCGTCGGCAGAGTGGCTTCGTGACGAAGCGGGCGTTGCTCGTCTCCACGGCAAACCCCTACCCCGTCGTCAGGGACGGATGCCAGCGGCTCGTCGACGACTACGTCGATGCCATGTTTCCCAGTCACGAGCTGTACTTTCTCCATGTCACCAAAGATGACTGGTCGCCGCTCACACTGTTTCACGAGGGGCGCCCGGCCGACACCAATGTGGACCTGGACCGGCTGCTCCCCTACGACTTCGAGTTCGTCATGTTCGTGGGCTTCAAGGATCGCGACTTCACTCGCCGGCTGACGAGCCAGCGGCCGTCCTTCTGCTATACGGACAGGTTTCCCCATCCCGATGTTCCCGCGGGAATGTTCCGCGGGATCCTCTCCCATCGCAGCGCCGGGCGTGACGAGGACATCCTCCTCGTCGGCGGCTCGTTCGACGAAACCGTGTTCTTCCGCGACCGCAAGGACGAAGCGCTCGTGCTCGCCGTGGGGCGAATCCATCCCGACAAGAACCAGCTCGAGCTGGTAACTCGCTACCGGGAGACGATCTTCGAGCCCTACGGCCTGCCGCTGTATCTCGCGGGGGGCGTGGCCGACCTGTCGTACTACCGCGAGGTGCAGAGGTTCGTCGACGGCATCGGCGTCATCTCGAGCATCGTCGACGCATCGCAGCCGTTCGCGGACGCCAACTGGTGTACCGCCCGCCAGATCGCCGAGCTGTGCAACCGGGCGCGGCTCTACGTCTCGGCCTCGGCCAAGGAGAGCTTCAGCCTCGCGATGATCGAGGCGATGGCGTGCGGCACGACATGCGTCGTCAACGGCGACTACTGGGGATTCGCCGAATCGCAGCTGCGGCCGAACGTGTACGGCAACATCACGGCCAAGCGCGGCTCGGTCGTCGAGCTCGCCGCCGAGGCCCTGCGCGACGAGGTGCGGATCGACGGCTCGGAATGGGCCCGGCGGTACTCGCTACGCGAACTCCGTGAGACCGTGTTGCGGTTCATCGATGAACGGATCTAGCGTGTACTTCATGGCGCCCCACCAGGTGGAGGTGGTGGACGAGCCGATCGGTGCACCCGCCGCAGACCAGATGCTGGTCCAGACGATCGTGTCGGCGATCAGTTCCGGCTCCGAACTGCTCGTGTACCGCGGTGAGGTGCCGGCGGACATGCCATTGGACGCGAGCATTCCCGGCTTGACCGAACGCTTCACGCTCCCGTCCAAATACGGATACTCGGCGGTCGGCAGGGTCATCGCAGCGGGCGCCGACGTGAGCCGGGAGTGGCTCGACAGGCTGGTGTTCAGCCTGCACCCGCACGAGAGCCATTTCCTGGCGTCTGCGCAGGATCTGGAGCCGGTTCCGGCCGGGGTCTCACCCGAGGATGCGGCGCTGTTCTCCAACATCGAGACGGCCGTCACCTTCGTCATGGACGGCCGGCCAGTCGTCGGCGAGCACGTCGCCGTCTTCGGGCAGGGCGTCGTGGGCCTGCTCACGACCGCCCTGCTGGCGAAGTTCCCGCTGTCAAGCCTCGTCACGGTCGACCGCCATCCGCTGCGCCGCCGACTGTCGACCGGGTTGGGAGCGCACGAGGTCCTCGATCCCGCCGCGGGACTCGAGCTCAAGAACAACTCGTTCGACCTCACCTTCGAGCTTTCGGCAACCCCCGCGGCACTCGATCAGGCAATCGCGGTCACCGGATTCGCCGGCCGGGTGGTAATCGGATCGTGGTACGGCGACCGGCCCGCGCGCCTGCACCTGGGAGGCGCGTTTCACCGTAGCCGCATGCAGCTGCTGAGCAGCCAGGTGAGCACCATCGATCCGGCGCTGAGGGGACGCTGGACGACGGACCGGCGGCGCCAGTTGAGCTGGGACATGCTGCGCGACGTAGGGCCGTCCCGGCTCGTCACGCATCGCTTTGAGCTGTCCGACGCGGCGAACGCCTACGAACTGCTCGATCGCCACCCCGACGAAGCCGTCCAGGTCCTTCTCACATACGGCGCGTGATGCGCGTCGGCATGGTCATCTACGGCAGCCTGGAGACGCTCACCGGCGGCTACCTCTACGACCGCAAGCTTGCCGAGCACCTGACGGCACGCGGCGACGACGTCCAGGTGATCTCACTGCCCTGGCGCAACTATGGCCGCCACCTGTGCGACAACGTCTCACCATCGCTCGCTCGGCGCCTGGATGGGGGGCGATTCGACGTCCTGGTGCAGGACGAGTTGAACCACCCGTCGCTGGTCTTGACCAACCGCCGCCTGAAGAACCGCAGCGCGTGTCCGATCGTCGCCATGGTCCACGTGCTGCGCGCAAGCGAGCACGAGCAGTCGCCGCTGCGGCCGCTGTTCGCCGCCGCCGAACGCCGTTACCTGGCCGGCGTCGACGCCGCGGTGTTCTGCTGCCAGGCGACCCGCACGGCCGCCGAGGAGCTGGTCGGCACGTCCCTGGACGGGGTCGTGGTCCATCCCGCGTGCGACCACCTGGTGCTCGAATCCGACGTCGAGATGCACGCGCAACCGCCGGGGGCGCTGCGCGTGATCAGCGTCGCCAACGTGGTTCCCCGCAAGGGCTTGCACGTGCTGATCGAAGCGCTGGCCCGGCTGCCGACCGAGCACTGGCGGTTGACCGTCGTCGGCAGCCTGAAGATGGACGAGGGGTACGTTCGCCGTGTGCGCCACCAGATCGACGACCGCGGTGTCGGCGCCAACGTCGACCTGATCGGGGCGGTGGCAAACCCGGACGTCGCCGGCTTTCTCACCAAGAGCCACGTCCTCGTCGTCCCATCGTCATACGAGGGGCTGGCCATTGCCTACCTCGAGGCGATGCGCTGCGGTTTGCCCGTCATCGCCACGACGGCGGGGGGAGCCGGCGAGGTGATCGAGCACGGCCGCGAGGGTTGGCTCGTCGCTCCGGGCGACGTCGACAGCCTAACGACGCATCTGGGCCTGCTGCTGAGCGACCGGGACCTGCTGCGCCGGATGGGGTCGGCGGCCCGTCGACGGGCCGAGCGTCATCCGAGCTGGGACCGGTCGCTTGAGCGCGCCCGAGCGTTCCTGTGCTCCGTCGTGTACAACCACCGCTCGGTGCAGGGGGAGGAGCGACCGTGATCACCCACGAACAGATCCCGCAATTCTACGACTGGCTGTCGCGCTACGTACAGCTTTCGAACTGGATCGCGTATCGAGACCGCTTCGCTGCATTCACCATGCATAAGTCACTGGCGGTGCCGGGAGCGGCGAACGGTGGCCGTAACGGGCTTCGCGCCGGCTTGGAGTACGCGAATCAACGCATGCTCGCGGTGGCCGGTGAGGTGGGTCTGCCGAGCGCCCCGCGCGTGCTCGACGCCGGTTGCGGGTTCGGCGGAACGATCTTTCACTGGCAGCAGGAGGTGGGCGGACGCTACGACGGGCTTACTCTCAGCAAGGTCCAAGTCGAGGTCGCAGAGCGCCATGCGCGCCAGCGCGGCATCGCCGATGCCTGCAAGTTTCACCTGCGCAGCTATGACGAGCCGCTGCAGCGCGAGTACGACGCCGTCGTCGCCATCGAGTCCCTGATCCACGCCGCTGACCTGAAGCAGACGGTCGGCAACCTTGCAAGCGCGCTTCGCCCCGGCGGGCTACTGCTCGTCCTCGACGACATGGCGACTGGTGACCTCGACGTCGTACGGCCGGCCGATGCCGATCTCGTGCGCTCGCACTGGGGATGCCCCGACGGCTTCCCCACCGACGACGACTTTCGGACGGCAATCGAGCTGTCCGGTCTGACGGTGATCCAGGAGGAGGATCTCAGCCCGCTGATGCGCATCCGGCCTGAGGCGTTTCTTGGCCGGCAGGAGCGCGTCTACTCCTTCGTTCATCGCGTGGTGCCCCTGACGCCCGCGCGCACGGTCGTCTCCGCGTTCCTCGGCGGGGTGGCGCTCGAGCGCCTGCATGGCTCCGGCGACGTCGACTACCGGCTGATCGTCGCTCGCAACGACGAGCCCGAACGGGCGTAATGGGCGTGGCAGAGCCCGCAAGCCGGTACGACACCTGCCTCGAGGTCTGCGGCAGGCTCGAGCATCCCGGCCTGGGAACCGACATGCCGAGGTGGATCGATCACACCGATCTGGACACGACCGTCGACCAGGCCCGGATCGAGGACGCGCTTGACGCCATGAACCTGGATCGCGGCCAGCAGATCCTCCACGTCGGGGTCGGAAACTCCCGCCTGGCCCAGCGGTTCGCGCCACGCGTGCGCCTCGTCGACGGCCTCACCGTCTGGCAGCCGGAGAAGACGCTCGCCGATTCACTCCAGATCGCCAACTACACGGTGTACTTCTTGAGCAAGTACTCCCGCGAGTTCCTGATCACCATCGGCAACCGCTACGACTACATCGTCGACAACAACCTGGCGAGCTTCGCCTGCTGCAAGTACCACTTCTACCGGATGCTCGACAACTATCTCTGGTGCCTGCGTCCCGGGGGACGGATCTTGACCGACCAGCGCGGAATGGACTGGACGCTCGAAAACGATCCTCGATGGCGGCTGACGTACGACGATCTGGTCGCACTCGGCCAGATGTTCCCCGTACAAGCGGCCGCGGTGACGGACACCGTCTACGAGATCCGCAGCTCGTCTGAGTGGAGCCGACCGTGACTCACAATCCGGCACTGCGCGAGCTTGGATTCGCACCGCAGGATCGCGTCGTCATCGTCCACGCTGACGATGTCGGCATGTGCGGCGCCACCGTCGATGCCTTCCTCGAGCTCGCGCAGGAAGGTCTGACGTCGGCGGGATCGGTCATGGTCCCGTGCCCGTGGTTTCCGCAGGTGGCGGCCCGCTGCCGGGAGCGCGCCGACCTCGACGTGGGCGTGCACCTGACCCTCACCAGCGAGTGGGACGGCTATCGCTGGGGACCGATCTCCAGCCGCGATCCGGCATCCGGCATGCTCGACGACGAGGGCTACTTCTACCGAAACCAAGACCGCTGGAGCGCGATCGATCCTGAGGCGGTCCGCACCGAGATCGGCGCCCAGGTCGAGCGCGCCGTCGCCGCTGGGGTCGATGTGACCCACATCGACGCACACATGCTGGCGTTGATGCACCCCGCTCTGACAGATGATTACGTCGATCTCGGCTTCACTCACCGCACACCCGTGCTGCTCACACGTGACGCCGGGTGGGTGGGGGCGCTGGCGGAGTCGAAGATCGCGCATTGGGAGCAACAAGGTCTACCCGTCTTCGACCACGTCAGGATGATGCCGCTGGACGGGCCGGCGACGGACCGCCTCGAGCTCGCCAAGCGGCTGTTTGACGAGTTGCCCGCCGGACTCAGCTACCTGGTCACCCATCCGGCCAGGGACACGCCCGAGCTGCGCGCGATAGCCGGTGACTGGCCTCAGCGGGTGGGCGACTTCGAGACGTTTGGCGACCCCGAGCTGGCCCGGCACGTCCGCAGCCTCGGCGTCCTGGTCGTGGGCTGGCGACCGTTCAGAGACCGGATGCGACGTTTCGGAGCAGCGTGATCGGAGGTGAGGCATGACACAACATGAGCCGAGGTACAGCGTCACCGTAAAGCGGCAGCTGATCGCCCAGCACTTCCTTGTCGGCGGCGACTGGGGGCGTGAGAACGAGCGCAACTCGCATCGCTACGAGATCCAGGCTCGGTACGAAGGCTCGAGCTTGGACCGGCACGGATTCCTCGTCGACATCGACGCGATCAACGGCATGCTGGACGGCCTGGTCGATCGCTACCGCGACCGCACGCTCAACGAGCTGCCGGAGTTCGACGGACTGAATCCCAGCGTGGAGCATTTCGCCCGCATCCTCAGCGATCAGCTTGTCGTCACTGCGCCCAACGTCGATGGCCTGGAGGTGACGGTGTGGGAGGACGACGCCGCGAGCGCCGCCTACCGGCGCACGCTCGACGCCACGGCTTGAAGACGCCCGCGCACCTGCGGCCGAGCTTCTTCATCATCGGCGCCAACAAGTGCGGCACGTCGTCGCTGTACTGGTACCTCCTGATGAACCCTGCCGTCCTGCCGTGCGCGGAGAAGGAACCGAACTACTTCGGGCAGCACTCGCCGGCGTACATCGCCCGCCACATCGCCGACTACTTCGCCCTGTTTCCGACCGTCGACGATCGCGGGCCGCTGACGTTCGACTGGCACGCCTCCGACGACCCCGGCACCTCGGCGGTCACCACCACCGTCGTCGTCGAGCGTCAGCCGGGTCGGCGGTACATCACCGGCGAGGCGACCGCCAGCACGTTCCACGACGTCTCCCCCGCGCTGCTGCGCGAGCATCTCCCAGCGGTCAAGCTGATCGTGCTCGTACGGGATCCCGTCGAGCGGGCGTACTCGCACCATCGCATGTATCGCCGGTTCTGCGACGACGGATGGGAGCCCGGGTTCCCGGTCGGAGCGTTCGAGCACGACATCCGAGCCGAGCTGGCCAAGCACGAGCGCGGTGAGCGCACCGAGTACCTCGGCCCGGGGTTGTACGCGGAGTTGCTGCAACGTTGGACGTCCGTCTACGGGGAAGCCCAGCTCAAGGTGCTCGTCACCGAAGACCTCAGCGATCCGCGGCGTGGCCAGCACGTCATGCGCGAGCTCGAGGACTACCTCGACCTCCCGCCACACGACTACGGCGACAACCTGACGCGCCGATTCAACCGCGCGACGCCGGCCGAGATCCCCGCCGCCGAGCGTGCACTGCTCGCCGACTTCTACCGCCCCGACAACGATCGCCTGCGCGAACTGCTCGGCCGCGACCTGGAGTGGAGCTGACGTGATGTCGCGCTTCGAGGCAGTGCTGCTCGACTTCGCGAACACCGTCGTGCAATTCGACCGTCCGCAGATCGAAGCGATCCACGTCGAGCTGGCCGAGTTTCTCTCGCGGACGTTCGCGCCGATCGACGCGAAGACGCTTGGCGCAGCGATGGACCGCGTGTGCGTCGAGGCGCCGCTGTCGCAGGACAAGCGCGAGCTCACGCCGGTGCAGCAGATGCAGCGGGTGCTCCAGGAGGCCTACGCACGACCGTTTCGAACCACAGATGAGACCGTCATCGCCGCCAATCGCGAGTACCAGGAGCTGTTTGTCAGGTCGATCGAGGTCGACGATCTCACGCTGCGAGCCCTCGCGCGCGTGCGAGCGCGGGTTCCCGTCGGGTTGGTCTCGAACTATCCGTGTGGCGTGTCGCTGCGCCGGTCGCTGTCCGCGCTCGGGATCGCCGACCGGTTTCACCCTGTGGTCATCTCGGGCGAGGTGGGCTACGTCAAGCCGCACCCGAGGTTGTTCGAAGTCGCGCTCGAACTGCTCGCCGTCCCGGCCGAACGGGTGCTGTTCGTGGGCGACAGCTGGGCCAGCGACATGGTCGGCAGCCATCGTGCGGGCATGGCCACCTGCCACCATCTCGGCTTGGCGGCGGTGCAGGATCACGCCGAGCGCTACGCGCGATACCGGCCCGACTTCGAGATCCAGCACCTCGAAGAGCTCGATCGCATCCTCACCGTCGGATGGTTGCCGGGCACGAAGGTCAAGCGAGAGCGGCGATGAACCCCGACCACATGCGACCGAGCTCGTGCACCATCCCCGCGAGCGAATGCGTGGCGGCGCCGTGGGACGAGCTTCGCGCATCGCTGACACTGGACCCCGACCGGCTTGCAGACCCGCTCGATGCTCCGGGGCCCAGGGACGTGCTCGTGTGCGGGTCGTCGAGGTCGGGGACGACCTTGCTGACGGCGATGCTGTTCCAGCCACCGGTTGCCGTGAGCGTGATGGAGCCGTGGGACGCGCTTCGGCTCGCGCCGGCGGCGCTCTTCGCGTCGCTGCGCGACGAGTTGCGATCGGGCGAGTTGCGCCGGGGGCATCTGGACGTCGCGGCGTTGCGATCCGACGGATCGGTGGTGACGTGCACCGAGGCCGCGCCGCGGGTTCGCGTCACGCTGGACTCCGACTATCTGCTGGCTGTGAAATGCCCGGTGCTCTGGCGGTACCTCGATCGTCTGCCCGCTACACGGTTCGTGGTCTGTGTCCGCGACCCACGCGAGGTGATCGCGTCATACCGCAGATCTCCGGGGGAGCTCGCTGAAGGCCTGGACTACGACGTCCCGTTCAACCGCTCGATGAACCTCGGCCTGCTGCGGGCGACCAACGACGTCGCCGTGCGCCGTGTGCTGCTGTACGACCATGTGTACGAGCGCATCCTTCCTCACCTCGAGCGCCCCGAAGTGTTCGTCGTCCGCTACGAGCGTTGGTTCTCCGAGCCGGATGCGCTCCTCTGCGAGCTCGGAGCATTCCTCGGGAGCGATCTTTCCCGTCCGCTCGCACAGATACGGCCGGCTCGCGATCACGACGCCGAGCCCACGGAGCAGGATGAGGCGGAGGCGAGGATCGTGCGCCAGCATTGCCGGACCGCCGAGGCTCTTGGGTACGAGCTCAGCGACCAGGCATGCGACGCGTAGCCGGTCAGGCCGGCTGCTCCCACGCGTAGGCGCGGTTGGCCTCGCCGGCCACCGCCTCGAACGCCGCGAGGTCATCGGCGCTGAGCTCCCGGCGCCAGCGCAGGTCGGACACAACCTCGATCGGATGCTCTGCGTACCATGCGCGGGTGGGCTCGTCGGGGGTGATGACGCCCGCGACGGCCGCGTGCGCCCTCGCGCGCCTGAGCAGCAGCAGCGGGCCGTCGTTGCCGCCGAGCGGGTGCTGCTCGCTGCTCCACGGATGACACATCCGGGGATCGAACGCGACGCCGACGAAGTCCGCGAGCGCGCGCAGCGCGTGCTCGGGGCGCGACGTGAGCTCCTCGTAGCGCACCCGGTGCACGGGACCCGGGAACGTCGCCGCGAGCTCCTCGACGCCGCGCATCTGCTGCGCCCAGAACGCCGCCAGCTCGCGCACCGGGGTGGCGTCGGCGAGCTTGCGCCGGCGCGAGCTCACGACCGCGCGTCCGTCCCGGGTGAGCACGACCAGCCGGACCGCGACAGCGCCCCCGAGAGCGTCGAGCGCCGACTCGATCCAGTGAATCTCCTTCGTGGAATCGAACACGATCGGGCGCCCGCTGCGGCGCGAGAGCGCCTCGTAGAGATCCTCGCGGTCCGCGAGGCGCAGCCGATCCCAGATCGGGCAGCCGGGCCCGCAGGCCCGGCACACGCGCCGCTTCAGCGGGGCCGACGGGTCGTTCAGCGTCCGCGTCTTGTTTGCCTCGCCGGCGTAGAAGATCGCCGGGTGGGCGCCGAGCATCATGCCGAGCAGCGTCGAGCCGGAGTACCACGCGGCTCCCGTGAAGACGACCTGGCCGCAAGCTCGGCTCATTGCCGCCGACCTGCCGACCGGTGCGGCGCCAGCACGTCGGGTGCCGCGCGCAGCCAGAACCGGTAACCGTGAATGATCTCGCCCAGGTGCCGCGCGCCGGGGAAGAACAGCACGTCGCTGCTCGTCAACTGCTCCGGGAGGGACCCGTGGCTGAGGAACGAGACGACGTCCAGATCCACAGCGCAGTCGCGCGCGGGGGCCCTATGCGCCAGCACCGGCGGTCGCCGACGGCACACGTGGCGCACCGCCACAGCACGGCGAATCGCGCAGCGATGGTGAGGACTCTTCACGGCAACGGCCAGTTATATCCCTTGTGGATGTCCGAGTTGCGTCGCGATCTTCACGGACGACCCGCGGGCGGCGCGCATCGCGGGATGCTGAGCTCGCCGACTGTCAGCACTCATACATCGACAAGCTGGGGCCTCTCGTCGAGTCGCCGTTCCAGCGGGACCCTGTTCCTCCGTGAACACCGGGGTGATCGCCTATCGGAACACACCTGGCTTTCGGGCACTCGTCGCCAACTGGATCGCGATCTTCGAATCGCAGCCGCTCGAGTACCACGACCAGCCGGCCTTCCGCGAGGCGCTGTACGCATCGGACCTGAGGTTCGCCGTGCTGACCTTCGAGTACAACCTGCGGGCGTGCGTTGCGTACTTCCTGGGAGGCAACGTCGAGTGAAGATCATCGACGCTCGTGAGCACTGCCTCGACGCGGCGATCGCAGCCCTGCGCGCCGCCCCCAAGGCGCTCCTGCCCCGGGTCGTGACCCCGTCGGCCTGCGGCGGGCAGTGCATCGGTCAGGCCTGCACCCCACGCCCGGCCGGGGCCGACGAGCTCACTGCGGGCCAGTGCAGGACGACCGCGCGCGCCCGCGCGACCGCGTCCGCCAGCTCGCGCTCGGAGTACCAGACGTCGACGTCCCACTCCTGCGCCCAGTCCGCGAGGACGATCTCGTAGGAGTGCCGGCCCGGCAGCGCGCGCACGACCTCCTCCCAGCGGCCTGCGTACACGGCGTCACAGAGCGCGAAGCGTTGCGAGGCATGGCTGCGCGCGCCGAACGCGGTGAGCTCATGGCGATCCTGCGGTGCGATCCGGCTGCTGCCCGGCTCGCCGGCGTCGCAGAGCGCCGTCATGCGCCGGCGCGTGACCTCGGGCGCGCGGAACGGGAAGTGGTGGATGAACGCCGACCACGGGGCTTCGGGCAGCGCGTCGAGGAGGTCGTAGCAGTGGAACCCCTCGCCCATCGTCACGGCCGGCGCGCCGCGATCGAGCCGGACGAGCGGGTGCTTGCGGTGCGAGCAGCGCGCCTGGTTGGAGCGCTGCTCGTAGCACAGGGGCTGAAGCTCGAGCGGGTGGTAGCCCGCCAGGCAATGCGGCGGCTGCGTCGGAAAGTGGTGGAAGTACCGCGCGCCGACGATGCGGCACGCATCGTCCAGCGACGTGAGCCAACTTGCGAGCGGCTGTCCGCGCGGACCGTGGGGAAACTCGTCGGCGTCAAACCACAGCCACCATGTGCGCTCGGCGCCCTCGCGATCGGTCACCGCGTGCATCGTCTCGTTCATCAGCGCGATCCGGGCGCGCTCGTCGTAGCCCGCGGTCCGAAACGAGCGGGCGAGCGTCGCACCGCTCGCGAGCGCGACCGCGACCGTCCGGTCCGGGCTGTCGTTGTCGACGAGAAAGACCTCCTCGCAGCCCTGGTGCAGGGCGTTGGCGACGCTCGCGCCGATGACGTCTTCCTCCATCCATGCGCCCACGATCCCGAAGAGCCGCGGGCTGCCGTCGGTGCCCGTCAAGCCGCCGGCGGCGCCGCGGCTTGCCGCGTGGCCAGCGCACCGGAGTGCGGGAACGGCACGCCCTTGGGGACGGGGACCCCGAGCAGCCCGCAGACGTCTTCCCAACCCGAGCCGGTCTCCCAGCAGACCTCGACCAGCCGGTCGCTGCCACGGAAGAACTCCCGCACGCGATCGAGGTGCTCGGCGTAGAAGCGGCGGTAGACGTCCGGGTCCTTCGCCGGCATCGCCGCGCCGTACGCCGCCTCGTGACCCCAGTACTCCGGGGACCGGTTCGTGTGCGCGATCATCGACCGCAGCCAGACCTCGACGGACGAGCGCCGCGTCAGCACGAACATCGCGTCCGGAAACGCCTCCGCGAGCTCCTCGTAGACGAGCGCCCACGGGATGTCATGCAGGATCTGAAACGGGGCGGCGGTCGCGAGCAGCTCGTCGAGGCGCCCCTCGTGCCACGCTCGCATGAGCGCGTCGCTGCGATCAGTCCAACCGAGCCGCGGGGCGAAGCCCAGCGACTCCGCCGCCTCCCCGAACGACTTCGTGCCGGTACGGCTCAGGCCGATGCAGACCGCGGCTGGCGACATGGCTCCTCCTCGCCCGAGTTGAGGTCGCCGAACCTACCGGCCCCCACGGCCGCCGCGCAATCGACCAGCGGGCCCAGGCGCTGGGCCGACGCGAGCATCGCCGGGTCGGAGTACGTCAAGTGCGACTGCAGGTCACAGCAGGCGGCCGAGATCGGCGCAGCATATGGTGAGGCGGCGAGTTATGGCGACCAAACCGTGAATTGCGCCGCGTCGACGCACCGCCGAGCGCTCCTGTGGCACCCGCGCCAGCGGCTGTGGAACCGGGCGCTCGTGAGCGCCATCGAGGCGACCGTGCGCTCGCCGCGAGTGGCCGCGCCGCTCGTCTGGGTCGTCATGCTCATGGACACGATCCTGCTGCTGGGCTGGGTCGCGCGACGGCGCGTCAGGCTGCTCGGCGTCCGATCGCTCGTGCCCCAGCCGCGCCGGCCGCGCGCGCCCGTCCTCTACGTCGACTGCGGCGTGCACGAGCACGGCGACGAGATCCGCCTTGTCCGGCACTGGCTCGCAGGCCGCCGCGACCTGCGCATCGTCGCCTTCGAGCCCGCAAGCCGGCAATACACCGTCGCGCGCGAGTCGCTCGCCGAGGTTCCAAACCTGGACCTGCGCCGCCAGGCCCTCGTCGGCCCCGACCACGCCGCCGCCACGGTCACGCTGCACCGCTCGCCCGGCGGCTACGCGAACTCGATTCTCGCCGCCGGCGGCGACGACCGCGAGGAGGTTCCCGCGGCGCGCCTGTCCGGCGTGCTGTTATGCGAGCACGCGTGCCACGACGGCCCGCTCATCCTGCGCATGAACATCGAAGGCGCCGAGCCGGCGGTGATCGAGGACCTCGTCGCGGCGGGGCTCGACGACCGCATCGACGGCTGGTACGGGCTGTGGGACGACGTCGGGCGCATCGACGCGCGGCTCGAGGTCCGCTTCAGCCGGCTGCTCGCCGAGCGCGACATCAGCCCACTGACCTTCAACGGCCGCGACGTAGGCTACGCGCTGCGCCGCCTCGCGATCAGGATCGACCTCGCGACCTCGATCCGCCATGCCGACCTGCTCGGCCCGCGGTGCGTGCGGCGTGCGGCGTCGCGCTGACGTTATCCATGTTGCACCGGCGTCCCAGGCGCTCGGCGATTGCAGTTAGCGTCGGTCATAGTTACGCACGCATGCGCGACGATGGACGACGCAACAGGAAGCTGGTAGCGTCGGATTCCCAAGGTCGGGTGATCTACGTCAATGGGGGTAGCATATGAAGCGCGGACTGGCGGCCGTTGCCGCAATTGCCCTCGCCGCCGTATCGATGTTCGTGTTGTCGTCACCCGGCGAAGCAGGCAGCGCGCTGCAGGCAGCCCAGGCGTCCGACACGTGGACGCCGGAGCCTGGTAAGCCCTTCAAGCCGCCCGTTCAGGTTGTGCGCCCGCCCGGCGACGGCCCAAAAGTGATCGATGTCAACCTCACCGCTCACGCCGGCGAGACGGTCATCGCCGGATCGCCGGTCTGGGCGCGCACATACAACGGTGGTTTTGTGGGTCCGACCATCCATGCTCGTCCGGGCGACACCATCAAGGTGCGGTTCACCAACGACCTCGGCGGTGTCGTTCCGACGAACATCCACTACCACGGGATGCACGTCAGCCCATTGGGAAACGGCGACAACGTCTTCGTCACCATCGAGGCCGGGAAGATCTATGAGTCCTCCATCACGCTGCCCGCCAAGCAGCCGACCGGGACTTTCTGGTACCACGCGCACTTCCACGGCATCAGCGACGGTCAGATCATGGGCGGGCTGTCCGGGCTGTTGATCGTCGAAGGCCTCAAGCCGCTGCTGCCCGCGGCCCTGCGTCACGTCCCCGAGCGCCAGATCGCGCTGCGAGATGTCCAGCTCGGCACCGCGGCGAACCAGCCGGAGGGGGTCGTCGGTCCGTACATCGCCCAGAACGCCGACATCTTGGTCGATCCGAAGGCGACGTATCGCATGGTCAACGGGATGTACAAGCCCAAGTTCGCGATGCATACCGGCAAGTACGAGCTGTGGCACCTGGCGAACATCGGCTCCGACGTCTTCTACAAGCTCGAGTTCGTCGACCAGCGCAGGAAGGTCAAGCAGAAGTTCGCGATCGTCACCACCGACGGCATCCCGGTCTGGGACGTGACCCGCCCGACGGAGCTGCTCCTGCCTCCCGGCAAGCGATTTGACGTCCTGGTCGCCGCCCAGCACCCCGGCACATATGAGCTCAAGAGCGATCCCTACGTGCAGACCGGCAAGAATAACTTCGAGCCCAGGCCGGCGATACCATGCGAGATCCAACCTGACGGCAGCTGCGTCGGGTTCGCCGACACGCTGGCGACCGTTGACGTCAACGGCGCGTCGACGACGCCGCCCGCGCTGCCCGAACACGTCTCAAGCCGTAAGCGACACAAAGCCCCCGGCGATCCTCCGTACCTGGAAGACCTGTCGAAGGTCCCAGATTCGGAAGTGGTCCGTCATCGCCTCCAGTTCCGCTACGAGACGGTTGAGGGAGGCAAGTTCACCCCGACGATCATGATCGACAACGACCCGAAGACAGCGGTGCCGTTCGAGCACGACGAGATGCCCGTCGTCTCACCCGTGCTGGGCCAAGTCGAGGAGTGGTCGCTCGTTAACACGAGCAGGGACGATCATCCGTTCCATATCCACATCAACGGCTTTCAGGTCATGAGCGTCAGAGGCGACCCGGACTTCAAGGCGCACGGCCATCAGGACGTCGTCAACATCCCCCGCCGGCACAACGTAAAGGACGCTGACGGCAACATCACCGGACAGGTCAACGGGAAGGTGGTGATCCGCCAGCGCTACGAGAACTTCCACGGCTGGTTCGTCTTCCACTGCCACATCCTCAACCACGAGGACGTGGGCATGATGCACACGATCCAGGTCCGCGAGAAGGAGAGCGACCCGGTCACCCCTCCACCCGAGACGGACGACCACTCGCCGCACGCTCACACCGGCTGAGCGCGCGATCCAACGGGCAACGCGGCCGCCATATTCCGGCGGCCGCGCAGCCCACCGCGCTACGCGTGGGATGAGCCTGAAGAGCCCGCCTGATGCGCGACCGGCGCGCCGCCGTACGCGGTCGCGCGCTCCAGCGGCGAGACAAGCGCGCGCCAATCTGAGACCGTGATCCCCGTCCGGCGGTCACCGGCGAAGCCCGACGCAACCCGCTCGTAACGCCCGGCATACAGATCGTCCAGCGCCCGCAAGCGCTCGAGGATCCGATCGCGTGTGAACCCGTCGGGGCTGGTCGCATAGCGGCCATCAGGAGTCATCGCGCGTCGAAGTTTCTCCTCGGTACGGCGGCGGGCGCGCAGCGGAAAGTGATGTGTGAGGAGCGTCGGCACCCACTCTCGCGCGCGACGTCCATCCGCCGTGCCGACCGTGTGGTGCCCTGGCATCGGGTACACGTCGCCCGCCTGGCGCACCCGGATGAGCGGATGCTTCCAGTGGCCGCGCCCGCAGAAGGCACTGCGAAACCAGCGCGCGAGAGGAAAGAACGGTAGCGGCGGTTGGCGCGGGAGATAGTCGTCCGCGCCCGCCGGCACGTGGTCCAGCACCCGGCTTCCGACGACGTCCACCCATCCGGGCGCGCGCTCGACCAGATCGCGCACGGTCGTTCCGTCGGGACCGCGAGGAAACTCGTCGGCGTCCACCACGAGCCACCACACGTCCCCGCCCGCAGCCTCGGTGTACGTCGCGATCACATCACGGACTCGCGCCGACCGAACCGCCTCGGAGTACGTACCGTCGCTTCGGGTTCGGATCACCTCGGCGCCCGCCGCGGTGGCCTCCGCCACCGTGGCGTCGTTGCTCTCGTCGTCGATCACCAACACGCGGTCGACCCCCTGGGCGCACAGGTGCTCGACGAGCGCGTAGACGATGTCCTCCTCGTTCCAGACAGCGGTGATGGCATAGATCAGGGGACGCGGGCGCGACGGACCCAGTACAGGCCCAGCGCCGGGGCCGTCGATCTGCCAAGCCGCGGCCGACCGTCTGAGCCACACCGGCGGCGGAGGGACGCGCCGGCGCGCTCGTGCGAGCGTCACCTCCAGCA
>Ga0307502_10000110_pt1 | contig 21146 bp, 22 predicted proteins | sample 16_S_MG_FD_201364 | JGI IMG/M metagenome (GOLD analysis project Ga0307502, IMG submission 201364) | Soil microbial communities from Populus trichocarpa stands in riparian zone in the Pacific Northwest, United States - 16_S | ecosystem: Environmental > Terrestrial > Soil > Riparian zone > Trees... | reverse complement strand
GGTGGTAATCCCATGCGGTTCGCTTTCGGAAGCCGCACACGCCCCGGCCGCCGCTGACTCCTTCCCCTCGATGCGGCAGTTTGCGCCGCGCCGCGCCGCAAGCGCCCGGCGGAGAACACCTCGACGGTAGCCTCGGCGCCATGACCGAGATCGCGCCGGGAATCGTGGACTGGACCGCCTTCCACGACGGGATCGGCCAGGAGGTCCACTCGCACTACGCGACCGCGTCCGGGGTGCTGATCGACCCGATGCCCAGCGACGGCGACCTCCCGGGCGAGCCGCGCCTGGCCGTGCTCACCAACCGCCACCATCTGCGCCACGCGACCGACTACGGCTGCCCGATCCGCTGCCACGAGGCCGGGCTGCACGAGTTCGAGGGCACCGGCGTCGACGTCGAGGGCTTCGCCTTCGGCGACGAGCTGGCGCCAGGGGTGCGCGCGCTGGAGATCGGCGTGCTGTGCCCGGAGGAGACCGCGCTGCATCTGGCGGTCGGCGACGGCTTCGTGGCCTTCGCCGACGCGATCATCCGCGACGACGACGGCCATCTGGCCTTCGTTCCCGACTACCTGCTGGGCGACGACCCGCAGGCCGTCAGGGCGGGCCTGCGCGACGCCTTCGCGCGCGTGCTCGAGGAGGAGGCCTTCGACGGGCTGCTGCTCGCCCACGGTGCGCCGACGGCGAGCGGCGGGCGGGCGGAGCTTCAGGCCTTCGTCACTGGATGAGGACGGGCGTCCCGACCGGGACGCGCTTGAACAGGTCGATCACGTCGGCCACGTGCATGCGGATGCAGCCGTGCGACGCGCGTGAGCCGATCGAGTAGTCCTCGCCGGTGCCGTGGATCCCGACGCCGTTGGCGATGCCCAACCAGCGCGCCTTGAGCGGGTTGGCGGCGCTGCCGCCGTCGACGGTCGTGCCCTGCAGCTCGCCGGCCCACGGCGAGTTGGGCACCGACCACACAGGGTTGACCTGCTTGCTCTGGATCGCGAAGCGTCCGCGGGGCGTCGGGTAAGCGGGCTGCCCAACGGCCACGCCATAGCTCTTGCGGAACTTCAGGCCCTTGAACAGGCGCAGCTTGAAGTGGGCCTGGTCGATCGTGATGACCGTGTTGTAGACGCGCGCCAGGTCGTTGGCGTTGACCTTCGCGCGCACGCGGGTCAGCGGCTGGTGCAGCACCCGCGGCGCCGCCGGGTCGTCGATGGCCGCGTCGATCGCCTTGGCCGCCGCGGCGACGTCGAGGCCGAGCCCGGGCCGCGAGCGCTGGCGGTAGATGTGGCGCAGCGTGATCTTGATCTTCGCGTCGCGCGCGGGCTTGCCGACCTGCTTGGCGATGTCGGCGACGAACGCCCTGACCGCCAGGCGCGAATGGCTGATGGCCGGCGCCACCTGGGTGACGTCGGCCTTGGCGTAGAGCGCGCGCTTGGCCGTGCGATCGGAGTCGAGCTTGAGCTTGGCGTCGGCCATCTTCAGCACCCACGGCTTCCCGGCCACGCCGATGAGCAGGTCCGGTGCCAGCCGCGGCGCGAGCTCGGCGTCGAGCTTCGCCGTCGCCTCGGGCACCGTGAGCCCGGACAGGTCGACGCCGCCGGCGCTGACGCCCGCACGGATGTGGGTGAGCTGGGCCCCGGCGGGAGCCGCGAGCAGCAGCGTGCAGAGCAGGGGCAGGAAGATCAGGCGCCTCATCGGACCGATCAGGGTAGCGCCGGGCTAGGCGACCGCACGCAGCCGACGTTGCGCAAGCGCCGCGGCGGGCGCGTCGTCGGCCAGGAAGGCATCGAGCCACGCCCACGTCGTGTCGCGTGCGCCGCGGCCGGTGAGCACTCCGAGGTGCCCGCCGGGCGCGGTCTGCACGCGCACGGGCGGCGCGTTGGGCAGTAGTGCCGCCACGTGGTGCACCGCGGCGCGCGGCGCCAGCACGTCGTCGGCTCCGGCGATCGAGAGGACCGGCACCCGGACGCCGGCCAGGTCGATGACGCGATCGGGGAGCGTGAGGCGCCCGCCGGCGAGCTCGTTGACGCGGAAGAAGCGGTGGTAGAGCTGGCCCATGGTGCGACCGGGGTAGGCGTGCATGTTGGCGACGAAGCGATCGACCGCCTCCATCTGGGCCAGGAACTCGCGGTCGTCGAGATGGGCGAGCAGCGCCAGCGGCCGCGTCAGGTACTTGTCGATCGCGGCGAGCTGGAAGGCCCGCTTGACGACCGGCGCCGGCGCGCCGCCGAGGGCGCGGTAGATGGCGGTGCCCAGCAGCCCGTCCGCGACCCCCGCCAGCGGACGCATGGGCGCCATGATCCGCACCTGGCGGGAGTCGAACGGGCTGGCCACCAGGGCGACCGCGTCGACGGGCAGCGTCTCGTCCCCCGCCAGCGCCAGCAGCGACATGATCCCGCCCAGGCACCAGCCGACGAGCGCCACCGGCGCCCCGCCGGCGTCCTCGCTGACGCGGCGCACGGCCGTGGGGATGATCTCGTCGACCCAATGCTCGAGGCCGAGGTCGCGGTCCGAGAAGGCCATGTCGCCGTACTCGAGCAGGTAGGTCGGGTGCCCGAGCCCGACCAGGTGCTCCGCCAGCGAGCAGCCACGGCGCAGGTCGAAGCACGCCGTCGGCCCGGCGAGCGGGGGCACCAGCAGGACCGGCCGCGCATGCTGGGCGCGGTCCGCGTGGGCCAGGTAGCGATAGACGGCGCGCTTGGGACCCTCGTCGATGATGCACGCGGGCGTGCGACGCAGGTCGGCCAGGCCGCGGCCGAGCAACGCGTCGAACACGTTCGTCGCAGCGGTGGCGACGTTCATCTATCGGGCCACCGTCAGCTCTGGCTCGGCCTCGGGCGGCGGCGGCGCCGCGGCCTGCGACGCGACGAAGTCGCTACCGCGGATGAGGGCGAACGAGAGCACCGCGCCCGCGAAGGCCACGATCGCGGCGACGAGCAGGATGTCGTTCATCCCGCCGGTGAAGAGCGTCAGGTAGGCCTCGTGGGCCGCCGGCCCGGGCAGTGGCGTCCGGCCCTGGGCGAGCACCTCCGCCGGCACGCGCGCGAGCGGACCGGTCGCATTGCTGGCCAGGATGTGCTGGAAGAGCGCGCCGAGCGCCGCCGTCCCGGTGGCGATCCCCACCTGGCGGAAGGTCGAGTTGATACCCGAGCCCATGCCGGCCCGCTCCGGCGGCACCACGCTGACCGCAGTCGAGGCCAGCGGGGCGTTGACGAGCGCGACGCCGATGCCGGCGAGGATGAAGCCGGCCAGCAGCGCCGTCCATTCCGACGAGGCCGAGAGCCCGCGCATGAGCAGCAGCGCCACGCCGACGAGCGCCATGCCGCCCCCGATGAGCGCGCGGATCGGCACCCGCGCCGACAGCCGCCCCGCGAGCGGCGCGACGACGAACGACAGCAGCGAGAGCGGCAGGAAGCGCACGCCGGCCTCCAGCGGCGAGAACCCCAGCCCGTTCTGGATGTAGAGGGTGAGGTACAGGAACATCGAGAACATCGAGGCCGACAGGGCGAAGGCGGCGATGGACGCGCCACCGAAGGTCGGCTTGCGGAACAGCGTGAGGTCGAACATCGGGGACTCGATGGTGGCCTCGACGACGACGAAGCCCACGAGCAGGACGGCGGCGCCGACGAGGAAGGCGACGATCAGCGTGCTGCCCCAGCCCTCGGCGTTGCCGCGCACGAGCGCGAAGATGAGCAGGAAGAGCCCGCCCGAGAAGGTGACGAGCCCCAGCCAGTCGTTCGGTCCGGCGTTGGGGTCCTTGGACTCGGCCACCCGCGTGAGCGAGATGTAGATCGCGGCGATCCCGATCGGGACGTTGATGTAGAAGATCGACTCCCACCCGATGGTCTCGGTCAGCGCGCCGCCGGCCAGCGGGCCGATGGCGACGGCCGCGCCGATCGTCGCGCCCCAGATCCCCACCGCCGTCCCGCGCTCGCGGCCGTGGAAGGCCTCGGCGAGGAGGGCGAGCGAAGTGGCGAACATCGCCGCCGCGCCGACGCCCTGCACCGCGCGCGCGAGGTTGAGCATCAGCGGACTGGTCGACAGCGCGCAGCCCAGCGACGCGACGGTGAAGATCCCCAGGCCGACGACGAAGATGTAGCGCCGCCCGACGCGGTCGGAGGTCGCGCCCCACGTGAGCAGCAGCGCGGCCAGCGACAGCGCGTAGGCGTCGATCACCCATTGCAGATCGGTGAACGACGAATGCAGCGCCTTGGCGATGTCGGGCAGGGCGACATTCACGATGGTGATGTCGATGAGCAGCATGAACGTCGCCACGCACACCGCTGTGAGGGTCCACCACTTGTGAGCTTCGACGTGTCGGGCAGGCATCACGCCAGACCATAGACAGGTAGGTGCGCGCCACTGGTGACCGACGCGTCGTCGGAGCACAGGAAGCGGATCACGTGCGCGATCTGCTCAGGTCGCACCCACGTGTCGAAGTCGGCGTCCGGCATCGACGCGCGGTTGGCCGGGGTGTCGATGACGCTCGGCAGCACGGCGTTGATGCGCACGCCGTCGTTGCGGTACTCCGCGTCGAGCGCGTCGACGAGGGCCAGCACCGCGGCCTTGCCGACGATGTAGCCCGCGGCGCCCGCGAAGGGCCGGCGCGCCGCGCGCGAGGAGACGCAGACGATCGACCCGCTCCCGGCTTCGAGCATGGTCGGCAGCGCGGCGCCGCACGCCAGGTAGGCGGGGCGCAGGTTCAGGCGCAGCTGCTCCTCGAACGTCTCGATGGGCGTCTCGTGCACGCGCTCGTGGATCGCGAAGCCACCGACGAGGTTGACCAGCGCGCGCAGGGACGGCCCGGCGGCGTCCACCGCGCGTGCGACGGCAGCGGGGTCGAAGAGGTCGGCCTGGACGAGCTCCAGGCGCTCGTGCTGCTCGACGCGCTCGAGCTCGCGCTCGACGATCCAGGGCACGACGACGCGCCAGCCGTCCTCCAGGAACGCGCGCGTGACGGCGGCGCCGAGGCCGCCGGTACCTCCGGTGACGAGGACGGTGCGATCGCTCACGCCCCTGCACACTAGTGACGTCCGCGCGCGGCCCTACGGTTTTCGACGTGCTCGTGCGTGACCTCACCGATGGACAGGATGTGGACCAGGTCCTGCTCGTGCGCGCCGCCGAGCTGCACACCGGGCGCGACGCCACGCAGTTCCTGAAGCTGTCCCTCGGCGACCGCAGCGGCCAGCTCACAGCGATCGTCAGGGACGACCTGCCCGAAGCGCGCGAGCTCTGCCAGGCCGGCCGGGCGATTCACGTGGCGGGGCGCTACGAGGTCCATCCGCGCTGGGGGGCGCAGCTCGCGCTGGGCGCACTGGGCGAGGCGGCCCCGGGCTCGTTCGCGTTCGACGATCTCGTCGACGGCCCGCCGCACTCGGCCGAGACGATGGAGATCGAGGTGCGCGAGCTCGTCGCCACCGTGCAGGACCCCCACCTGCGCGCCCTGCTCGATCGCGTGCTCGGCCCGCACACCCCGACGTGGGAGCTCTACCGGCGCGCGCCCGCGGCCAAGCTCTACCACCAGGCCTACGTGCACGGGCTGCTCGAGCACTGCCTCACCGTCGCCCAGGGAGTGAGCGCGATGGCCTCGACGTTCCCCGGCATCGATCGCGACGTCGCGGTCACCGGCGCGCTGCTGCACGACATCGGCAAGCTCGAGGCCTACACCGCCGATCCGGCCGCGATCGACCTCACCGACGCCGGCCGCCTCCAGGGCGAGATCCCCCTGGGCTACTACCGCGTGCGCCGCGCCATCGAGGAGCTGCCCGGCTTCCCGCCCGAGACGGCGCAGGCACTGCTGCACATCGTCCTCAGCCACCACGGCTCGCTCGAGCACGGCAGCCCCGTCGTGCCCTGCACGCGCGAGGCCTGGCTCGTGCACATGATCGACAATCTCGGCGGCAAGCTCGGCTCCTTCGATCGCCTCGAGAAGGGGCTCGCGCCCGGGGCGGCGTGGACAGGGTTCGACCGCGGGGTCGGAGCCAGCGCCTACTTCGGGCCGCTCACCGCCGAGCCCGAGCGCCGCGCCGCTTAGGGGCGCCCAGGCCACCGTCCAGGCGTCCGTCCAGACCGATCAAGCACGGGAGCATCGGGCCGATCACGGTGTTGCCCGCCTCCGCCCCGAGCCCTTGGGACCGGACACCCCGGGTCAGGGGTGGAGGTCGGGCGATCCATCATGCGTCCAATAGCGCATGCAGGATTGCCCGCGACGCGCCGACCACAGGGAGGTCATGCGCCTCGCACGACCACTTCTCGTCGTCCTGTTGCTGCTGGCGCTGGCGCCCGCGGCGAGCGCACACGACGAGGCCGAGCCGAATCACCGCGACACCCCGGCCGAACTAGCCGGCGCGGACATCACGCGGACGCTGGCCTTCGCACACCTGACCGGCACAACGGCCGCCGACCTGCCGCGGTGGCTGCCGACCGATCAGTGGTGCGGCCCGCGACTGACGAGCGACGACGTCGCCCACGCCGCGTTCCCTGCGTCCAAGCGGCAGATCAAGGTCGTCTACGCCTACGCGAGCGGCGAACTGGACCGCTCGGCCGAGTGGAGCGAGGCGCTGCAGGCGGACGTCTCGAACATCGAGCAGTACCTCGCTCTGCAGACGGGCGGTCGCCGCGCGCTGCGCTTCGACATGGGCACGGCGTGTGGGCCGCAATATGTCGACGTCCAGGTCGTCGCCCTGACCCACCCGCGCACGTACTACCGCGACGACCCGACCAACTTCGACCGCCTGGCCGACGAGGTCGCCGCCGCGATCGGACCCGGTCCCGGCGCGCGCGACGTGTTCATCCTGGCCGACAAGCTGACGGACGATCCGGTGTGGGGCATCGCCGAGGTGATCGGCGACGACAGGGCCGACGCCGCGAACCAATCCAACGGCGGCGGGCTGACGGCGATCATGTGGACGCGGCCGACCACCGCCCCGGACCCGTCGGACTGGTGGCAGCCGACGGTGATGCTCCACGAGATCACCCACAACCTCGGTGGCGTTCAGCACTCCGCGCCTCACCGGACCACAGGGTGGCACTGCTGGGATGGCGAGGACGTCATGTGCTACGACGACGACTCCAGCGGCTCAGAGCTCTACACGTCGACGGCGTGCCCGGTCCAGGACGGTGCGATCCCGCAGACCTACGACTGCGGTCACGACGACTACTTCAACCCCGATCCCGCCGCGGGCAGCTACCTCGCGACCCATTGGAACGTCTACCGCAGCGCCTTCATGGGCTCGTGCGCAGACCTCGGGATCGCGTGCGGCGACAACATCGTCCCCACGATCCCCGTCAACACCGCGCTGCCGACCGTCGCCGGCGCGACGCAGCCCGGCGCCGTGCTCACCGCGAGCGCTGGGACGTGGCTCAACAACCCGACGGCCTACGCCCTGCAGTGGCAGCGCACCGCCAGCGGCGACTGGGCGAACGTCCCGGGTGCGATCGGTGCGAGCTACATCACTTCCGGCGCCGACGCCGGCGTCGCCCTGCGCGTCCTGGTGACGGCTACCAACGAGGACGGTTCGGCAATCGTGGCCTCACCCCCGACGGCGCCGGTCGTCGCGCCGGTGGCGCCCGTGACTGTGACGCCGAAGCCGCCCGTGCCGGCCAGCCTGAGGATCGCCCTGCGCGATCATGCGCGTCGCGCCAAGGGCACGCTGGCGGCGACGGTCGTCGCCGTCCCCGGCGGACGCGAGGTGCGGACCAAGGCCGCCAAGATCGCCGTGACCGCCGGGACGTGGCGCCTGCGCCTGTGCGCGGGTCCCAAGCGCGGCTCCCTGCGCTGCGTGCTGACCAAGCGCGTGCGGACGCACACGCGCTCGGTCCGCCTGCCCGCGGCACGGGTCCTGGTGCGCTCTCCGAAGGGCGCGCTGCGGGTGACCGCCGCGCTCGTCGACCGGCGCCAGCGCGTGCGCGCGCAGGGCTCGGCCGCCAGTACCTAGCGCCGGGTTCGATCGAGCAGCTCGCGCATCTCGCGGGCTGCGGCCGCGATCCGCTGGACGTACTCGTCGCGCTCGGGCGCGGGCAGCTCGTCGCCGCGACGGGCGAGGAGATCGCTGAAGCCCTCGACGAGGGTCAGCGGCGTGCGGAGGTCGTGCACGAGCTTCTGCAGCTCGTCGTCGGCCATGGTCAGCGCGCCGGTGGCGGTGCATCGAGCGCGATCTCGCCGCGCTCGAGCGCGAGCGCGATGGCGTGGACGCGGTTGCGCGCCTGCAGCTTGCGGATGACATTGCGCACGTGGGTGCGCACGGTCTCCACCGACACGCCGAGCGCGGTCCCGATCGCCTCGGCCGTGCCGCCCTCGGCCATGAGGTGCATGATCTCGCGCTCGCGCGGCGAGAGATGGGGGACCTGGGCCGTCGCCCGGGGCGAGAGCAGGATGCGGTCCAGCCGCGGGTCCACGTACGAGCCGCCCGCGACGATCGTCTGGATCGCGCCGACCAGCTCCTGCATCGAGCCCGCCTTCAGCGCGTAGCCGCGCGCGCCGGAGTCCAGCCCGCTGTAGAGCAGCTCGGCGTCGGCGTCGCCCGTGTAGAGCATCACCCCGAGCTCGGGACGCTGGGCGAGCAGCTCGCGCGTGAGCTCGATCCCGCTGCCGTCGGGCAGGCGGATGTCGATGATGGCCACGTCCGGTTCGGTGTGCTCAACGAGGTCGATCCCGGCGGCGACGTTGCCCGCGGTGCCCACGACCTCCATCCCATGCCCGCGCAGCAACGCGACGAGTCCCTCTCGGAGGGCCTCGTGGTCATCCACGATCACGAGCTTGGTCATCAGCTGCGAACCAGCCTACTTGCCCCTGCCGACTGCTACGAAAGACCGCAAAGAGCGGCTGGATCGCTCCCGGGCGGGTCGGCCGCGGCGCTGCACATCTATCTTGAGTGCAGCAATGGCGAAGGACACCGAGAAGCTGATCCGGCAGCTTTCACTGATCTCCTACCTCATGGCCGAGCGCCGGCCGGTGACGGCTCTGGAGATCCGCCGCGACGTCGAGGGCTACAGCGGCATGAACGAGGACGCCTTCGCGCGGCGCTTCTACGCCGACCGCTCCGAGCTCGAGTCCCTGGGCATCCACCTGACCGTCGACAAGCCGATCGACGGCGTCGCCGAGCAGGAGAACTACTCGCTGCGCCCGGAGAACTTCCACCTGTCGGCGATCGCCTTCACCGACGAAGAGCTCGCCTCGCTGCAGTTCGCGCTGACCCTGCTCGATGGCGAGTTCGCCTACGCCGAGCCCCTGCGCCTGGCGCTGCAGCAGATCTCGTGGGGACGCCCGTCGCCGCTGCACGCCCCGGAGCAGCGCGGCCTCGCGCTGGGCATCACCGGCAGCGCCGGAGGCCACGACCTCTCCCAGCGCCTGGCCAAGATCGAGACGGCGATCTTCCGCCAGAAGACCATCACCTTCGACTACTACACGATGGAGCGCGACGACCTCGGCGCGCGCAAGGTCGACCCCTATCACCTGCTCTTCCGCGGCGGGCAGTTCTACGTGCTGGGCCGCTCGCACGAGCGCGACGCGCTGCGCGTCTTCCGGCTGTCGCGCATCCGCGGCAAGGTGGCCTACGCCACGAAGGCCGAGCACGACTTCAAGCGCCCCAAGGACTTCGACCCGCGCGAGTACGCCAATCGCGCCGACTGGCAGTACGGCGACACGATCGGCACCGCCGAGGTGTGGATCTCAGACCGCATCGCGTGGCTCGTCGAGCGCCACTACGGGCGCTTTGGCAGCTTCGCCCCCGCGCAGGATGGGGTGCTCTTCTCGACGTCGTACGCCAGCGCGCGCCAGCTCGCGTCCTGGGCGCTGAGCCTGGGCGAGCACGCGCGTGTCGAGGGGCCCGCCGAGCTCGTCGACGTCGTCGCCGAGCGCGTGGCACGCCTGGCCGAGCTGCACGAGTCCGAGCCGCTGCTGGCCGCGGCAGTGGCATCAACGCCGGCCGACGAGGCCGACATCGCCCCGGTCGAGGGCAACGGGCGCCGCGAGGCGGCCATCCGCCCCGAGCGCTTCGCCCGCCTGGTCACGCTCGCGTCCATCCTCATCGAGGCGGGGCGCGCGGGCGAGCGCCTGCGCGAGGAGGGGGTGTGCGAGCGCCTGCAGATCAGCGGGGCAGAGCTGCGCGAGGACGTCAACGTCCTCAACGTCGTGAACTTCGGCGGAGGCTCGTACGTGCTCTACGCCGAGGTCGGCGACGACGGCTGGATCGAGGTCGACCCCGAGCCCTACTCGGACAACTTCGCGCGTCCGGCGCGGCTGCTGCCGGTGGAGGCCAAGGCGCTCGTGGCGGCCATCGACCTCATCGGCGAGCACCTGCCCGAGGGCGCGTTGACGAGCGCGCGCGAGAAGATCGTCGCCGCGCTGGGCGCCGACCCCATGGAGCAGGGGCTGCAGATCGCTTCGGCCAGCGGCGACGACTCCGTCATCGCCCGCGTCGTCTCGGAGGCCATCGTGGCTCGGCACCTGGTGCGCCTGGAGTACTACAAGGCCAACGAGGACGAGTTCTCCGAGCGCACGGTGGAGCCCTACGCGCTGATCAACGGCCGCGAGGGGTGGTACGTGGCCTGCTTCGATCCGGCCAAGGACGACGTGCGCCACTTCCGCCTGGATCGCATCAAGACGGCGGAGGTCCTCAAGCGCGCCTTCAAGCCGCGCCCCGAGGTCGACCCCGCCGCGGACGTGGAGGGCTGGCCGCGCACCGGCGAGGTCGAGGCCTCCCGCACGGCACGGGTGTGGATCTCGCCCGAGCGGGCGCGCTGGGCGCGCGAGGAGCGCACCGTCGCGCAGGAGCTCGAGGACGGCGCCCTCGTCGTCGAGCTCAGCTACGCCGGCGAGGACTGGCTCGTGCGCGAGGTGCTCAAGGAAGCGGGCGACGCCGCCGTCCTCGAGCCCCCCGCGGCGCGCGAGGCCGTGCGGCGTGCCGTAGCCAGGCTGCAGGTCGCCGCCCGCGCTTAGCGGTAGCTGAGGGCAGGCGGGTGGCTTCCAATGCACCGGTCGTCGGTGCAATGTTTTGCCGAACGGTAGTCGGTCGACACTCCGTGGACCGAGCGCCGTCGCAGGGGCGGCCCGCTCAGCAAATCGTAGGGAGACGATTGATGCGACTCACGACCTGGTCAGGGGCCGTCCTCGTGACGGGCCTGGCAACCGCAGCCATGGCTGGCGCGGCTCAGGCGCAACCCGCGTGGCAGTGCAGCGCCAGCGCGAACTCGAGCTCGTTCGCCGGCAACCCGCCGGCCAACCCGGTGACCTCGTCAGCCAACCCGTGCGTGTCCAACGCGACCGGGCTCGAGAACCTTCCGAGCTCCGGCGGATTGCCGCCGGAGGTCCTCACCGCCCACACGTCGTCGGCGACCACCGTCGCCTCGCCGGCGGACGAGATCGCCGCGCGCCAGGCCATCGGCGCCATCGGTCACGTCGAGAACCTCTCCGTCCAGCTTCCGCCGGGAACGGGCACCACGACGTTCGGCGTCCGCGAGGCCAACGCCCAGGCCTCGGCGGTCTGCGTCGCCGGCTCCCCCGTCCTCGACGGCTCAAGTGATGCCAACGGGGTCACCATCGGCGGCCAGGACGTCCCGGTGGAGCAGGCCGCGCAGCAGCTCGCCCAGCAGCTGGCACCGCTCGGCGACGCGGTCGACCTCAAGTTCGACGAGCAGGTCCGCACCGGCAGCTCGCTGACGGTGAACGCGGTGCACCTGAAGGTGCTATCCGCCGCGGGCACCCCCCTGCTGGACATGATCTCCGGCCAGGCGCAGGTCGGCTACGCCGGCAGCGTCTGCGATCCGCGCGGTCAGACCCCCACGGGCGGCGGCGGCGGCTCGGGCAACGGCAACGGCTCGGCGAACGGCGCCGACAGCCGGACCACGCTGGCCAACGGCGTGCGCGGCAGCACCTGCGGCAAGCTGACCATGTACTTCGCCAAGAACCACAAGCGCTCGATGACCGGCCACCTCGGCCGCCGCCAGGTCGTGCGCGGGCGGATCGTCAACTGCAAGGGCCACTCGATCGTCCGCGCGCGGATCGACGTCATCCACGTCCTGAAGAACGGCAAGCGCAAGCTCGTCAAGACCGGCCTGCGCTCGCGCGATGCCGGCAAGCTGACGCTGATCCTGCCGCTGAACATCAAGACGCGCGACCTGCGCTTCGAGTACCGCGGCAACCTGCTGAGCACGAAGGTGACCTCGCGCTCGACGCTGCACATCAATGTGAAGAACCGCAAGGGCAAGCTCGTCCGCTAAGGACCACGCCCACTAACTAGTCGCACCCCCCGAGGGCGCCGCCCGAGCCGAAAGTGCTCGGGCGGCGTTCCTTTTTGTGGGGCGCGCGGCGGTCTGACCGCGTGGCGCTTGGGGCGCGGCGCGGCGCTTACAGCAGCAGCGAGGGGAAGAGGCCCCCCGCGGCGCCCGGCCCGGGTCGCTGGGGCGCTAGCGTGGTCGATTGCTGTTGCAGGACAACAGCTAGTGACCATCCTTCGCGAGAGCTCGCCCGCGGCCGAGGACGACCGCCCCCGGTCGCGCCGCCCCGGGTTCGCTTCCCCTCGGTGATGCTGTAAGCGCCGCGCAGCGCCACAACCGCAGAGCGGACGACAACCGGGCGCGCCCTACGGCACCGCGTCGAGCTCGAACCACACCCGCGCCAGGCCGTCGCTGCGGTCGATGCCCCAGCGGTCGGCCATGCGCTCGAGGATGCGCCAGCCCATGCCCTCCCTGGCGCCCGGTTGCGGGCCGGGGCCGGGATCGCGGACCTCCATGTGCAGCGCCCCGCCCCGGTCGACCACCGCGCGCAGCTCGATGCGGTCGTGGGCGCCGAGCTCGCCGTGCTCGATGCTATTGGTGACCAGCTCGGAGACGATGAGCTTGACCTCGCCGGTGCGCCCCGGCCCCAGGGGCAGGGCCTCGACCGCACGGCGCGCGAGGACGATGCTCGTGGCATGCGGCGGCAGGAGATGGGTCGCCTCGTGGTCGGGCACCGTCGCGGCTTGCAACGACGGCCGGCGACGGACCTGGCGGTAATCGCGACGACCGGTCGCTACCGTTCACGGCGCCGTGAGCCGCCGCGACCAGATCCGCATGACCGACGAGGAGGTCCTGGCCTTCCTCGACGAGCAGCGGACGGTCGTCTGCGCGACCAACGGCCGCGAGGGCAGGCCGCATCTCATGCCGCTCTGGTACGTCGTGCGCGACGGGCGGCTGTGGTCCTGGACCTACGCGAAGTCCCAGAAGGTGCGCAACCTCGAGCGCGACGCGCGCGCCACGCTGCAGGTCGAGGCGGGCGTCGACTACGAGGTCCTGCGCGGCGTCATGCTCGAGACCGACGTGACGATCCATCGCGAGACCGACGACGTCGCCGCGCTGGGGGTCGAGATCTTCACGCGCTACACGGGCGGCGAGCTCGCCGACGACGTGCGCGAGATGGTCCTCACGCAGGCGACCAAGCGGGTCGCGATGGAGTTCGTCGAGCGCACCCGCGTGACCTGGGACCACCGCAAGCTCGGCGGCACGTACTAGCCTCCCGGCGGCCATGGAGCGATTGAAGGGACTCATCCTCTCGGGTGGCCGCGGCACGCGCCTTCGCCCGATCACGCACACGAGCGCCAAGCAGCTCGTGCCCGTGGCCAACCGCCCGGTGCTCTTCTACGGCATCGAGGCGATGGCCCACGCCGGCATCGAGGAGGTCGGGATCATCATCGCCCCCGAGACCGGCGACGAGATCCGCGAGGCGACCGGCGACGGCTCGGCGTTCGGCGTGCGCATCACCTACATCGTCCAGGACGAGCCCGCCGGCCTGGCGCACGCGGTCCTCACCGCCGAGCCCTTCCTCGGCGCCGATCCGTTCGTCATGTACCTGGGCGACAACCTGCTGCAGGGCGGCATCGACGAGCTGGTGGCCGCCTTCCGCGCCAACCGCCCCGACGCCCTCATCCTGCTCACCCCGGTGTCCGACCCCGAGCACTTCGGCGTCGCCGAGCTCGACGGCGACCGCGTCGTCGCCCTGGCCGAGAAGCCGGCGCAGCCGCGCACCAACCTGGCGCTCGTCGGGGTCTACATGTTCACCGCGCTGATCCACGACGCCGCGCGCGCGATCGATCCCTCGCCGCGCGGAGAGCTCGAGATCACCGACGCCATCCAGTACCTGGTCGACAGCGGCCGCCGGGTCGAGCCCCACGTCGTGAAGGGCTGGTGGAAGGACACCGGGCGCCTGGAGGACATGCTCGAGGCCAACCGCCTCGTGCTCGACACCATCGCCACGCGCATGGACGGCGAGCTCGTCGAGTCGCAGTGCGACGGGCGCGTGGTCATCGAGGCGGGGGCCAAGCTCGAGCGCTCGACCGTGCGCGGCCCCGCCGTGATCGGCGCGCGCGCCCACCTCATCGACGCCTACGTCGGCCCCTACTCCGCCATCGGCGAGGACTGCGTCATCGAGCGCGCAGAGGTCGAGCACTCGATCCTGCTCGCGGGCTCGTCGGTGCGCAACCTCGACGGGCGCATGGAGGCCTCGCTCCTGGGCCGCAACGTCCACATCGCCCGCAGCGACGGCCAGCCGCGGGCCTACCGCTTCATGGTCGGCGACAACTCCGAGATCGGCATCCCCTGATCGTTTGATCCTCTAGTCTCGGCCTCTGGCCAGCGAGACTGATCGTGCGCATGTCCGGTTGGCGGAACTCGTCGCGGCGCTCTCGCTCGGCATCGACCTCGGCTTCGGGCAGCCGATGGAGCATGTGCTGCGCCAGTGCCTCATCGCGCTGCGGCTCGCCGAGCGGATAGGCCTCGACGACGAGCAGCGGGCCGTCGTGTACTACACGGCTCTGCTGGTCAACGTCGGCTGCCATGCCGACGCGCACGAGCAGGCGAAGTGGTTCGGCGACGACATCGCGTTGAAGGCCGTCAAGTACCGTCACGAGCTGCGCAGCGTGCGCACGGCAGCGGCGAGCATGCGGCTGGTCGGCTCGGGCAACCCGCCGCTTCATCGCTTCCGCGTCGGGTTGGAGTTCGCCTTCTCCGGCCACCGCGAGATGGATGACGTGATGAGCAGCCACGCCGCCATGGCGCGCGCGCTGGCCGAGCAGCTCGGGCTGTCCGACCAGGTGCGCGCGGCCCTCGGCGGGTCGTACGAGCAGTGGGACGGGCGCGGATGGCCGGGCGAGCTTGAGGGCGAGGAGGTGCCGATCGCGGCGCGGGTCGCGCAGCTGGCCGAGTTTGTCGAGGTCGCCCACCGCGTCGGCGGCGTCCCGGCGGCGAGAGCGCTGGCCCGCAAGCGCGGTGGCCGGCAGTTCGACCCGGCGCTCGCCGACCTCCTGTGCGACGACGCCGACGCGATCCTCGACGGGCTCGACTCCGTCAGGACCTGGGACGCGGTCATCGAAGCCGAGCCGGCACTCGCGGTCGTGCTCTCGGGAGAGCGTTTCGACGCGGCACTCCTCGCGATCGCCACCTTCGTCGACCTCAAGTCGCCTTACACGCTCGGCCACGCCCGCGCGGTCGCGGACCTCGCCGCTCAGGCCGGCGTGGAGCTCGGAGCCTCGGAGAGCGCGGTGCGGACGCTGCGGCGGGCGGGCCTCGTGCACGGCCTCGGTCGTCTAGGGGTGTCGAACTCGATCTGGGACAAGCGCGGACCGCTCGGCGCCGGCGAGTGGGAGCGGGTCCGGATCCACCCCTACCTGACCGAGCGCATGCTGTGCCAGTCCGCGGCGCTCGCCCCGCTGGGCGCGATCGCCGTGCAGCACCGCGAGCACCTCGACGGCTCCGGCTATCCGCGCGGGCTGACCGGAGCCGCCATCTCGCGGCCTGCAAGGGTCCTCGGCGCCGCCGACGCCTACCAGGCGATGCGCGAGCCGCGCCCGCATCGGCCGCCGCGCTCGGCGGACGAGGCGGCGGGCGCCCTGCGGGCCGACGTCAAGGCCGGCCGCCGCGACGTGGAGGCCGTCGAAGCCGTCCTGGGCGCCGCCGGCCATCGCGTGGCGCGACGGCGCGAAGGGCCGGCCGGGCTCACGCGTCGCGAGGTCGAGGTCCTGACGCTCCTCGCCCAGGGCATGTCGAGCAAGGAGGCCGCTCGGCGCCTCGTGATCTCCCCCAAGACGGTCGCCAATCACGTCGAGCACATCTACGCCAAGATCGGCGCCTCGAATCGCGCGACGGCGAGCCTGTTCGCGATGCAGCACGGCCTGCTCCCGGAGGAGCAGTTCGCGCCCGACGCAGGGCTCACGCCGTCTGCATCGCCGCTGCGTTCCGCGTCATCGCCTCGGCGACCGCTCGCAGATCCTCACTGGGGCTGAACTGCACGTACTCGCTGCCCGCCTGCGCGATGGGGACGTGGCCGGGCGGGAGGTAGAAGGCGTCGCCGGCCTCGAAGACCTCCTCGCGGTCGGCGAAGCGGAAGGTCAGCCGTCCCTTGAGCACGTAGCCCCAGTGGGCGCACTGGCAGCTGTCGTCGGGCAGCCCCTTCAGCAGCGGCGTGGCGTCGATGTCCTGTCGGAACGACACGAAGTTGACCGTGTAGCCGCCGAGATCCTCATGGCGATCCTCGACCGGCCCGTGCTGGTCGACGTGGGCGGCGCTGTCCTTCGAGACCTTCGGCATCCTGCTCATCTCCCTGGCTCGGTGTAGCGCCAGGTTGCCTGGCCGCGAGCGCGCCGCCATGAGGCGTTCGCCCCATCTTCGGGTGGCCGGCGTCCAGCCCTATCTGGACGGCTCGGGCCTCTACTCCATACTGAAGGCCATGGACGCCTCCCCGATCATGTCGGCTGCCGACAGCCGCGACCTCATGTCGCTGGCGACCGCCGGGAAGGCCATGGAGCGCCCGTCCGCCAACGGCGACGTGGCTCTGCTCCTGCAGGCACGACAGCTGGCCGAGGCCCGCTCGCAGCTGCGTCAGGGCGAGACCTTCTCCGTCCTCGCCTAGAGGCGTCGGCGGCTAGGAGCCGTCGCGTAGCTCTGCCAAGGGCTCGGCGACGAAGTCCAGGCCGTCGAAGGTCGCCGCGCAGCCCTCGCCGGTGGGCGATTGGGCCAGGAAGCCGGCGCTCAGCACATCCGGAGCGGCGAAGGCGAAGTGGCGCACGAGCTCCCAGCGCACGCCGTCGTCGGAGGCGTGCAGCGCGCAGGTGGCACCCTTGCGCGAGATCCGCAGCCAGACGCTGGGATCGGACACCACACGGCCGTTGGCGTCGTCCGAGAGTCCTCGGGTGACGACCGAGACGATCATCGCCTCGCCCTGCGGTGAGCGCTCGAGCGCGAGCTTGACCCAGGTGTCGTCGGCGGCGTAGAGCACGAGGGCGCCGGCGTCGAAGGTCGCCTGCAGATCGGCCTTCACGTAGGCGCTGAGCTGGAAGTCGCCCTCGACGGTGGCCATCAGCCGCGGTGCGCCCAGTTGCGCCGGACCCCCGGCAGGGTCGAGGAAGAGATCGGTTCGAGGCCCGGCGACGATGTGCAGCGTGCCGTCGAGGCCCACGGTCCAATCGGCGGGCGCGACCTGCCACTCGAACGCCATCGGCAAGTGACCGAGCTCCATTGCGCGTCCAGCCTAAACGGCCAGTGCGAGCGACCGCTGGGGCCCTTATGCGCAAAGATGCCCCGTATGCGCCTGCTGGTCACCGGAGGCGCGGGCATGCTCGGGCAGGCCGTCGCCGCCGCGGCCACCCGGCTGGGGCACGACGTCGTCGCCCTCTCCCGCGCCGAGCTTGACGTCACCGACGCCGACCACGTGCGCCGCGTCGTTGCGGCGGCGGAGCCGCGCGCGGTGGTCAACTGCGCCGCGTGGACCGACGTCGACGGCGCTGAGACGGCCGAGGCCGCCGCGACCGCGATCAACGGCGACGGTGCGGGCAACGTCGCCCGTGCGGCCGTCGAGATGGGAGCGCGCATCGTGCACGTCTCGACCGACTACGTCTTCGACGGCGTCCGGGAACACGCCGCCGGCGGGTCCGGCGAGCCGTGGGTCGAGTCCGACGCGGTGAACCCGATCGGCGCCTACGGGCGCTCGAAGCTCGCGGGCGAGGAGGCGGTGGCAGCGGCGACCGACGAGCACGCGATCGTGCGGACGGCCTGGCTCTTCGGCGCCGGCGGGCAGAACTTCGTCGACACGATGCTCGCGCTCGGCCACGAGCGCGACGAGGTGAGCGTCGTGACCGACCAGGTCGGCAGCCCGACGTGGACGGTGCACCTGGCCGAGGGCCTCGTGGAGCTCGCCGAGCGCCGGGGTGACGTCGGGATCCTGCACGCAGCCGGCGGCGGCGCCTGCTCGTGGTACGACCTGGCCGTCGAGGTCTTCGATCGAGCCGGCGTGCGCTGCCGTGTCCTGCCGACCACGTCTGACCGCTTCCCGCGGCCGGCGCGGCGCCCCGCGTACTCGGTGCTCGGCACCGAGCGCGACGACGCGCCGGTGCTGCCGTCGTGGCAGGACGGCGTGGCGGCCTATCTGAGCGAGAAGGCGGTCGTGGCCCGATGAGGCTCCTGGTCTGCGGTGGAGCCGGGTTCATCGGCTCGAACTTCGTGCGCGTGCGCGTTCGCGACCACGGCGACGAGGTCGTGGTCCTCGACAAGCTCACCTACGCCGGCCGGCGCGAGAACATCCAGGACGTCGAGCACGAGTTCGTCCACGGCGCGATCGAGGATCCCCGCGCTGCGGCCGAGGCGATGGAGGGCGTCGACGCGGTGGTCAACTTCGCCGCCGAGACCCACGTCGACCGCTCGATCGCCGAGCCCGACGCCTTCGTCAAGACGCACGCGCTCGGGACCTACGTCCTGCTCGAGACGGCGCGGGCGCACAGCGTGCGCTACCTGCAGGTCTCCACCGACGAGGTCTACGGCTCCATCGAGGAGGGCTCGTTCACCGAGGAGTCGCCACTGGCGCCCTCGTCCCCCTACAGCGCGACCAAGGCGGGAGCCGACCTGCTGGTCTCCGGCTACCACCACACGTATGGCCTGGAGACGCTGATCTGCCGCGGGTCGAACAACTACGGGCCCTACCAGTACCCCGAGAAGCTCATCCCGCTGATGGTCCTCAACGCCCTGCACGGCGACAAGCTGCCCGTCTACGGCGACGGCATGAACGTGCGCAACTGGCTCTACGTCGAGGACTTCGCGCGCGGGATCGGCCACGTGCTCGAGCACGGCGTGGCCGGCGAGGCCTACAACGTCGGCGGCCCCGACGAGTGCCCGAACATCGAAGTCGTCAAGGGGATCCTCGAGTACACGGGCGCCGGCGACGAGCTCATCGAGTACGTCACCGACCGCCCAGGCCACGACCGGCGCTACTCGCTGGGCTCCGAGAAGGTCCGCGCCCTGGGCTGGGAGGCGCAGGTGCGCTTCTCCGACGGCCTGGAGCGCACCGTGGCCTGGTACCGCGACAACGCCTGGTGGTGGGAGCCGATCCGCTCGGGCGACTACCGCGCTTACTACGAGCGCCAGTACGGGCGGGCGCTGGGGTAGGTCGTCGTTTCGTTCGCTCTGTGCTTGTGGCCCTGCGCGGCGCGAACGACCGTCAGCCCGTCACGAACTCGCTGATCCGCCAACCCGGGCCCTCCTTGACCAGGTTGATGGTGCGGATCACGTCGTGCTTGCCGCGGTCGGCCTTCACGCGCGCGGTCGCCTGCGCGGCGGCGATCCGCACGGACTCGACCGTGAGGCCGAAGGAGTCGGTGTCCTTCAGGGCGCCGTCGACCGCGTTCTCGCACGTGCCGCCTCGCTTGGCGTAGGTGGCGATCAGCGGCTTGGCCAGCAGCTCGCGGCAGATCTGGTCCTGGTCGCCCTTGGACGCGGCGGACTCGAAGTCCTCCACGGTGTTGGCCACCAGGCGCTGCTCGCCGCGGAACTTGCCCGACGAGTCCTTCGTGGTCGTCTGGGTGGTGCATCCGGCCACCGCGACGGCGAGGATCGTGGCGAGCGGCAGGGCGTAGCGGAGCATGCGGACCGGGAGCCTACCTACCATGAGGGGCATGGCCGCTGCCGAGCGCCCCGCCCCGACGGTCCCCCGAGGCCGCCACGCCCCGCCCCTGGCGGTGCGCCTCACCGTGCAGCGCCGCCGCCTGTTCGAGGCCGCGGCGGACGTCTTCGCGCGGGTTGGATACGCCGAGGCGAGCGCCGAGGCGATCTCGCGCGAGGCGGGCATGTCGAAGGCCACCTTCTACGAGCACTTCGCCAACAAGGAGGAGTGCATCCTGGCGCTCTTCGACGAGGCGGCGACCGAGGTCATGCGCGCGATGGCCGATGCGTCGGACGCCGAGGGCCACGCCTCTTACGAGGAGCGCGTGGCCGCCGGCGTGCACGCCTTCCTGGAGACGCTCGCCTCCTATCCGACCTCGGCGCAGACGCTGCTCGTGCAGATCATCGGCGCCGGGCCCCGCGCCGCGGCCCGCCGCGACGCGATCCTCGAGGCCTTCGCCGACGCGCTGTACCGCGACAACCAGCGGGCCGCGCCGCAGTACGGCGCGCCCACCTTCGCCTCGCCCGACGACGCCTTCGCGATCATCGGCGCCTCGGTCGAGCTCGTCTCGCGCAGCCTGCGCACCGGCAGGCCGCCGGACGTGCTGGCGCTCGAGCCGGTGATCACGCGGCTGATGCTGGGCGTGCTGCAGCGCACGTGAGCGCTGACCTGGCGCGCCTCGAGCAGGAGGTCATCGCCTGCCGGCGCTGCCCGCGGCTGGTCGCGTGGCGCGAGCAGGTGGCGCGCGAGAAGCGCGCGTCCTTCGCGGACGAGGAGTACTGGGGGCGCCCGGTCCCGGGCTTCGGCGACCCCGCCGCGCGCGTGCTCGTCCTCGGCCTCGCGCCCGCGGCCCACGGCGGCAATCGCACCGGGCGCGTGTTCACCGGCGACCGCTCGGGCGACTGGCTGTTCGCCGCGCTGCATCGCGCGGGCTTCGCCAACCAGCCGACGTCGGTGCACAGCGACGACGGCCTGCGGCTGCGCGGCGCGTGGGTGACGGCGGCCGTCCGCTGCGCGCCGCCGGCCAACAAGCCCACGCCGCAGGAGCGCGACACGTGCCTGCCGTGGACGGTGGCCGAGCTCGATCAACTCGCCGACCTGCGTGTCGTCGTGTGCCTGGGCGCCTTCGCCTGGGACGCGGCGCTGCGGCTGCGCGCCGCGGCGGGCCATCCGCCACCACGCCCACGCCCACGCTTCGGCCACGAGGCGGTCTTCGACGACGGCGCCTGGCTCACGCTCATCGGCTGCTTTCACCCCAGCCAAC
>Ga0307502_10000109_pt1 | contig 21231 bp, 23 predicted proteins | sample 16_S_MG_FD_201364 | JGI IMG/M metagenome (GOLD analysis project Ga0307502, IMG submission 201364) | Soil microbial communities from Populus trichocarpa stands in riparian zone in the Pacific Northwest, United States - 16_S | ecosystem: Environmental > Terrestrial > Soil > Riparian zone > Trees... | reverse complement strand
CTCGCTCGCTCGCGCGTACGCGTCGAGGCTGCGGCCAGTCGCGACAGGCCAAGCCGGTTGCTCGGGGATCAAAATCGAGATTCTTCGTGCTCCCTGGAGCAGGCTTACCGGGGACGAGGCGGTTCGGGACAGCCCCCTGCCGTTGGTCGAATCCGAGATTCGCCTAGCCTGCTGGGCCGTGACGAAGACTGCGTGGCTTGTGGTGTTCGCCAGCGAAGCTGTCGTCGACCTTGAGGACGTCAAGAGCCGCGAGGAACGAAAAGCAACATTCAACGCCGTCGCCAAACTCACGGCGCTTGGACCTGATCTCCCGTCGCCGCACATGAAGTCGCTCAAGGGCGCGCCAGGTCTGTGCGAGTTGCGACCGCGCCAGGGCAGTTCGCCGGTAAGGCCGATCTATGCGCGGACTGGCAGCCGCTTCATCGTGCTCGCGGTGGCCAAAGACAAGCCGGGATTCGAGGCAGCGTTAGAACATGCGAAGACGCGGCTGGCTCAATACTCGGGGCTAGGCTGCCGATAACCTCTGTGTTATCGTGCGGCTGGCAACTTCCAACGAAGGACTGATCCGAATGGCCACGACCAAGACGTTTGGCGAGATGATAGGCGAGGGCCTCAATGCCGATCCCGAGTTCCGTGCCGAATGGCAGAGACTCGCGCCAGCACGCGAGTTCGCGGCGGCAATCCTGCGGTTTCGAGCCGACCACCGCCTCAGCCAGCGACAGTTGGCTGAGCAGCTCGGCGTCAGCCAGCCGCGAGTCGTCAAGCTGGAGTCGGGTGAGCACAATCCTGACGTGGACACGATCATTCACGCAGCGCGCACGCTCGGCATCGAGTTCTGCTTGGACATCGCTCCCGCCGCGCGCAAGCCCAAGTTGATGACCAAGCATGCGCAAGAGGTCGGCGGTTGCGTCGAGCATCGCAACGTTCGGGTCGTCGCCGCGTCCCAGTCTCAGAGGCGGACAGTAGCCCGCGCTAGCTAGTCCTGCTGCCTGGACCGCCCAGCGCGGTCGCCATACCGCCCGCAAGACATGCAAGACTCCGTCTTGAGCGCCCAAAACAAGAGGTGCCGGCCGCGGGCTCGTGCACGACACCGTCGTTCGCGCGCATTCCAGTCGCTCTCAGCGGCCGATCACTACGCCCGCGCGATCGCGGCCCGGACTCGTCAGAGCTGGTCTCGGACCGGAGCCGCCGCATATTCGCGGGGTCTCGTCTCTGTGAGCCGTCGCCAGCGCGCCCTGTGGCGGATCGGGTCCAGACGGCTCCTACACTGAACCGGTGAGCTACTTCCTGGCGTTCGCGGGCTTTGCCGCGCTCATCATCCTGCACGAGTTCGGCCACTTCGTCGCGGCGAAGGCCGTCGGCATGCGCGTCGAGCGCTTCGCACTGTTCTTTCCCCCGCTGATCTTCAAGTGGCGCCGCAAGGGCGGCGAGACCGAGTACGCGATCGGAGCGACCCCGCTCGGCGGCTACGTGAAGATCACCGGGATGAACCCGGAGGAGGTCATCCCTCCGGAGGTCGTCGATCGCGCCTACTACCGCCAGAAGGTGTGGAAGCGGATCGTCGTCATTGCCGCCGGCCCGGCGGTCAACATCGTTATCGCGTTCGCGATCCTGTGGGGGCTGTTCACGATCCGCGGGATCGAACGGATCGAGCCCAGCGTCGCGGCGATCTCCAAGGGGGCGCCCGCGCAGGGACTCCTGCAGCCAGGCGACCGGATCCTCGCAGTGGACGGCAGGCCTGGCTACGCGCCTGGACTGACCGCGGAGCAGGCAAAGGAGCGCGTCGCCGCGCTGCGCGAGGCGATCATGCGGCACCGTTGCGACAGCGCCCGTCCGATCGCCGGCTGTCGCGCCACGACGCCGGTGAAGATGACCGTGCTGCGCGACGGTCAGCGGCGCACGATCGAGGTGCGCCCACGCTATGACAAGACCCAAGGACAGCTGCTGGTGGGGTTCAGTTTCGCGACCCGGAAGGTCGACGTCGGACCGCTCGAAGCCGTGAACCTCAGCGTCACCGGGATGTGGAGCGTCACGACGTTGACGGTGCAGAACATCGTGCGCCTGTTCTACGACGAGCAGGCGCGCAAGGAGGTCTCCGGCGTCGTCGGCTCCTACGAGGCGACACGCCAGTCGTTCGAGTTCGACACCGTGCGGGCGGTGAGCGTGCTCGCGCTGATCTCGCTCTCGCTCGGGATCATCAACCTGTTCCCGTTCCTGCCGTTGGACGGCGGCCACATCTTCTGGGCGCTCGCAGAGAAGATCCGCGGCCGCGCGATCTCTTTCAAGGTCATGGAGCGGGCGTCGCTCGTCGGCTTCCTGCTCGTGTTCTTCCTGTTCTACGTCGGGCTCTCCAACGACATCGGGCGATTGACGAGCGGGGAAGGGTTCGGAGTGCGGTAGGCGGGTTTTGCCCGATACGTTCCGAGAACGTTGTTCTCGGAGGTGGCGTGCAGGCAATCGGCACGTCCGCATCGACGCAGCCGGCGACGGGGCGAGCGAAAGCGGAGTCGACGGCCCCAACGCCCGCTACCCCGCATCCTCAGCGTGGCTCGACCGGCGCGCCCCCGAAGCCGAGCTCGTTGCCGTCAGGGTCCCGGTACACCGCCTTGCGAACGCCGTTCGAGTACGTGAGCCGTTCGTCGGGCTCGAGGCCATGGGCGGCGATCTCAGCCACTCGGGCGTCGAGGTCGTCGACGAAGATCGTGATCAGGCAGTGGCCCGCGCGGTCGGCGTCCTCCTTGACGAAGAGCGAACGGCCTTCGGCGAGCGTCCACACGGCTTCCGTGGCATGCGGGAGGAACGTCGGCTCGCCGAGCAACCGCTCGTACCACTTCCGGGCTTCAGCGAACTCCCGGACCCGCAGACCCGCGAAGAGGTGCAGCGACATCGCGCGAGCCTACCGCCGAGCACGGTGAGCGGCTCGCCTTCGGACGAGGAGGGCAGCGGCGTATCGGGTGGCCGACCAGATCGAGGATTACATCGACCAGTGTGATCTCCAACCGATGGGCGCTCCGCCCAGCTGACGGATCCACGCGAGAGGAGCAGTCAGAGTCGGTCGAAGCTCAGTATCCGTATCCCTGAGTCGAGCTGCCGGAGGTCGGTTGGGCGGAACAGCTGCGGCTGGAATGGGCCGTCGAACATTGGGATGCCTGACCCGATCACCGACGGGTTCTGCTTGAGGATCAAGCGGTCGATCTCGGGCAACAGTGCGTGTGCCAGCTTGCCTCCGCCGACGATCCAGATGTCCAGGCCGTCCTCGGTCTTCAGACCGCACGCTGTCTGCGACGGGTCGGCCGCCACCAGCTCCACCGTCGGATCGGGGCTCTGCCCCATCGTGGTCGAGAACACCAGGTGGCGCAGGTGCGGATAGGCGTTGGTGATACCCGCGGCGAGTCCGATCTCGTAGGTCGACCGGCCCGACAGCACCGTGTCGAAGATCTTGTTTGGCGCTTCGATCCCGATGGCCCGCCGTGCCGTGTCGGTCAAGGTCTCGGGGAACTCCGGGGTCGTCCGGCGCACGATTGCGGGTCGTCTCAAGGGAACCAGACACCGATTGGCGTCGCTGTACCCTGCCGACTTCTCCGAGCGTATGGATTAACGGTTCTCCACCCGCTGCAGATCCCACACCTCCAGCGACTCCAGCCCCGAAATTCGCTCGAACTCGTCCAGCTCCTCGGCCCCCAGCGCGCCGATTGCAGCGCGCACGAGCTCCAGGTAGTCGCTGCTGACGACGGCGCCGCCGGAGCGCCCAGCCGCGTCAAAGCGCGCTCGCCCGCCCGCCGAGCCAAGGTACGACCAGACCGTGCCGCCCGGCGCCGCATCGACGTCCGCCGTCACGTCGATGCGACTGTAGTTGCGCTCGCGCCGGTCCAGGACCGCCAGGCGCGCGTCGTCGACGGGTACGTAGCGGCCGGTCACCGAAGCGCCACTCTCCTGCCGCAAGTCGACGAACGCGACGAAGACGTCGGGGCGGCTGCGGTCGCTGCGCAGCAGGTAGTGCTTGTAGCCCGGCAGGTCGCGGCGGTTATCCATCGCGACGCCCCAAACCCGCCGGTAGCCGCGCAGCACCGCCACCGGGCCGTCGTCGTACTCGCTTGCCAGCGAGCCGTAGCCGAACACGAATTGATCGAAGCTCACCGGTCGCTCCGTAGAATCCAACGCAATGGCATCAGAGCGACAGATCATGGTCGGAAACGTCCCGATCGGGGGCGGGGCGCCGGTCGCCGTCCAGACGATGACGAAGACCGAGACGGCAAACCTGCAGGCGACGATGGACCAGATTCACAGGGTCGCGGAGGCGGGCGCGGACATCGTCCGCGTCGCCGTCCCGCGCGACCAGGACATCGAGGCGCTGAAGACGATCGTCGTGCAGTCGCCGATCCCGGTCATCGCCGACATTCACTTCAATCACACGCTGGCCCTCAAGGCGATCGACGCCGGCGCGCACTGCATTCGCCTGAACCCGGGCAACATCGGCGGTCCGGAGAAGGTGGCCGAGGTCGTCGAGCGCGCGAAGGCCGCCGGCACCCCGATGCGCATCGGGGTGAACTCGGGGTCGCTGCCCAAGCACCTGCACGCGCTCGAGCGCGAGAATCCGGTCGAGGCGCTGACCGCGGCCGCGACGGAGTTCGTCGCGCTCATGCACCGGCTTGAGTTCTACGACTTCAAGGTCTCGATCAAGTCCACGAACGTGCCGAACACGATCGCCTCCAACCGCCTGCTGGCAGAGAAGATCGATCACCCGCTGCATCTCGGGATCACCGAGGCCGGCACGAAGTGGTCGGGCAGCCTGAAGTCGGCCGTCGGCCTCGGCACGCTGCTCGCCGACGGCATCGGCGACACGATCCGCATCAGCCTCTCGACCTTCCACGCCGAGGAGGAGGTCAAGGTCGCCTGGGAGATCCTCAAGGCGTTGCAGCTGCGCGAGCGCGGGCCGGTCCTGATCGCGTGCCCGACCTGCGGGCGCCTGCAGTTCGACATGGACACGGTCGTGGCTGAGATCGAGCGCCGGCTGGAGGCCTACGAGGATCCGATCGAGGTCGCCGTCCTGGGCTGTGCGGTCAACGGCATCGGCGAGGCCTCGCATGCCGACTTCGGCATCACCGGAGCCAAGGACGAGGGCCTGATCTTCAGCCACGGCAAGCCGCTGCGCAAGGTCCCGACGGCGCAGCTCGTCAACGTCCTGTTCGAGGAGATCGACAAGTACGCGACGTCGAGGAAGATCGTCGTCGACGAGCACGCCGCCGCCGAGGGCGCGGCGTGGCTTCAAGCGAACGAGGACGCATCGGCGATGACCCCGGAGCGCCTGGCCGCGCTGGAGGCGGCCGAGTCCGCCGCCCACGATGGCGGCGACGACGTCCTCGCAGCGCTTGACGAGGACGTCTCTCCGGTCGCAGGGCGACGCTTCAGCCGCGCGTAGCGAGAGCGACGAGAACGGTTCTTCCCGCCCCGCGCGTCGGTTGACACGCGGGCCGGGACTCAATCGGCCGTTCGCCTACGGACCGGCCTGCGGGATGCTGCTCACCGCGAGCGCGCCGTCCGGCCCGAGGTATGCCGCGCGCCATTGGCCGGTCACGGGGGCCGGGGTGACGCGCTGGACGTTGAAGTAACCGCGGCCGTCGACCGGGGCCGGCTCGCCGACGGTCTGCCAGTCCAGCGTGTTGTCCGTCGGCTTCCATTGGATTTGGGCCACCGCAGGTGTGTCGTTCTTGAGGAAGCGCAACTGGCCCCAGAGCGTGAAGATCGGGTTGCCGGTCGCCGGGTCGGCGGTATCCGTGGGCTGCGCGAGGAACGGCAGCTGATAGGCGAACGCCGCCGGCTTCGCGCCGGGGTTCTTCTTGGAGTTGTAGTACAGCCCCGACTGGTACGTGAACCAGTAGGCCTTGGACCCCTTCTTATGGTTGCGCATCGGCTCGACGTCCTGCAGCAAAAACTGCGACTGGGCGGAGATGCGCGGGTTCGACCACGCCTGCCACTCGCCGATCATGTTGAACTGCGCCTGCGACGCCAGCGGGACACCCGAGAACGGATCGGGCGGATTGGTCTCGAAGCCGAACTCGGTCATGAACAGCGGCAGGTTCGCCGGAATCGCGCCGTTGGACTGCGACGCGATCGTGTCCAGCAGCGTGCCCAGCTCTGACGCGTTGGCCATCGTCATCGCGTCCGGGCTGGGATCGCGGACCGTCGGCGGCACGTTCTTCGTGTAGGGATGATGGGCGTAGCCGTTGGCCTTCAGCCCCCCGCGCGCGTCGAAGTCGCCGCAGTCGCGGGCCTTCGCGGCTTCGCCGGAGTACGGCGTTCCGTCCGGTCCGATGCAGGCGAGCTCCCGGAGGAAGAGGCCCGGGCGCATCGGCGACTTCGGGTTGCGGTTGTCGACGCCGAGCGGTGCGGTCTCACCAAGCAGGATGACGTCGTTGTCGACGCGGTGGCCGCTCGCGACCAGTCCCCGGTAGCCGTACTGGTGAAGCTTGCGGAACAGCGCCGGGGAGGCCGGCACGACCGAGTTGCCGCGCTTCTCCCACTGCGGGGACAGCCAGCCGGCCTGGTTGGGCTCGTTCCACAGCGACCAGAAGCTCACGCGGGGCAGCGTCCCGCGGCTGCCGTTCTCGTCGCGGTAGGTGCCCGAGAAGCGCGTGCCGACGGCCTGCACGAACTGCTTGAACGCACCGGGCTTGGGTTTGTAGGTGCCCGCGAGCGCACTGAGGTTCGCAGGCGGCTTGGTATGCGCCCAAGCCGGCCCGGGTCCGGTGATGTTGAAGTAGATGCGGATCCCGCGCTCCCCGGCAGCTTTGACGAGGTTGTCGTAGCGGTCCCAGTTGCGGATCGGGTACGTACCGGGGTTCGTCGCTTTAAAGCGACTGCTCTGCTTCTGCGCGGCGCGCTTGATCTTGCCCTTGGGGAGCTTGGCGAGCTCGGCCTTGCTGAAGCGGGCGTTCTCGGCGACGGTCTTCCACAGGACGGTGACGCGCACCGCGTCGACGCCGAGCGACTGCATCTGCGTCAGCGCGCGTGCGGCGGTGCTGTCGTCGCGGTAGACCAGCAGGTTGTCGTCCATCATGATCGACAATTGCTCCGGACTCGCCTGGGCGGCCGGTGCAACGACGGCCCCCAGCAAGAGGGCAAGGATGAACGTACGAATGGTGGTCGACATAAGCTCCTGCCGGACTCGGGGGGTTTGAAGAGGGGTGCGACGGGGCGGCCTCATGCCGCCCCGTCGTGTCAGAACACCGAGAATGGTGCGGAGTTCCGCCTCGTGTATCGGTCAGCCGTCCAGGACGCTGTAGCGATCAGCCGCCCGGGACGCTGTGATCAGTAGCCCGTCGCGGCGCTGTAGCGCTCTGCGACGACGGCCCAATCCACCGTGTTCCACCACGCCTTGAGGTAGTCGGGACGGCGGTTCTGGTACTTGAGGTAGTAGGCGTGCTCCCAGACGTCGTTGCCCACCAGCGGCGTCGAGCCGCCGCTCAGCGGGTTGTCCTGGTTGGGGGTGCTCGTGATCGAAACGGTGCCGCCGTCGGCGACGAGCCAGGCCCAGCCCGAACCGAACTGGCCGACGCCCGCGGCCTCGAACTTCTCCTTGAACTCGTCGAACGAGCCGAACGCCGCGTCGATCGCATCGCCGAGCGGACCGTCCGGGTCGCCGCCGCCGTCGGGGCTCATCGACGGCCAGAAGAGCGAGTGGTTGAAGTGGCCGCCGCCGTTGTTGCGGACGGCGGTGCGCTTGTCCTCTGGAATCGCGTCGAGGTTGGCGATGATCTCCTCGATCGGCTTGTCGGCGTGCTCGGTTCCTTCCAGCGCGGCGTTCAGCTTGTCCACGTACGCCTGGTGATGCTTGTCGTGATGGATCTCCATCGTCTTGGCGTCGATATGTGGCTCGAGCGCGTCGAAGGCGTAGGGGAGGGGCGGAACCTCAAAGGCCATGTGGGGTGTCTCCTTGGGGGATCGGCGGTCTCGTCGCGGACTCTACCCGCGTAGGCTTCGCGTTCACCTGTGACCCGGCTCTCAAACCTTCTACTCCCTACCGAGCGCGAGCCGCCGGCTGACGCCGAGGCACTGTCGCACAAGCTCATGGTCCGTGCGGGGCTCATTCGCCAGGTGGGCTCCGGGCTGTGGTCGTGGCTGCCGGCGGGCTGGCGCGTACACGAGAAGATCGTGCAGATCGTGCGCGAGGAGATCGACCGGATCGGTGGCCAGGAGATGCTCATGCCGGTCCTCCAGCCGTCGGACGCGTGGCGGCGCACCGATCGCTACGACATCGACGAGCTGATGAAGCTCAAGGACCGCCGCGGCGCCGACATGGTGCTCGCGATGACCCACGAGGAATGCGTGACGACGCATGTCGCGCAGGTCGTGCGCTCCTACCGCGACCTCCCGTTCATCCTCTACCACTTCCAGGTCAAGGAGCGCGACGAGCCGCGCCCGCGCGCCGGCGTGCTGCGCACGCGCGAGTTCATCATGAAGGACTCCTACAGCTTCGATCGTGACGCCGACGGGCTCGCGATCAGCTACGACAAGCACGTCGACGCGTACAACCGGATCTTCGAGCGCACCGGCCTGGAGTGGTACAGCGTCGAAGCCGACGTCGGGATGATGGGCGGCCACGGAGCTCACGAGTACATGGCGCCGTGCGCGGCCGGCGAGAACGAGGTCGCGCTCGCGCCGGGCTACGCCGCCAACGTCGAGGTCGCGAGCGCCGACCCCAAGCCCGTCGACCTGCCCGAGCCGCTGCAGACGCCGAAACCGGTGCACACGCCGGGGGCGACGTCGATCGAAGAGGTCGCTCGGATGCTCGCCGTGCCTGCCGCCGCGCTGCTCAAGGCCTTCCCCGTCGTCGCTGACGGGCGCGGCCTCGTGCTCGTGCTCGTGCGCGGCGACCATCGCGTCAACGAGATCAAGCTCGCCAACGCCCTGGGAACGACCTTTCGGCCCGCCAACGACGAGGAGGTGCGCGAGCGCATCGGGCCGCCCGGCTTCATCGGCCCGGTCAACGCCAACGTGCACGTGCTGCTCGACGACGCGATCGGCGACGGCGGCTACATCACGGGCGCCAACGAGCCCGACCACCACCTGCGCGGCGTGCAACCCGGTCGCGACTTCGCCTTCGAGCGCGGCGACGTGCGCACCGTCGAGGAGGGCGACGCGGTCGACGGCAACCCGATCACGATCGAGCCCGCGATCGAGGTCGGCAACATCTTCAAGCTCGGCACGCGCTACACGGTGCCGCTCGGCGCCACCTACTTCGACGAGCAGGGCGCCGAGCACGCGATCTGGATGGGCAGCTACGGGATCGGCCCGGCGCGGATCGCGGCCGCGGCCGTCGAGCAGTTCGCCGACGAGAAGGGCATCTCGTGGCCGCGCGCGCTGGCGCCGTGGGACGTCGAGATCGTGGCTCTGGGCAAGGCCGGCAGCGACGAGCTGGCGGCGGCCGAGCGCCTGTACGACGAGCTGCGCGCCGCCGGGCTGGACGTGCTGCTGGACGACCGCGACATGGGGCCGGGGGCGAAGTTCGCCGACGCCGAGCTGCTCGGCCTGCCGCTGCGGCTGACGGTCGGGCGTCGCTCGCTGGAGGCCGGCCGGGCGGAGGCTCAGCGCCGGCGCGGCTTGGAGGACGTCCGAGGCGGGGTACCGCTGGAGGGCGGCGCCGAGGAGATCGTGGCGCTGTGGAAGAGTCTTCCGTAGCCCGAGAGGCGCGGTTGACCTTCCGGCGGTTGGCCGGGCTGGACCGCTCCGGCCCACCGCCGCCGCAGACGCTGCGTGGTCAGCCGTGGAACCCATGGACGATCCCCAACGCGATCTGCCTCGTCCGCTTGGCGCTGATCCCGGTCTTCCTCGTGCTGGCGCTCGGCTCGCGGTCGGGCACCGACGCGCTGCCGGCCGCGATCTTCGCGGTCATCGCATGGAGCGACTACTTCGACGGCATGGCGGCGCGCATCACCGGCCAGTACAGCCGGCTGGGCGCGCTGCTGGACCCGCTCGTCGACCGCCTGCTCGTCGTATCGGGGCTCGTCGTCTGCTGGCACTTCGAGCTGCTGCCGCGCTGGGCGCTCGCGGTGCTCGTCGTACGTGAGCTGCTGCTGCTCGTCGTCGGGCTGCTCGCGCAGCGGCGCGGCCTCGAGCTGAAGATCAACTGGCCCGGGCGCCTCGCGGTGTGGCCGACGATGTCGGCGATCTTCGGCGGGTTGGTGGGGTGGACCGAGGCAGCGACGATCCTGCTCTACATCGGCCTCGTGCTCGCGTGGTTCGCCGTCGTCCTGTACGTGCGCGACGGGCTTGCGCAGCTGCGCGCGCAGCGGGAGGGCGCGAGCGGGCCTCAGGCTCGGGCGGGCGCCGGCTGATCGGCGGCCGCAGTCGCCGAACGTGGCCGCGGGGACGCGAACCTCGCGCTCTGCGCGTGGCGCGCCAGCTCGCGCTCGGCCGCCAGCTGAGTGGCGATCGCGCTCCAGCGGCCGAGGCGGTTGCGCACGGTCGCCGACGACGGCAGGTCCGTGCGATCGGCGGCGTGGCGGGCGTAGCCGACGACGGTCGGGATCTCTTCGAGCTCGGCGACGGCGTCGCGCAGCGCGGTCCAGCAGGCCTCGACCGTCCAGCGGCGCGAGCGCGTGCGCCGCGCCGACGAGATCGAGGTGAGGCCGGCGGCGCCGAGAGCGCTCGTCCAGCCGCCCATCCGGTTGAGGACCGTCGGCAGGCTCGGATACTCGAGCTCGCGCGCCAGCGCGCCGTACTCCTTCGCGCTCGGCACGCGGTCCAGGCGATCGGCCACCGAGATCAGCGCGACGATGATGTCGCGGTCGGAGTAGGTCGTTGCGCCGGTGCGCGCGCCGGCGAGGCTGGCCTTGCGCGCGGCGCGGTCGACTTCGGTCGCAAAGCGCGCGATCGTGGCGCGACAGGCCCCCGCCTGCAGGCCCAGCGCGCTGGCGGCGCTGCCAGGCTCCTCGCCCGAGCGCCACAGCGCGAGCAGCTCGTCGACGTGCGCCTCGGCCTGCCGCTCGGCGCGGCGACGACGAGCCTCGGCCACGTTCTCGGCATCGGGCCCACCGTGGGCCCGCAGGATCTGGCGCACGCGCTCGCGCGAAACGCCGAAGCGCAGCGCGATCTCGTCAAGGCTCCAACCCTGCTCACGCAGGGCGACCATCTGGCGGACGCGCTGCAGCGAGCCGGGGGCCAGCGTGCAGTCGTCGCAGGCGGCGGGGTCGATCAGCGTCGGGAGGACCATTCGGCTGGTCTTTGGCGGCATCGGCTGCACGGTCAGGTTCAGTTAGGGTCACCTAACACTAGCGGATTCAGCGGCGGAACGGGCGCGCAGCCTCAAGCTCAGCTTGAAGGAAAGACCCGCGCTGGTATCCTCGGACGGCCCCCGCAGGCAGCCCCTTTTCATGGAGGAGACCTCTCGTGATGGACACGTTCCCGGACCTCGGCTCGCTGGCAGATCAGGAGCTGAAGGACCTCATCCAGCAGCTCACCGACGAGGAGGTCGAGGTCTCCTACCGCCGACGGATCCTGCACGGCAAGATCGACATCCTTCGGGCCGAGCTCGTCAACCGGCTGCGCAAGAAGCATGAGACCGGCGAGGACGTGATCTCCGGTGCGGACGTCCAGCGGCTGACGGACATCCTCGCGGGGCGCACGTCCCAGGAGTAATGGCGCACCACTGCCCCGAATGCGGCTTCGTCAACGCCGAGGGTGCCAACTACTGTCAGAAGTGCGGTGCCTTCGTCGGCCCTCTGGAGTCGCCGAAGGACCCGGTCACGGCGACATACCTGATCGACGAGACCGGTGAGCTCATTCCCGTCGAGCTCGAGGCCGTCGTCGCGCAGGGGGCGGCGCTCGTCATCCGCGCCGGCGGAGGCCGCGTGGGCGAGAGCTTCCCGCTGGAGGGCGAGCGCATCCCGATCGGGCGGCGCCCTGACAGCACGGTGTTCCTCGACGACGTCACGGTGTCGCGCGACCACGCGCTGATCGTGCGTCGCGGCGGCGACTGGCACCTCGACGATCTCGGCTCGCTGAACGGCACCTACGTGAACCGGCACCGCATCGAAACCCACCACCTGCAGGACGGCGACGAGCTGCAGGTCGGCAAGTACAAGCTCACGTTCCTCTCCCGCTGATGGCCACCGACCAGACGTCCGTGCCGCAGAACGCCGAGATCGACGATGCGCGCCCACAAAAGTCGATGACGATCGGCGCGGTCTGCAAGGGCCTGGCGCAGGAGTTCCCCGACATCTCCATCTCGAAGATCCGCTACCTCGAGGATCAGAAGCTGCTCAACCCGCGCCGGACGCCGGGCGGCTACCGCCTGTACTCGGCGTCCGATGTCGTGCGCCTGCGCACGATCCTGCGCCTCCAGCGCGATGAGTTCCTGCCGCTGCGCGTCATCCGCCAGGAGCTCGCGTCGGGACGCGCCGGCGATCCGGACGCCGCGGTCGCGACGGACGGGCACGTCTCGGTCGTCGACAAGCGCAAGCGCCGTGCGAGCGTCTCCGTCCAGGGCGGCGGCGCGCTGTACGCGCTCGAGGACGTGCTCGAGGAAACGCGCGCCAACCCCGAGCTCGTCAAGGAGCTCGCGGACTACGGCGTGATCAAGGGCGAGCTGCGCGGCGGCCTCCACTACTACGACGAGACCGAGCGCGAGATCATCCGCGCTGCCACCGAGCTCGCGCGCTACGGCGTCGGAGGGCGCAACCTGCGCGTGTTTCGCTCCTCCGCCGACCGCGAGGCGGCGCTGTTGCAGCAGATCCTCGCCCCCGCGCTGCGCTCGCGCAATCCCGAGCGCCGCAAGCAGGCACTCGAGGCACTGGAGAACCTCGCGGCGGTCGCGTCGCACCTCAAGCACCTGCTGCTGATCCGTGACCTGCGCAAGATCGCCGGGTGAGGCGATGAGGGCGACGATCCTCGAGGACTACATCCGTTCGATCCCGGACTTCCCCAAGCCGGGCATCGTCTTTCGTGACATCACGCCGCTGCTCGCCAGTCCCGAGGGGCTGGACGCGTCGGTGCGGGCGCTCGCGGATCTCGCGCGCGACCTGGCCCCGGATATCGTCATCGGGCCGGAGGCGCGCGGCTTCCTGCTCGGGCCGGCAGTCGCACGCGAGCTGGGCGCCGGCTTCGCGCTGGCGCGCAAGCCCGGCAGCCTGCCGTACGACACGATCAGCGTCGAGTACGCGCTGGAGTACGGCAGCGACTCCCTCGAGCTGCATGCCGACGCGCTCGGCCCAGGCGCGCGTGTGCTCGTCCACGACGACCTGCTCGCGACCGGCGGGACCGCGCGGGCGCTGTGCCAGCTCGTCGAGCAGCTCGGCGGCGAGGTCGTCGGCTGCGCGTTTCTCATCGAGCTGGCGTTTCTGGGCGGACGCGCGCTGCTGGCACCGCACGACGTGCACGCGCTGATCAGCTACGACGCGGAGTAGCGAGAGGCGGGCGCCTCGACGTTGCTACGGCGTCGTCGTCTGACCGCGCTGAGCCTGTGCCGGCGGCGCTGCGGTCAACAGGCGCCCGCGCAGGACGATCGTCCCGGGCTGCTTGGGTCGTTCGCTGGTCTCGCGCGTCAGCAGCACCTCGCGATAGGTCGGCGTCTTCGGATCGAGGTCGGCGACCGTCTCGAGCTTGCCGTCCTGCCCGACCACGATGTCCGGGAACCCGACGAACTGCGCCTTGCGGGGGGAGGTGTAGAACCAGACGCCGTAGGCCGATCCGCGCGCGCTGCTCGGTGCGAGCGCCTTGGCCTGGAGCGCCAGCCGGTACTGGTTGTTGTCGGGGAAGCGCACGATCGCGACCTGGCCGGTGGCCTTCACCTGGCTGCCGTCGCGCGGCTTGAGCTCGCCCTGCGCGACGACCTGGAACTGCTGGCCCGACGGCGTGGTCGGCGTCGCGCCGCCCGTCGCGGGAGCGGTGCTCGTGCCGGCCGGCGGGGAGGCGACGGTGCTCGTCGCCGACGACGGCGCGGATGCGCTCGGCTTGGCGCCGTCGTCGCTCGAAAACGGCTTGAGCGCAAAGATGATGAAGATCGCGATGACGAGGCCCAGTCCGCCCGCGATCAGCTTGCCGCCGAGCTGTGAGCTGCGCTGCACCTCCTCCCGCCGGGCGGCGCGCTGCTCGAGCGCGTCGAAGGCCTCGGCGACCTCCTCGCGCTCGGCGGGGATGTCGGGCAGCGCCTGCTCGCCGGCGACCGCGCTGAGCGCGCCGGCAGCGCCGCGCGCCCAGGCACGTCCCTCGGCCGAGTCTTCGAGGTACTCGCGCGTCGCCGCGCGTTGGGCGGCCCCCTGCTGGCCGAGCAGGTAATCGGTGATCTCGTGGCGACGATCGGTCCCTACGCCGGCGGTTGCGGGGCCGAGCGCCTCGACCGCCTCGTGCGCCCGCGAGCGGACGCCGTTGGCGTCGGTGCGCAGCAAGCCCGCAAGGTCGTCGTAGGACTTACCTTGCTTGAGCAGCAGCTGCAGGACGGCGCGCTGACCGTCATTCAGGGTCTCGAGGGACGCCATGCGCGCCAACCCTAGCGAGGCTGACGCCGGACCGCCCGAGTAAGCGCTCGGTAGGGTCCGCCGTCAAATGCAACGCGATCCGATCTTCAAGGAGACGACCGGCTTCGACGCGCTCTACGGCCTCGAGGTCGTCGAGCTGACCGACGATCTGGTCCGCGCTGAGGTGCCCGTGCGCGACGAGCTGCGACAGCCCTTCGGCTTGGTCCATGGCGGCGTGCTGACGTCGATCGCCGAAGCGCTCGCCTCGCTGGGAACCGCGGTCGTCGTCGTGCCCGAGGGCAACGCGGCCATGGGACTCTCCAACAACACCTCGTTCATGCGGCCGGTGGTCGGCGGGACGATCCATGCGCGGGCGATCCGCCGCCACCGCGGGCGCACGACGTGGATCTGGGACGTCGAGATCTCCGACGACGAGGGGCGGCTATGCGCGCTGAGCCGGATGACGATCGCGGTGCGGCCGACGAGCGATACGGCGCGCCCGCCCGCGTAGCTCAGCCTCGATAGCGGTTCGTGATCGGAACCCGCCGGTCGCGGCCGAACGCACGAGTCGTGATCTTGATGCCGGGCGGCTGCTGGCGGCGCTTGTACTCGGCGCGGTCGACGAGGCGGATGACGCGGTCGACGTCCTCGGCCGGCAGGCCGCGCGCGACGAGCTGCTCGCGTCCGAGATCGTGCTCGACGAATCCCTCGAGGATCGCGTCGAGCACTTCGTAGGGCGGCAGCGAGTCGTCGTCGCGCTGGTCGGGGCGCAGCTCCGCCGACGGCGGGCGTGTGAACAGCTCGGGTGGGACGACGCCGCCGCCCGCGCGCTCGTCGCGGTGGCGCGCGAGGCGGTAGACGAGTTGCTTGGGGACGTCCTTGATGACCGCGAAGCCACCGGCGCTGTCGCCGTAGAGGGTCGAGTAGCCGACCGACATCTCGGACTTGTTGCCGGTCGTCAGCACGAGCCAGCCGAACTTGTTGGACAGCGCCATGAGCAGGTTTCCGCGGATTCGAGCCTGCAAATTCTCCTCGGTGAGATCGGGATCCCGACCCTCGAAGACGTCGTGCAGCGCGCTGTCGAAGGCGCGCATCATCGGCTCGATCGGCAGCTCGAGCAAGTCGACGCCGAGGTTGGCCGCCAGCGCGCGGGCGTCGCCCTTCGTCCCCTCCGAGGAGTACGGTGACGGCATCGTCACGCACGTCACGCGTTCGGGTCCGAGCGCGTCGACGGCGATCAGCGAGACGAGCGTCGAGTCGATCCCGCCGCTGAGGCCGAGCACGACGTGTTCGAAGCCGTTCTTGGCGACGTAGTCGGCCGTGCCGAGCACGAGCGCACCGTAGATCTCCTCCTCGACGCTCGGGAGCGCGGCGACCTCGGCCTTGAGCGGCGCGCGCGGCCCGGACGCTGCGCCGACGGTGAACGACCCCAGCCGGTCGATCGCGGCGGCGCCCGCTGCCGCGGGCTTGCGGCGGCGCGTGTCGCGCAGGCGCGCCGAGCCGGCGGTGACCGCATCGACGTCGGCGAGCAGCAGCGCCTCCTCGAACTGCGGTGCCCGCGCGAGCACGGTGCCCTCGTGGTCGACGACGACCGAGTGGCCGTCGAAGACGAGCTCGTCCTGGCCGCCGACGAGCGCGCAGAAGGCGACCGCGGCAAGCTCGTCCTTCGCGCGCTGGGCGATCATCCGCTCGCGCTCGGCGCCCTTGCCGGCGTGATAGGGCGATGCCGAAAGGTTGACGATGACCCGCGCTCCGGCGAGCGCCTCGTCTGACAGCGGCGGTCCCGGCTGCCAGATGTCCTCGCAGATCGTCAGCCCGACCGTCACGCCGTCGATATCGATCGTCGCGCCGCAGCTACCGGGCTGGAAGTAGCGCACCTCGTCGAAGACGCCGTAGTTGGGCAGGTGCAGCTTGCGGTAGCTCGCCTGGACGGCGCCGTCGGCGAGCACCGCCGCCGAGTTGTAGACGTCCTCGGCGCGTTCGGGATAGCCGACGAGGGCGACGATCCCGTGCGTGCCATGCGCGAGACGCTCGAGCGCCGCGCGCGCGTCTGCCAGGAAGTGCTCCTTGAGCAGGAGGTCCTCGGGTGGGTAGCCGGTCAGCGCGAGCTCGGGAAAGCAGACCAGCTGCGCGCCTGCGTCGCGCGCGGCCGCGATCTGACCCGCGATCTTCTCCTCGTTGCCGGCGATGTCGCCGACGGTGGCGTTGATCTGGGCAAGGGCGATGCGCAACGGCGCCGTCATCGCGGTAGCGCCCTGCGGCCAAGCCAGTACTCGACGAACTGCGCCAGGGCCGGGTCGTCGCCGCGCTGCGCATCCAGCCGGCGGGCCGCGGTGAGCGCGGCGACCGGCACGGCGAGGCCGGCGTCGTGGCGCACGATCACCGCCTGGCCGGCCGCCGCGAGCTTGGCGTTCGCGGGGCCTGCCACCCGATCGGCGAGCGCCCGCAGCGGCCCGGCCGCGTCGCGCCGGCGATGCAGCAGCAGCACGTTGCCGTCGACGACGGCCGGCGTGTCGCCCGCTGGCCGCGGGACGCCCGGCCCAGCCGAGCGGGTGACCGTCGCGTCGTCCTTGGAGTTGAAGAACTGCGACGCGGCCACGACGGCCGCGATCGCCAGCACGAGCGCGCCCAGTGCAAGGAGTGGCCTTCGCATCTGGCTAGTGGCTCGTAACAGGGGATCCGACGGCTGCCGCTCGCCGACCACGCGCGGCGCGGCGCGGTATCGACGCGCTGCTCGCGAGCGCCTCGATCGCGTCGCGCAGCGCGTCGGCGAAGACGTCGAGGTCGGGCACCGCGTCGTAGTCGGCGAGCATTCCGAAGCCGAGCCTGCCGTTGTAGCTCGTGACGGCGATCCCGAGCGCCTGGCGATCGGCGAGCGGGATGACCGGATAGAGCGCCCGCAGGCGACGGCCGAGCAGGTAGAGCGGAACCTGCGGCCCGGGGACGTTCGTCACCACGAGGTTGAAGAAGCGCTGGCGTTGTTGCAGCCGGGCGGCCTGGCTCATGATCGTCGGCGACGCGAACCCCACCAGCTCGGTCAGAGCGCGAGCACCGATGACCTCCCGCGCGCCGTCTGGATGCCTGACGCCGTCGCGGACGGCAGCAAACTGTGCCACGGGATCCTCGATCCCGACCGGCAGCGACGCCCACATCGGGGCGACGCTGGACAGCGCCCCCTGGGGCTCGTCGGCGCGCACCGCGACGGGAACCAGCGCCTTGAGGACGAGGCCGCCCGTGTCGACGCCGCGGTGGCGCAGGAAGTGTCCGAGTGCTCCGGCGACGACCGCCAGCACCGCGTCGTTGACCGAACCGCCGAGCGCGTCCTTGATCCGTTGCAGCTCCGCCAGCTCCCCGTCGACCCACGCGTAGCGCCGATGGGCCCCGGTCGCGACGTTCAGCGGCGTCGCCGGTGCGGGGCTCAGACCGGCGAAGGCGAGCGCGCCCGTCGACTGCAGCCCGTTGCGCACGTCGCGCAGCATCTGGCGCGGCGTGCGCACGATCGCCCGCACCGAACGGACGAGCTCGTGCGGGCGCGTCACGCGCTCGAGCAGCGCATCGGAGAGCAGCTGCGCGCCCGTTGGCAGCGGGCGCGCAGTCCAGGCGCTGCGCGGAGCCGGAAGCGGCGGCGCATCGGGCTCGGTGTCGAACAGCACGGTCGTGATGTCGACGGCCGAGATCCCGTCGACGAGCGCGTGGTGGCTCTTGGCGACGATCGCGAAGCCGCCGTCCGCCAGGCCGTCGACGAGCCACAGCTCCCACAGCGGCTTGGTGCGATCCAGGCGCTGGGCGAAGAGCCGGCCGGCGAGGTTGGTGAGCTGCTCCTCGCTGCCGGGCGCCGGCACGCCCGCGTGGCGCAGGTGGTAGCGCAGGTTGAAATGCGGGTCGTCGACCCAGACCGGACGGCCCTGGTTCAGCGGGATCTCCGCGAGGCGCTGGCGAAAGCGCGGCACGAGATGCAGCCGCGCCTCGATGTGCTCGCGCAGCGCGTCATAGGGTGGCGTGGGTCCGTCGAACAGGGTGACGGATGCGATGTGCACCCGCGCCCCCGCCTTCTCGAGATGCAGGAACGATGCATCGAGCGCAGAGATGCGTTGGCCGCGGGTCATGGGTCGATTGTTCCACGACGCCCAGAGGGCACCGCGCGGGACCTCCGGACGCCCTGTCATCGTGTAGGCGACGATGGCTGCGATCGCGCATCTGGACGTCGACGCGTTCTACGCAAGCGTCGAGCTGCTGCGCCGGCCGGAGCTGCGCGGCCTGCCGGTGATCGTCTCGGGCGGCGGGCGGCGGGCGGTCGTCACGACGGCGTCCTACGAGGCGCGGCGCTACGGGATCGGATCGGCGATGCCGACGGCGCGGGCCCGGCGGCTGTGTCCCGATGCGATCCTCGTCCCGCCCGACTTCGTTGCCTACAAGGCTGCCTCGCGTGCGGTCATGGAGCGCGTGCGTGCCCAGGTCGAGCGCGTCGAGGTCGTCGGCCTGGATGAGGCGTACCTCGACCTGTCCGAGCTCGTCGCACCGCGAGCCGCGATGCGGCGGCTCGTCGAGGAGATTCGCGCCGAGACGGGGTTGGATTGCTCGGTCGGGATCGGCCCGAACCGGCTCGTGGCGAAGGTCGCATCGGATGCCGAGAAGCCCCGCGGGTTCGTCTGCCTAACGCGCGAGCAGGCGTGCGCGCGCTTCGCCGAGCACCCGCCGGGGCTCGTGCCCGGCATCGGACCGAAGACCGTGGTGCGCCTGGAACGCCTCGGGATTCGCACGCTCGGCGCGCTCGCGCGTGCCCCGCTCGACGAGCTGGTCGCGGAGTTCGGCGCCAACCACGGGCCAGACCTCAAGCGCCGGGCGCGCTTCGAAGGCTCGGCGACGCTGACGCCGGTGCGGATTGCCGTATCCGAGTCGCACGAGACGACGTTCGAGACCGATATCGCCGATCCGGCGCGCTTGCAGGAGATCCTCTCGAGCCTCGCCGCGCAGCTGTGCTCGCGCCTGGTCGAGCAGGATCGTCGCGGGCGGACGATCGCGATCAAGGTCCGCCTCGACGACTTCACGACCGTCACGCGTGCACGGACGATCGCGACCGTCACCAACGATCCCGCCACCGTAACCGCAGTCGCGCTCGAGCTGCTGAGCGAGTACGCCCCGTCACGACCGGTGCGCCTGCTCGGTGTGCGCGTCGCCGCCTTCGATCCGGGCGAGGTGCAGCACAGCGGCGGGCAGCTGGCGCTGCCGCTGTAGCGTTCCCCGAGTGCCGAACATCTCGATCGCCGAGACCGACTTGTACTACGAGCGTCGCGGGGAGGGCGAGCCGCTGCTGCTCATCCAGGGACTCGGCGGCAACAGCCTGCACTGGGGCGAGCCATTCCTCGCCGACCTGGAGCGCGACTTGGCTGTCTTCGCCCGAGCGCGTGCGCAGCCTGACGCTGGGTTGCACGTTCCCGGGCGGCCCGGAGGCGACGGTGACCGACCCGGCCGTCATCGGGCTGCTTGCCGAGGCGGTCCTGTCGGGCGACGCGAGCGCGCGCTGCGTGCGGGCTACGACGTGATGATCGCTGCGCAATACGCCGAGGATCCCGCCAACTACGCGCTCTACGCCGAGGTCGCCGCGCTGTATCGCGCGCCGCTGGCGGTGCTCATGGCCCAGCTGCAGGCGATTACCGGGCACGACACGAGCGCGCGCTTGAGCGAGATCAGCGCGCCGACGCTGGTCCTGCACGGCACCGCCGATCGCCTGCTGGACTCCGTCAACGGCGAGCTCGTCGCGCCTCATCCCCGATTGTCGCCTGGAGTTGCTGGAGGGCGCGGGGCACATGTTCTTCTGGGAGCAGCCGCAGCGGGCGGCCGCGCTGGTGCGCGCGCACGCGAGCGGCGGCGTGACGGCGTCGTAGCGCAGGTCCGTCAGTACAGCGCCGCCGCCATCCGACGCCGCGACTCACGCGCGAGCGGATCGTCGACGCCGAGCTCGTCCAGCACCGCGACGACGACCTTGCGGATGCGCTCGCGGTCGTCCTCGTCCTCGGCGGCGACGAGCAGCTCGAGCAGCTTGTCCAGGCCCTCCTCGAGCTTGCCCTCGTCGATCAGCGTGAACGCCTCGCTCAGCTCGCCGTTGCCGGCCTGCTCGAGCTCGATGCGGGCGAGGAGGCCGTCGGCCTGGAAGTCGCCCGTGACGTTGCGCAGCCGTGCTCGCGCACTGTCGCTGTCGCCGTTGCGGTACTCCAACTGCGCCAGGGCGAGGTTCGCCTGCGAGTTGGCGGGCTCAAGCTCGACGGCCCGCCGCAGCGACTCTGCGTCGCCGGCGTGGAGCAGCTGCTGCGTCTCGGACAGCACGAGCGCGTCGAAGAACTTCTCCACCTGGCTCGGGGGCTGCGCGCCGAGGAACTCCGCGACGACCTCGCCGTCGACGAAGGCCTTGACGGCCGGGATGCTCTGGATGCCGTACCGCTCGGCGATCTGCTGGTTGGCGTCGGTATCGATCTTCGCCAGGACGGCCTTGCCGTCACGCTCCTCGGCGGCCTTCTCCAGGATCGGTCCGAGCTGGCGGCAGGGGCTGCACCAGCTCGCCCAGAAGTCGACGACGACCGGAACCTCGCGCGAACGCTCGATGACCTCGGCTTCGAAATCGGCCTCGTTGACGTCGATGACGGTCATACGATCACAGGGTAGACAAGCGCGCCCACGTGCCTTCAGCGTAGGCCGGGCGCGGCCGGCTCCCAGCGCGCAGGGGGCGGCGATCTGCCGTGGTGGACCCGAACTCAATCGGGTTGCGGCAGGATCGGCTCCC
>Ga0307502_10000108_pt1 | contig 21292 bp, 12 predicted proteins | sample 16_S_MG_FD_201364 | JGI IMG/M metagenome (GOLD analysis project Ga0307502, IMG submission 201364) | Soil microbial communities from Populus trichocarpa stands in riparian zone in the Pacific Northwest, United States - 16_S | ecosystem: Environmental > Terrestrial > Soil > Riparian zone > Trees... | reverse complement strand
ATCGAGCTCCAGCAGGGGTCGAGCAACCCGGTCGGGACCACCACCGTGTCCGACCTGCTGGCCCCCGACCAGAACGTCCTGAAGCCGCAGATCCCGACCGCGAACGTGTCGGCGGCGGTGCTCGCGTCGCATTGCCAGACGATCACGATCCCGGGGACCGTCTTCAACGCGGTGATGCCCGGCAAGGACGACCTCCGCTATCTCGCCCACACCCGTGCCGTAAGCCACCCCGACGAGGGCGACCTGCTGCTCTCGGTCGTGCTCTCGAACCGGCTGCCGGTCGCGGAGGGAGCGCCGCTGCGCTATTACGCGCAGCTCGTCTCGGTCGAGGGCTTCCAGGACTACCTCGGCCCGAACGCCAAGCCGATCCCACCCAAACCGTCCGGCGGCGCGCCGCAGGACGTCCAGCTCGTGTCGCTGTCGCACTGGACGTTCACCTCGCAGCCCGAGACGGGGCTGAGCTTCAGGGACCTCATGGCCGGGCTGATCGCCAGCGAGCAGGTCACGCCCGCGCTGCGGCTGCCGGCGCCGCCCAGCGTGCAGATCCCGCCTGCGGCCGCCACCCGCATCCAGGACGGCTACGCCCCGCTGCCGTTCGTGACCGGCGCCGGCGAGCAGAGCTTCGCCTGGTATCGCGGGCCGTTCACGCCGGTGATGCCCCAGCCACTGCCGCAGGTGGGCGACCCGCCGGTCGGCGTGGACGAGGCGACCAGCGCGGACTCTCTGATGATCTACCACGCCGAGCAGGGCCTGTTCGACCTCAGCTACGCCGCAGCCTGGAACGTTGGCCGACAGCTCGCGCTCGCGGACGCGCAGTTCGCGCAGCAGATGAGCCGGTACCGGCGCGAGGCGCGAAGCGCGCTCGGGCGGCTCGCACAGCGCATGGCCGCGCCCCACCTCGCGGGCGTGGACGAGCCGGCCGACCTGCTCGAACCGGACGCCGCGCGGCAGCGCTTCGTCGCGCGCGTCGGCGACGGCCTCGCGTCGCGCTGGACCGAGGCGATGGGCGCCGCCCGCGCCGGCGAGCGGCCACCGCCGGATGCGACCCACCGCGTGGCACGCGCGCGGCGCCGTGCCGCCGTGCATCCCGCGACGGTGCTCGAGCAGCCGTGGGCCGGCGACGTGCTCGGCGACCATCTGGCGGAGACCGCCGACCCGGTGAGCGCCTGGCTCGCGAAGCTGTCGCTGCTCGGGTCGGTCCCGTTCTCGTACCTCGTTGCGGACCCGCGCATGCTGCCGGCGGAGTCGATCCGCTTCTTCTACCTCGACCGGGGCTGGATCGACGCCCTCGTGGCGGGCGCGACGAGCATCGCGGTTCACTCCACCGCCGACGTGGCGTTGCTCGGCGCGCTGCGGCCGCGGCTCCACGACGCGGTGGCCGCGCACCGCGTGAGCCTGGGGGCACCGGCGGGCGGCACCGGCATGACCGGGATGCTGCTCCGCTCCGCGCTCGTCTCGAGCTGGCCGGCGTTGGTCGTGCGCGCGACGCTCGGCGGCGCGCCGCTGCCGATCGTCCGCAGCGACTGCCCGTCGCCGTCGGTCCGCCTGTGCCTGTTCGACGGCGTGCCGGACGAGGTTAGCCTGGCGGAGCCGTACCAGGGCCTGATCTTCGGCCTCGAGGACGGCGTCGTCGGACCGCGTAACGTCACCGCGTCGAGCGTCGCGGGCGCGCAGATCGCGAACGTGACGCCCGTCAAGCCGACGTTCAGGACGCCGCCCGCGAACGCGGCAGGCGGCGTGCTCCAGGTCGCACCGCTGGCGGCCGCGCTCGAGACCGCAGTCGGGGTGAGGCAGTTCAGCTCGAAGGCGGTCGTCAACTGGAACGGGACGGCGCTCCAGACCAGCTTCGTCAGCGCGAGCCGGCTCGATGCGATCGTGCCGGCGGCCCTGATCGCGTCGGCGGGCACGGCCGAGGTCACCGTGGCGGCCGGCGGCGCGACATCGTACCCGGCGCCGTTCACGATCGACCCGCCGCTGGCGATCGACGCGCTCGCGCCGAACATGGTCGCGGCCGGCGGCCCGGCCTTCACGCTCGTGGTCGACGGCGTCGGCTTCGGGCCCGACTCTGAGGTCCGGTGGAACGGCACCGCGTTGGAGACCAAGGTCGTCAACTCCTCGGAGGTCACGGCGGCTGTGCCCGCGAACCTGATTTCGGGCGCCGGTAGCGCGAGGATCGACGTGGCGGCCGGGGAGAAGACCACCCCGGCAGCGCAGCTCGCGATCGTCGCCGGCGGGCCCGCGATCAGCGAGCTCGAACCGAGCATCGCAGCGGCCGGCAGCGGCGGGTTCACGCTGACCCTCGTGGGATCGGGGTTCGAGCCCACCGGCACGGCGGTCAACTGGAACGGTGCGCCGCTCGTGACGAAGTTCCTCAGCCCGACCGAGGTGAGCGCGACGGTGCCGGGGGAGATGGTCGCGACCTCCGGGGTGGCCACCGTGACCGCGACCGCCCGAGGGATCACGTCGAGCGGCAAGCCGTTCACGATCGGCGGCGCGCAGCCACAGATCGGCTCGTTCGAGCAGGCCGTCGCGATCGCCGGCGCCAACGGGTTCGACCTCGTCGCGCGCGGGATCAACTTCGGCAACGACACGGTCGTCACGTGGAACGGCACCGCGCTCAAGACGACCTGGGACGACTTGGAGCAGGTCACCGCGGCGGTCCCGGCGAGCGTCATCACCGCGGCCGGTGCGGCCGCGGTCACGGTCGAGTCGGGCGGTCACGCGTCGCCGCCGGCGAGCTTCGTCGTGATCGCGCCGACGCCGGGCGTCGGGCTGCTCGAACCGAGCAGCGTCGTCGCCGGCGGGCCGCAGTTCACGCTCAGCGTCACCGGCGGGTTCGGCGCCGGCGACTTTGCGATCCAGATGGTCAACGCGCCTGAGCTCCAGTCGTTCATCGCCACCCACCGGGAGAAGCCATGACGGATGCGAGCCCGCTCGTCGTACCGATGGTCGTCGAGGCGTTCGTCGTCAACGACTGGGTCCGCGAGGGCCACACGTTCGTGCGCACGCAGATGCAGTACGGCATGCTCCAGCGTGCCGGCAACGCGCAGCCCGGACTCGACGACCGCGACCTGAACTTCGGCCAGACGAACCCGGTCCCGCCGCACGACGTCGCCGCCTCGGACTACTACAACGGCGTCTACCTGAAGTGGCGGCTGCCGAAAGCGTTCACCCACGGCACGCAGGACTCGGCCGCGTCGAAGATGCACTTTCGCTGCATCCCCAACCGCTGGATCGTGGTCCGCTACGGCGGCTCGCTGAACGCGCGGGTGGCGACCGCCTGGCTCGTCGAGAGCGACTACATGTGGCCGACGAACACGCCGCAGCCGGCGATGACCGCCGCTCAGGTGAGTTCGCTGTACGTGCAGGGATCCGCCGGGACGCCGCCGGTCGGGGCCTACATGGGCCGCAACGTCCAGCTCGGCAGCTGGACCGAGCCCGGCACGTCGCAGAAGCTGACCGCGATCGCACCGGGCAACATGGCGTTCGCCTTCTACCAGCCGAACAACAACAACGTGCTGTCGTTCATCGACGTGCTCGGGAGCGCGCCGGCCGAGACGCTGAGCTACCAGGTGTTCGGCTGGTTCTCGCTGCCGGGCGACGACCCGCTCGCCGACGTGGCCAAGGACGGGTTCGAGAACGTCATGGAGAAGCTCGGCTGGACGCTGCCGAGCGGCACCGACCCGACCCTCGCCGCCAGCTGGTCGCTGCTCTCGGGCTACGTGAGCGGCGTCGCCTGGCAGACCGCCGACGAACCGCCCGGCGGCGCGCCGAAGGGGACGGCGGTCTCGATCGCGGCAGGCAACACGGCGGTCGAGGCGCTGACCGCGATGGTCACGGCGCAGGCGGCCGCGAAGGGAATCGAGGTCGACGCCGAGCTGCTCGAGGCGTTCCAGCTCGACATGCTCGACGTGCTCGACGAGCCGGACGGGGCCGCGCTCCTCGACGAGAAGCTGCACGCGAGCTTCTTCAAGCGCTTCTCGGGCGGCTACACCTGGGATATCGTCGACACGCCGGGCGCCGAGCCGGTGTCCGAGCAGGAGCTCGCAAAGGAGCTCGCGTGGCTGGCGCAGCTCAACCAGGCCCAGGCGACGCTCGACGCCGACATCCGCACGCTGACCTCGCTTCAGGTCGAGCTCTACGAGATGTGGTGGAAGTACACCGCGTGGCCGTCGGCGTACAAGGGCCAAACGGTCGTGAAGGGCCCCACCGGCGCACCGCTCAAGCGCGACGACCTCCTGAACCAGCTCCAGCCGACCGTCGCGGGAACGATGGCGCAGCAGGCGTACGCGCAGCTCCAGCACGTCAAGGCCGGCCAGGGCGCCGTGCCGAGCGGGGCCACCGAGAAGGCGCTGACCGCGTCGATCCAGGACTACGCGGCGAAGCGGGGCCTGCCGGCATCGCGCCAGCTCAAGCGCTCCGCGGCGCCGGCCTTCTTCGAGCCGAACAACCCGGTCGTGCTGATCGCAGGCGCCGGTGCCAGCGGCCTCGTGCCGGATCCGGAGGCGACGGTCTGCTGCTTTCCGGCGCAGCTCGTCACTGGCTTCAAGTGGCAGGGTCAGGACATCACGGCGTCGACGCAGGGGCTGGCGGTCCCGCGGCCCGACCTCTCCGGCGTCTCCGGCGTTCCCTGGACGAAGGCGCTGGCGACCGCGCTCGTCGACGAGGCGTTCTTCGTCGACCCGCAGAGCGCGACGGCGATCTGCGCCGCCATCCCCAACAGCACCGTCGCGCAGATCCAGGCGGCGATGGCGAGCGATCCGCTCGGGACGCCGCCAGCCGGCGCGTTCCAGGCGTGGACGCAGAACCCCTGGCACCCGCTGCTGCTCCTCTGGCAGGTCACCTACTACCCGATCGCGTACGGGACGCCGGCCGCGCCGAACTGGACGTTCGAGGACGGGCGCTACGTATGGAGCGGTGCCGGCGTGCGGCAGACGACCGCCTTCCAGGGCGTGATCCAGCTCAGCCCGGCCGCCGCGTTCAACCTGGCGGCGCGGCTAGAGGCGTTCCTCGCCACCGCCCCGCATCTCGACCCGCTCGAGCTCGAGGAGCTCCAGAAGCTGCTCGAGTTCGTCAAGACGCAGGACAACGACTGGGACGTCCTGTCGCAAGCGCTAGACGGCTTCAACGAGCAGGCCAGGCTCGGGATGTCCGGCGTCTTCATGGGGCCGGAGGCGAGCCCGGTCTCGACCACGCCGCCGCTCGCGACGCTGATCGGCGACCAGGACAGCTACCCGCCCGATTTGGGCAACGTCCCCACTCGCGTGATCGCACCGAGCCCCTTCGAGCCGTGGCGCGCCGGGCAGTTCTCGTTCGCCGAGCTGATCGTGATCGACGAGTGGGGGCAGGCGGTCTGGCCGATCGACGAGAGCACCGCGAAGCACGAGACGGTCTACCTGCCGCCGGACATGACGCCCGTTCTCACATCCAACTCGGTGGACTTCACGATTGCCGCGCAGGTGCACGTGGACGGTGTGACGCCCGCGCTGATCGCAACAGGCGGCGGCGACGTCACCATGACGCTGGCGGGATCGGGCTTCGCCGCGAACACGGTCGTCCATTGGAACGGGACGGCGCTGGCCACCACCTTCCAGAGCGCCGCGCAGCTCTCCGCGGTCGTCCCGGCCGCGCAGACCGCGAGCGCCGGCAGTGCCCAGGTGACCGTCCAGTCGCGCGGCACCGCCTCAAACGCGGCGACCGTGACGGTCTCGGGCGGACCGGCGATCGGCTCGCTCAGCCCGGACCTCTTCCAGGCCGGCATGGCGACGTCCGCCGAGCTGGCGCTCAGCGTCGGCGGACTCGGCTTCACGGCGTCCGCGGTGGTGCAGTGGAACGGGACCGCGCTGAGGACGGCGTTCACGAGCCCTACGAAGCTGACTGCGGCCGTGCCGGCGAACTTCCTGGCCGCGCCGGGCACCTCGGAGGTGACTGTGGTGGACAGCTCGAAGACCTCCCCAGCGGTCACCTTCACGGTGGCGCCGGGGGCGGCGATCGGGTCGATCGCGCCGGCGTCCGCCGTGGCGGGGAGCCAGGCGCTCACGCTGACCGTCACCGGGGTCGGCTTCGAGCCCCGCGCGGCGGTGGCGTGGAACGGAATGAGGCTCGTGACGGCGTTCGTGAGCCCCACGCAGCTGGCCGCCTCGGTGCCGGCGGCCGAGTTCGCGAGCGCGGGCACGGCCGCCGTCAGCGAGCAGTTCGGCCAAACGGTGATCCCGACGGCGAGCGAGACGTTCGCCCAGGTGCCCCCGGCGCTGCTCGAGCCGGCCCGCCTCGAGTTCGACTTGATCTCGGCGACCGACGAGTGCGTCGTCTTCGGCCCGGCGGCGCCGGCTGCCGATCCCGTCTGTGGCTGGATGCTCCCCAACCACCTCGACGGCTCGCTCATGGCCTACGACTCGGCCGGTACCGCGCTGGGCGAGATGGCGGTCGGCATCGGTGTGAGCGGGGCCGCGAAGCCATGCTGGACCGCGGCGCCCGGCAGTCCGTACACGACGCTCGCCGAGATCGGGGCCGCCATCGAGCACTTCGGCCCGTTCCTCGAGACGCTCGGGGGGCAGGACGCGGCGACGTTCGCGGCGTTCCTCGCCTCGATCGACGAGACGCTCTGGACGACGGTCCCGATGGGCGCGGCGTTCGACAGGAGCCTCGCGGTCCTGATCGGGCGGCCGCTCGCGATGGTCCGCGCGCGCCTTCAGTTCGAGCTCGACGGCCTAGCCCACCCCGACCCGAGCTGGCAGTACACATTCACGCCGCAGCCGAACCTGCTGGCGGGGTACGAGTTCGCGATCGAGCTAGGCAACGTCGCCCAGCTCGACGACGGGCTGATCGGCTACTTCGTGGAGGACTCGTACGGCACGTTCAACGTGGTCCAGCAGTCGGGGGCCACCGCGAGCAAGTACCTGCACCCGATCGGATTGGACGACAACTACGTGTATCTGTCCTTCGACGGCAAGACGCAGAGGCACGTGTCGATGCTGGTGGACCCGCGGGCGCCGGTGCACGCCACCACCTCGATCCTGCCGGACGTCACGCTGGATCTTCCGACCCGGTTCGTGGACGACGCGCTCGCCGCGATGGACGTGACGTTCCGCCTCAACGGCGTCCTGACCGACCAGCAGATCGCGGCTCCTTCGAACGGCGGCTCCGAGACCACGACCGTCCAGCTGCCGCTGCCCGACCAGAAGGCCGGGAGCTGGACGTGGGTCGAAAAGGACGGAGGCGGCTGGGCGAGCTACCCGACCGCCGCCGCCGACGCGACCGCGCGGCTGACCGAGGTGCCGCCGGTCCTGCGGCGCGGGCTGCTCCAGCTCTCCGCCGCGCTCGGCCGCCAGGGAGCGAACGGGAGGGAGAAGCCATGAGCGTGCTCGACGACGACTTGAAGGAGAGGCTCGCGGACGCACTCCGCCACGCATAGCGCGCGCGGTTCACCCCTACGAAAGGAGCAGCATGAAGCCGGTCGCCCGCCCCAACGCCTGGGTCGCCGTCGAGGACGACCCCGCCACCCAGCTCACCTACGCCCCGCGCGTCGACCCGGCGCCGCTGACCGTCAGCGTGCCCGGCCGCGACCCGAAGCTCGGCTCGCTCGTCGTCGTGATCACGAACCAGACCCCGGCCCCCGTCGCCGTCAGCTCGATCACGTTCACGGTCACGGTGGGCCAGACGGGCGTCCAGGGAACGCCGCTCATGCCGACGACAGCCGACTCCCACGCGCTCGTCTCCGACACGACCACATGGTCGCTGGCCTGGCCGCAGCAGCCGGTCACGAGCGGCACGGTCGACTGCGCGCTCACCCCCGCGACGGGGAGCACCGCGACGCTCGCCGCCGGGGCGTCGGTCTACGTGGAGATCTACAACTTCCACACGGTCGAGGTGCCGAGCACATCAACCGTGCTCGTCACCGAGACGATCGGAAACAGCGACCCGAGCTTCACGAACATCAACGTCAGCACGTTCCCGGACGGGTTCTTCTTCGACAGCCTGACGGTGAACGTAGGCAGCCCGGGCGCGCTCGTACCGGTCGCGCAGGTGGTCAAGGGCTCAGGCGTAACGCTGACCTGGAACTCGTCGCTCGTCGACACGAAGAAGCAGACCGTGTACTGGTCGAGCCCGACGGATGGGCAGCAGCACGCGATTCCGATAAAGCTCGGCGAGTGGAGCACCCCGGCCAACCAGCCACTCACGAGCGACACGGTGTTCGTGGTCGTCGTCGAGGCGGTGGGAGCCGGGGACGAGCCGCTGCCGGCATCGCTGGCAACGGCCGTGTCGGTGCAGAACCCCGCGCTGGTCGCATCGTCGGCGTCCCTCGACGGCGAGCTCAAGGCCGGCAGCGCGAAGATCACCACTGCGCTCACGGCCGGCACCGCAACGGTGAACGGCGCGGTCGGGGCCGACACCGCAGGCGTGAAGGGCGAGCTCACGGCCGGCAGCGCAAAGATCACGGATGCGCTCACGGCCGGCACGGCAACGGTGAACGGCGCGCTCACGGCCGGGGCAACCACAGTCCACGGCAACTTGTCGGCCGGCACCGCGAGCGTCGACGGGCACGTCGGCGCCGGGTCGGCGACCGTCAACGGCGAGGTCCAAGCCGGGTCGGTCACCACCGGCACGGCCAAGGTCACCTCCAACCTCGACGTCCGCGGGGCGACGGTGTCGCTCCTCGGTGCGGCCCAGCTGCTCCCGGCGTTCGGGACGTACACGGCGAAGGCGGACTCGCTCGTGATCGTGACCACACCGAGCCCGCCGAGCTACCCGCCGCCGCAGTACGGCTACTACGTCACGGGCAAATGCGGCGCGACGACGATGTTCGCGTCCGCCGGCAGCTGGACGACCTTCAACGGGCAGGCGATCCTGTTGAACTCCTCGTTCGTCCTACCGGTCGCCGCCGGCCAGCAGTTCACCCTCGCGGTCAATGCGTACGCCTACGGAGCGCAGGTCGCGCTCTCGTTCATACCGCTCGGGGCGCTGCCGAAGCAGGGACCGGCCTTCGAGCAAGTCGCCGAGGCCGGCCCGCCCGACCGTGCGATCGAGGACGCGCTAGCGGACGCGGTCGCGCAGCGCGAGCGTGAGACGGGCGAGTTCGTCGCCCTGCTCGAGGAGGCCATCGGCAAGCCCATCGGCGACGGCCTCAAGCAACAACTCGTAGCGACCCTGCGGGGCCGCTGACCGGAAGGAGACGCACCATGATCGCCGCCACGGGGCCCGCAAGTTGCTCAAAGCCCATCGTGTTAGCTGCTCTCGCGGTGACCCTTGAGGGCTCCCTGTCGCGACGCGGGGCTCAACGCGCGCCTGCGCTACCGGCCCTGAGCTGCGCTGCCTGCGTGCGCGTGAGGACGCCGAGGCGCTGACCGTCGGTGATCGCCTGACCGATCAACGCCGGTCCGAGCCCGGCGGCGTGGTCGTCGAGGATCGCTCTGACTGGGGTGACGATTGGGATGCCTCGTGCGGGGTGATCTCGTCCTCGCGCAGTCGGTGCGGGACGACGTGGCTGATGCGGACTAGGGTGCGATCCGCGCGAGCGTGGACGCGGCGACGCCCGCGCCACGCGCATCCTGCTGGGTCACGTAGCCGTGCTGCTCGGCGGCGATGTCCGCGACGGTGCTGAAGGCGCCTTCTTGGCATCTCCGCACCTGCTTGAACGCACAGACCTGCTCGTCCCGACCCTGCTTGACAGCAAAAGCCCTGCGTATGCAGGGCTTCCCCAGTCGGGGAGAGGGGATTTGAACCTGCGACCGCCCGGCTCCCAGCCGGATGTGGGGAGACCGACGGGCTCATAACGGCCGCAATTTGCGGGCTTTTTCGTCCGTTCGATCAGGTACGATCAGGTCAAAATGGTACACGAACAGTACACAGAGGCCTCCGATGGCCCCGGCTAAGCGTGTCACGCCGGGCCGTCGCGCGTACGGCACCGGCACCCTCCGAGTCGTGGGCGGATCGTGGCTGGCGTCGTGGTACACCGCCGACGGACGGCGCGTGCAGCGCAAGGTGGGCCAAGCGAGGACCGCGGGCCGCAGCGACGGACTGACCAAGGCGCAGGCCGAGAAGGCGCTGCGCCGAATCCGTGAGGTCGACTCGCCACGCGGGGTCGCGCGCAACCGGCGCGTGACGATGGAAGAGGGCGGCGCCGAGCTCTGCCACCGGCTCGAGCTCAAGGGACGCAAGAAGTCCCACCGGCTGACAGTCGCCTCGGATCTGCGCAACCACATCGTGCCGTTCTTCGGCGACCGTACGCTCGACCGGATCACGCCCGACGACATCGAGCGCTACATCGCGGTCAAGCAGCGCACCCTGGCGATCAAGACGATCCGCAACCACATCGTCACGATGCACTCGGTCTTCGAGGCCGGCCTGCGCAAGGGATGGTGCCAGACCAACCCGGTCAAGCTCGCCGACCGCCCGGTCATCCGAACGACGGAGACCCGGATCAAGTACCTCGATCAGGACGAGCTCGACAAGCTCCTCGCGGTGCCGTATCCCGACGACGCGTTCGGCCGCATCGAGCCCACGCTCTACCTCACCGCGGCGATGACCGGGCTGCTCCAGGGAGAGCTGCTCGGGTTGCGGTGGCGCGACATCGACTTTGAGGCGCGCCGCGTGCGCGTCGTCTCCCCGTTCGTGCGCGGGGAGTTCGGCGATCCGAAGTCCGAGGGTTCCGGGCGCTACGTCCCGCTCGCCGAGCGCGCGGCGGTCGCACTTCGCGAACTACGCGACCGGTCGATGTACCCGCGCGACCGCGATCTCGTGTTCTGCCACCCCGACACCGGCAACCCGCTCGACCGCTCGAAGCTCGTCCGTCGCTTCAAGCAGGCCATCGTGCGAGCCGACGTCCACCACGTCACCTTCCACGAGCTCCGTCACACGTTCGGGACACGTATGGCAGCGGCGGGCACGCCGCTACGAACGCTCCAGCACTGGATGGGGCATGCCGACTCGAAGACCACCCAGGTCTACGCGCATTACCAGCCGTCAGAAGGCGAGGCGGATGCCGTCGATCGCGCGTTCGCGTGATCGCCCCATCGGGTTTCGCCGACGCGTCTTCAGCGCAGCTCGCTGTGGGCCAGACTTGTTCCGTCAGGCGATCCAGCGACCTCTGCTTGAATCCATCTTCCTCGGGACCGGTCGCAACGCGGGCCGTACCGCGGGCCCTCTCAGCAAATGCGCGGCAACTGGTGCCGGCCGGCAGCGGCGCCGGAGTAGTGCGCAAATTGACTTGCGATCCGAGCACGCCTAGGGTCCATCGATGCCATCAGGGGGGAGGCTTCAATACGATTTGGTAGGGATCGCCACCGCGCTGGCGAGCGCCGAATACCGCGTCCCCACCTATCAGCGTTCCTACGCTTGGAAAGAGACTCAAGTCCAGGACTTTTGGGACGACCTACGACAAGCGATGGACGCTGGCGACCCCGACTACTTTTTGGGCACGCTGGTACTCACAACCGGCGACGCGAACGAACGACGGATCACCATCATCGATGGTCAACAGCGTCTAGCAACGACGTCGCTCTTCCTGGCGGCACTCCGCGACGTCTGGGCGGGCAGAGATGAGGATGAGCAAGCTGAGGATCTCGAAAAGAACTACTTGTCAGTCTTCGATCGCAGGGCGAAGACGCGAGAGCCAAGGCTTACGCTCAACGAGGAGGACGATCCGTTCTTTCGCGACCTCGTGATCGATCAGTCAGCTCCTGCCGCCGTGCGGGAGTCGCATGAGCGCTTGGAATGGGCGCTCGACTACTTGGCTGCGCAGCTCACGGAGGATGCCGACTCACACGGGAAGCGCGCGGAGGATCGGCTCATCGCATGGGCCGAGTTCATGGACGAGAAGGCAACCGTCATCACCGTCACGGTGCCATCTGAGGCGGATGCGTTTGTGATATTCGAGACCCTGAACGATCGTGGCGCACGCCTGACGGTCGGGGACCTACTTAAGAATTTCCTCTTTATGCGGTCGAAGGACCGTCTGGAGACCGTTAAAACGAGCTGGGTCCAGGCACTCAATGAGTTAGATCTGTCCGCGGAGAACGAAGACTTCGTCACCTTTCTTCGCCACCATTGGAGCTCGATGCACGGCGCCGTCCGTGAGCGCGATATGTATCGCGCAATCAGGGACGACATCACGACGCCAGCGAAGGCAGCGAAGTACGCGAAGCAACTGGCCGAGGCCGCTGACCTTTACGCAGCATTGAATTCGCCAAGCGATCCATACTGGACCGCAAAGCACTTCTCGACATCGGCGCGTGCGAACGTAGAGACGCTCAACCGGCTCGATCTAGAGCAGAATCGCCCGCTGCTCCTTGCGGTCATGGAGCACTTCGCCGCAAAGGAGCTCCGTCGGACCCTGCAGGCGCTAGTGAGCTGGTCACTGCGAGGAATCGTCGTAGGCGGTATCGGCGGCGGTCGCACCGAGAAGGCCTACTGCGACGCGGCCGTCAAGGTTCGGGAAGGGAAAATCAAGACGGCTGAGGAACTGCTCAGCGAGCTGTCCAACATCGTTCCAACGGACGCCGTCTTTCAAGAGGAGTTCGCCCGCGCACGACAGACCAAGGCCGGAATCTCGCGCTACATCCTGCTGGCGCTGGAGCGTGCGCATTCAGGCGGCAAGGAACCTGAGCTAGTTCCGAACGCCAATGAGGATGAGGTCAACCTGGAGCACATCCTGCCCCAGCGGGCGAAGAGTGCCGACTGGCGGGCCTTTACCATGGACCAGCTGGCGTCGATGGCTCAACGGATCGGCAATCACGTTCTCCTCAAGAAGACAGAAAACGCGAAGATTGGAAACAAGCCTTGGCTCGCCAAGAAGCCCGTGCTCGCGAGGTCGAGCCTCAAGCTGACGAGAGTTGCCTCGAAATCGGCTGATTGGAACCCGGCGACGATCAGCGCCCGCCAGAAGACCCTCGCAAGGCTTGCCGTCACGACGTGGCCTCGGAAGCCGCCGTCCTGAGTTGATCACGTTAGTCGCGCGTGTCGTTGGTGCTCGTCGGGCTGGATCTTGGGGGAACTGCGAAGGCTCCGGCGCGACAACAGGTCGCACGACGCGCGTGGGCAGCTACGCGCCACGAGAACAAACCATACGGTCCAGCTGCTTTTGGGCTGGCCGCACACCGGCTTACGACCGTGGATCCCTCGCCTGCTCCGATTACCGAGAGACCGGCACCGGACAAACCACGTCGAGAGCGTCCGACGTTCTCCGGCCCGAAAACGCCAGCGAGCTTGGGTTTGCGCGGCGCAAGGTCGAGTAGGTGGAGGTCGTGCCCGGTCTGTCTGAGCCGATAGATGCGCGCGTGATGGTGTTGGTCGATGAGGCCATCGAAGGGCGGTTGTCGGTGTGTGCCGGAGCGGGTCTCAGCGGAGACCGACTCCCGCATGGGCCGCAGCTCGCGAAGTTGCTTCGCGATGCGCTGCGGGCAAGAATGGCCGGGTACGTATGCGCTGATGGTTCCGACCTAATTGAGGTCGCCGACGCTGCCGACGAGCTCCCAGGGGGACGGGATGCGCTGCAACGTCTCGCACTCGCGCTCGCCCCCTTCGATGTGGTCACTCCTGGTCCTCAGCACGAGTTGCTGGCCCTGCTCGTATGCGAGGGCGGGATCCGACTCCTGCTCACGAACTGGGATACCTGCGTTGAGCGCGCCACTAACGAGGACATCAAGTCGATTCGGGACGGGAGCGAGGCGATGCAGGGGGACCGCGGCGGGGTTCTAAAAGTCCATGGGTGCGCAACGCGCCCGTCGAGTCTGCTGATCACGAGCGCTCAACTCGCGGACGCGCCGCTCTGGACGCAAGCTCATTTCTCCGCCACCCTCACTACAACCACGATGGTGTTTCTCGGCATCGGTGATATCGCGACGTACGCACAACGTCGCATCACCCAACTCGCAACCACGATCCCTCACGCTAGGGCTCGCGTCGTGTCGCGCAGCGGAGGACGACGAAAGGTGGGACGCCAGTGCCTGGAAGCCGATCCTCCCCGACTTGCCGTTGGACCATCGACTGGGCATGACAGCTGCACGCTTTACCGACGAGCTCGCCCGTGGATGGTGCATGCAGCTCATCGAGGCCTTCAGGCAGAGCCGCGGCGAAGGTGAAGCGCGCCAGGCGCAGGAGGCAGTCGAAGCGGCTCTCGTCCGACTAACCGCACTCCAAGCGCTGCGGTGGCTTAGGCAATCTGCCATTCGACCTGCTCTGGGAGAGTCGGTCGCGCGAGGCCAAGCGGCGCTCATGGCGCTCATTGCCGTAGCGAGCCTGCTCGTCGAGGCCGATGACGGCGAGCCGATCATCGCGTTTTGCCGCTCGTCGTCGGTAACGATCGGCAACAGACGCTTGGAGGTCCTGCTGCACGAGCAGCCTGCGCGCTCCGCCGACATCGAGCGGGAGGCCGCCAGCCGGGCAGAGCGGGCCGCAACAGGCTCGCCCGCGGGTACCGTGATCACGGTCCTGTGCGCCGCGCCGGTCGTGGTGGGACCGCGACGAGCGCAACTCAACGACGTTGAGATCCTCGACCCGGACGCTCCACTGGGTGACCTTGTCGATTCGCCGCCACACGCTGAGGTCACGCTCATCTATGCCAGCGACCACTTGGAGGCCGCATGACGGACGGCGATGGTGACGACGTACGGTTCCCGATGATCGACCCCGATCCGCAACTCCTCGCAGACGCCGAGGCGGTACTCCGCGGCGCTGGTTTCGCGATTGCACGACGCGCATTTGGGCCAACGGATGTCCCGTGGTTGCTCGCGGAGGATCGCTTCTTCTTGCTCGCAGTTGCCGCTGGGAGGACGCTGAACGACGTTCGCGCGCTGGAGACGGTCCTAGCGGCCGAGTTCGGCGCCCTGCTAGCAGCCCCAGAGTTGGGCGCGAAGCGGTGGGATGCCCATCTTGTCCTACTCGCGGCACACGAGGCTCCCAGCGGGTCGTCCGCGGATGCGATGGCCATTCAGTACGACCTGCGAGCGCTGCGACGCATCGTCGCTCACGGCATCGCCGCTAGTCCCGGGCGTCTAGGCGTCGCGCTCGCCCCGTTCCTTCCCCTACCTCCGGCAGCCGCGAGCACGGGGGATCTGCCGCTGCGAGAGCTCCAGGAAGCACTGGTCGTCAACGGCATCCCGGAGGACCAGGCAGCAGCAGCGATCGCCGCCTTTGAGCAGAGCGGAGATCTCGATGCCATCTGAGCCGCCGGTTCTCGAGGCAGTCGAGATTGCGGCATTCCGGGGATTTCGAGACCCAACGCGAATCCCGCTCGGCGCATCCGCCGTGGTTGTCTCAGGGCCGAACGGACCGGGAAGACAAGCTTCTTTGATGCGCTCCAGTGGCTATTTCTCGGCCGCCTCCCCAGGCTTCAAAAGCAGGCTGGCCGGAGCAAGTTCGATGTCGTCATCAATCGTTGGAGCGGAGGCGGCCCGGCCTCAGTGACAGTCGAACTGTCGATCGCCGGCGCACCGATTCGTGCCTCGCGTACGGGGTCGGACGACAGCAACCTTCTGGAATGGCACGGCCCGGAAGGCGTCCTTCGCGGCCTCGACGCGGAGAAGAGACTGGCCGAGGCATTTCTTGGATCAGGGCAGCCCGGACTCGGCGACGTCTTCCTGCACACCGCCCTACTTCAGCAGGACGCTGTTCGCTCGCTCCTTGAGGCCGAGCCAAAGCAGCGGTTCCTCTTCCTTGCCTCGCTCATGGGCATCGACGACTTGTCTCGCTTTACCGATGCCGCCAAGCGCCGAAGTGACGCCGTGGGACGGCAGGCCAACGAGCAGCGCCAGCAATACGAGGCGACTCGCACCGAGCTTGAGCGACTTCGAGCCCGGGAGGCACAGCTACGCGATCAGGTGATCTCTGAGGAGCGGCTCACAACGATCCGTGGCATGATCGACGTGGCTGAATCCGAAGTTGGAGAGCTCGTGACGATCAGCAAGTCGGCGCTGCTTGATGCGAGCGCCGCCGTCGCCGCCGCTCGTGAACTGGCTCAGTTGGCGTCGCTCTGCCACCACCTATCACGGGAGCACGCGCAGATCGCCGACGCCGAGAGTAAGCAGCGCACGCATACTCCCGACGAACTGATCAAGGTCGCCGATGCGACCACGGTGTTGGAGGCCCGTCTCGTACAGGCGCGGCTCGCGGAGGCCGAGGCTCGAGCTGCCGTCGAGACCGAGCGCCAGAGACGAGGAGACTTCGTTCGGCTGGCCAGTCTTGCTCTCCCACTCCTCGGCGAACGGTGCCCGGTCTGCGAGCAAGCGATCGAAACCCACAGCGTCGCTGACCATCTCCGCCAGGTGATCGAGCAGCAGCCGGGACTGATGGAAGTTGAAGCCGCTGCAAACGAGGCGGCGGCCGGCTTAGCAGCACTCGGCCAGGAGATGGACGAACTTCGCGAACGGGAGCGCGAAGTGCGCGACAGCTCGGAGGCGGCCGCGGGGGTTACGGTTGCTCGAGCCGAATGGCGTGCACGGGTCGATGCGGCATCCGCATGGACCGACCTGGCCGTCCCGGGTCTGGCTTCGGTCACGGGTGCGGATGCCGACACCCTCCGAGCCGTACAAGAAGCCGCTGAGCAGCTCCGGCTGCCGCTACAACAGCTCGCCCGTGCACTCGAGTCCTCGAACAGCGCACGCCAGTTGGCCCAAGTCGCTGCGGAGATCCGAGTGGTCGAGCAGCGGCTTGCTGAATCGCAAGAACTCGCGACGCGTCAAAGTCAGCGCTCCGAGTCTGCCAAGACTCTCTTAGCTGCGGCGGCGCGAGGTGCGGCATCCGTGGCCGAACGTCGACTGAGCCGCGTGCAGCCGCAAGTCGACGAGATCTTCGCACGCCTGGATCCGCATCCCGCCTTCACACGGCTTGAGGTACGGCTCGACGACTATTACCGCAAGGGTGTTGCAGAGACCATCACGCGCGATGAGGCCGAAAATGTGGAGGCCGACCCGCTCCTCGTGTTCTCGAGCTCGCAGGCGAACGTCGCCGCACTGACGTGGTTTCTCGCGCTGAGTTGGTCAGCTGGATCATCCGCGTTACCCTTCCTCCTCCTAGACGATCCACTTCAGTCACTCGACAACGTCAATATCCTCGGGTTCGCTGACCTATGTCGTCGCTTGCGAGATGAGCGCCAGCTCATCGTCTCGACCCACGAACCGCGGCTCGCGCGCCTGTTGGAGAGAAAGCTGTCGGCACGGACTGGTGCGGCAAGGACCGTGCACATTCGTTTTGGCGGCTGGGACCGGAGCGGGCCAACCGTGACTTGGGAGGACGTTCCAGATCAGCATGCCGAAGGCCAGCTACGGCTCGTCGGCTGACCCGCGCCGTGAGCGCCTACTGAGCGGCGGGTCTTACTCGTTCACAACGCGTTGGCCCTCGGGGCCCCTTGGCCATCGGTTCTTCTTCTTAGGCGGGCGGCTGTCGAGGCTCCTTGCACGAAGGGCGGCCGGATAGGGCAGCCTGGCTTGCACTTTCAGGCCCGAGGGCAGCGAGTCGTCGCGATCGCATCGACCGCGAGAGTCGAGCAATGCACGGCGTAGCAGGCTTGCTGGCCGGGGTGCGAATGAACGCGAGTGTCCCTGTGAGCACTATCGAGCCCAAGGACCGGCCGGTATGTCGATCGGCCGTGAGCTCCGCACGTCGTCAGCAACCCGGACTCGGGCGGAACGATCGCGCCGATCGCGCCGCACGGCAGTGCGGTTCGCCGGCGTCGCCTTGTTAACGGTCGTCATCTGCACCCACGCCCGCCAAGCGGTACCTACCCTGGTTTTCGACAAGGACGCCTTCGTCGACGAGACCGCGAGCGATCAATTCAATGTGCCGCTGTGGCTTTCGCAACGCCCGAGCAGCCTCGCTCGCCCTGATCATACCGCGACGGCGTACCAGGTTCACCAGATCCTGAGCCCACGTGACTCGACGGACGGCCGTTGGCATGGCGTCGAACTCCAGGGCCTCACTCGCCGTGATGAGACCTTGACGGAGCAGTTTAAGCGCAGTCGCCGTATCGTCGCCGTCTAGCTCGGGGTCGATCGCGTTCTCCCACTCGTGAGCGGGCGTGATCATCAGTGACCATTGCCGCGCGCACCACCACGCAACCCGCGCGGCGCCTGCGGGCGACGATGCCCAGGCCGCTGATTCCATTGGTCGAGCTAGTGACAGTGCGCGATCTGCGTGGACCGCAGCCACGTCCGGCGCAACTCGCATCAAGCGAACTATCGCTAGCCCGAAAAGCTCATCCGCTTGGAGCCACTCTTGGACAATGTCATCGAGCAGCTGGGTACGCCGGCTCGAACGAGCGACCAAACAATCCACGATTCGGGCGAGCCCCAATCTGCATACTGCCGACTGCCAGGAACCAACCTTTGATAGGACGCGGCCGCGTGGGTGACCTTATTCAGGGGCGCCGTCGCGCCCTAGCCCGGATCGTGCAGGGAGCGGCGTGATGTGAGTCGTGGCGGCATGCGCGGCGTGAAATGCATGCGTGAACGCGCGCGAGCGGCGTGAGTGAGGGTCGTGGCTGCCGTGGTGGCCGCGAGCGCGCTGATCAGTGTCCGTGGCGTGGTTCGCGGGCAGCGGCTCGTTGCGCCGGGGCGCCGAGGGCTTGCTGGTCGTCGTGTGCGCCGGCGCGTCAGGTGGGCGCGGGGAGCGCTCCGGCGCGTGTGAACGCGGCGGCGAGCGCGTTCGCCCAGGGCCAGGCGGCGTGGATGCGTAGCGTGGCTTTGCGGGCGTGGAAGGCGAGGCGTGCGGCGACGTGCAGCAGCCGGGAGCGCAGGCGCTTGGGCTCTGCGCGTGCGAGCTCGCCGGTCAGCAGCAGGCGCTGAGTCCAGGTGAGCAGGTCGTGCGCGATGCCGACGAGCATCAGCCAGACGCGGTTGTGCTCGAAGTCGCGGAAGGGGAGGTTGCGCAGGCCGGTGTCCTTGTCGTTGCGAATCTGCGTCTCGGCGTGCGCGCGCTCGCGCTGGCGGCGCTCGAGCAGCTGGATGTCGCGATCGGGTTGGTCGGTCAGCGCGCCTTGGAAGCGATGGCCGTCATGGTCGGTGAAGGACAGTTGTGCGCCGGGATGCGCGCGCTCGCGGCGGATGATCACCCGCGACCCCGTCGGCCATGTCGTGAGGTCCAGGGACGTGGTGATCTCGGCGATCTGTCCGTCTCACGCTCGCTGCCGTCCGCGGCGAGTGCTGCGATCCACGCGTCCTCGGGGATCTTGAGGATCGCAGCGCGAACCGGGTCGGTCAGCTCGTAGCCGACCGTGTAGCGCAGCCGGTGCTCGCGGCAGAAGTCCAGCAGCTCGTGCGTTGCGCCCGCGGAGTCTGCGCGCACCACGATCTCGATCGTGTCGATCAGCTCGGCCGGGATCTGCTGGAGCGCGTCCTCGATGACCTCGACTTGGTCAGCAGTGGAGCGCGGGCGTGTAAGAGCTCGGCGACGTCGTCGGCCGTGAGCAGCTCGTCGAGCCCGCTGATCGCGGGCCGCCACCCCGGCCGGACGGCCGCGCCCGGTTGAAGGAGCCGCTGCCGCGACTGCGCACATTTCGAAGGGGATCCACACTCTTTTGATCGAGGTCGCGCCCGTAACCCGGACATCAGCGCTGCAAGCCCGTCTGCACGCGGCGCGCGGGGCCGACGGCGAGGGCACGCCAAACCACGAGCGAACATGCGGGCGTGGGGATGATCCGGACGCGGGAGCGTCGGACCCGCGCTGCCCGGGGTCGATGTCCCGGAAACGACGCGGGTTCTAGCTCAGGTTGCGATGGGGCCTCACACTTGTTAATCGAGAAAGCCCCCGTAAAGGGGGCAACTCGACCGAACCGTGCGTACGGCGTCCAAGCGATCCTGCAGCCGGGGGTGCGGCTCTCGGTCGCCGCGTCCGGTTGCCAGCGAGTGGCGCCGCTTGCCACCAGGCGCGCGGCGGCGCTCTCGTGCTCGGCATCGCGGCGCGCTACGTCGAATCGATCACTCCGGTGCAGCGCATCTGCGCGGCGACGGCATCAACCTCGATGACCTCCGCAGGACGATGTCTCACGCGCATCCGTGAGCGACGCGCCGCTCACGTCGCGATGCGGCGCGGCAGAGTCGCCAGGTAGTCGTCCCCGAGCGCCCGCACATTCGTCCTGTACTCGCGATCGCTGAACACCGTGCGGAACGGCTTGCACATCCCGGTGATGACGGCGATCTGTGGTTCCTGGAAGCCGCGTGCAGCGAGCTCTTCAGCCGTCCAGTTCTCGAGTCTGCAGAACAGCCGGTACTGCGCACGAGCGGGACCCGTGACCCGGATCTCGTAGTAGCCGCCCATGTCCCGTGCATGGCCTCCCACTTGCCGCCGCCACTGAACTGCGGCGGTGGCGCCTGCCGCACGGCCTCGAGGATCGCGAGGTTGGTCGCTTCGACCTTCAACGGGCACGCGTCTAGAACCCGTCGGCGGGTACGCTGCCGTCGCGGGCTTTGTAGTACACGATCCCCCACGGCATGCTCGCGGCCCACCCTAGTCGTGGACCGGCGCGTCGAATAGTCAGGCGGCCTTGGGCGCCTTCTGCGTCTTGCTCCTCGTGCGCTTGCGCGGCACGATCTGCACCTCTGCGTCTAGCGCTTCAGCGATCGCCACCACCGTGCGGAGCTCGGGGTTGACCGGTGCGGTGAGTAGGCGGCGAACGGAGGCGGGGTTCTTGTCGATGGCTCGCGCGAGATCGGCCTTGCTGAGCCCGTGCTGATCGCGCAACGCGTCCAGCATGCGCACGATCGAGTCGACGCTGTCGATCTCGCGCCGCTGGCGCTCATACTCGGCCCGAAAGGCCGGATCCTCGAGTCGACGCGCGAGCCGGCGGTCGTGGTAGTCCGTTGCCGGGGCGCTCTTTGGATCAGTGGAGGTGGCGGCCATCGTGTAATCCTTTCGTCGCCACCAAACGTAGCACACGTGTTACGCCAGAACCAGGGCCCCGTGTACCACGTACGTTACGCCGACCCACGCTCGTTGTCCGGGCGAACCATGCCGCTCTCGACCATCCGCGAGCGTGTTCGCGGCAACACCTGCGCGTCGTGCGCAAATGCGAGTTCATCGACCGAGCACTGAGGGGCGGCCAACCGGCTGGATTCACGGGTCAGAACGGGTGAAATCCAGCGTATACCAGATTCAAAAGTACACAGACAGTACACAAGATCCGTCTGGTCGACGCCCTCCAGAACCGAAAACCCCCGCATATACAGGGCTGTTCGTAGTCGGGGAGACAGGATTTGAACCTGCGACCGCCCGGCCCCCAGCCGGGTGCGCTACCAGACTGCGCCACTCCCCGTGGCTTGTGAAGCGGGCGACGGGAATCGAACCCGCCCTAGAAGCTTGGAAG
>Ga0307502_10000107_pt1 | contig 21413 bp, 22 predicted proteins | sample 16_S_MG_FD_201364 | JGI IMG/M metagenome (GOLD analysis project Ga0307502, IMG submission 201364) | Soil microbial communities from Populus trichocarpa stands in riparian zone in the Pacific Northwest, United States - 16_S | ecosystem: Environmental > Terrestrial > Soil > Riparian zone > Trees... | reverse complement strand
GGCGCGAGCTGACCGGTGACCGATGCGCGCAGCAGGATCTCCGCGCCGGCGCCGTGGCCGCCCACGACCGCATGCGGACCGCAGGTCTCGCGACAGAACGCGGCCATGACCTCGGCGAGCCAGTCGCGGGTGTAGGGGTGGCGCGGGCGATCCTCCGAATCGCCGTGCAGAGGCAGGTCGGGCAGCACGAGGCGGAAGCGATCGCTGAGGTGCTCGACGGCCGGGGCGAACTCGCGGTGCGAGAGCCCCGCGCTGTGGACGAGGCACAAGCTCGGTCCGACGCCGGCCTCGCGGTAGGCGATCCGTGCGCCGTCGCGGTGGTGGTACAGCCGCAGCTTCATCCGCTGCGCCGGCCGGCTTGCAGCCCGCGTTGCATGGCCACGGCGGCGGCGGGCGCGCCGCCGATCCGTCCCGCCGCCCGCTCGATGCGCGCGGAGAGCTGCGCGGCGACTCCGGCCTGGCTGGAGGCCGCGCCTCTCTGGACCGCGCCGGCGAGGTAGCCGAGCGCCGTGGCGGCCTCGGTGTCCCCCTCGACCCGGTCGCCGAGTTCGTCGGCCACGCGCGTGAGAACAACCGCCAGCGTTTGCAGCTCCTCGGGCGAGCGGGCGCGGCTGACGCAGGTCGAGATGCGCGTACCGTCGACGAGCACGACCGCGCCGGGGGCGCCCGCGAGCGCCTCGACGATCGCCGCCGGCTCGCTCGCGCAGGCCCGCGGGACCGGCTCGCGCTCGGAGGAGCAACCGGCGGCGAGAATCGCGAGGATCCCGACCCCGACACGCAGCGGGCCAGCCATGGCGCCATCGTAGAGTCCGGCGCGTGCTGAGCCTCCGCCCGTCGCCTCACGATCGCGAGATCCGCCGGCTCGCGATCCCGGCGCTCGGCGCGCTCGCGGCCGAACCGCTGTACCTGCTGGTCGACACGGCGATCGTGGGGCACCTCGGAACGCCGCAGCTCGCGGCGCTCGCGATCGCGGCGACCGTGCTCACGACGCTCGTCTCGCTGTGCATCTTCCTGACCTACGGGACCACCGCGCAGGTCGCGCGGCTGCACGGCGCCCGCGACCACGCGCGCGCGTCCGAGCTCGCGGCGCAATCGCTGTGGCTGGCGGGTACGCTCGGCGTCGTCCTGATGGCCCTGTGCGCGCTGCTCGCCGACCCGCTGGTGGCGCTGCTCGGCGGCCGCGGCGGGACCGCCGAGCTCGCCGCGCGCTACCTGCGCATCAGCGCGATCGGCCTCGTGCCGGCACTCGTCGCGCTCGCCGGCCAGGGCTACCTGCGCGGGGTCGGCGATCTGCGCACGCCGCTGCTCGTCGTCGTGGTGGCGCAGGCGGCCAACGCCGTGCTGGAGGTGTGGTTCGTCTACGGCCTGGACTGGGGCCTGGATGGCTCGGCTGCCGGCACCGTGCTCGCGCAGGCCGCGATGGGCGCCACGTTCGCCTGGCTGCTGCTGCGCGGCCCCACGCGGACCGGCGCGCGCCGACGTCCGCAGCGAGCGCTGCTCGCGCCGCTGGTGCGGATCTCCGGCGAGCTGTTCGTTCGCTCGGCCGCGCTCGTGCTGGCGTTCGCCACGGCGAGCGCGGTGATCGCCCGGATCGGCGAGACCTCGCTCGCCGCGCACCAGATCGCGATGGGCCTGTTCATCTTCGCGGCGCTCGTGCTCGACGCGATCGCAATCGCTGCGCAGGTGCTCGTCGGGCGCATGCTCGGCGCGGGCGACGGTGCGAGCGCGCGGGCGGCGGCGCTGCGCACGATCGGCTGGTCGCTGGTCGCCGGCTGTCTGTTCTCCGCGCTGCTGCTGGCGCTGGCCGGCCCGCTCCCGCGCGCGTTCACCTCAGACCCGGCCGTCATCGAGCGCGCGCGCGCGATCTGGGTCATGCTCGCGCTGATGCAGCCGGCGGCGGCGGTCGTCTTCGCGCTCGACGGCATCCTCATCGGCGCAGGCGACACGCGCTACCTCGCCGGCTCGATGGCGCTCGCCGGGCTCGGCGTCTACGTGCCCGTCGCGTTGCTTGCGCTGACGCTGCACTGGGGCATCACCGGTGTCTGGGCGGGGCTGCTGGCGCTTGTCGGCGTGCGGCTGCTGACGCTGGGCTGGCGCTTCGCCGGCGACCGCTGGGCCGTAACGGGCGCCGCGGTCGCTCGATAGGGGCCGGCGCGCGCGGTTCACACTGCAGCGTCGGCTTAGCGTGGATCAGGCTTAGAGGTTCGGCTTCCCGGCGATCGCGCTCATGCCCGAGCCGGCGGCGGAGTCGGTCGAGACGGCATCGGCGATGCGGCTCTGGATCGCAAGCTCGGAGTCGAAGTCGGCGCTGTCGGCGTGGCGGTACTCGAGGCTGCGGCCGGCCAGCAGTGAGGCGAGCGCCTCGACGTAGTGCGCGTCGAGCTGGCGCCCCGCGACGCGACGCAGCTCGTTGATCGCCTGGAAGGAGGTCATGCGATCGCGGTAGGTGTCCTTGGCCGTCAACGTGTCGTAGACCTCGGCGACCGCGACGATCCGCGCGATCTCCGGGATGTCGTCGCCCTTGAGCCGGTCGGGGTAGCCGCGGCCGTCGATGCGCTCGTGGTGCGTGCGGACGATCTGGGCGACGGGACCGTAGACGCCGAGATCCTTAAGGAGGTCTCCGCCGAGCGCGGGATGCAGATGAATCGCCTCCCAGTCGTCTTCGGTCAGCGTGCCGTGGCGTTCCATCACGCGATCGGGCAGTGCGAAGCGGCCGATGTCGTGCAGCAGCCCCGCGGTGTGTGCCAGCTCCGCGTCGCGCGTGCTCATCCCGCATTCCAGCGCGATGTCGCGCGCGAACGCGGCAACCGCCGCGCTGTGGCGCGCGGTACGGCTGTCGCGACGATCGAGCGAGCGCACGAGCGCCGACAGGACCCCCCAGGACAGGGAGGCGTATTGCCCTGTGCGCTGCCTGGCGATGATGACCAGCCGCGACATGTAGGTGAAGGTCACTATCACGAGAACCACGAACAGCCCCGCGGCCTCGCCGTAGCGTGCGTAGACGCCGGAGATCGCGAGCGTGAGGGAGATGGTCAGCGCCAGCGACGGCACGAGCTCGCGTGGAGGGCGCAGCGCCTCCTTGAGCCGGCCGCCGTCGAGAAGGACGGCGAGCGTTCTCAGCAGCGCGAAGTTCAGCGCCAGGAAGCCCACGCCGACGACCGCGAGCGCGACGATCGTGTCGAGGCTGGCGTTGTCCATGACGCCGCCCGTGAGCGCGAAGAAGGCCAACCCGGCGACCAGCGCCGGAACGGCGCTAGCCGCCAGGTTGACCGGAAGCGCGACGAGGCGGTAGCGCTGGACCGCCCACGTGCCCAGCTCGGCGGCGACGGCGACCGCAAACGCTCCGACCGGACTCACGAACGCCACCGCGAGCATCCAGCACACGAACGCGGCCGAGACCTGAGTTGCTCCTTCCCATTTGGATGCGTTGAGCACGCTGGCAAACGCGCAGATGCCCAGCACGAGCGTCTGCGGCGCCAGCAGGTTGTCCGCTGAAGCGAGGGCCAGTCCCGGCACCGCGGCACCGAGGATCAGCAGCGCCGCGACCACAGCGGCCTTTGGACGAGCTTCTCCGTGAGCGACCGTCACGCCGAGACTGTAGCTCCTGCCCCCCGTGACGACTGCCGCACAGCGATCTCAGGTGATGCGGAAGCCTCCGCCAGCCGCCGCAAACAGGCTGATCGCCGCGATGAGGAACGGGTAAGCGCGGTACTTGGTCATTTCGACCTCCGGGTGGGGTGAACGGGGGTCTAAAAGTAATCGAGCTGATGGAGATGCAGGACTAGTACCCACGGCCATATGCAGTGTAAAAAAGTGGGCCAACCTAAACTGCGCAGCCTTCGACGAGCGAAGCTATACAAAGAGCCAATGGCTGTGATCATGCCTTGACGACCTACCGACTTTCTGTATGTGCGCCAACGGTATAGAAATCCGGTCAAATGGACCATGCGTCCCGCGCCAAACACGCTTGATATCACCAGATGGCCCTGACAGCATGTGTCCTTCATGCACGATCAGCGGGCCGGGGGGCACCGCGTATCCGTCCCGTGGACTCAGGCGAGGTGGGAAGAATGGCCTGCACTTGCGAGCCAAAACAGCGCGAACATCCAACTTCGAACGGCGAGCGCATGCAAACTCCCGGCGGCTGAGTTTGCAAGGGATTGGACGAGCGCGCATCATGTTCTCTATGCGGACCCTGAAGACGAGTGAAGCGGCCACCCTGCTCAACGTGAGCCCTAACACGCTGCGCGCCTGGGAACGCCGCTTCGGCTACCCCCAACCGCAGCGTTCCGCTGGCCGTCACCGGCTCTACACGCACGGTGAGGTCGCCGCCCTGCGCGACGCGCTGGGCCAGGGTCTGTCGATCTCGTCCGCCGTCAGCCGCGCGCGGGAGGCGCTCAGCACGGACACGCACACCCTCGTCGGGGCACTGGCCCGCTTCGAGCTCGACCGCGCCGACAGCGCGATGGAGTCCGCGCTGGCGTTGCGCTCGCTCGAACGCTCGGTCGAAGAGGTCCTGCTCCCGTCGCTGGACGAGCTCGACGACCGCTATGGCATCGACAGCGCCCCCTGGGCGCTTGCAGCGCGCTGGGCCGACGGGTGGCTTCGCCGCGCGCAGCGCCTCGTGCCACCGCCGGTGCGCCCGCACGCGATCCTCGTCGGTGACGCCACGCGCAACGAGCTCGATCCCGAGGCGCTCGGCGTCCGCGCCCTCGAGTTGTTCTGCGGCCGCTCCGGCGCGCGCGTGGTGGCGCTACCCGTGTCCGGTGTCTCGGGCCTCGCGGACGTCGTCGACTCTCTGAGCCCCGACGCGGTCGTCATCGCCGGCAGTCATCTGCCCGACGACGATGTCGCATTGTGGGCCTATCGCGTCCGCGCCGCAGCAGGTCCGCTGCCGACGGCGCTGTTCCGACGCGCACGTCACGATGCCAAGCTTCGGACGACGGGAACGCGCGTTCTCTCGGACGCGCCGTTCGCCGCCCACCGCCAGCTGCTCGCCCTCATCGACGGTCGCGACGCCACCAGACTGCACGATGTTCCGGCGCTCTGCGCGCTCGGCGAAGAGGTCGATCGCCATGAGGCTCACGTATGAGGCGGCTGCGAGCACTTCGCTCGGTCGAGGTCGACGATCGCGGCCTCGAGCTCGTCGCGTTCTGCGGGCACTGCGGTCAGGCGCCGCCCGGTCCTCAGCCATCGCGGGTCTGCGGCCATTGCGGGTTGGGCCTCGTGCTTAGCGCGTCTTCAGATGTCGCGCCGCGCAACGGCGAGCCGTTCCTCGTGATCGACTCGACGCTGTCGGTCTGCGCGGTGTCCGCCGAGGCCGAGGAGCTGCTCGGCATCGACGAGACCACGGCCGTCAACCGCCACATCGCGGACTTCCTCGTGCCCGCCGATGCGAACGCGCCAAGCTCGGACAACCTGCTCGCGTTGCTCGTCGTGGCGGCTTCCGGTGGCGGCGCACCGCGCACTGCGGTCGTGCGTCCGCGCACCGAGTTCGGCGTTCGGTTCCGCGTCCGGATCGGTTCTTGCGGACCACCGCACGCCGCACTACTCGTGTTGGCGGCCTAATTCCCGTAACCTTCACGGATCGACTCGCCGACTGGAGGCGGGCCTTGGCCCGATTACGGGGTTAGGCGAGACCCGATACAGCTCACGATGAGTGTCCTACGTACTCACGCCGCCGCAGCCATGTTGGGCGTAAGCCCTAACACGCTTCGGTCATGGGAACGCCGATTCGGCTATCCCACGCCTCGTCGCACGGCCGGCGGTCACCGCCAGTTCGACCTCGCTGAGGTCGAGGCACTGCGCCAGGCATTCGAGGAGACGCACAACGTCTCGTCGGCGATCTCGATCGCCCGCGAGCGTGGCAGCGGTCCCTCGTCGCCGACGCGCCTTCGCTCCGCGCTGCGCCGCTTCGAGGAGGTCGAGGCTGACCGGATTCTCGAGGAGAGCCTCGCCGTGCGGTCTGTCGAGCGCACGGTCGAGGAGGTGCTGCTGCCCGCCGTCGACGGGCTCGGCGCCTCCGACGGCGGGCCACCCACGGCTGAGCTGGGCTTCGCCTGGCGCTGGGCGACCGGCTGGCTGGCGGCGGCCAAGCGTGTCGCGCCGGCGGCGACCCGCCCCGAGGGCGTCTTGATCTTCGACGCGAGCGCGCCATGTGACATCGACGCGCTGCACGCCCAGGCGCTCGAACTGTGCCTGCGCCGCGCGGGCATCCGCACGCTCATGCTGACCGCCGAGCTGGACTCGAGCCGCCTTGCCCATGTCCTGCAGGCGCTCAACCCGCGCCTCGTCGTGCTCACCGGCCGCCGCGCCTGGCTCGATGCGCTGGGACGCATCGCCTACCAGTCCCGACGCGCGGCCGAGCACGTCGACATCCTCGACTTCCGCGGCGCCCTGCCGGAGTCCGACGCCTCGATGGTGCCGCGGCTGGGCACGAGCGCCGTCGGTGCACGCGACCTGCTGCTGGCGCGCCTGAACGCGCGCGAGGCGACTGTTCGCCGGCGCCCCGGGCTAGCCCGGGTCGGCTGAGCCAAGCCGAGCGCAGCGAACAGCCGCCGCCGCGCGCAGCAGATCGCGCCCGGGCCTGGCACCGCTCGTGAACGCGCACGGCGTCCGACACGGTCGTTAGGTTGCGTGCTGGACATGACGCTCGTCCCCGGGGATCCGCTGGCCCACCGCGCACTCGAGTCGTTGCTGCGCGCCGAGGCCTCGGTCCGGCGCCGGCTGAGCGCCGACATCGAGCGTGAGGGCCTCTCGGCGACGGGGTTCACGGTCCTGGTGATCCTCACGACTGCCGGCGGTGAGCTTGAGCTGCGCGTGCTGCGTGCGCGGCTGCGGACCTCCAAGGCGAACGCCACCGAGGTCGTCACGACGCTCCAAGCGCGCTGCCTGGTCGATCGCCGCCGGCTGACGACCGACCGGCGGGCCGCGGCGGTCGCGATCACGCCGCGCGGCTCGGAGATCGTCGATCGGCTCTTTCCCGAGCACAGCGAGCGCGTCGCGCAGGCGTTCGCGGTGCTGGACGAGGCCGAGAAGCGGTCGCTGGCGCAGATCTGCCGCAAGCTCGCCGCCTGAGCCAGGCCGGGCGACCGGCCCGCGGTTGCGCTTCCTACACTTGCAGCCTCGATGGTGCGGCGCCCGGTCGATCTCCAGCAGTCCTTTCCCATGCTCGAGCAGCAGGTGCTCGAACGCTGGCGCGAGCGCGACGTCTTCCGCGAGTCGCTGCGCCGCCGGGAGGGCGCCGAGCCGTGGGTCTTCTGGGAGGGACCGCCGACTGCCAACGGGCCACCGGGCGTACACCACGTCCTCAGCCGCGCCTTTAAGGACATCTTCCCGCGCTTTCGCACGATGCGCGGGTATTTCGTCGAGCGCCGCGGCGGCTGGGACTGCCACGGCCTGCCGGTCGAGATCGCGGTCGAGCGCCAGCTCGGGATCAAGTCCAAAGAGGAGATCGAGGCCTACGGCATCGCGGAGTTCAACAGCAAGTGCCGCGAGTCGGTCTTTGCCTTCGTCGAGGAATGGAACGCGCTGACCGAGCGGATCGGCTTGTGGCTGGACCTGGAGCACGCCTATCGCACGCTGGATGCGACGTACATCGAGTCGGTTTGGTGGTCGCTGAAGCAGATCGCCGCCAAGGGGCTGCTCTACGAGGGCCACAAGGTCGTTCCCTACTGCCCGCGCTGCGGCACCGCGCTCTCCAGCCACGAGGTGGCGCAGGGATACCAGGACGTGCAGGATCCCTCGGTCTACGTACGCTTCAAGGTCGCCGAGGACGGTGGTCCGCTACAGGCCGGCGACGAGCTGCTCATCTGGACCACGACGCCCTGGACGCTGGTCTCCAACGCCGCGGTCGCGGTCGATCCCGAGCTGACGTACGTGCGCGCGAAGACGGGCACGCTGGAGGCGCCGGTCGTGCTCGCCGAGGCGCTCGTCGAACAGGTGCTCGGCGAGGCGGGGTCCGTCCAGATCCTCGAACGCTTTCCGGGCGCGGCGCTCGACGGCGTGCGCTACGAGCCGCCGTTTGGGTTCCTGCCCGCCGCCGAGTACGGCGAGCGCGGCCACACGGTCCTGCTCGCCGACTTCGTCACGTCCGACGACGGCACCGGCCTCGTACACACGGCGATCGCCTTCGGCGAGGACGACTTCCGCCTCGGCCAGCAGTACGGTCTCAACGTCGTCAACCCGGTCCGCCTCGACGGCACCTACGACGAGCGCATCGGCCGCTTCGCCGGACGCTTCGTCAAGGACGCCGATCCCGACCTCGTCGAGGACCTGCGGGCGCGCGGGCGGGTGCTGCGTGCCGAGTCCTACGAGCACGCCTACCCGCACTGCTGGCGCTGCGGGACGCCGCTGCTCTACTACGCCAAGCCGTCGTGGTACATCGCCACCTCGCAGCTGCGCGACGAGCTGCTGGCGGCCAACGAGCAGATCGAGTGGCACCCCGAGCACATCAAGCACGGGCGTTTCGGACGCTGGCTCGAGAACAACGTCGACTGGGCCCTGTCGCGCGAGCGCTACTGGGGCACGCCGCTGCCCGTCTGGCGCTGCGAGAACGGGCACGTCACCGTGATCGGCGGATTCGACGAGCTCGAACAGCGCTCGGGCGTGCGCCTGGAGGACCCGCATCGGCCGTACGCCGACGAGGTGACGTTCCCCTGCGATCAGTGCGACGCGACCGCCACGCGCGTTCCCGAGGTCATCGACGTCTGGTTTGACTCGGGCGCGATGCCGTTCGCTCAGCGTCACGAGCCGTTCGAGGGCCACCTGTCGCTCGAGGACGTCTACCCGGCTGACTTCATCTGCGAGGCGCTGGACCAGACGCGCGGATGGTTCTACTCGCTGCTGGGCGTGTCGACGCTGCTGCGCGGTCCCAAGGCGCCCTACCGAAACGTCGTCTGCCTCGGGCTCATCCTCGACGAGAACGGCGAGAAGATGTCGAAGTCCAAGGGCAACGTCCTCGCGCCCTGGGCGATCATCGACCGCTACGGCGCCGACGCCTTGCGCTGGTACTTCTTCACCTCCAAGCAGCCGTGGGACGGGTACCTGTTCTCGACCAAGGCGATCGCGGAGGGCGTGCGCGGATTCCTGCGCCAGCTGTGGAACACGTACGCGTTCTCGACGTTGTATCCCCCGGGCGAGGCCAGCGAGCAGACCGACCTCGACCGCTGGATCCGCTCGCGCCTGAGCGCCACGATCGAGATCGTCACCGCGCGGCTGAACGCGTATGACGCGACCAACGGCGGCCGCGAGATCGCGCAGTTCGTCGACGATCTCTCCAACTGGTACGTGCGCCGCTCGCGCCGGCGCTTCTGGGAAGGCGACGCCGCCGCACACGAGACGCTGCGTCACTGCCTCGTGACGGTCTCCAAGCTGCTCGCGCCGTACATGCCGTTCGTCGCCGACGAGATCTACGACAACCTCGACGGCGGGGAGGCGAGCGTGCACCTCTGCGACTGGCCGGTCTCCGAGCCGCGCGACATCGGCCTCGAGGTCGCGATGTCGATCGCGCGCGAGACCGTGCGCCTGGGGCTCGCAGCGCGCGGCGCGGCGAAGCTCAAGGTGCGCCAGCCGCTGCACGAGGCCGTCGTCGTGGCGGCCGGCCGCGAGCGCGAGGCGATCGAACGGCTGGCGGACGTCGTCCGCGACGAGCTCAACGTCAAGGCGCTGCGCTTCGTCTCGGAGGCAAGCGAGCTTGGCTCCTACACCCTCAAGCCCAACTACCGCACGCTCGGACCACGGTTTGGCAAGTCGATGCCCCAGGTCGCCGAGGCGATCGAGGCGCTCGACCCGGCGCACGTCGCCGAAGCACTGCGCGACGGCCGCCCGATCGGCGTCTTCATCGACGGGCATGACCACACCCTCGGGGCGGACGATCTGCAGCTCGCACTCGCCCCGCTGGAGGGCTACCAGCTCGAGCGCGAGGGCTCGCACGCCGTCGCGCTTGAGCTTGTGCTCGACGACGACCTGCGGCGCGAGGGCCTCGCGCGCGAGATCGTCCACGCCGTGCAGAACGCGCGGCGCGAGGCGGGCCTGGAGATCTCCGACCGCATCACGCTGACGCTCGACGGCGACGACGAGCTGCTCGCCGCCGCGCGGGCGCACGAGGCGTACCTGAGCGGTGAGGTGCTGGCGCTGATAGTCACGTATAGCGGCGGCGGTAGGAACGGGCAGGCCGAGATCGTCAGCATCGACGGGCGCGAGCTGCGCATCCGGGTCGCACGCGCCGGCTGACGTCCGATCGGCGTTTGCTGATCAAGACTCGGTAATATATTGGAATCACTCAAGACAACGTGCCAGCGTTGCGCGGCGTCGCGGATCCGACGGAGAGCGACGACGCCACTCGCCTGAAAGACGCGGGCCTGCGCGTCACCGCGCCGCGTCTCGCGGTGCTGGCGGCGGTTCGCGAGGGCTCGCACGCGACGGTCGAAGACATCGCGGCCCGCGCTCGTGCGCGGGTCGGTTCCGTCTCGATCCAGGCCGTCTACGACATCCTCCGCGCGCTTGCCCAAGTCGGGCTAACGCGCCGGATCGAACCCGCCGGCAGCCCCGCGCGCTTCGAAGCGCGCGTCGGCGACAACCACCACCACCTCGTCTGCCGCGTCTGCGGCGCCGTCGCCGACGTCGCCTGTGCGACCGGCAAGGCGCCCTGCCTGATTCCCGAGAACGCATCGGGGTATCTGATCGACGAGGCTGACATCACGTACTGGGGCACCTGCCCGGCGTGCCAGACCACTCACGAAGCAAGGGGAATCGCATGAGCGACGCCAAGACGCCACCGCCCACCACGACCGATGCAGGCATCCCGGCACCGAGCGACGAGCATTCCCTCTCGGTCGGCCCGAACGGGCCGCTGCTGATGCAGGACCACTACGTCTTGCAGAAGATGGCGCAGTTCAACCGCGAGCGCGTGCCCGAGCGCGTCGTGCACGCGAAGGGCTCCGGCGCGCACGGCCTGTTCGTGGTTACCGAGGACGTCTCGCAGTTCACGCGCGCCGATCTCTTCAACAGCGTCGGCAAGCAGACGCCGATGTTCATCCGCTTCTCGACCGTCGCGGGCGAGCTCGGCTCCGCGGACACGATGCGCGACCCGCGCGGCTTCGCGATGAAGTTCTACACGCAGGAAGGCAACTACGACCTGGTCGGCAACAACACGCCGGTCTTCTTCGTCAAGGACCCGTCGAAGTTCCAGGACTTCATCCATTCCCAGAAGCGCATGCCCGACACCGATCGTCGCAGCCACAACGCGCAATGGGACTTCTGGACGCTGTCGCCCGAGTCGGCGCACCAGGTGACGATCCTGATGAGCGACCGCGGCACGCCGCGGACCTACCGTCACCAGCACGGCTTCGGCAGTCACACGTTCATGTGGATCAACGCCGGCGGCGAGAAGTTCTGGATCAAGTACCACATGTACACCGAGCAGGGCATCGAGAACTTCACCGACGACGAGGCGAAGGCGATGACCGCCGAGGACCCGGACTTCCACCGCCGCGACCTGCAAGAGGCGATCGCCACGGGCGACTTCCCCGAGTGGACGATGAAGGTCCAGATCATGCCGGTCGCCGACGCGCCGGACTACCGCTTCAACCCGTTCGACCTCACCAAGGTCTGGCCGAAGGGCGACTATCCGCTGATCACCGTCGGCAAGTTCGTGCTCAACCGCAACCCGGAGAACTTCTTCGCCGAGGTCGAGCAGGCGGCGTTCGAGCCCGCGAACCTCGTGCCGGGGATCGGGCCGAGCCCCGACAAGATGCTGCTCGGGCGGCTGTTCAGCTATCCCGACACGCACCGCTATCGGATCGGCACGAACTACAACCAGCTGCCGATCAACGCGCCGCAGTGCCCCGTCCACAGTTACAACAAGGACGGCGCGATGCGCTACGCGCACGCCGGCGACCAGCCGGTCTACGCCCCGAACTCGTTCGGCGGGCCGAAGGCGGACACTGATCGCTACCCCGAGCTGGCCACCTGGCATGTCGAGGGCGAGATCGTGCGCAGCACCTACGAGGATCACGCTGAGGACAACGACTTCGTGCAGCCTGGGACGCTCGTGCGCGAGGTCATGTCGCAGACCGATCGCGACCACCTGGCGGCGAACATCGCCGGCCACGCAAGCGATCCCGACGTCCAGCCCGAGATGCAGGACCGCGTCGTCCAGTACTGGACCAACGTGGATGCCGACCTCGGGGCTGCCGTCGCCGGCAAGCTCGGCCGGCCGGCGCCGGCGACCGCCGGCGCGACGGCGTAGCGCGAACGACTCGGGCCGGCGGCGCGTTGGCGCGCCGCCGGCCCGGAAGGACGGCTCCTACGCGGCGGGCTCGAGCACGAGCTGTGCTTCGAGCCTGCTCTTGGAAGGGGTCGGCTGCAGGCGCTTGGTCGCCGCGCCGTTGTTGAAGAGGATCAGCGTCGGGATCGACAAGATGTCGTAGCTCGCAGCCGTCTCCTGATTCTCGTCGATGTTGAGCTTGACGATTCGCAGATCCTCGCGGCCGGCCGCGATCTCCTCGAGCACCGGAGCGATCGCGCGGCACGGCGCGCACCACGGAGCCCAGAAGTCCACCAGGATCGGGGTCTCGGACTCCATGACCTCAACCTGGAAGTTGTCGTCTGTGACTTCGATGATCGAACCGGCCATGAACGTCTCCTTGGAAGCGGGGTGTACACCCACTATACAAAATGAAGCAAGGCGCTCCGCGGGGCCGCCGGCGTCGTCCCGGCTCAGCCCACGAGCGCGCGCAGCAGGCCGGGGCTGACGAAGACCTCCACGAACGCGGCGGCGATCAGTATCGGAACGGCGAGCACCACGGTGACGACCGTCGCTGCCAGCAGAACGTGCCAGTCGCCCTGGCGGCTGGCGATCATCCACGCCGCGAGCGGCAGAAACAGCGCGACGAGCTCCGGAACGGCGTGCGGCAGCAGGCCGACGAGCAGCAGCGCCGGCGAGATGTGCAGGTGCGCTGCCAGCGTCGCCGCTCCCTGCCCGAGCACGAGCGTCTGAGTGACGAGCGAGAACGCGGTCGCGCCGATGACGAAGGCGATCGCGAGCGGACCGGCCTTGTCGTGTACCCATCGCCAGGCGCCGCTGCGCTGCTGAGCTTCCAGCGGCAGCGAGCTGCCGGCGATGAAGCCGGCCACGCAGGCGAAGCCGTGCAGGGCCAGCACGAGCGAGTTGCGCTCCAGCACGTGCCAGACCTGGTCGAGCTGTGGCTCGCCGTCGAGCCCGGGGAACGTGACGGTCCCTTGATCTGGGACCGACTGCGTCGCGACGAGCCAGACGGATAGAAGCAGCAGCGCCGTGATCGCGAGCGAACCGCCAAACCAGCGGGCGAGCACCGGCCAGGGGCGACCCTTCCAGGCATCCAGCGTCGCTCGCGTGTCCATGAGCCCGCGGACGAGCACGAGATCGGATGTCTGCACGACCGATCCATCGACGCGTTGCGGTGCGAGACCGCTCACGGGCGGCGCGCGTGGCCGGATATGCGAGCTCGCAGACGCGGCGAATCGAAGCGCAGCAGCGGAACGAGCCACGCCGCCTCGCCGGCGATCCGCCATGACATCTTCGATCGACCGTTCTGGCGGTTGCGAAAGACGATCGGCAGCTCGACGACACGGAACCCCTCGCGGATCGCGCGGTGAGTCAGCTCGACCTGGAAGGCGTAACCGCGGGAGCGCACCGTCGGAAGGTCGATCGCCTCCAGCACCTCGCGGCGAAAGCACTTGAAGCCGCCGGTGAGATCGTGGACAGCGACGCCGAGCACGACTCGCGCATACCACGAGCCGCCGCGGCTGATGAACCGGCGCAGGCGTCCCCACTCGGTCACTGCTCCGCCCGCTACGTAGCGCGAGCCGAGGACGAGATCGGCCTCCTGTGCCGCCGCGAGCAGCCGCGCGAGATCAGCGGGATCGTGGGAGAAGTCGGAGTCCATCTCGATGACGAACGCGGCGCCGTTTCGCAATGCGTGGTCAAAGCCGGCGAGGTACGCGGGACCGAGCCCCTCGCGCAGCGGTCGGTGCAGCACGTCTACCGCGGCGTTCTCCGCAGCGAGCCGGTCGGCGATCTCGCCCGTGCCGTCCGGCGAGCTGTCGTCGACGACTAGGATCCGGTGCGCTCCCGGGGCCGCCCGTGCGAGCACATCCAGCGCCGCGCCGACGATCGACTCGATGTTCTCGGCCTCGTCGTACGTGGGCAGGATCAGCCAGGCGTCGTGAGGCATCGGCGCGATTACCCTACGGGTCCCGCCTTCCGACCATGACCATCGATCCCTCAAACCTCGAGATCGCCGCGCAGTTCGACGAGCTTGCGGATCTGTACGAGCTCGACGGCGCCGTCGTGCACCGCGTGCTCGCCTACCGCGCCGCAGCGAAGACGATGCGCGAGTCGATGGTCTCGATCGCCGGTATGACGCGCCAGGGGCGCGTCACCAACCTGCCGGGGATCGGAAAGACGCTCGAGGAGAAGCTCGTGCAGCTGCTCGACACCGGCGCGATCAACGCCGCCGAGAAGCTGCGCGCGCGCTATCCGCCGGGCCTGCTGGAGATGACGCGCCTTCCGGGCCTCGGACCCAAGCGCGCCCGGCGGCTGTTCGACGAGCTCGGCATCGACTCGCTCGGGCGCCTGCGGACGGCTGCGGAGTCACAGCAGCTGCGCGGGATCAAGGGCTTCGGACCGAAGTTCGAAGCGTCGGTGCTGTCTTCGCTGGCAGCCGGAGTCGGCGAGCGCCCGGCGCCGCGCACGTTGCTGCACCGCGCGCTGGACGTCGGCGACCAGATCGTCGCCGCGCTGCGCGAGCACCCGGCGTCTGACCGCGTCGAGCTGGCCGGCTCGGCCCGCCGCGGCGCCGACTCGGTCAAGGATCTCGACATCATCGCGACGGCATCGGACCCCGGCGCGCTCGTTCGTGCGCTCGCAGATCTGGAGGCGATCGAAGCCTCCTCCGCACCGAACGAGAACGCGGCGCGCGGGCGAACGCATACCGGCCTGCCGGTCGACCTGCGCGTCGTCGAGCCGGCGAACTTCGGCAACCTGCTGCAGCACTTCACCGGCTCCGCGGCGCACAACGTCGCGCTGCGCGAGGCGGCCGTGCGCCGTGGGCTGCACGTCTCCGAGTACGGGATCCTCGACGACGCCAGCGGCGAAACGCTTGCCTGCGCCACCGAAGAGGAGGTCTACGCGCGCCTCGCCCTGCCCTATATCGAGCCCGAGCTGCGCGAGAACCGCGGCGAGCTCGACCCGGGGTTCTCGCCGCCGCGGCTGATCACGCTCGACGACATCCGCGGCGACCTGCACATGCACACGATCGCCTCCGACGGGCGCAACACGATCGAGGAGATGGCTCGCGCCGCTCGCGCCCGCGGCTACGAGTACATCGCGATCACCGACCACTCCGCGACGCATGGCTTCGGCGACCACGTCTCGCCCGACGAGCTCGAGCGCCAGATCGAGCGCATCGCCGAGGTCAACGCGCGCTTGGAGGGCATCCAGGTGCTGGCCGGAACGGAGACGAACATCCTGCCCGACGGCTCGCCCGACTACGACGACGAGCTGCTCGCGCGGCTGGACTGGGTCATCGGCTCGGTGCACACGTCCTTCGGCATGCCGGGCACCGAGATGACCAGGCGGATGGTCGCCGCGATCGAGCACCCGTGGATCGACGCGATCGGCCACCCGACCGGACGCAAGATCCAGCGGCGGGCCGCCTACGCGCTCGACATCGACGCGGTCATCGAGGCCGCCGCCCGCACCGGCACGATGCTCGAGATCAACGCCGCGCCCGACCGCCGCGACCTCGACGACATCCACGCGCGCGCCGCGGCAGAGGCGGGCGTGCGGATCCTCGTCGACTCCGACGCGCACGGCACGCAGCGCCTCGAGCACATGCGCTGGGGCATCGTCACGGCGCGGCGCGCGTGGCTGACGCCCGAGCATGTGGCCAACACGCGGCCGTGGCCGGAATTTGCGGCGCTGCGCAAGCGTCACGCAAGCAGGCGCGGCAGCAGCTGATCGCGCACGACCGCGTCGACGGACGCGCGCCGGAACGGCGCGATCGCCATGGCCGCGCGCTCGGCGTATCCGGCCCCCGGCGCGTCCAGTGCGCAGCGCAGTGCGCCGGCGAGCAGCAGCGCAGCATCGGGCACGACGACGAGCCGCGGATCCAGTGCACGCGCGAGCGCCAGAGCGGCATACGGGCCGGGAGCGCTGGTCGTGACGAGCTGGCAGCCGTCCGCGAGCGCCTCGAGCTGGGCGATGCCGTAGTCCTCGCGGCGCGGGGCGGCGACGAAGACGCGCGCGCGCCGCAGCAGTGCGCGGTAGGCCTGCGGCTCCAAGCGCCCGGTGACGCGGACCCCCGCGACGTCGATGCGCAGGTCGGCGCCCGCGACGACGAGCTGCTCGCCGTCCTTGCGGGCGATGTCCCATGCGGCGAGGATGCGGTCCAGGCCCTTCTTGTGCGGGTTCGCCGCGTAGGTCAGTGCGGCGATGTCGCGCTGCGCCGCTGGATCGCCCGACGGCTCGACGGGGATCGGCACGACGAGCGCCGCCGCGCGCGGCTGCGGCGTCTCGGCGAGCGTTCCGCGATCGACCGGGACGAGCAGCGGCGCGGTCGCCAGACGGCGGCGTTCCAGCGGACGCTGCCAGGCGCCGTGGCGACCGGGCCTGTTCGCCGCCGCCGGCGCGTCGTAGCGGATCGCGCCCGGCCGCGGCCACAGCAGCGCCGCGGTGACGGTCGAGTAGAGCACCGCCCGCGGGCGGTGCTCGGCGATCCCCGCGACCGCGGCGCGTCGTGCTGCGATCGACCACACGAGATCGGTCAGCGCGAAGGTGCGCACCTCCGGCGGGGGCTGCGCGCGGGCGACTTGCACGATCGCGCCGGCGCGCTGCAGTGCCGCCGCGAGCTCGTCGTCGGCCGCGCGCAGGCCGGCGGTCGAGCCCAGCGAGACGAGGAGGACGTCGGCCGCGGCCATGAGCGGTCATCCTCCCCGATCGCATGACCGGCACGTTGATCAACGTCGGCGCCGTCCTCGCCGGAACGGCGATCGGCATCGCTGTGGGCTCCAAGCTGCCGGCCGGATTGCAGCAGCGCGTGCTCGCCGGGCTCGGGCTCGTGACGGCGGTCATCGGCGTGGATCTCGCCCTTGCGTGGCGCAGCACGAGCGCCCTGTACGTGCTCGGAGCGATCCTGCTCGGCGGGTTGATCGGCGAAGCGCTGGCGATCGAGGAGCGCCTCGGGCGTCTCGGCGACCGCCTGCAGGCGCGCGTCGCCCGCGACGGCAGCGGCTCGACGGTGAGCGAGGCCTTCTTCACCGCGAGCCTCCTGTTCTGCGTCGGCCCGTTGACCGTCGTCGGCTCCTTCGAGGACGGGCTGAGGGCGAACATCGAGCCGCTGGCGACGAAGTCGCTGCTCGACGGCTTCGCTTCGATCGCGCTCGCGTCGACGCTCGGGGTCGGCGTCGCGTTTGCGGCGCTGACGGTGCTCGTGGTGCAGGGCGCGCTGACGCTGGGCGCGGGGCTCTTCGCCGATGTCCTGCGCGGCGAGGCGCTCGCGGCGATGACGTCGGCCGGCGGCGTGCTGATCATCGGGATCTCCCTGAAGCTGCTCGAGCTCAAGGACGTGAAGGTGGGCAACTTCCTGCCCGCGCTCGTGCTCGCGCCGCTGCTGGTGGGTGTGGTTGGGTTGTTGTAGAGCGCCAGGCCGGCTTGGGCACATCGAACTGGTCAAGACCGACGCGCTTGTCGAGGCCTACGCCGGATCGATGGGCGACGACGTCTACCCGCCCGGATACCTCGACGCCGTGCGCGACGGATGGCAGTAGTGGTCTTCGACTCCGACGTGCTGATCGGATTCCTCAACGCGTCGGACGCCCACCACGCCGACGCAGTCAAGCTCGTGCGAGACTCGCTCACCCCAGGCACCCGGCGCATGCTGAACGCGGTCAACTACAGCGAGATCCTGATCGGCCCGATCAAGGCCGGCAAGCAGGCCCGCGACCACGTCGATGCCATGCTCGGAGACTTCTCGATCGAGATCACGATCGTCGATGCGGCGCTGGCGCGACGCGCCGCTGCGGTGCGCGCCCGCACCAACCTCAAGCTGCCGGACGCCTACGCGATCGCCACCGCCATTCACGCCGAGCACAACGGTCACGGCGACGTTCGCTTGGCGAGCTTCGACGAGGCGGTGCTGGGCGCGCACGCCGGACTGCATCCGCCTGAAGCGCTCGGCTGAGCGGGCTTCCAGCGCTCTGCTAGCGCCGCGCCGTCCCGTTGACCGACGCCAGGTCGCGCCGGAAGCCTGGGGCGCGGATGAGCTTGATCGGCTTCAGCGGCGGTGTCGGCTCGACGTAGAACGCGACGCCGTCGCGCTCCTCGATCGCCGTCACCGCGGCCTCCTGGCGGCGCCACGCGAGCGCCGCGACGATCGCGAAGCCGCACGCGATGCCCGGGACCTGCGGGGCGATGAGCCCGAGGCCGAGCGCGACGATCGTCGACAGCAGCAGCGGCCACATCCGGTTGAGCAAGAGGCTGCCGGGCCGCTGCTCGGGCAGCGAGGTGGTCGACTTCGCCGACGCGAGCAGGCGCGCGATCGGCATGTTCGTCTGCCCGCGCCGGCCCATCCACGCGCCGATGAGCCCGGCGAGAAACCACCAGCCCGCGACGAGGAACACGAGCGTGTCGTTCTCCTCCAAGCTTGCGCCGAGGACCGTGACGGCGGCCAGCGCAGTCGCGGCGCCGGCACACAGCAGGACCGCCGAGCGAAGGAAGTCGACGAACCGCATCCGCAGGCGGCCTCGTCAGGCGACCAGGACTCTTAGGAGCTCGCGGACGCCGCTGGGTCCGTCGACGAGCAGGTCGGCCGCCTCCTCGAGCCGCGGCGGCGTCTCGTCGGAGCGCACGCCAACGCAGACGGCTGCGCCGAGCTCCCCCTCGTCGACGAGCGCGCGCAGCCCGGCGAAGGCGTCGAGGTCAGTGACGTCGTCGCCGACGTACAAGCCGGCCGCGAGGTCGTGCCCGGAGAGCAGGCGCCGCACGCCGCGACCCTTGTCGATCGCGACCGGCGGGCGGACCTCGAGCACCTTGCGGCCCCAGTGCGTGTGCAGCCCGGCCGCCACGGCGCGCTCGGCGATCGCACGCACGGCCTCCTCGGCGGCGTCCTCGTCGGGAGCGCCACGCCAGTGAAACGCCGCGATCGCCCGCTTGTCCTCAGCGCGGACGCGCAGGCGCTGAAGATCCTGATCCCAGACCGCGCGGGCGAAGTCGCGCACGGCCTGCTCGTGGGCGACGATCTCAGGATCGATCTCGACCTCGGTTCCGCCGGGTCGAAGCAGTTCCGCACCGTGGTTGCCGACGTAGGCGATCGAGCCGAGCGAGACCATCTGCCGGGCGGTGGCGGACTGCCGGCCGGAGATGCAGCCGACGACCCGGTAGCGCTTGGCGACCGCGATCAGCTGGACGCGCGTCGGCTCGGGCACGTGCGCGTCGTCGGCATGGCGAACGATCGGCGCGAGCGTCCCGTCGATATCGAGCAGCACCGCCGCGCGGGCCGGGTCGGCCCGCATCGGCTCGAGCGCCTCGACGAGCGTGGCCGCTGCTGACATGACTTCTAGTATGGCGCGCATGCTGACGCGCCGGACGATCACGCTCGCGGCGATCGGCACGCTGGCGGGGCTCTTCAGCGGCCTGTTCGGCGTCGGGGGCGGCGTGGTGATGGTTCCGCTGCTCGTGCTGTGGCTCGGTTTCGGCGAACGTCAAGCAACCGGCACCTCGCTCGCCGCGATCACGATCATCGCCGCGGTCGCCGTTGCCGTCCATGGCGCGTACGGCAACCTGCACGTCCGCGAGGGGCTGCTCGTCGGGGTGCCCGCGGTCGCCGGCGTCCTGATCGGGACCGAGCTTCAGCCGCGGATCTCGGCGAGGGCGATCTCGCTCGTATTCGCCGCGCTGCTCGTCATCGTCGCGGCCGACCTGCTGTTCGAGCTCGGATGATCGAAGCGATCCTGATCGGCCTGGCGGCCGGCCTCTTCGCCGGGCTGCTGGGCGTCGGCGGCGGTGCCCTGTTCGTGCCCGCGCTGACGATCTTCCTCGGCTTAGGTCAGATCGAGGCCGAGGCGACCTCGCTGCTGGCGATCATCCCGGTCGCGCTCGTCGGCGCGTGGCGCCAGCGCGCGCACGGCAACGTCGACATGCGTACCGGCCTGCTGCTGGGCATACTCGCGGTCGGCGGCGCCGTCGCGGGCGTCGCGCTCGCAAACGCCGTCCCTCGCCGGGCGCTCGAGATCGGGTTCGCGCTGCTGATCCTCTATGTCGCCTCACAGCTCGTGCGGCGGGCGCTGGCACCGCCTACGGGCGAATCCCGTGCTCCAGTGCGTCCTTGACGGCGGCGTCGAGCGCGTTAAGCCGATGCAACGCGAGCGCCTCGGGCGAGCCGAAGCGCCGGCCTGGCGCCGGATCGGAGCCGTGGTGGCACAGGACGCAGTGCGCGAGCGCCAGGTGGCGCTCTGCGCTGAGCGCGGGGATGCCGACCGCATACTCGCGCAGCAGCGCGAGGCCGAGCTCGATGTGGCCGAGCAAGCGCCCTTCGTCGGTGAGCCCGATCTCGGCCGCGTAGGTGAACTCGCGGGTCTTACCCAGGTCGTGGACGAGGGCGGCGGTCAGCAGCAGATCGGAGTCCAGCCGCGGGTGCAGCTGGCACGCTTCCAGCGCGAGCGTCCCGACGGCGACCGTGTGCTCGAGCAGGCCGCCGAGGTAGGCGTGGTGGCCGCCGCGCGTGCACGGTGCGCGGCGCCATGCCGCGCGCAGTTGCGGATCGCCGAGCAGCGCGCCGAGCAGCGCCCGCAGACCCGGGTCGTGAACCTCGCGCGCGAGGTGCTCGAGGAAGCCCTCGAGCTCGTCGAGGTCGCGGTAGGCGACAGGGAGGAACGTCGCCGGATCGGCCTCCTCGCTCGGTGCTCGGCCGATCGTGCGCAGCTCGACCTGCAGCTCGTCGCGGAAGCGCTCGACGCGTCCCGCCACGCGCACGAGATCGCCGCGCTCGAAGCGCCCGGCGAGCACGTCCGCGTCGCGAAACGCACGTCCCTGGACGGCGCCCGTGCGGTCGCGCAGCTCGACCGCGAGGTACGGCGTGCCCGCGCGCGAGAGCAGACGGTCCTTGCGCGTACACGCAAACACGCCTTCGACCTCCTGTCCCGCCCGCAGCATTGCGATCGTCATGCGCCCATGATGTACCTTGGATCGGATGCAGCCCTTGATCTGGGAGAGCCGTCCCGACGGCCTGCGCGCTCCAGCGCTTCTTGCCGCCTTCAGTGGCTGGAACGACGCTGGCGATGCCGCGTCCGCGGCGCTGACCTTCATCGGCGAATCGCTGCATGCCGAGCGCTTCGCGCGAATCGATCCCGAGGACTTCTACGACTTCCAGGCG
>Ga0307502_10000106_pt1 | contig 21465 bp, 23 predicted proteins | sample 16_S_MG_FD_201364 | JGI IMG/M metagenome (GOLD analysis project Ga0307502, IMG submission 201364) | Soil microbial communities from Populus trichocarpa stands in riparian zone in the Pacific Northwest, United States - 16_S | ecosystem: Environmental > Terrestrial > Soil > Riparian zone > Trees... | reverse complement strand
CAGGGCCAGCGGCGGATCGACTCCGGAGAGCAGCGCCGTCGCGACGCCGAACGCGAGCCACGCGGCGCCGAGCGCGGCGACGTAGCCGGCCGGGCGCGCGCACGCCGCGTAGGCGAGGCAGAAGAGGACGGGTGGGGCGAGCACCGTCGTGCAACCTAGCGGCGAGAGGCCGCGAGCCTGCTCAGCACCAATATCGTTATATGGCTACAATAGTTATATGCCTATCACTACCACGGCGCCAGCGGCCGCAGCGGACCGGGTGACGCGCACTCGGCCGCGGCTCGTGCTCGCGATCTGCTGCATGAGCATCCTGATCGTGGGGATGGACGTGACGATCGTCAACGTCGCGTTGCCGTCGATCCGGCGCGACCTCGATGCGTCCGTCTCGTCGCTGCAGTGGACGACGGCCGCCTACACCGTGGTGCTCGCGAGCCTGCTCATGCTGGGCGGCTCGATGGCGGATCGCCTGGGTCGCGCTCGCGTGTTCAAGTTCGGCCTCGCGCTGTTCACCATCGCGTCGCTGGCCTGCAGCCTCGCGCCGGGGACCGGGTGGCTCATCGCCTTCCGCGTGGTTCAGGGCATCGCCGGCGCGATGCTCAACCCGGTGGCGATGTCGATCATCCGCAACACGTTCGAGGATCCGCGCGAGCGGGCGCAGGCGATCGGGATCTGGGGCGCCGTCTCGGGCATCAGCATGGCGCTGGGGCCCGTCCTCGGCGGTGCGCTCGTCGGGGTGAGCTGGCGAGCCGTGTTCCTGGTGAACATCCCGATCGGCTTGGCGGCCATCGCCCTCACGGCGCGCTTCGTGCCGGACTCCCGCGCGCCGCGGCCGCGTCGTCCCGATCCGGTTGGCCAGGTGCTGGTCATCCTCATGCTGGCGAGCTTGACCTCGGCGATCATCGAGGGCCCCGGCCTGGGGTGGGGCTCGCCGTGGATCGTCGCCCTGGCGGTCACGGCAGGCGTCTCGCTCGTGACGCTCGTGCGCTACGAGCTGCGCAGGGTCGACCCGCTGATCGAGCCCCGCTTCTTCGCGAGCCGGCCGTTCTCCGCGGCGGCGGTCATCGCGCTCGCGGCGTTCGCGGCCTTCGGCGGGTTCCTGTTCCTCAACACGCTCTACCTGCAGGAAGTGCGGGACCTCTCGCCGCTGAGCGCCGGCCTGTGCACGCTGCCGCTGGCCGCCATGACCGTGTTGGTCAGCCCGATCGCCGGACGCGTCGTCGGGGCGCGCGGGGTGCGCGGCCCGCTGGTCGTCGGCGGCCTCGGGGTGGGCGCGGGGAGCCTGATGCTCGTCGCGCTGAGTGCCGACACCTCCCTCGGGTGGCTGTTGGCCGCGTACTCCGTCTTCGGGCTAGGGTTCGGCGCCGTGAATCCGCCGATCACGAACGCCGCCGTGTCAGGCATGCCGGCGAGCCAGGCGGGCGTGGCCGCCGCCGTGGCCACGACGAGCCGCCAGATCGGCCTGACGCTCGGCGTCGCCGTGGTCGGCGCGCTGGCCACAACGGGGGTGGACGGCTCGCTCCACGACCAGCTCGCGGCCGCCAGCCACGCGGCGTGGTGGCTCATCGCCGCCCTGGGCGCCGGGATAGTGGCGCTGGGCCTGGCCGCGAGCACCACGGCGGCTCGGGCCAGCGCCGAGCGCACCGCGGCGCGCCTGCACGAGGCGCCGCAGGCGGCGTGATGGGCGCCCCGGACCCCGACCTCGCCCGTCGCGCCTGGCGCACGATGCTGGCCGTCGTGCTCGACCACGACCGCAAGATCGCGGTGTCGGAGGCGCTCGGCGTGAGCTGGGCGCGCGTGCGCGCGCTTCAACGCCTGGCTACCCGGCCGCACACGCTGAGTGAGCTCGCCGAGCAGCTGGCGGCCGATCGGCCGTACGTCACGCTGATCGTCGATGGTCTGGAGGAGCGCGGGCTGGTGCAGCGGACGCCTCATCCTGAGGACCGGCGGGCGAAGCTCGTGCAGCTGACCGCGGCCGGCCGCGCCGCCGCCGCGCGCGCCGACGCGATCCTGGATGAGCCGCCGGCCGCGCTGCGCGACGTGCCGGCCGAGGACCTCGAGGCCCTGCAGCGCGTGCTCGAGCGCCTGACACGCTAGATGGAATCAGCCATCTAGCTACTGCGCGCCGCCCTCTTCGAGCGCCACGATGCGCACCGCCTCGGGCGGGAAGGTCGCCCACGCGGGGGTGCCCGGCTCCAGGCGGAGGGCCTCGACCTCCTCCGCGGGGCGCTCGACGACGACGTCGCCGATGCGCAGCCGCACCCGACTGCCCTCTGGGGCGAGGCCGTGGACGGCGCCGGGTAGGCCGTTGAGGCCGTCGGTAGGAGCCTGCAGAGCGACCCCCACCTCCCACGGGTAGACGGCGACGCCGACTCGACCGGACGCCGGCTCGGCCGCGCGCACCACGCCGCCCGCGTCGAGCGCGACCTCGACGCCGCCGTCGCCGCGGCCGGGCAGCAGGTTGCCGCCGGTGAAGGAGGCCACGAAGGCGTCGGCCGGGTGGGCGACGAGCTGCGCCGCGGTCCCCTCCTGGCGCAGGCGCCCGTCCACGATCACCCCGATCCGGCCGGCCAGCGCGGCGGCGTCGCGGAAATCGTGGGTGACGACGAGCGTGGGCAGCGCCAGCGCGCCGAGCACGTCCTGCAGCTCGCCGCGCACCACGGCGCGCGTGTGCGCGTCGAGCGCCGACAGCGGCTCGTCGAGCAGCAGGACCTGCGGATCGCGGGCCAGGGCGCGCGCGACGGCGACGCGCTGGCGCTCGCCGCCCGACAGCGCGCCCGGGCGCTCGCCCGCGAGATGGCCGATGCCCAGGCGCTCCAGGAGCTCGCCGACGTCCGCGTCGCCGGCGCCGCCGAAGGCGACGTTGGCGCGCACGGTCATGTGCGGGAAGAGCGCGTACTCCTGGAAGACGAGGCCCACCGAGCGCCGCTCGGGCGGCAGGTCGACCTTCGCGGCGGCGTCGAACCACGCGCGCTCGCCGAGCGCGATGCGCCCGCGGTCGGGGCGGCGCAGCCCGGCGATGGCCCGCAGGACGGTCGTCTTGCCCGCGCCCGAGGGGCCGACGAGGGCGACCGTCTCGGCGCCGACGCTCAGGCGGAGGCCGAGCTCGAACGAGCGAAGGGCGACGGCGAAGTCGAGCTCGAGCGTCTCCACGAGGAGAGGATCTTGTACGACAGCAGCACCCCGCCGCTGAGAACCACGAGCAGCACGCCGATGGCGAGGGCGACGTCGAGGCTCGACTCGAGCTGCTCGTAGATGGTCAGGGTCAGCGTCTGCGTCCGGCCGCGCACGTTGCCGGCGAAGATGATCGTGGCGCCGAACTCGCCCACGCCACGCGCGAAGGCCAGCACCCAGCCGGCCAGCAGCCCGCCGGCCGCCAGCGGCAGCCCGACTCTCCAGAAGGTCCGTGCCGGCCCCGCGCCGAGCGTGCGCGCGGCGTCGGTGAGCGTGGTGTCGACCGACTCGAACGCGCTGATCGCCTGGCGGATGTAGAAGGGCGAGGCCACGAAGGTGACGGCGAGGACGACGGCCGCCTCGGTGAAGGGCAGGTCGATGCCCGCGTCGCGCAAGCTGGCGCCGAAGAGGCCGCCGCTACCAACGGCCGCGAGCAGGCCGATGCCGGCGACGGCCGGGGGCAGGACGAGGGGCAGCTCGATCAGGGTGACGACCAGCGCGCGCCCGGGGAACCGCCGCCGCGCGATGAGCCATGCCGTCGGCGTCCCGAAGCCCAGGATCAGCGCGTTGGCGATGAGGTTCGTCCGCAAGGTGACCGCGAGCGCGTCGCGGACCTCCGGCTTGCCGAGCAGCCCGGGGACGTCCTCCAGCGGCACCTGGGTGAAGAGCGCGACGATCGGGATGGCCAGGAACGCGAGGGTGACCCCCGCGCACAGCGCCAGCAGCGCGGTGAACGCCCCGCGCGGCACCTACTTGCGCGGCGGGAGCCCGAAGCCGTAGCCCTTCAGCGCGGCCCGCCCGGCCTTGCCCGTCACCTCCCTGATGAAGGCCTGGGCCCCGCCGGTGGCGGCCCCGCTGCGGCGTACCGCGCAGATCTGGTAGCGCACCGGCGGTTGGGACCACTTGGGCAGGCTGATCATCTTCGTGCGGGCCTTCACGGCCAGCCCGTCGGTGTAGTAGACGAACCCGGCATCGGCCGCGCCCAGGGCGACCTGGGAGGAGACCTGGCCCACGTTGGTCTGCTGGCTGACGGTGTTCGAGCTGAGGATCGACGACAGGCGCAGCCGCTTCAGGAGCGCGCGTGTGTAGGCGCCGAGGGGCACCCCGGCGGTGCCGATCGACAGCTTGCGCCCACCCGAGCGCAGCGAGTAGACCGAGGTCACGTTGCCCGGGTTGCTGTTGGGGATGAGGAGCACGAGCCGGTTGATGGCGAAGGTGACGGGGCGGGTGCACAGGCCCTCGCGGAAGAGGGTCTGGGCCTCCGTCGGGCCGGCCGACGCGAACACGTCGGCGGGCGCTCCGTTCTCGATCTGCCGCTGCAGCGTGTTCGAGCCTCCGAAGCTGTAGGTCGGGCCCTTGTCCATCGCCGGGAAGACGTTGGTCAGCGAGGTGGCGGCATAGACGGTGAGCGCCTGGGCCCCGGCGGGAATCGCGAGGGCCGCGGCCACGGCGAGGATGGCGGCGAGCGTGGTACGGCGCATGGTCATCGCCCTCCTGGCGAGCCGGGAACGGTCACGAGCTTGTCGAGGGCGGCACCGGCATCTTCGGTGGCCATCGGGATCGGCAGGCCGGCCGCGACCGGCCTGCCGGCCATCGCGCGCAGCGAGCCCAGGATCTGGCCGTCGACGGTGAGCAGCCGGGCGAGCAGCAGGCGCGTGCCCTCGTCGGCCGAGTAGGCGGCTCCGTTGAGGTAGACGCCGACGAGCAGCTCCTCGAGGCTCGTGCCGAAGGCCACCGCCTTGTCATGGGTGGAGAACGCCGTCTTGGGCAGGTCGAACTCGAAGTCGTCGGAGCCCACGGCGTCCGCGCCCATCGCCGCGTTGAGCTTGATCAGGTGATCGCGCTTGGCCTTGCGTGCCTGCGTCAGGTGCCGGCGCTCGCCGGCGTCGAACAGCCCGGGAGTCGCCAGGGCCTGGCGGTAGAACGCGCGTGCGGCGCCTTCGCCCACGGCCCCGAAGGCGAGAAAGCCGAGATCGTCCCCCTGCGGGGCGGGCGGAGGGGGTGCCCCGAGGGCGACGCCGGTGCCGAGCACACCGCTCGCGGCGGTGACGACTCCGGACGCGCCAAGGCGCAGGAAAGCGCTGCGACTGAGCTCCATGAACCTATGCATATCCGACCATATGCCTAGGAGTCAACATTTGACTACCATCGCCGCGTGTTCCGCTGGCTCTCGCCGATCGCTGCCCTCGTGCTCCTTGCCGGCTGTGGCAGCGAGACGGCGAAGCCCTCGCGACCGCCCGATCCGGCGAAGACCAAGGTCGCCCTCCTGCAGGCGCCCAAGCGCCCGGGCGAGGTCCTCGTGCGCGGCGACCTCTCCCCCGCCTCGCATGGCCCGTACGGCTTCGACGGGCGCTACGTCGTGCGCTTCGAGCAGTTCGCGCCGGAGGACCCGAACGTGGACTTCACCGCCCAGACCGCGTTCGTGGCCACCCTCGATCGCCGCGCCGAGCAGGACGGGCCGGGCAGCGTCGCGCTCTTCCACGCCGCGCGGCGCACGAGCCGGCGGACCGTCACCCTGCACGGGCGCCTCTTCGTCGACGTGAGCTTCGGCGACTTCCCCTACGCCCTGCGCTTCACGCCGGTGAGCTGAGCCCTGAATCTTCCCCCACCGGGGCCGTTGGGGTGGGTACGGTTGGGCATGTCCACCATCCCCATGGACGAGGCGATCCGCATCGGCGCTGCTGCTACTGCACTTGGTGTCAGCATCGACACCCTGCGCCGCTGGGAGCGCGACGGGCGCGTCACGTTCGAGCGGCGCGGCCAACAGCGCTACATGAGCTCGGATGAGCTCGCGCGGCTGCTGCGCGAGCGTGCTTCGTCCGGGGGCAGCGCCCGCAACCGCCTGGCCGGAATCGTCCTGGCCATCCGCCGCGACGAGGTGATGGCGCAGGTCGACATGGCGTGCGGGCCGCATCGCATCGTCTCGCTCATGACGCGCGAGGCGGCCGACCAGCTCGGTCTGAAGCCCGGCGACTCCGTCACGGCGGTCATCAAGGCCACCACGGTGGTCGTCGAGCGGGCCTGAGAACAGCCGCCAGCAGTAGCGTGCGTGCTGGATGCCCACGCTGGAGGATCTCGAGCGCGTCGCCCGTGGCGGCCCGCCCGCCCCGTTGCACCCCGACGACCGCGCACGGATCGCCGCCGCGCGAGCCGTGGTCGACACGGCGCTCGCCTCGGGCGGCGTCGTGTACGGCGTCAGCACCGGCATCGGGAACCTGGCCAGCGTGCGCATCGGAGCCGACGACGCTGCGGCGCTGCAGCTCAACCTCGTGCGCTCGCACGCCGTCGGCGCCGGCGCGGCGCTGCCGGGCGAGGTCGTGCGCGGGATGCTCGCCCTGCTGGCCGCGTCGCTGCGGCGCGGGCACTCCGGCGTGCGCGAGGAGGTCGTCGAGCTGCTGCTGGCGATGCTCGAGCGCGGCGTCGTTCCGGTGGTGCCGGCCCAGGGCTCGGTCGGATCGTCGGGCGACCTCGCTCCGCTGGCCCACGTCGCGCTCGTGCTCGTCGGCGAGGGCGAGGCCGAGCTCGACGGCGAGCGCCTGGCCGGCGCCGACGCGCTGGGACGCGCGGGCCTCGAACCCGTGGCGCTGGAGCCCAAGGAGGGACTGGCGCTCATCAACGGCACGCACCTGATGGCCGCGGCCGGGGGCCTGGCGGTCCGCGACGCACGGCGCCTGCTCGACGTCGCGGTCGTCGCCCTGGCGCTGTCGCTGGAGGCGTTCAAGGGCTCGACCGTCCCCTTCGACGAGCGGCTGGCCGGCGTGCGACCGCATCCCGGTGCCCAGCGCGTCGCCGCGCGGCTGCGCGCGCTATTGGACGGCAGCGAGGTCGTCGCCAGCCACGCCGACTGTGGCCGCGTGCAGGATCCCTACACGCTGCGCTGCGCGCCGCAGGTGCTCGGCGCCATCGACGACGCGCTGACCTACGTCGAGTCCGCCCTGGAGCGCGAGCTGCACGCGGTGACCGACAACCCGCTCGTCTTCCCCGACGACGGCGACGTCGTGGCCGGCGGCAACTTCCACGGCCAGCCGCTGTCGCTGCCGCTCGACCACCTCGCCCTCGCCCTGTGCGAGCTCGCCTCCTTCAGCGAGCGGCGCACGTACGCCCTGCTCTCCCCCAGCTACGCCGGCCTGCCGGCCTTCCTCTCACCGCGGCCGGGCCTGTCGTCGGGGCTGATGCTCACGCAGTACGCGGCGGCCGCGCTCGTCAACGAGTGCCAGGTCCTCGCGCACCCCGCCGGCGCGGGCTCGATCCCGACCTCCGCCGGGCAGGAGGACTTCAACTCGATGGGGGCCTTCGCGGCGCTCAAGGCGCGCACGGTCGTCGAGAACTGCGCGCAGGTCATCGCCACCGAGCTCGTGTGCGCCTGCCAGGGGCTCGAGTTCCACCGCCCGCTGCGCACCACGCCGCCCCTGGAGGCCGCGGTGGCCAAGGTGCGGGCACTCGTGCCGCGCGTCGAGGAGGACCGCGTGCTGAGCGGCGAGCTCGCCGCGCTGGCCCACGCCCTGCGCACCGGGGAGGTCGTGCTGTGAGATGCCGTGGATGGGCGCAGGAGGCTGCGCTGCTGATGCTCGAGAACAACCTGCATCCCGACGTCGCCGAGCGCCCACAGGACCTCGTCGTCTACGGCGGGATCGGCAAGGCCGCGCGCGACCACGCGTCACTGCGCACCATCAAGCGCGAGCTCGCGCTCCTCGGTGGCGACGAGACGCTGCTCGTGCAGTCGGGCAAGCCGGTGGCCGTGTTCCAGACGCAACCGGACGCGCCGCGCGTGCTGATCGCCAACTCCAACCTCGTGCCGCAGTGGGCGACCTGGGAGCACTTCCGTGCCCTGGACGCCGCCGGGCTGATGATGTACGGCCAGATGACGGCCGGGTCCTGGATCTACATCGGGACCCAGGGGATCCTGCAGGGCACCTACGAGACCTTCGCCGCGGTGGCCCGCAAGCGCTTCGGGGGGACGCTGGCCGGGCGCCTGGTGGTCACGGCCGGGCTGGGCGGCATGGGCGGCGCGCAACCGCTGGCGGTGACCATGAACGGCGGCTGCGCGCTGTGCGTCGAGGTCGACCTGCAGCGCATCGAGCGGCGCATCGAGACCGGCTACCTCGACGAGCGCGCGGCCGACCTCGACGACGCGCTGCGCCGCCTCGACGCCGCGCGCGGGCGCCGCGAGGCGCTGTCCATCGGGCTGCTGGGCAACGCGGCGGAGGTGCTGCCCGAGCTCGTGCGCCGGGGCGCCGCGGTGGACGTCGTCACCGACCAGACGAGCGCCCACGATCCGCTCAACGGCTACGTCCCGGCCGGGTTGACGGTCGAGCAGGCCAACGTCATGCGCGTCGCCGACCCCGACGCCTACCTGAGTCGCGTGGGCGAGAGCGCAGTCGCGCACGTGGCCGCCATCCGGCTGCTGCAGGAGGCCGGCGCCGAGGCCTTCGACTACGGCAACGCCCTGCGCGGGCTGGCCGCCGCCCACGGCGACGCCGACGCCTTCGCCTACCCCGGCTTCGTGCCCGCCTACATCCGCCCGCTGTTCTGCGAGGGCAAGGGGCCTTTTCGCTGGGTGGCGCTCTCGGGCGACCCGGCCGACATCCACGCCACCGACGACGCGATCCTCGAGCTCTTCGGCGACCAGGAGCACATCGCGCGCTGGATCGGCCTGGCGCGCGAGCACGTGCAGTTCCAGGGCCTGCCGTCGCGCATCTGCTGGCTTGGCTACGGCGAGCGCGACCGCGCCGGCGTGCGCTTCAACGAGATGGTGGCCAGCGGCGAGCTGCGCGCGCCGATCGTCATCGGGCGCGACCATCTCGACGCCGGCTCGGTCGCCTCGCCCCAGCGTGAGACCGAGGCGATGCCCGACGGCTCGGACGCCGTCGCCGACTGGCCGCTGCTCAATGCGATGGTCAACGTCGCCTGCGGCGCCTCATGGGTCTCCATCCACCATGGCGGCGGCGTCGGGATGGGGCTCTCGATCCACGCCGGCCAGGTGTGCGTGGCCGACGGCACTCCCGAGGCGGGCGAGCGCATCCGTCGCGTCCTGACGGCCGATCCCGGCATGGGCATCGTGCGCCACGCGGACGCCGGCGAGCCTCTCGCGGTGGAGGCGGCCGGGCGCAGCGGGGTGCGGATGCCGATGCTCGACCCGGCGTGACCGTCTGCGTCGAGCACGCGATCGAGGTCCTGCGGGCGCCCGCCGGCGTGCCCTACCTGCGCCACGACCGCGCCGGCGAGCTCGTGCTCGACCCGGCGCCGCTGACCCTCGACGGCGAGCGGATCGCGGCCTTCGAGGTCGATTCCGGCGCCGCCGTGCGCATCGACGCGAGCGGCTGCGCCGTGCTGCCGGGACTGGTCGACTGCCACACGCACCTACCCTTCGCGGGCTGGCGCGCGGAGGAGTACGAGCAGAAGGTCACCGGCGTCCCGTACGAGGAGATCGCGCGCGCCGGCGGCGGGATCGCGTCGAGCGCGCGCGCCCTCGCGCAGGCGACCGACGACGAGGTGCTCGCGCAGGCGCGGGCGCTCGTCGCCGAGATGCTGGCCACCGGGACCACCGCGTATGAGGCGAAGACCGGCTACGGCCTCTCGGTCGACGGGGAGGCACGTGCCGCGCGCCTGGGCCGCGAGCTCGGCGCCGACCGGGTCACGGGGCTCTTCGCCCACGCCGTCCCGCAGGGCTACGACGCCGACGCGTGGATGGACGAGGTCGACGCGCTGGCGGCGGCGTGCGACGTCGACGCGCTGGACATCTACGTCGAGTCGGTCGCCTTCGCCAACGAGCACCTCACGCGCCTGGGCGCGATCGCCGCCCGCGAGGTCGTCCCGCTGCGCGCCCATGTCGAGCAGTTCAACGCCAACCGCTCGGTGCCGGTGGCGCTGGCCGCCGGTGCGCGCTCGGTCGACCACCTCGCCTGCCTGCACCCCGACGACGTCGCCCCCCTCGCCGCCGCGGAGTGCGCCGCCGTGCTGCTGCCGGGCGCCGAGTTCCTCGGGGCCGAGCGCGTCGCGCCGGCGCGCGACCTCGCCGACGCCGGCGCCATCTGCGTGCTCGCCACCGATCTGAACCCCGGCACCTCGCCGGTGTCTTCGCTCCCGGTGATCATCGGGCTGGCGGTGCGCCGCTACGGGTGGAGCGTGCGCGAGGCGCTGCTGGCCTGCACGCTCAACGCGGCGTGGGTCTTGGGGCTGTCCGGCGAGCTCGGCTCGCTGGAGGTAGGCAAGCGCGCCGACGTGGTGCTCCTCGATACCCCCGTCGCCCACCTGCCCTACCGCTTCGGGCGCAGTCCGGTGTGCCTGGTCATCCGCGCCGGCGAGGTCGCGTGGGTGCGCCCGGACGCCGCGTGGAGGATCGCCTCGTGATCGCCGCCGCGGACCTGGCGCGGCGCCTGGCCGACCTCGAGCCGATCGGCCTGGACGATCGCGGCACCACGCGGCTGGCGTGGACGCCCGAGGACGAGGCCGCGGGCGCGTGGTTCGCCCGGCGCGCCGACGAGGTCGGCCTGCGCGTGGAGGTCGACCCGGCCGGCAACCGGTGGGCGGTCCCGGACGCGCCGGGGCCGTGGTGGGGCGTCGGCTCGCACCTCGACAGCGTGCGCGCCGGCGGACGCTACGACGGCGCACTCGGCGTGTGCGCCGCCTTCGCCGTTGCCGAGCACACGCCGGTCGCGGTCATCGCGTTCGCCGACGAGGAGGGCGCGCGCTTCAACACGCCGACCTTCGGCAGCCGCGCGCTGTCCGGCGTCCTGGATCCGGCGGTGCTCGATCGCCGCGACGACGACGGCGTGCGCTTGGCCGACGCGATGGCGGCCGCCGGCGTCGATCCCGCCGGCGTCGTCGACGCGCCAGGGTGGCTGGGACGGCTGCGCGGCTTCCTGGAGTTGCACGTCGACCAGACCCCCGACCTCGAGTGCTTTGCCGTCGTGCGCGCCCTCGCGGCGCGGATGCGGGTGCAGGCCGACCTGCACGGGCGTGCCGACCACGCCGGCACCACGCGCCGCGAGGAACGCTCCGATGCGCTGTTGCGCGCCGCGATCCTCATCGTCGCCGCCCACCAGCGCGCCAGCGAGGACATGGTCGTCACCGCGTCGCGGATCCTCGTCGAGCCCAACGCGCTGACGACGATCGCCTCGCACGTGCGCCTGTGGCTCGACGCGCGCTCCGAGAACCCGTCTTCGCTCACCGCCTGGTTTCAGGACCTGCCCGCTGGGGCCGAGCTGACCGTCGCGTCGCGCTCGGACGGCGTCGAGTTCGACCGCGGGCTGCGTACCGCGCTCGGCGACCCCGGCGGCGTCACGTGCTTCGCGGGCCACGACGCCGGCATGCTGGCCGCGAAGATCCCGGCGGCCATGGTCCTCACGCGCAACCCCAGCGGCATCAGCCACTCCCCCGACGAGGCTGCGGACCTCGACGACGCCGCCGCCGCGGCCAACGCGATCCTGGAGGTCGTGCGATGAGGACCGCGACCGTCGCCGCCATGCCCAACGCGCACTCCCACGCCTTCCAGCGCGACCTGCGCGGGCTCGGCGAGCGCAACCCCGACGACTTCTGGTCGTGGCGGACGCAGATGATGCACCTCGCCCAGGCGCTCGACCCCGAGTCGATGCAGCGCGTGGCGGCGCAGGTGTACGGCGAGATGCTGGCCGCCGGCTACGGGGCGGTGGGCGAGTTCCACTACGTCCATCACGAGCCCGACGGCCGGCCCTACGACGAGCCCAACGCGCTCGCGCTCGCCGTCGCTCAGGCCGCGCTCGACGTCGGCCTGCCGATCGCCCTCATCCCCGCCGCCTACCACCGCGGCGGGCACCCGCGCTTCCACGATCCGGACATCGAGAGTTTCCTGGCCCGCGTCGACGCGCTGCGCGAATGGGCCGCCGGGCGCGACGGCGTCTCGGTCGCGGTGGCCGCGCATTCGGTGCGTGCCGTGCCGCCCGACTGGCTGGAGGCGATCGCCGGCTACGCCAGCGACCACGGGATGCCGCGCCACGTGCACGCCTCCGAGCAGCCGCGCGAGGTCCGCGACTGCCGCGCCCAGCACGGCGCCAGCCCGATCGAGCTGCTCTCTCGCACGGGCTTCCTCGGGCCGCGGACGAGCGTCATCCATGCCATCCACGTCGACGAGCGCGACGTGGCCCTGCTGGCCGACAGCGACACGATCGTCGTCACCTGCCCGACGACCGAGGGCAACCTCGGCGACGGCCACCTGCCGGCGCTGGCCTATCGCGACGCCGGGGTGCGGCTGGCGATCGGCTCGGATTCGCAGGTGCGCGTCGACCCCTTCGAGGAGACACGCGAGCTCGAGACCGGCGCGCGCCGGGAGGGCACGACCCGGCGGGCGCTGCTCGCCCACTACGGCGACCTGTGGGCCGAGCTGGCGCGCAACGGCCTGGCCAGCCTCGGCCTGGAGGGCGGCGAGACGATCGACGTCGACCTCGAGCACCCGGACCTGCGCGGCGTCGCCCAGGACGAGGTGGCGCTTGCGCTGGCCACGTGCGCCTCCGCCGCCGTGGTCTGCCGTCAGGCCAGCCGCGTGCGCGCCGGCGGGGGCAGCTTGTCGTAGCGGTCGGCCAGCGCCGGCACGGGCAGGACGATGACGCCCTCGCGGGGATCGCCCACCCATGACCCTCCCCCCTCGGCCAGCGCGCGCGCGGCGTAGGCCGCGGCGCAGGCGTCGAGCTCGTCGAGCGTGCGGTGCCACAGCCCGCCGTCGTCGTCGACGACGCCGCGCATCCGCAGCGCGGCGATGCGCTGCTGCAGCCCCCACGGCGTGCGCTTGGGCGACGGGCGGTGGCCGAGCAGCGAGCAGAACACGGCGTCGGGGTAGGTCTCGCACAGGCGGCCGAAGCGCATCGCCCCGGCGCCCACGGGCGCCTCGAGCGCGCCGGAGTCCGGGCGATAGAGCCCGAGGCCGTCCAGCGCGCCGAACAGCTCGAAGCCCACCTCCATCCAGCCTTCCCATGCCCCGAGCGCCTGACCGGTGGCCGGCACCGGGTACAGCGGCAGACGCCGGCGGAAGAGCAGCGCGTCGCACACGCGCGAGCGCTCGTAGCGGCCCTCGGGCAGCCCGAGCGTCTCGCGCAGTGCCATCCCCTCGGCCAGCAGGTCCAGGCGCCGCCCCGACGGCGCGTCGACCGCCACGACGGCCTCGCGGCCGAAGCCCAGCACCGTGCGCACGACGGCCGTCACGTCGCCCGGCTCGTAGAACGTGGCCACGAGCTCGGTGCCGCCATCGGCCCCGCGGCGCGGGTGCAGACTGCAGAGCTGCTGCTGGCCGGGCTTGGCCGACACGTCGATCCCGCAGTAGCGCATCGCCGACGAAGGCTACGGCGCGCGCCCTCCTATCCCGACGACGTCGGCTGCGACGGCTGGGTGCCGAGCGTGACCGTGACCTTGAGGGTCTGCGAGCCGCGCCGGACGCTGGCGGTGACGCGGTCGCCCGGCCGGTGCGCGGCGATCGTCGCGACCAGGTCGTTGGTGCCCTTGATCGTGGTCGAGCCGAGCGCGGTGACGATGTCGCCGGCGCGCAGGCCCGCGGCGTCGGCCGGGCCGCCCCTGTTCACGCTCTGCACGAGCGCGCCGGGGTTCGCGGTGTCCGCGGACGACGTGCTGACGCCGAGGTACGCGTGCTTGACGGTCTGCCCCGCCTCGAGCTGGGGCAGCTCGGACTTGACGAGGTCGATCGGGACGGCGAAGCCGACGCCCGAGCTCGTGTCCGACGAGCCGTTGGTGGCGATCTGGTCGACGATGCCGATGACCTTGCCGCTGGCGTCGAGCACCGGGCCGCCGGAGTTGCCGGGGTTCACCGCCGCGTCGGTCTGGATCGCGTGCGCGACGGTGAAGCCGTTGGGCGCGCTGATCGTGCGGTCCAGGCCGGAGACGATGCCCGTGCTCAGGCTGCGCTCGTAGGTGAACGGATCGCCGATCGCGGCCACCTGGTCACCGACGCTCAGCGCTGCGGAGCTGCCCAGCGCGAGCGGGTGCAGCGTCAACCCCGAGGGGTCGACCGAGAGGACGGCGACGTCGGTCGCGTTGTCCTTGCCCAGCAGCTTGGCCGTGCGCGTCGTCCCGTTCTGGAACTTGACGGTGATCGAAGACGCGCCGTCCACGACGTGGGCGGCCGTGACGATGTTGCCCTTGCCGTCGACGACGAAGCCGGTGCCCGTGGCGGTCGCTGTGGACTGCCCCGGCCCGCCGAACGGCGAAGCGGCGCCGGAGGACGCCGTTACGCCACGCGACGTGATGTCGACGACGCCCGCGGCCGTGTCGGCGTAGAGCGCGCGGGCGTCGAGCGCCGTGGTGCCCGAGCTCTCGTTGCTGGCCGCAGCGGTCGTCGGGGCCTGGGTGATGGTCGTGCTCGTCGTACCCCCGCCGGCACCGGTGGCGAGGAGCAGGCCGGCGCCCGCAGCGCCCGAGACCAGCGCCGTGAGCGCGAGGAGCAGCGCCGCTGCACGGCGCGTGAGCCCGGGCCGCCGCGGGGGCGGCCCGGTGTGCGCGTCGGCCTCGCGGTCATCGGGCTCGACGCGAGGCGGTGGATTGAACAGCGAGTCGGGAGACATGATCGGCTTTCGGTCGGGGGCGGTCGGGGCCGCACGACCATGCTCGGGCCCGGATCTGATGCCCGGCTCAAGGGAATGCAAGAAAAGGCTGAGAATCCGTCGGTGGCCGATCGGCACGATTCCGAGGTCCGATGCGACTCGACAACGGGCGCCAAGGCGAGGAAGCTTTGAGTCCGGCGCGACGGGGAAACCCCGGCTCCGCCCGTCGATCGACCAGAAGGTGCCGCCATGAAGTTCCCACGCTCAGCGCCCCGCCCCGCCCGCTCGCGACTGACCGGCTCGCTGGACGGCCCATCGCGGACGATCACCGTCGAGCCCGTCGAGGCGCCGATGCCTGCCCCGCCGCCGGAGACCCATCCGGAGCGCGAGCCCGAGCGGCCGTCGAAGCCCTCGCGGCCGCCGGCCCCCGCGCGCTGAGCGCGCAGGAGCGATGCAGGCGACCGCTCCCGACCTGATTCGCGCCGTCATCGGCTTTCGCCAATGGCGACTGCGCGGCGACGCGCTGTGGTCGCTGCATGCCGACGATCGCTGGGAGCGGGGACTGCAGACCGCGCGCTGCCTCGGCGAGGCGGCCCACGACGGGCCGGCCCCGCAGAACGGCTGCACGTGCGGGTTCTACGCCTGCTACGCGCCGAGTCCGCGCACCGCCTCGGCGGCGACGTCCGACCTCGTGGCCGGTGCCGTCGCGCTGTGGGGTCAGGTCGAGCTGCACGCCCACGGGATCCGCGCGCAGCACGCGATGATCGTCGCGCTCGCGCTGCCGATGTCGTGGGGCGCCAAGCGCCGGCGCCTGGTTGCCGTGGCCGATGCCCTCGAGGTCCCCGCCGTCCCGGCGCGCCGGCTGAAGGCCGCCGCGCTCGAGCACGGCGACATCATCCCGCGGCGCATGCGCCCGCCCGACACGACGCCCAACAAGCGCGCCGCCCCGGGCCCGCCCGACCCGGCCCGGCTCTACGCCGTGGCCGACGGCCTGCCCCGCCGGCGCGGATAATCAGTCAGCTGGCTCACCGGGCGCCGAACACGGTGCGCAGCTCGGCGATCGCGCCCGGATCGCCCTCGACGCCGATCGAGTCCGACGGCAGGCGACGCTCGCTCTTCGCGGTGGCGATGAAGCCGGCGAGCGCCTCGGGCGCGGTCTCCACGATCACGCTGCCGTCGCCTTCGCCCGGCGCGGCCGCCCAGCGCGCGCCGTCGAAGCTCAGCGCGTATGCGCCTCCGGGAGCGAAGCGCAGTGTCCACGCGCGCGGCACGGGGAGCGTCGCGCCGAGGCCGTTGAGCGTGGCCGCGATGCCGTTGAGGAGATGGCGGGGGTGGATCTGCTCGCCGGGCCGCGGCGGGCGGGCGACGTGGCGCACCCCCCAGGCCGTCAGCGCGTCGACGATCGGGGCGAGCTCGCGCCCCGCGTCGGTCAGCTGGTAGCGGACCTCGCGCCGGCCCGCCTCCTGGTCGCGCACGAGCAGTCCCTGGGCCTCGAGCTCGCGCAGGCGCAGCGTGAGCTGCTTCGGCGCGATCCCCCCGAGCGAGCGTTGCAGGTCGCTGAAGCGCTGCTCGCCGGCGAGCAGGTCGCGCACGACGAGCAGCGTCCAGCGCTCGCCGACGACCTCGAGGGCGCGGGCGGCGGGACAGAAGTGACCGTATTCGCGAACGGAGGCCATGGCGTTTGACAACAGGATAGCGCGCTCATACTATCCGTATGAAAGTATCTTTGAGAAAGTAATAGGGGGCTTTTCGGTGCGAGAGCGGGCAGTGGTGGCGGTCGACGATCTTCAGAAGGTGTACGCCAACGGCGTCGAGGCGCTCGCGGGGATCAGCTTCCACGTGGAGCCAGGTGAGGTATTCGGCCTGCTGGGCCCCAACGGCGCGGGGAAGAGCACGACGATCGGCGTCCTCACCACGACCGTGACGCCGACCGCGGGCAGCGCGCGGGTATGCGGCCACGACGTGGCGGACGACCCGATCGGGGTGCGGCGCTCCATCGGCGTCACCTTCCAGCAAAGCGTCCTCGACCAGGACTTCTCGGGCTTCGAGAACCTCCGCCTGCACGCGCGGCTGTGGCGCATGGCGCCGGCCGAGGCGAGCGCGCGGATCGCGTACCTGCTCGATCGCATGGGCCTCGCGGCGCGCGCCAACGATGGCGTGCGCACCTACAGCGGCGGGATGCGGCGCCGGCTCGAGATCGCCCGCGCGCTCCTCGCCGCACCGCAGGTGTTGTTCCTCGACGAGCCGACGCTCGGCCTCGATCCCGCGGTGCGGCGCGAGCTGTGGAGCCTCATCGCCAGCCTGCGCCGGGAGGAGGGCGTGACCACCTTGCTGACCACGCACTACCTGGAAGAGGCCGAGGGCGTGTGCGATCGCGTTGCCGTGATCCACGAAGGACGGATCGCGGCCATCGGTCCCCCCAGCGTGCTCATCGAGGAGCTCGGCGGGGTGACGATCGAGGTGCGGGTCACCGGCGACGCCGCGCCGGCGGCCGACGCCCTGCGCGACCTGGGCATCGCCCCGCGCCCGCCGCTCGTCGCCGGCGAGACCGTCGCCCTCCCGATGCGCGAGAGCCCTCCGGAGCTGGCGCGCATGCTGGCCGACCTGCAGGCCGACGGGCTCGGCGTCGCCGCGACGACCGTGCGCGCCACGACGCTCAGCGACGTCTACCTGCACCTGACCGCGGCCGCGGAGGCGCACGCATGACCGCTCTCGCCTTGGGTGGCTTCGGCCCGCTCTATGCCCGTCGCCTGGCCATCGCGGTCAGGACGGCGAGCGCCATGGTCGGCCAGATCACGACGCCGATCCTGTGGGTCCTCGTCGTCGCCCCGGCCCTCAACACGGCGCTGGGGAACTTCCGCCCGGACGTCGACTACTTCACCTACGTCGCGGTGGCGCAGGTCGCCTTCCTGCTCCCCTTCACCGCGATGTTCGCCGGCCTGCAGGTGATCCTCGACGCGAACACGGGGATCCTCCCCGAGCTGCTCGCCGCCCCCATCCGGCGCGCTGCGATCCCCGTCGCGAACGCCTTCGCCGTGCTCACCGTGGGGCTCGCGCAGGTCGCGCTGCTGCTCGGGCTGGCGGCCATCCGGGGCGCCCACTTCCACACCTCGGTCGCGGGCGCGCTGTGGTTCGTCGCGGGGGCCTCGCTGCTGCTGCTCACCGTCTACGGCGTGGCCGAGATCCTCACCGTCGTCGTGCGACCCGAGCTGTACGGGCCCCTCATCCCGGCGATCGGCGTCACGCCATGGTTCCTCTCCGGCTCGCTGTTCCCGCTGACGGTGCTGCCGGCCGGCATCGAGCAGCTCGGCCTGCTGCTGCCCTGGACGCACGCGCTCGCGCTGATGCGCTACGGCCTGATGCACGGAAGCCCATCGGGGCTGCACGACATCTGGCACCTGGGCTCCACCGAGCTCATGGCGGTCCTCAGCCTGCTCGTCCTGCTCGCCTTCGCGGTCGCCAGCCTCGGGCTGGCCGTGCGCCTGTTCAACCGCACCACCACGCTGTGACCGGCACGCCCTGATCGCCGGGCGGGCCGGGTAGCCTGCCCGGGCGTGTCCCTGGCCGAACGCCTCGCCTCTCGCACCCTCGAGCTCGTCGACGTACCGTCGGAGTCACGCGACGAGGCTGCCCTGGCGGCGCACGTGCTCGGCGTCCTGCGCGACGGCGGGGTCGATGCGCGCGATGCGGGCGACACGTGCGTGCTGGCCGGCGCGACGCAGCGTGGCGAGCGCCCGCTCGTGCTCCTGGCGGGCCACTTCGACACGGTCCCGGCCCAGGGCAACCGACCCGGCCGGCGCGACGCCGACGCGGTCCACGGCCTCGGAGCCGCCGACATGAAGGGCGCGCTCGCCGTCATGGTCGAGCTGGCGCTGGCGCGGGTGCGCGCGACGATCGACCTCGGCTACGTGTTCTTCGGGCGCGAGGAGCTGGCGGTCACCGAGAGCGCGCTCGCCGGGCTGCTCGAGCGCGAAGCGGGGCTCCGCGCCGCCGACCTCGTCGTCGTCATGGAGCCCACCGCCAACGCCATCCACGCCGGCTGCCTGGGCAACGTCAACGCGACGTGGACCTTCCACGGGCGCTCGGGGCACTCGGCGCGCCCGTGGCTGGCCGACAACGCCATCCACCGCGCCGCCGCCGGGATCCACGCGCTCGCGCAGGTGCCACCCGACGCGCGCGAGTTCGACGGGCTGCGCTTCACCGAGGTGGTGTCGGTGACGCGGGTTGCCGGCGGGATCGCCGACAACGTGGTCCCCGAGGAGGCCGTCGCGCACGTCAACTACCGCTACGCCCCCGACCGCAGTTCCCCCGAGGCCGAAGCGTGGCTGCGCGAGCTGTGCGAGCCGCACGGCACGCTGGCCATCGACGGCAACGCCCCCAGCGCGCCGGTCGCGATCGCCAACCCGATGGCCCAGCGCCTGATCGCCGTGGGCGACCTGGCGGTCGAGCCCAAGCAGGCGTGGACGCCCGTCGCCGAGTTCGCCGCCGCCGGCGCCGACGCGGTCAACTTCGGGCCCGGAGATCCGGCCCAGGCCCACACCCGCGACGAGCACGTGCGCGTCGACGCGCTCGTGCGCTGCTTCGAGACGATCGAGGCCTTCGCGTGCGCCTGAACCCGGTCCTCGCCGCGATGGCGAGCTACCCGTTCCTGCGCCTGACCGAGGCCAAGCGCGCCGCCGCGGCGCGCGGCGTCGACGTCATCGACTTCGGCATCGGCGAGCCGCGCGAGCAGACGCCGGCCTTCATCCCGCGGGCGCTGGCAAGGGCGCTCGACGAGGAGCCCATCTCGACCTATCCCGTCGCCGAAGGGCTGCCCGAGCTGCGCGAGGCGGTCGCGGCCTGGACGCAGCGGCGCTTCGGCGCGACGCTCGACGCCGACACCGAGGTGATCCCCACCCAGGGCTCCAAGGAGGCGATCTTCCACCTCCCCCAGGTCGTGGCCGGCAGGGGCGATCGCGTGGCGGTGACCACCCCCGGCTACCCGGTGGCCGCGCGCGGCGCGCTGTTCGCCGGCGCGCACGTGGTCGACGTTGCACTCGACCCCGCGCGCGGCTGGCAGCCGGACCTCGACGCCGTCGACTGGGACGGCGTCGCGCTGCTGTGGCTCAATCACCCCAACAACCCGACGGCGGCCACGGCGTCGCCCGCGCTCTACGAGCACGCCGCGGCGCTGGCGCGCGAGCACGATTTCGTCCTGGCCTCCGACGAGGCCTACTCGGAGCTGTGGTTCGCGGGCGAGCCACCCGTCAGCGCCCTGCAGCTGGCCGATCGCACGAACGTCGTCGTCTTCAACACGCTCTCCAAGCGCTCGTCGATGCCCGGCTACCGCTCGGGGTTCGCGGCCGGCGATCCCGAGATCGTCGCCGCGCTGAAGCGCTATCGCCCGAACGTCGGCGTCGCCCCGCCGACCTTCATCCAGCGCGCGGCGGCGGCGGCGTGGGCCGACGAGGAGCACGTGATCGAGGTTCGCGAGCGCTACCGCGCCAAGCGCGACGCGCTCCTCCCCGCCCTGCTGGCCGCGGGCCTCGAGCCCTCGGGCGGCGACGCCTCGTTCTTCCTGTGGCTGCGCGTGCCGGGCGGCGAGGACGCCGAGGCCTATGCGCTGCGCCTGCTCGAGCAGCACGGCATCGTCATCGCTCCCGGCCCGTACTTCGGTCCCGGCGGCGAGGGCCACGTGCGCATCGCGCTCGTGCCGACCCCGGCGGACTGCCGGCGCGCAGCCGACCTCCTAGCATCAGCGACATGACAGCGCGCCATTGCTCGCCCATCGAAAGCTGCCTCTTCGAGAGCAGGTCCTCGCGATGAGCATCGCCACCGACCTGACCGCCCTCGCCGCCGAGATCGAGGAGCTCTTCGAGCGCGCGACCAGCGATCTCGGCGAGGAGGCGGCCGCCACCGTCGAGGAGGCGCTGTCGCTGCTCGACGACGGCAGCGTGCGCGTCGCGGCGCCCAGCGACACCGGCTGGCACGTCAACGAGTGGGCGAAGAAGGCGATCCTGCTCTCGTTTCGCACCCGCGGCATGGAGACGATCGAGGTCGGCCCCTACGAGTACCACGACAAGATGCCGCTGAAGACGGGCTGGGCCGAGCTCGGCGTGCGCGTCGTGCCGCCGGCCACCGTCCGCCAGGGCGCCTACGTCGCCCCCGGCGCCGTGCTCATGCCCTCCTACGTCAACGTCGGCGCATGGGTGGGCTCCGGCACGATGGTCGACACGTGGGCCACGGTTGGCTCGTGCGCGCAGATCGGCAGTGACGTCCACCTCTCCGGCGGCGTCGGCATCGGCGGCGTGCTCGAGCCGCTGCAGGCGAGCCCCGTGATCGTCGAGGACGGCGCCTTCGTCGGCTCGCGCTGCATCGTCGTGGAGGGCGTCCGCGTCGGCCGCGAGGCCGTGCTCGGCGCCAACGTCGTGCTCACCGCGTCGACGCCGATCATCGACGTGCGCGGCGAGGAGGCCGTCGAGGTGCGCGGCGAGGTGCCGCCGCGCGCGATCGTCATCCCCGGCACGCGCAAGAAGAAGTTCCCGGCCGGCTCCTATCGCATCCCGTGCGCGCTGATCATCGGCGAGCGCAGCGCCTCGACCGACCGCAAGACCTCATTGACCGAGGCGCTGCGCGAGCACGCCGTCAGCGTCTAAGTCGAAGGACACCGCCGCACCGACGCGCGTTGGCAGCGTCTTATGAGGCGGCAGCTAAGAGCGTGACGGGATAGGTCGTGGAGATCGACGGTTGCTTGAACAACCATGCTGCGCGGGGTCTCTCGGCCCTCGCAGAC
>Ga0307502_10000105_pt1 | contig 21652 bp, 20 predicted proteins | sample 16_S_MG_FD_201364 | JGI IMG/M metagenome (GOLD analysis project Ga0307502, IMG submission 201364) | Soil microbial communities from Populus trichocarpa stands in riparian zone in the Pacific Northwest, United States - 16_S | ecosystem: Environmental > Terrestrial > Soil > Riparian zone > Trees... | reverse complement strand
TCAGCGTCAGCAGAAGGCCACTCCCGGTCAAGCAACATGTCGGCGCGATGGCCTGGTCTCGGGCGTCGATTGTCCTCTCACACGACCCACGGAAACGTCAGGAGACCCCGTTTTTCGTGCATCGCGTCGTCGTTTTGGGCTTCATCACCGTCTTAGCTGACAGTACGCGTCGATCACACGACGCACGCCGACCAGCACAGGACAGGAGAAGCGATGAGCGCCAGCATCGGCGACACGATCAAGCAGATGACATCGATCGGGTCGCCGTTCAATACCGAGCAGTCGCTCAACGCTCGCGTCTTGGGGATCTCGACGCCGCCGCGCTGCATCGGTTGGGACCGCGGCGGCATCAAGCGCTTGCGTGAGCAACGCGATGGCGAGCTTCGCGGCGTCTTCACCAACGCGCAGGCCGGGCTGCGCGATTGCGTCATCGCGGGCGACAACCGTTCCGGCGCTCCCTCAGTCCGGCGATGACCGTGCTCGCCGGGCAGTCCCCCGACACGAGCACGCCCGGCACCGGGCTGCGCGACCGCGCTGCCCGCCGCTTGGCGCGTTGCGATCCAGAGCAGATGCGCCACCGCGCCGTGGTGATCGGCGCGCAGGCCCAAGCGCTGATGGCTTTCGCCGGCCAGGTCGCGGGGACGATCGCGACGCTCACGTTCGAAGGTCCGGTGGCTGATCAGATGCGTCTACACCTGGGCGAGACTTACAAAGCGACCGTCACTACCGCGAACCGGATCCAGTCGCTCGCCGCACATATTGTGCGCGCGGCCGGCCTCACGCAAGGGGCGGGCTTCACAGAAGCCGCGCAGTCACAGTCGAAAGGCGCTGTGATCGAGCAGCACCTGCACCAAGCGGCGGATCGCAACGTGATGCCCCGGATCGTCCTGGATATGAAGCAGGCGCAGTGTGTCGCCGACAGACTGCTGAGCGCGCCCGGCGTATGCCGCGAGATCGCGCTGAGGCTGAGGGCCGATGGCACAGCGGGCATGTCGCCGCCGCTCGCCGTCCACGTCATCGACGAACTTGCGCAGATCCAGGCGGCGCTGCTCTGCCACGGCCAGCGGCTCGCGCTTGAGGGCGCGATGCTCCGCGCGCACGCGTTTCTGCTCGCCGCCGACGACACGGGGACGTTCGCGCCGGCATCGGTCTCTGGCTCATGCGCGCACGATGCGTCGCTGGCGCAGCGCGCCGGTGTGCTGCCCAGCGGCGTCGTGACGTTCCTTCTGACCGACATCGAAAGCTCGACGCGGCTGTGGGACGCCAACGGCGATGCGATGGCAGCCGCGCTTGAGCTTCATGACGAGCTGATCGCCCGCCTCGCAACGCGCCACGGCGGACGACTGCTCAAAGACAAGGGTGAGGGCGACGCGACGCTGTCGGTCTTTCATCGCGCCTCTGACGCCGTCACCTGCGCCGCCGAGCTGCAACGCGCCCTGTCGACGGCGTGGTGGCCAGCCGAACTTGAGTTGCGGGTACGCATCGCGGTGCACAGCGGCGAGGCGCAGGAACGCGACGGCGACTACTTCGGCCCCGTGCTAAACCGCGCGGCGCGACTGCGCACGCTCGCGACAAGCGGCGTGACGCTGCTCTCCCAGAGCACCGCCGAGCTCGTGCGCGATCACCTCCCCGGGGAGCTGACGCTCATCGACGTGGGACGTCATGAGCTGCGCGGCCTATCACGACCCGAGCGCGTCTATGAGCTACGCACGAGGACGGACGCGTCCGCCGCCACAATCGCTACCTGGCGTCAGCCCGTCTTGCTGTCGCTTCGGCGTTCGCTACACGCTCCCACGGGCTCCTCGTTCGCGGCTGCGACATCCAGCTCGCGCGGCCTGTGCAGCGCGCTCGACAGCGCTGCGTGCGGCGCGCACAGCAGTCATCCTGAGCAGACAGCCGAGCGCGCCCGCCCAAACAGGGACCCGATGCCCTGAACGCCTCCTCGCTGATCAACCCCGCGCCTCGCCCCACTTGACCACGCGAGCCTGAAGCAGCTCTACCGGTAGGCGAAGACGGCCTGATCACGCTCATTGCGAACTACACATTTCGATGATCACCACCGGCCATCACACGAGATCGCTCCCACCTTTGCTGCATAACCCTGGCATGCAGCAAACGCAAGCCGTTGACCGATGCCCAGCCGCTCACGCACCCCGGGCTCGAGCGGCGTGAGGTGGGAGTGTCCGAGGATCTGTGTAGGCATGAACGAAAGAGACGCTCATGCCTACGACTACGAGAAGCAGGACGCTGAAGAGCAGGACCACGACCGCGCCGGGGTTGCCCGGTGACGGGACCGGCGAGCTCGTAGAGCGAGCCGGGGTCGGCGCTGGGCAACCCCGGCGCGGCGCGCTCCTGGCGGACCCCCCGGCGCTGGCGCCCGAATTGGTCGATGAGGCCGTTGACCGTGCGGCGGGCCGCCGTCGGGTCCGTCAGGCTCTCAGGGTGCCGTCTGGCAGGCGGATCAGTGATGAGGTGATCGACGAGCTGCTCGCCGGCGCGAGCACTGAGGAGGAGATCGCCGGGCCCGGCGGGCTGCTCGCCGAGTTGACCAAGCGCCTCGTGGAGCGCGCGATGGAGGTCGAGATCACCGACCACCTCGGCTACGAGCCGCACTGCGAGCCGCCCGGCGGTAGCGGGAACACCCGCAATGCGTCGACGCCGAAGACGCTGATCACCGAGCACGGTCGCGTCCGCGTCGAGACCCCGCGCGAGCGCAGTGGGAGCTTTGAGCCGAAGATCGTCAAGAAGCGCCAGCGCCGCTTTCAGGGGTTCGACGAGAAGATCCTCGCGCTCTACAGCCGCGACCTCTCGACACGGGATATCTAGGCGCACCTGCAGGAGATCTACGGCGTGAAGGTCGGCCGCGACCTGATCTCCCGGGTCACCGACGCGGTGATCGACGACGTCCGCGAGTGGACCAAGCGGCCGCTGGAGGACATCTACCCGATCGTGTTGGGGTCTATAGAGAGTTCGTGCGGAAAACCGGGATAAGCCCGGCCGACGTCGCCGTCCCCGTCGCCTGGAAGGCAGGACGCGACAATCCCCGCGCTGCTCCCTTCAGGCGAAAGGAGCAGCGTGCCCACGGTTTCGCTGCGCCTTCCTAGCAACGCACGATGTCCGGAGTCGGACCGCGGTATGCCGCTCCCTTTTCTCGCCAACGCCCTTTGCCGGGCGACCGAGCCGGAGGACGCTAGGCTCGCTGCATCCAGTGTCGTAGCTGACGACGGAGAATCGGTCCATGTCGCCAGAAGTGAAGGCAGCGCTGATTGGCGGCGGGGTCGCTGTCATCGCTATGGTAATCAACACCTGGGTCGTTCTGCGGAACGAGCGCAAGCGCCGTGAAGGCGAGGCGCGGATGGAGCGCGGACGACGGGACGCCGAGCTCCTCGTGACTGCGCTGCAGTACTTCAAGGAATCACAACGCCGCAGCGTCGGCATCGCTGCGCTCACAGTGTTCCGATGGCGGAGCAACGAGACGTGGACCGAGTCTCAGGTAGCGGTGCGAGACCTGTTCTACCGCCAGCTCCTGTATCTGTTTGCGCACGGCAAGAACCGGTGGCAGGCGCACGAGATCTCGAACATGGAGGCCATGACCGAATGGCTCCTCACGGATGACTCACCGCTTCAACCACCGAAGAGTGATCGGCTTCTCTCCGCCATGACGAGCTATAGGAAGGCGTGGGACGACCCCACGACAGCGCCCCACGAAGCCGATGCCGACGCGGTCAAATACTTGCTGAAACGGATCGAGAAGTGGCAGACGAAATTGGGGGCGGCGAAAGCGGAACCGAGCGTAGCCTAGGGAGCGGGTCCCGACGCCAGGATGAGCGCGGCCCAAACACCGAGGACGACGGCCGCGGGGGTAATCCAAGTCCCGTGTCCGCGGGTTTCGACCCGCTCAATCACGGCCGTATGACCGGTCTGGAACACAGCGGCGCACACTTCGGCCTGCCCGCGTCGCGATCGCTTTGAGGCAAAAGGAGCAGTCGAGCGCAGGCGATCCGGTGCTTCGGCTAAGGCACCTCCCCCCGTCGCTTCTCGTGTTGGCTCTCAGTCCCCCAGTCTGACGGCGCTGAGTCTCCCGAGTCACCGGCTCACGGTAAGACGAGGGGCTGATCCCCGTGCCGGCGAATGCCGCGTCAGCCCGCGGCAGCGGCTGCGTGGCGGCCCTGCCGCCGCTCTTCGCGTCGACCGCTTGAGCGCCGGTCGGTAGCCGCGAACCCCACGCTTAGAACCAACACGAGAAGCGACGGGGGGAGGCACCTTAGACGCCGGTTCCGTCCGGCGATCCGGCTACTAATCCGGCGGTGGCCATCGCGGAACCCGCCGAAGCGCCTGCTACTAACAAGCCCGGTCCCGTCGTCGACGACGCTGTGGACGCGGTCGCGCGGTACGTCGAGGATCTGCAACGCGCGCCGTCGGCGACACGAACGCGCGATGCGTACGCCAGCCATGTCGAGGCGTATGGTCGCTGGCTGACCGGACGGGGCGGCGCGGCCGCGGCGCTGGTGCAGCCGCGGGCGCGAGATCACGCCGCGCGCGACTTCAAGCGCTACCTCAAGCTCGAGCAGGGGTGGAAGCCGGCGTCGGTGAACCTCGCGCTGGCGGCGGTCGATCACTTCAACCGCTTCCTCGGCTTGGGCCCGGCGATCGTGTCACGCGAGCCGCTGGCGCAGACCGCCCCGCGTGCGCTGTCGGAGGACGAGAAGCGCGCGCTGGTGCGCGCGGCCGAGGATGCCAAGCCGCGCGATCGCGCGATCGTCGTGCTGCTGTTGTACACGGCGCTGCGCCTCTCGGAGCTCGTGATGCTCGACGTCGCCGACGCGCGCCTGTCGGCGCGCAAGGGGCTGCTGGTCGTGCGCGCCGGCAAGGGCGACTTCTATCGCGAGGTGCCGCTGAACAAGCCGGTCCGCGACGCGCTCGAGGCGTGGCTGAAGGAGCGTGCCAAGCGCGTCGATGTCGGCGACCCGGCGCTGTTCGTCGGGCCGCAGGGACGCCGGTTGTCGGGGCGCGCGGTCGATCTGGCGATCCGCAACACGGCGCGTCGCGCCGGCCTGCGGCTGTCGGCGCATGTGCTGCGCCACACGTGCGTGACGAACCTCGTGCGTGGCGGCAACGACATCGTGCTGGTCGCCGAGCTCGCGGGGCATCGGCGGTAGGAGACGACGCGACGCTACAGCCTGCCGTCGGCGGCCGATCGTCAGGCCGCGATGGACGGTCTTGAGATCGAGCCGTGACGCCTGACGCGCGTGTTCTGCGCTTCCCGTCGGCGACGGGCGGCATGGGTGCCCGGGACTACGGCCGGTTCATGCGTGGGCTGTCGCCCGACGAGCTCGCCGGCTGCTTTTTCTTCAGCGACGACGACCGCGGCCGGATCGCGACGCGTCGCGGCGATGTGAGTCGGCTGGGGTTCGCGGTGCAGCTGGGCACGGTGCGTTACCTCGGCCGCTTTCTGGAGAACCCCGCGGACGTCCCCGCGAGCGTGCTCGGCTGGACGATCCACGAGATCGGCGTCGGTGCCGGCACGACCCTCGCGGGCTACGGCGACGGTGAGGCGCGCTGGGAGCACCAGTCCGAGATCCGCCGCGCCTACGGCTACCGCTCGTTCGGAGACCAGGGCGTCGAGGACGATCTGGCGTTGTGGCTGTGCGCGCGGGCGTGGATCAGTGCCGAGAGCCACCGTGTCCTGTTCACGCGGGCCGCTGAGCATCTGACCGCGCGGCGGATCTTGCTGCCCGGCTACAGCACGCTGTGGCGGCTGGTCGGCAGCGGGTGTGAGAACGCCGACGCTCGTGGCTTCGCGATGCTCGCCGACACGCCCACCGGTGAGCAGCGCGATCGTCTTGCAGCGCTGCTGCTGACCCCGGCGGGCCGTCGCTTGTCGGTGCTCAAGCGGTTGCGGCGCCCCGAGGTCGAGCCGACGAGCTCGGCGCGCTGGTCAACGGCCTCGCGCGCGTACAAGAGCTGCGCGAGCTCGCCGACGGCCTGGGCGGCTTGGACGCGTTGCCGGTCGCGCGGCTGCGGGCGCTGATGGTCGATGCCGAGCGCTGCAGGGCGGCGGACATCGCGAAGATGAGCGATGCGCGGCGGATCGCGACGCTGATGGCGTTCGCGATCACCGCGACCGAGCGCGGCCAGGACGATGCGCTGGAGCTCTTTGACCGACTGCATGGCGAGCTGCTGCTGCGCGTCAGGGCGCAGAGTGAGCGCGAGCGCCTCGCCGACGGGGAAGCGCTCGACGCCGCCGGCCGCACGCTCATGGACGCGTGCCGGATCGTCCTCGACGACGCCGTGACGGAGCCTGTCCGCGATGCCGTGTTCGCGGCGGTGGCGCGCGACGAGCTCGCCGACGCCGTCAGCGCGATGGCGCGCCTGGCCAAGTCGCCGGATGACCGCGCGCGTGAGCTGGTGTTGTCGCGCTATCGCGGCGTGCGTCGCTACCTGCCCGCGTTGCTTGAGACGATCACGTTTCTGGCCAACGACGCCGGCGAGCCGATCCTCGCCGCGCTCGACGGCTTGCGGCAAGCGGCGGGGCAGCGAGCCCTCACACCCGAGTCGGTGCCGACCGGGTTCGTCTCGCGGTCGTGGCGCGCGCTCGTCGAACCGAGGCCCGGCGAGATCGACAGGGGCGCCTACACGATGTGCGCGCTGGAGGGCCTGCGCGACGCGCTGCGCCGCCGCGACGTCTACGTCACCCCGAGTGAGCGCTACGCGGACGCGCGCGCGAGCCTGCTCGGCGACGCGGCATGGAACGCCTCGCGCGAGGACACGCAGCGATCGCGCTCACTGCCCGCGCAGCCCGGCCCGTTCCTGCAGCAGCTCGGCGGCGAGCTCGACGACGCCTACCAGCGCACCCGCGAAGGGCTGACGCCCGAGCATCCGGTCCACGAGTTCGCCGGCGGCGGGCTACGCGTCGAGCAGCTCGATGCGCTGCCCGAGCCCGCCACCCTCACGACGCTGCGTGAGCGCGTCGATGCGCTGCTGCCGGCCGCCGACTTGCCCGACCTCGTGCTCGAGATCGCCGCGAAGACCGGGTTCATCGACGCCTTCACCAACGACCAAGAGCCCGGCGCCAACCTCGAGGGGCTCGCGACGAGCCTATGCGCGGTCCTCGTCGCCCAGGCGTGCAACGTCGGCTACAAGCCGCTGGTTGATGAGAGCAACCCCGCGCTGCGCGAAGCCCGACTGCGCTACGTCCCCCAGCGCTACCTACGCCCCGAAACACTCGCCGCGGCGAACGCGCGGATCGTCGACGTCCACGCCAAGCTCCCACTCGCCGAGCGCTGGGGCGGCGGGGAGATCGCGTCGATCGACGGGCTGCGCTTCGTCGTGCCCCGGCGCACGATCCACGCCGCCTACAACCGCCGCTACTTCGATCGGCGCCGCGGCGTCACGTTGCTCGGCACGCCGGCTGACCACTACGCAGGTCTCCACACCGTCGTCATCCCCGGCACCCAGCCCGACGCCCCCTACATCCTCGACGGCCTCCTGGACCCGCAGACCAGCGTGCGGCCGCGTGAGATCGTGACGGACACCGCTGGCTATACCGACGTGATCTTCGGCCTGTTTCGGCTGCTCGGCTACCAGTACTCGCCGCGGCTCGCGGACGCCGGCGGCGCGACGTTCTGGCGCCAACCCGACCGACTACGGCCCGCTGAACGCGCTCGCGCGCCACCAGGTCAATACCCGGCTCGTCGAGCAGCACTACGACGACCTGCTCCGGGTCGCTGGCAGCCTGCTGCAGCGCCACACGACCGCCAGCCAGCTCGTCCGCGCGCTGCGCAGCCACACCCGCCACCTCGCCTCGCTCGCCCGCGCCCTGCAGCACGTCGGCCGGGCCGCGAAGACGATCCACCTGCTGGACTACTGCAACGACCAGCCCTTCCGCCGGCGCATCCTGACCCAGCTCAACCGCGGCGAGAGCCGCCACGCCCTCGCCCGCGACGTCTGCCACGGCTACCGCGGCGAACTACGCCAGCGCTACCGCCAAGGCCAAGAAGAACAACTCGGAGCGCTCGGCCTGATCATCAACGCGATCGTCCTCCACAACACGATCTACACCCAACGCGCCCTCGACCACCTCGCCGCCACCGGCCTGCACATCGTCGACGTCGACATCGAGCGGCTCAGCCCATTGGGCAGCGACAATCTAACGCTCACCGGGCGCTACCGCATCGCCCTTACCGAGGCCCTACGCGACCGCAGCGCGTACCGCGCGCTCAACGCCGGGCCCGCCGTCGCGGCTTAACCCGGTTTTGGGCACGAACTCTCTATAGACCCCTACCACCGCGTTCCGCTCACCGACGCACTGATCGCAGCTGGTGCTGCCGAGCACGGCGGCTTGGCGGTGCTGCACCGCGACGGGCATTCGACGGCCTCTCAGAGAAGCTCGCCTTCCAGAGCGTCACGCTGCCAGGACCCTGAGCAACCGGTGCCCCGCTCCGCGCCACGCCGGCGCCGTCGGGGTTCGGCCGCGGGCTCCCCGAAGGCTTCGCGGTAGCGGTCGAGCGTCCACGCGTAGGCGTCCTGAAGCGCCTGGGCGTCGTCGGGCCCGTTCATCCCGAAGTACGGGAAGTGATGCAGAAACTCGCCGAACAGCGCGTCGCAGTCACGTGCGTAAGCGTGCGTGTCGAGGATGCTGGTGCCAGATATCGTCGATGACCTTGCACCGCACGATGTCTGCGCCGGGGGGCCAGATGCAGAGCCAGGAACCGGCGGTACTCGGCCTCGATGATGTCCAGATCCTCGGTCGCGAGTCCCTTGCCCTCTTCGGGTCGGCGAGCTTGCGAAGGATGTCGCTGAGGTCGATGAGCTCCTCGATGCGCGCGAGCGCCTCGAGCGGTGCGATGTCGGCGGTTGCGGCGGTCATGCGAGCTACAGCCTCCGGTGTTCTGCGAATCAGCGGCAGGGACCACCGCGCGATCTGGGCGCGAATCACAGAGCAGGGACCCGGAAGATCGTCACTGTCCACGGCGCCAAATGTGCTTCGGGTTGCGCGAGCAGGCCTCGGCTCGGGAACGGACGCCGCTAACTCAGGCTCACCATCACGTGCTTGAGCTCGGTGTAGTCCTCGAGCGCATAGACGGACATGTCCTTGCCGTACCCGGACTGCTTGAAGCCCCCGTGCGGCATCTCCGAGCAGAGTGGGATGTGGTCGTTGATCCAGACGGTACCGAAGCGCAACGCCTGCGCGGCGTTCATCGCGCGGGCGACGTCGCGGGTCCAGACGCTCGCGGCGAGGCCGTAGTCGACGCCGTTGGCCCACGCGATCGCCTCCTCGTCGCGGGCGAAGCGCTGGACGGTCACGACCGGGCCGAACACCTCGCGCTGCACGATCTCGTCGTCCTGCGCAAGATCCGCCAGCACCGTGGGGGCAAAGAAGCAGCCCGGGCCGGGAAGGGCCGTGCCGCCTGTTGCCCGCTCCGCGCCCGACGGCGCACGGTCGAGGAAGCCCGCGACGCGCGCCCGCTGCTCGTCGGACACGAGCGGGCCCATCTCGGTGTCCTCGTCGGCCGGATCGCCGACCACGAGACCCGCGGCTGCGGCCGCCAGGCCACTGACGAACTCGTCGTACACCCGTGGGCCGGCCAGCACGCGACTGGCCGCCGTGCAGTCCTGGCCGGCGTTGAAGAACCCGCCGACCTTGACGCCATCGATCGCGGCCTGGACGTCCGCGTCGTCGAACACCAGGACCGGCGCCTTGCCGCCGAGCTCGAGGTGCACGCGCTTGAGGGAGTCCGACGCGGCGCGCGCGATCGCCTTGCCGGTCGCCACGTCGCCCGTCAGCGACACCATCGCCACCTGCGGATGGCGCACGAGCGGCGCACCCGCCTCCTCTCCGTGGCCGAAGACAACGTTCAGCACGCCGGCGGGAAGGTGCTCGGCGCAGATCGAGGCGAGCATCGCAGCGGTCATCGGGGTCTGCTCGGAGGGCTTGAGGACGACGGTGTTCCCCGCCGCCAGCGCCGGCCCGATCTTCCAGACGGCCATCATCAGCGGGTAGTTCCACGGCGCGATCTGGCCGACGACGCCGACCGGCTCGCGCCGCAGCATCGACGTGTAGCCCTTCATGTACTCGCCCGCCGCGCGGCCCTCCATGCAGCGCGCCGCGCCGGCGAAGAAGCGCAGGTTGTCGACGACGAACGGGACCTCGTCGCGCATCGCGGCGATCGGCTTGCCGACGTTCAGCGACTCGATCTGGCTCAGTTCCTCGCCGCGCGCCTCCAGCGCGTCGGCGATCCGCAGCAGTGCCAGCGCGCGTTCCCCTGGCGGCGTCTGCGACCAGTCAGGAAATGCGGCGGATGCAGCGCCAACCGCGCGGTCGACGTCGCCCGCGTCCGACCGCGGTGCCGTCGCGATCGGCTCACCGCTGGCCGGGTTGTGAATTTCTTCGGTGCGGCCCTCGCCGGGGACGCAGAACTCTCCCCCGACGAAGTTCTGGATCTTCGTTGCGACTGCGCTCATCGCAGGTTGCTCCTTACCGTCGTCAGGGAAATGGGGCCCGGGCCGAGTGCCTGCGCGACGGCCGGATGGGCGATCTCGCCGCGCGCGACGTTGACGCCGAGCCGCAGCGCCGGATTCGCGGCGATCGCCTGCTCGACACCGTGATCGGCCAGTTGCAGGACGTACGGCAGCGTGGCGTTGGTCAGCGCGTACGTGCTCGTGATCGGCACCGCACCAGGCATGTTCGTAACGCAGTAGTGGGTGACGTCGTCGACCTGGAAGGTGGGGTCGGAGTGGGTTGTCGGGCGCGAGCTCTCAAAGCACCCGCCCTGGTCGATCGAGACGTCGACGAGCACCGCCCGGGGCTTCATCAGGGCGAGTTGCTCGCGCGTGATCACGTGCGGCGCGCGCGCGCCGTGGATCAACACCGCGCCGATGACGAGATCCGCGCGCGGCAGCATCTCCTCGATCGAGAGCGTCGACGAGTACACCGTCGACGCGCGACCGTCGAAGAGCAGATCGAGCTCTCGCAGGCGGTCGATCGAGCGGTCGAAGACGAACACGTTGGCCTGCATGCCGATCGCGATCAGCGCCGCGTTGGTCCCGACGACGCCGCCGCCGATGACGAGGACGTTCGCGGCCGCCACGCCGGGGACGCCGCCGAGCAGCACGCCGCGCCCGCCGAGCGGCTTCTCGAGCATGAACGCGCCGGCCTGCGTTGCGATCTTGCCGGCCACCTCGCTCATCGGCGCCAGCAGCGGCAGCCGGCCGGCCGCGTCCTCGACGGTCTCATAGGCGATGCACGTCGCGCCCGACGCCCGCAGCCCGTCGGCGAGCTCCGGCGCCGCGGCGAGGTGCAAGTACGTGAACAGCGTCTGCCCCGAGCTGAGCAGCTCGACCTCGCGGGGCTGGGGCTCCTTGACCTTCAGGACGAGCTCGGCGGCGTCGAAGACCGCCGGCGCGTCGGGGACGATCCGTGCGCCCTGCGCCTCGTACTGCTCGTCTGAGATCGCGCTGCCGACCCCCGCGCCGGTCTGGACGAGCACCTCGTGGCCGTGCTCGGTCAGCTCGCGCACGCCCGCGGGCGTGAGGGCGACGCGGAACTCGTCGCGCTTGACCTCGGCCGGGACGCCGATCCTCACAGCGCCAGCTCCCGTCCGCGCAGCGCGAGCCAGAACTCGATTCGGTCACGCGGGCTGGAGAGGTTGCGGCCCGTCAGCTGCTCGATGCGCCGGATCCGGTAGCGCAGCGTGTGGCGATGACAGAAGACCTGGCTGGCCGCGCGCTCCCAGTGGCCGTTGTGCTCGAGGAAGGCATCGAGCGAGCGCAGCAGCTCGTCGGCGTAGCCCGCGTCACCCTCCTCGACGGCGGCGAGCACGCTGTCGCAGTAGGTGCGCAGCGCCTCGTCGTCCTGCAACGACAGGAGCAGCTGAAACGAGCCGAGGTCACGATGCGAGGCGACCTCGGGCGCGTCGCCGTTTGCGAAGCGCACGGCCTCCAGGGCACAGCGCGCCTCGTGAAAGCTGCGCCGCAGCCGGTGCGCTGCCCCCGCCCGGCTGGCGGCGGCGCCGACGTCGCCCAGCGCGGCGGAGAGCTTCGGGCGCACCACGCGCGCGATCTCGATCGGGTCGCGGCCGGCGGCGTCGACGACCGCGCACAGCAGCGGGCCGCGAACGGCGACGAGCGCGCGCACCTCGGCGCGCTCCAGCGCGGCCGCCAGCAGCGGCTCGCCGGCGACCGGATCGCGGGTCGCGAACGCGAGCACCGCGACCTCGTCGCCAAGGCCGAACGGGCGCAGCCGCGCGGAGAGCTCCTCGGGATGCAGGCGCCCCGTCAGCGCCTCGGCGAGCACGTCTCCCGCCAGCCGTCGCTCGGTGTCGCGCGCGATGCGCAGGCGCATGAGCTCCAGCGCGACGACGGTCACCGCCTGCTGGAGGATAAGCCGCTCGAAATCTCCGAACGGGCCGCGCTCGCTGACGCCCGCGAGCCAGGCCTGCTCGCGCCCCAGCACCGGCAGGATGACCCCCCGCCCTGCGAGCACGGGCTCGACCCCCTCCTGCGCGGCGCTGCGCGCGACGGCCTGGCTGAGCGCCGCGCGCTCGGCATCCGGAACGGTTCGCCTGGGGGAGTGCCAGGCGATCGTCTCGCCGTGGCGGTCGAGCACCCCTGCCGCGCCGCCGATCGATTCGGCGACCACCCGCACGACCGCGTCGAGCCCACGCTCGTCGAGCACGATCCGCTCCAGGCGTCCCTGGATCGCCGTGCTGCGTCGCAACGCTTTGTACTGCTCGCCGACGAGATGCGAGAACGCCCGTTCGCAGATGGCGATGAACGGCAGCTCGTATGGCACCTCGAAAACCGGCAGCGCGCGAGCGCGCGCCGCCGCCAGCAACGCTTGCGGCAGCACCGGATGCGTGAACCCGAGCCCCAGCCCAAGGCCCGCGATGCGGTGCTCGACCAGCCGTGCGACGAACTCGCGCTGGCGCTCGGGGTGCTCGAGACCCATCCCCGTCGTCAGCAGCAGCTCGCCGCCCGAAAGCCACGGCGTCGGGTCCAGCAGCTCGGTGCAGTGCACCCAGCGCACGGGCGTGTCCGCGGCCGCCTCTCCGCTGCAGAGCTTCAGTCCCACCTCATGCAGCAGGTGCGCGACGGTCAGCATCAGCGGTGGGAGATCCGCTCCCAAGCTTCGATCAGCACCGGCCGAAGGATCGCCTCGATCTCGTCGAACTGCTGCTGGCCGGCGATCAGCGGCGGCGACAGCTGGATTACCGGATCGCCGCGGTCGTCGGTGCGGCAGATCAGGCCACGGCGATACAGCTCCGGGGAGAGAAAGCCACGTAGCAGCGCCTCGGACTCCTCGTCGTCGAAGCGCTCCTTCGTCGCGCGATCCTTGACGAGCTCGATCGCGTGAAAGTAGCCGGCGCCGCGTACGTCGCCGACGATCTCCAGGTCGCGCAGCCCCTCGAGCATCGCGCGCAACGCGGTCTCGTTGGCGCGCACGTTCGCGCAGAGATCTTCGCGCTCGATGATGTCCACGTTGGCGAGCGCGACCGCCGCGGCGACCGGATGGCCGCCGAACGTGAAGCCGTGGACGAAGGACGACCTGCCGTGCATGAACGGCTCCGCGACGTGATCGGCGACGATCATCGCGCCCATCGGGATGTACGCCGACGTCAGGCCCTTCGCGGTCGTGATGATGTCCGGCACGTATCCGAAGCGCTCGCAGCCGAAGTGGTACCCCAGGCGCCCCCACGAGCAGATGACCTCGTCGGAGATCAGCAGGACGCCGTGGCGATCGCAGATCTCGCGCACGCGCGCGAAGTAGCCCTCCGGCGGCGTGAAGCAGCCGCCGGCGTTCTGGACCGGCTCGAGGATCACCGCTGCGACCGTCTCGGAGCCCTCGGCGAGGATCCGCTCCTCGATCGCGTCGGCGACCCAGAGGGGATCGCGGCCGTCGTCGGGCCAGTGGTAGGAGTTCGTGTTGGGCACGTGGCAGGCGCCCGGCACCAGCGGCAGGAACGGCGCCTGCAGCTCGGGCAGGCCGGTCGCGGCGAGCGCGCCCATCGACGTGCCGTGGTAGGCGAGCTCGCGCGCGATGATCTTCGTGCGCTGCTGCTCGCCGCAGATGCGGTGGTAGGCGCGCGCGAGCTTCCATGCCGACTCGACCGCTTCAGACCCGCCGGAGGTGAAGAAGACGCGCTGCAGGCCGTCCGGCGCGAGCTGGGCGATCCGCGCCGCGAGCTCGATCGCCTTGGGATGCGCGTAACTCCAGTTGGTGAAGAACGCGAGCTCGCGCGCCTGCTCGGCGGCAGCCTCGGCGAGTTGCGCCCGGCCGTGGCCGCAGTTCACGCAAAACAGCGCCGACAGCCCGTCGAGATAGCGCTTGCCGTGCTCGTCATAGACGTAGCAGCCCTCGCCGCGCACGATGATCGGGATCTCGCTGTCGGCGTAGCCGCCCATGCGCGTGAAGTGCATCCACAGATGGCGTCTGGCGAGCCCCTGCAGATCGCGGGGTTCGCTCGTGGTCTCGGACTGCGGCTCCGTGAGATCGGTGGACATCGCGCGGCTCATTCGGCATGTGCGGACGCCTGGAGATGTCCGCTTCGGACAACGGTAGCGCTGCGTATTGGCCACCTCAAGATGCAATACGGGCAAACGCGGTGCGCCGGACTTGTACATCTCGTACAAGTCTGGGACAAGCCATTGAGCCTTGCGACCCTTGCGCGCGAACCGGGTGCTGCGTAGCGTCCATGCCACGGATGCCCCGTAGTACCGTTGGCGCAAGGAGCCCGAAATGCCAGCACGCCGCCCGGTGGCCAGCGTCCTCTTCGACGAGGCGCACAGCGAGGCTTGGTCGATCCGTCCGGAGATCGCGGGCGCCATGCAGCCGTCGCATCCGCAGGATTCGTCCTACTTCCTCGCGGCGCAGGCGCTTCGCCGGCGCGATGTCGCGATCGCGCCGCACCTCAACGGCCCGCTCGACGCGGCCGCGCTCCAAGGGACAGACGTGCTCGTCATCGCCCACCCGTCGGACCCGCGCTGGGAGCGCACCGTCCCGGGCGGCTCGCCGCTGCTGAGCGCCGCCGAGCTCGACGCGATCACGACCTTCGTGCGCGCCGGCGGCGGCCTGATCGTGCTCGGCGAGGAGGAGCAGGACAAGTACGCCAACAATCTCAACGAGTTGCTCGAGCGCTTCGGCATCCGGATCGCCAACGCCGCGGTGTCGGACTACGAGCACCACGACGGCGCCCCGCACTGGGTGCTCGCCAAGCTCGAGCCCGATGCCCGCGATCTGCTCGCGCGCGTGAACAGCGCGTGCTTCTACCGCGCCGGCTGGCTTGAGTTGCACGACGGCGCACGGCCACTCGCGCGCGCCGCCGCCAGCGCGTCGGCGCCCAACGCGCCGCTGCTCGCGACCGCCGAGCACGGCGCGGGGCGGCTCGTGGTAGCCGCCGATTCCGACCTCTTCGGCGACGACTGCATCGTCGAGCACGACCACGAGGACCTGTGGCTGAACATCGTCCACTGGGCGGCGGCCGGCGCGTTTCGGCGTACGATGCCCGCGCCGCGCTCGGCGGCGCGCGACGATCCGCACTGGACAGAGCTGCGCGACGCCGTCGACCGCCTGCGCCTGCGCCAGCGCGCAGACGGCTCTGTGGATCTTGAGGCGCACGACGCGCACGAGCTGCACGGCGAGGTGGACCGCATCACGGACGCGATCCAGGCCCTCGCCGGGCACTTTCCCCACCAGTCAGAGCACCTCAAAGCCACCGTCGCCGACCTGCGCAGCTGGGCCGCCGGCGGCTTTCAGCGGCCCGACTTCACCGCCGCGCTGGCGGCATTTGCACCCGAGCGCCGGCGCGAGGACGGCATCGAGCACCTCGTCGTGTTCCCGATGTACAAGCAGAACGGGTCGCGCGATCAGGTCTTCGAGGCGCTCATCGTGAGTGTCCCGTGGCCTGACTGGCTTGCCGATCTGGAGGCCGAGCGCTTCGACAACCCGAAGTTCGTCCCGGTCAAGCTCGTCGACTACACGGCGGGCTACGACAGCGAATGCGCCGTGCTGTTTCCGGAGACGGTCGCCGTCGCCGGGCGACCGCAGAACACGTTCGGCGCCATCTTCTGCGACCGCGAGGCCGAGCGCTTCCGGCGCATGATCGGCGCGGCCACCGAGATCCTGTCGATCAACCTGCCGCCCGACGGCGCCGGGCTCGTCGTCTCCGAGGCGCTCTCCGAGCAGGCCTTCGCCCTTTGGGATCTCATCCACGATCGCGCCCACAGCCGCGGCGAGCTGCCGTTCGACCCCTTCATGATCCGCAAGCGGATGCCGTACTGGATGTACGCGCTGGAGGAGCTGCGCTGCGACCTCACGGCGTATTGCGAGGCCGTCGCGCTGGAGCGTGAGGGCTTTGGCTTCGCCCGCAACGTCCAGTACGCCGTGCTGCTGGATCGCATGTTGCGCTTCCCGGTCGCGGGCGACCGCGTTCGCAACTACGACGGCCTCGGCGGCCAGTTGCTGTTCGCGTTCCTGCGCCGTGGCGGATGCCTGCACTGGGCCGACAACCGCCTGACGATCGAGTGGAAGACGGTCGCCGACGGGGTCGGCGAGCTGCGCGCGCGTGTCGAGGAGCTCTACCGCAGCGGGATCGATCGCTCGCGCCTGAGCCACTGGGCCGCGGCCCACGACCTCGTCGCGGCGTACGTCGCGCCCGCGACACGCTCGGCTTGGGCGGCAGGCGCCCGCACGTTCGTCGACGGCGACGACCCGCGCGCGTGCATCGACCTCGCGCTGGCCGACGAGTTCCCGCTGTCGATCTTCTTCGAGTCGCTACGCGCTGCGATGGCCGCCGCGCTGCGGCGCCGGCGGGCATCTACGCTGACCGTGTGAAGGGCTTCGCATCCGACAACTACGCCGGCGCGCACCCGGAGGTGCTCGCGGCGATCGCCGACGCCAACGACGGTCACGCCGCCGCGTATGGCGCCGACCCGTGGACCGCGCGCGCCGAGGAGCTCCTGCGCGAGCACTTCGGCGAGCAGGCGCTGTCCTACCTCGTGTTCAACGGCAGCGCCGCCAACGTCCTGTCGATCCGCGCGCTGTGCCGGCCGTGGGAGTCGGTCATCTGCGCCGCGCAATCGCACATCAACGTCGACGAGTGCGGCGCGCCGGAATGGATCGCCGGCACGAAGCTGCAGGCCGTCCCGACGCTCGACGCCAAGCTCACGCCCGAGCTCGTCGAGTCGCAGATCGCCAGGATCGGCGACGAGCACGCCGTGCAGCCGCGCGTCGTCAGCATCAGCCAGAGCACGGAGCTCGGGACGCGCTACAGCCCCTACGAGATATCGGCGCTCGCGCACTTCGCCCACGAGCGCGGCCTGCTGTTGCACGTCGACGGCGCGCGGCTGGCGAACGCCGCCGCGGCGCTCGACGTCCCGCTGCGCGCGATCACGACCGACGTCGGCGTCGACGCCGTCTCCTTCGGCGGGACGAAGAACGGAATCCTCCTCGGTGAGGCGGTCGTCTTCTTACAGCCCGAGCACGCCGAGGGCTTTCGCTACCTGCGCAAGCAGACGCTGCAGCTCGCGTCGAAGGGGCGCTTCCTCGCCGCCCAGTTCATCGCGCTGCTCGAGGGCGATCTTTGGCGGCGCAATGCCGCACACGCGAACGCGATGGCCGCCCGGCTGGGCGCAGCGCTCGTCGGCGCGCCGGGCATCACGATCACGCAGCCGGTGCAGGCCAACGGCGTGTTCGCGATCGTGCCACGCGGCGTGACCGAGGCGCTCCAGCGCGACTGGCCGTTCTACGTCTGGAACGAGCACACCGGCGAGGTGCGCTGGCTGTGCGCCTGGGACACCACCGAAGACGAGATCGACGCGTTCGCCGCGGCCGTCAAGCAGGCCTGCGCCGTCGTGTGACCCATCGCACGCGAGCGCCGCAGGCACGCTGCTAGCGTGCCTGGCAATGAGCTTGCGTCCTACACATCTGGCCGGACCGATGGACGAAATCCCGTCCAAAGGTCCATAACGTATCGCGCGATGTATGCCGATCATGGGGTTATGGGTATGAGTGCTTTCATGGAGCGCAGTTACCGCATCGCAGCCGACGGTCGCACGGTCGTGTGCGACGCCGTTGCGAGCCGGCCAGAGATCGATGTCCTGGGCGAGGCGATGGCCTGGAGGCGCAACGAGCTCTCGCGGGTCGGCATGCAGGAGGTCGAGGCCGTGCTGGCACTGCGCGCGCTGATGACGCTCGAGGATCTGCTCGGCGCCGCCGCGGGCGACCTGGCGATCCTGTCGCTGACACGCGACCAGGCGCTGACGCTCTGCGAGGTTGCCGGCTCGTACGTCACCGAGCGCGACGTCGAGAGCTACCAGTCGCCCGAGGAGCGCGACCGCATCGCGCGGCTGCGGGCGCTGGCGGGTCCGCTGATGGACACATGCTGCGAGCTCGCGACGGCCGAGGACGAGGCGCGCGAGCGCCTGCTGACGGTCTGAGATCGAGTCTCACCGGCGTCTGACCCGGCGCTGCGTGTGCGACGGCGGTGAACCGCGCGCGCGTCGCTAACGTTTCTGTCCGTGAGACAGCGGGCGAGGAGACGCATATGAGCACGAAGAACGAGCCGGCTGCCGACGAGCCGGTCGCCGAAGACGCGACCGAGCCTCAGGGCGCTCCGGCCGCCGTCGACGAGCAGCCGCCGTCCGAGGAGGACAAGCTCGTCGCGCAGCACAAGCTCACCATCGAAAACAGCGAGAAGGTCCGTGGCGCCGATCACCCCGGCACGCTGCGGGCCCGGTCGGACCTCGCGACGGCGTACTGGAAGTTCGGCAGGTACGACGAGGCCATCGATATCGAGGAGGCGCTCGTCGAAGACACCCGGCGGGTCCTGGGCCCCGAGCACCCCGAGGCGCTGACTGCTCGCGCGAACCTCGCCTCCTCCTACTGGACGGCCGGGCGCAGCCAGGAGGCAATCGACATCGAGGAGGCCGTCCTCGCCGATGCGGAGCGCCTGCTTGGCAACGACCACCTCGCGACGCTCACCGCGCGCTCGAACCTCGCCTTCTCCTACTCCAGCGCCGGGCGCACGGAAGAGGCCGTGAAGGTCCAGGAGCAGGTCGTCGCCGACCGAGAGCGCGTGCTGGAACCCGACGATCCCGATCTTCTCGACGCCCGCGCCAACCTCGCGTCCGCCTACTGGAATGCTGACCTCCCGGACAATGCCGTCGCGGCCGAGGAGCGGGTCCTCGAGGAGGTCGAGCGCATCAACGGCCGCGACGACGTCGACACGCTGCAGGCGCGCTCCGCGGTCGCCTCCGCCTACCGGCGCGTGGGCCGCAAGGAGGAGGCGGCGGCGCTGCAGGATCGCATCATCGCCGAAAGCCGGCGGCTGCTTGGCTCAGACCATCCGGCGACCAAAGCGGCGATCAAGACCCGCGAGCTGAACTGAGTACGCCCGGCCGAGTGCCCTCGGCTCAGCCGGTGCCGCAGAAGGACTGCAAGTCGGTGGTCACGGCAACCACGCCAAGCAGGCGTCCGGCGTCATCTACGACGGGCACCCGTCGCGAATCGGTCAGCAGTGCGAGATCGCTGCCGGTCGTCGCGGGCGCATCGGGCGCCACCGTCGGTCCCTGCTCGGCGAGCTCGACCGCAGGCCGCGCCGGATCGACCTCGCCGGCGACGTGCGCCGGCGTCAACGACCCGGCGTAGCGGCCCTCGTCGGCGATGAACGCCACCCGCCGGCTCGTGCTGGCGGCGAACCACTCGCGAATCTCCCCGATCGTCGCCGTCGCCGGCAACGCGCTGAACTGCTCGTGCATCACCGACTGCGCGGTCAAGCCGTCGGCCTCGCTGATCTTTGTTCGCGGCATGATGAGCATCATGGCACCCTCTCCCGTCCGGCCGGCGACACTCAGGCGATGAGCATTCGCTCCTTCGCCGAGCTGGCCGCCGAAGCTGAGCCGCAGATCGAAGACCTCGCGCTCGCGCTGGCCGCCGAGTTCCGGCAGGACGTCGATGCCGACCGGGCCTTGACACAGCTCGACGTGCTCGGGGAGCAGGTCGCACGCGCCGGCGGCCACGGGCTCGACGCGCTGCACGACGTGCTCGGCCGCCGCCATGGCTTCATCGGCGACCGCGAGGAGTACGACCACCCGGACAACTCGATGCTCGACCTCGTGCTCGCGCGCCACACCGGCCTGCCGATCGTCCTATCGGTCGTGTACGTGGCAACCGCCCGCCGCGCCGGCATCCCGCTGCACGGCGTGGGCCTGCAGGGCCACTACGTGGTCGGGCGCTTCGATCAAGCTGAGCCGGAGCTGCTGGACCCGTTCGCCGGCGGCGTCCGCGTCGCGGAGCCGCCTGCTGGGGCGCGGCCATGGAGCGTCCACGAGACGGGGTTGCGAATGCTCAACAACCTGGTCGGGTCCTACACGCGGCGCAGCGACCTCGCCCGGGCGATCAAAGCCGCCGAGCTGCGGCTGGTGTTGCCGCTGGAGCGAGAGCTAGCCGAGGCGCTCGGCGCGGAGCTTCGCGGGCTCCGCGCCCGCCTCAACTGACGCGCTGGCTCACGCCTTCTCGTCGGTCTGGGCGGCCAGGTTCGGCGCGTCGACACGCGAGATGGGCTTGCCCTCCTCGACCTCCTCGACATCGACTCCGGTGCCGCCATCGGTCGTGGCGTCGGCCTCGTCGCCGGCGTCCTGGTCGATCGCCTCGTCGGTATGTGAATGGTCGGTGACCTCGCCCAGCGCGTCGTCCTTGAGTGCCTGCGGATCAGAGGTGTCCTGCGGCGGCGGGTCGTCGATCATCTCGCGCGGGACGATGCCCTCGCTGTCAGCACCGGCCTTGGCCTGCTCGGGCTCCCGTACGCCTCCGCGGTACTCCCGCGGATCCGGCTCACGCTCAGCCATACGTTGTTCCTCCTAAGTCGAGGTCGATTGGCGGAAGACCTGTGTGTCCCCCGCTGTAGGCGGGCCTACCCGGCACCGGCGATCGATATGAGCGCATCGCGCGACAGGGCACTGTGACCGATGGCATAGATCTGCGGGGCCGCCCCGCGTACTGTCAGCCGCATGCCCCTGAAGAACTACGGCGTGCTGCGCGCGAGCGTGATCGACCACCGGCTCGCCTCCGGTGCCAACGCGCACTTCCAGTTGCATGTCGTCGACGATGTGACGCACTACCGCATCGCCGTCAACGTCGACTCCAAGCTGGAGCCGTCAGAGCTCGTGTACCTCATCGACTCGGACTTCCGCCATTCCATCCTGGACGTCGTCTCCGCCTTGCCTTCCGGCTGGAGCGCGCTGGAGCATCGGCCGGGCGGCGCCGCGCTGGACTTCATCCGCGGCAACCTCTTCAACCGCGACGACATGCGCGCGCTTCCGTTCAACGTTCCGGGACCGGACAACGACCTCAACGAGAAGCTCGCGCATTACGTCCGCCGCGCGATCGCCGACGAGCAGGCGACGATGTACGCGTTCGGCGAGCGGTGGGGTCCCGAGCAGGACAAGGCGGACAAGATCTTCGGCTTCGTGCCCGGCAACGGGGTCCACGACATCCACATGAACCAAGCCAACGTCGGCGAGTTCGTCCGCGACGACGGCGTCTACCAGGACGGCGCGCTGCTGCTGCATTTCCCAGCACAGGAGCAGTGGGTGGCGATCTTCCTGAAGTTCCAGTCGCAGACCTGGCACACCGACGACACCACCGGCCACCAGA
>Ga0307502_10000104_pt1 | contig 21658 bp, 17 predicted proteins | sample 16_S_MG_FD_201364 | JGI IMG/M metagenome (GOLD analysis project Ga0307502, IMG submission 201364) | Soil microbial communities from Populus trichocarpa stands in riparian zone in the Pacific Northwest, United States - 16_S | ecosystem: Environmental > Terrestrial > Soil > Riparian zone > Trees... | reverse complement strand
AGCACTGGCGGACATCGGCCGATTCAACCTCGCACTGGGTGCTGGAACGTCGACGCACGGAGCGGAGGACACATACGCGTTCTCAGAACTGCTCCTCGCAGGCTGGAGCATGGTCTACGCGCCTGCTGCCGTCACATGGCACTATCACCGTGTCGACGGCGACGCGCTGGAGCGCCAGTTGGCCGGCTATGGGGTCGGCCTCGGCGCCTACTACACCGCTCTCGTTCTCCGCAACCCTCTCCGGCTAGCCGCACTCGCGCGCCTGGCTCCGCAGGCCGTTCGCGACCTCCGCGATCCCAATAGCGCACGAAACGCACCGCTTGCTGATCTCCCAGACGACGTGGCGCGCGGCAATGTACGCACGATGCTGAGAGGGCCTGTCGAGTATGCGCGCGCCCGGCGACGCGCTCGACACCAAGCGCGAGCGCCTATCACCAATCGCCGTTGATCATGACCGTCAGCACGCGAGAGCAACCGTCCACGGGCGCCGCAGTTGACAAGCGTCCTGTCACGGTGTCGGAGTCGCGCGGCAGCCCTCCGCCCGACGACGCCGGCTCGGGTAACGCCCTGGCCACCTCGGTGCTCGTCGTCGCCCTCGGCGGGTTCGCTGTCGCGATCGCCTACGCCCTCAGCCGAGCCGAGGCTCCCGGAGCGACAGCCCTCTATTGGGGCGGTCAGGCCCTCATCATCTTGCCGGTTGCACTTCGCGTGCTTTCTCCGTCGGCCGATGCCCGCGAACGCATGGCCCTCCTGCTGGCTATGGCAGCAGTGCAGTCTCTGCTGGCGTGGTGCTACAGCCCTGACCAGTTCCGCTTCCCGGATGAACTGCAGCACGTGCGTACCGCCACGGACATTCTCCGCAGCCATCACCTCTTTACTCCGAACTCCTATCTGGAGGTCAGCCCAGGATTCCCTGGGATGGAGGAAGTCACCACCGCCGTCGCTCTGCTGACTGGAATGTCACTCTTCCACGCCGGTGTTGTGACCGTGTCCGCGGTGCACCTCGCGCTTCCGATTTGCTTGTTCCTGCTGTATCGGGAGCTGACGAACGACACCCGCATCGCCGGAATCGCAACGTTGATCTACACCACAGCGCCGCACTACGCCTACTTCAATGCCCTCTTCGTCTATAGCGCCGTCGCGCTGCCGTTTCTGGTCCTCGCCGTGCGCGCCGCCCTTCGGAGCTACCAGCGCAAGAAGAGCGCTCTGTGGATCGCATTTCCGTTTCTGCCGATGATGCTCACCCACCATCTGACGGCCTTCGTGGGCATAGTCGTCCTCGCGGCGGTCGCGATCATCGTCGGACTGTCACCAAGGGGACGAAGCATCGGTCTGCGCTTGGCGGGTATGACTGTCGGTCTCTCCGTCGCGACGATCCTCTGGACTGCTCACCGCTCGCCGTCCACGTTCTCGTACTTGGCCGGCCCGATCCACGATGTCCTGTCAAGCGTAACCCGCTCCGGCGACTCGGAGCATCCCAAGTTGATTGCGTACGGCGTCCCGCACTGGGAGTCGCTCGTCGCGATGTCGGCTGCCGGTATCACGGCGGCGTGCGTGCTCGGCGGCATCGCACTCGTCTCGCGCCAGGACGCAAGTCGCTTCGTCCGTCTCGCGGCAATCCTCGGATTGACCTACCCCGCCCTCCTCGTGGTCCGTATCGTCGCACCGACCGGCCCTGAGTTGGCGACGCGGGGATTGACGTACGGGATGCTGCTTGCCGCCTTCCCGGCCGCGACCGCTCTCGTCCGGTTGTGGCCGTTGCACGGCTCTGGCATGCGTGCTGCGTCCGCGATGGCGATCACTGCGACGTTGGCCGTCGGTGCGATCGTCACGGGCTTACCCCCGTCGTGGGAGCGACTTCCTGGGCGCTTTCATGTCGCCGCATTCGAGAGCGGGATTGATCGGCATGTCACCGCTGGGGGGGCGTGGGCGCACGACAACTGGTTGCCCTATCAGCGCGTCGCTTGTGACTTCAGCTTGTGCAGCATGTTCGCCGGCTACTCCCACGCGACCGTGTCCACAGCAGCCTCGCCGATGTACTACGCAACCTCGATGGCCGTGTTCGACCAGAGCTTGAGGGATCTGACCAGCGACTATGTCGCGGTCGATCAACGGTGGACGCGCCAGACGCCGGTCACGGGCCGGTACTTCTTCCGCGACGTCCTCGAAGGCGAGCACACGTGGCCGTTGGCCCCATCGCTTTTCGTGAAGTTTGACAGAAATCCCCGTATAGACCGCTTGTACGACAACGGCCCGATTCAGTTGTACGACACCCGCAAGGTGTGGGGTGGCTGACATGGGCCGCGCTTTCTGTCTTGTCGCGGCCGTGCTCGCAACTGTTGCGGTCCTGTCCGGCGCGGTTCCAGCACTTACCATCCCCCTGGGAGCGATGTTGGTTTTCGTGCTCCCGGGCTATGCCTGGCTCGGCGCGGTCCGACATCACGAACCGCAACCGCTGGCAAGTGGCGCCCTCGTGGTCATGGCGAGCGTGGGGATCGTGATCGTGCTCGGTCTCGGGCTGAACCTCTTCGCCGGTGGGCTCACGAGAAGCACCTGGGTAGCCGAGCTCAGCCTTGTGACGGTCGCCGGTCTGGCGATGTCCTCGATGCGCGGGTGCGCCAGTTCAGGCCTGAACTGGCCGTTTGCCACGCCACGCGGCGCATCTCCGGCTACGGTCCTCAAGATCACCTTGGCGATCCTGCTCGTCGGCGCTACAGGCGGCATCAGCGTGGCAAGCCAGAACGCTTGGATTGAGCGACAGCACTTCAGCGAGCTCGCGCTGACCCGCTCTGGTGCGTCTCCGGGCGTCTACGTTCGTAATCTCGAGGGTCGCCGGATCACGTACACCGTGACCGTCTGGGTAAACCGACAGCGCGCGATCCGGTTCCGGGTTCGACTCGGGTCAGGCAGTCACTTCACGCGCCGGCTGGACAATGCGCCGGTTCGGCGCCGCGGCGAGGCAACGCTCAAGGTCACGCTCGATCGTCCTGGGGCACGTTCGCCCTACCGCGTTGTGTTGCTCAGGCCGACGAAACGTGCATGACATGGCCCGCGCGTGGTCGGCTCCTGGGTCGGCCGCCCGCGCCGTCGCACAGAAGCCGGTCTTCGTCAACGCCGCGTCGCTGTTCGGCTCAACGATGATCACCTCGGCCCTCGGCTTCGGCTACTGGGTCGTCGCGGCGCGCCTTTTCCCGATTCACAGCGTGGGCGTCGCCGCGGCCGCCGTGAGCGCCATGCAGTTGCTCGCGACACTGGGCATCTTCGGTCTCGGCACGCTGATGATCGGTGAACTCGCCGACAGCAAGTCGCCGAAGGGGTTGGTGGCAGCGGCTGCGCTGACTGCGAGCTTCGCCTCGCTGTTGTTCGGAGTCCTCTACGTCGCGCTCGGCCCGGCCCTCTCGACTGAGCTCGGCTCGCTGGGTAACGGCATCGCGGGGCCTGTGCTCTTCGCTGCGGGAGTCGGCGTCACCGGGGCGACGCTCGTGCTCGACCAAGCCTGCATCGGCGTCAACCGAGGCGGGCTCCAGCTTGCTCGCAACTGCGTCTTCTCCCTGGTCAAGCTCCTCATCCTTCCCCTTGGTGCACTCTCCTCGACCGGGCAGACGGCCAATGCGATCTACGGCGCGTGGTTCGTCGGCAACGTCGTCAGCCTCGCGAGCTTCTGGATCCACGCCCGCCAGACGAACTTCAAGCCTCATCTTCAGCCCGCGTTCCGCTCGCTCGCGGCGATCTGGAACATAGCCCTCGCGCACCACTGGCTCAACGTGGCGGCGCAGGCTCCTCGCCTGCTGCTTCCCGTGCTCGTGGCTGCGACGCTTTCACCGGAGCTCAACGCGGCCTTCTACACAGCCGTACTGATCGTCAGCTTCGCCAGCATCGTTCCGGCGCACCTCGCCACCGCGCTGTTTGCCCTCCCGCGCGGACAGCTGGATCGGCTTGCACGAGAACTGCGAGGGACCCTGCGCGTGTCCGTCGTGGTGAGCATCGTGAGCGCCGCTGCGTTCGCGGTGGTTGCGAGGCCGTGCCTATCGGTCTTCGGACCGCAGTACGTGACGGCGACCAGCGCCATGATCGTCCTCGGACTCAGCACCCTTCCGTTCACGGTCAAGGTGCACTACGCGGCCGTGTCGCGCGTCCAGGGCCGCCTCAGCCGTTGTGCATTGATCTCGACGGTGGGCGGACTGCTCGAGCTCGCGCTGTGCTACCTCGGAGCGGAGCGGGCCGGCCTCACTGGTGTCAGTGCTGGACTCGTCCTCGCGCTGACGCTTGAAGCGGCCGTTTTGTGGCCCAGCGTCGCGCGTGCGGCGCGACTCCCGGTCTGGGGATTCCCACGGTGGCTGATCGGAGAGTCACGTTCATCCGTCCTCGGTGCCGACTCGGGTGCTCCGTGGCGGCCGGCAGATCCATCTTTTCTTCACTGCTGGGCGTGCGCGAGCGCCATGAAGGCAGGGCCTGTGCTTGCGCGGATCCAGGCAGCGGTTCGTCTCGCATCGACGGTGCTGCGTGTCGCATCCGCGGCGAGGAAGAAGGTGAGGCGCGAGACCGTCTGCATCGAGCCATCCGAGTCGGGGCGACTTGTCGCCGCGCTGCTCACGCACCGCGTGGGTGCGAAGACCGTGCCACGAGTTCTGCTCTCGGTGCTCCCACTCCCCGACTCTCTCGACAAATACCTGCGGGGTAAGCGTCGCCAGGCTCTGCGCACGAATCTCAACAACGCGCACCGCGCCGGAATCGCGGTCGTGGGACTGTGCGATCCGGCCGACAGCGTGGCCGCGTACGCGGAGTGCGTCAACGGCGGTTCGGATGCCACCCGGACAGCTTTGGACGCCGCACGGACCCTGCTCGCGAACCCGGGAGCAGTCGCCGTGACGGCGACCGACGCGACCGGCAGGGTGCTCTGCGTAGGGGCGGCGATCGTAGATGGAACAGACGCCTACCTCGTCAAGCTCGTGTCGATTCGCGGTCGGGCGGGCGCCAGCGAGGCGCGGTACTCCGTCCATACGGCGCTCACGGCGGAGCTAATCGCCCGTGGCGCGACGCGGCTATGGGCAGATGGGCCGCTGACCGTTCGTCCGGGGGTCCAGCAATTCCAGCGCCTGCTCGGGTACGAGTGCGCCCGCCCTCGCATCAGCCGCCTCTCCGCGAACCGCGCGGTAGATGCCTTAACGAACACGACCGAAAGCTGCGCGACATGAAGACGACCATTGACACGCCGTACGCTCCCCAGCCCATCGAGCCTCCCACGATCTCCGTCGTGATCGCCGCGTACAGCTCGGAGCGCTGGGACGATTTGCGTGCGGCGGTCGCCTCCATTGTCACCCAGAGCTATGGGGCCCACGAGATCGTCGTCGCTGTCGACAACAACCCGGAGTTGCTGGAACGGGTCCGAACCCAACTTCCGTCGGTGATCGCCGTCGAGAACGACGGGAGTCCCGGCGCCGGAGGCGCACGAAATGCGGGCTCTGCAGTTGCGACCGGAGACGTGCTGGCATTCATCGATGACGACGCCCAGGCGGACGCGGACTGGCTCGCTACCGTCGCGTCAGCCCTCGATGATGCGACGCTGATCGGGGTCGGAGGCACAATCACGCCACGCTGGCTTACGCAGCGGCCGTGGTGGTTCCCGCGGGAGTTCGACTGGGTCGTCGGCTGCACGTTCCGTGGGTCACCGGCTCGCGCGCGAGCAGTACGAAACCTGATCGCCGCCAATATGGCGGTCCGCCGTGACTGTTTCGAGGCGCTCGGAGGTTTCCGCCATGAGTTCGGCAAGGTCGGCACACGGTCCGCCCCGGAAGAGACCGAGCTCTGCATCCGCGCCGGCCGGCACTGGCCGGATCGCAACTGGTGGTTCATCCCAGCTGCGGCGGTCCATCACAACGTGCCTGCCGCGAGGACCAAGCTGCGCTACTTCCTTCGGCGTTGCTGGCTGGAAGGGATCGGGAAGGCGGAGCTCGCGGGCCTGGTGAGCGGCGGCGATGCGACGCGCGACGAGCGCCGATACGCCACGGTCGTCCTGCCCACCGGCCTACTGCATTACCTCGGGCAGGCACTGAGACTGCAGCCTGCCGCACTTGGCCGAGCGGCGATGCTCATCGTGGGTTTCGCCTACACCGCAGCCGGCTTCATGGTCGGATGGCTGGGCTCGTTCAAGGAACCCTCCGCACCCTCGGGGCATCGAGATGTCGCGTCATGAGCCTTGCGATTTCGGTAGTGATCCCGACGACCGGGCGATCGTCTCTTCAGCGAGCCGTCGAGTCGGCCCTCAATCAAACGCTCCCCCCGACGGAGGTCATCGTCGTGGTAGACGGCCCGGAGCACCGTCGCATCGACGCTTGGCCTGACGCTGTTCGAGTGTTGTTCACCGGAGGCGGCCGCGGTGGCAACTGGGCCCGCCAGATGGGTATCGACGCGGCGAGCGGCGAGGCGATCGCTCTGCTCGACGACGACGATTACTGGCTGCCCACGAAGCTCGAGACGCAGGCCGCTCTTTACCGAGAGCTGGAGGCCAGCAGCGGATGCCCCGTCGTCGGCAGCGCGATGCTCGAGATGGACCCTGACGGCAAGAATCAGTCGACACTGCCCAAGCGGTTCCCGCGTGCGGGCGAAACGATCGCGGAATACCTCTTCGTTCGGCGCCACATCAGGTACGGGGAGACAGTCGTCAACTCGTCGATGCTGATGGCTCCCAGGCGTCTGTTCATGGATGTGCCGCTCGACTCGCGCTGGGCCGTACATCAGGACTGGGACTGGCTTGCGCGGGTCAGCGGGCGCAGTGACCTGCGTTTCGCGATGGTCACTACTCCGCAGCTGGTCCATGTACGCCATGGACCTGGAGCATCTGTATCGCGGGCTGGCCGGTGGGCGGTCAGCGAAGAGTGGGCCCACACCCAACTTCATCCGAATTCGGCACGCCAGTTCGGGGACTTGCTGCTGACCGTCACGGTGCCGGCAGCTCTCGATGCGGACAACCGACGGGCCGCCTGGCTAGTGGCGTTCCTCGCCATCAGACGAGGACGTCCCGGGTTGCCGGCCCTGGCGTTCGGAGCGGCGACGCTCATCGTTCCGAGGCGTTGGCTGGCGTATCTCGTGCGCCTCGCGGCCCATCACGCAGCCTGCCGCGTCTTCGCCGGTCGTGCGACGCACTATCAGGGCCCTCGGGCCGATGTCTGATTCGCTCGGCGATCGGGAACACTGTCGCCGGGCCCGCCGCTTCCAGTTTCGTCGCAAGGTGCAGCTCGCCGACGGCGCCTACGACAGCCGCCGCCATCGCGCCAAACTGCACAACCGTGGCATCACGCCGAAGATCGCCATGCGCAATACCGACCACGCGCTCCGGGCTTGGCAAGCAGTGTTCCTGACGACCGGCTACGCACTGATCTGCGAGCGCCGCCTCAACCGGCACCAACCATCATTTGTCAGGACCTTCTAAGCATCGCGAGGGCCAGGAGCGGTCGTCCTCGACGGCGAGTCCCGTTGGCGCAGCCTGCCGAACCCACGCCCGGGCTTTGCAGCGGACGACGCCTGGCTGCACTCCACGGTATCCGCGGGGAATTGCGATCGGGGCACAAGCTGCGTCGTCACGGCTACTCGAGAAGCGCCGCCGGATTACGGAACGGCCATGGTGACCAACGGCGTCCGCATCGATGCGCTATCGACGCCGACTCCCGAAGTCACGGCGCATTGCCGCGGCCGACTCGGGGAAGCGCCCGGTCGAGAGGGCGCTGCTGCCCCTCGCGGAATCATCCTCGAAGTAGATGGCATATGCCACGTTGTTGGCCGAGATCCAATCGCTCATCCGGTCGACGAAATACGGATAGTCCCCGCCGCCGTGACCATCCGGGCGCTCGATCACGCCCCACTCCGAGAAAGTCATGGGCTTGTCATGGGTTATCGCAAAGTCCCGATGCCAGCCCAGACCGTACGGCCGGGTCAGGTACGAGTTCCAACGCACCGCCGGATGCTGTCCGCCCGCGCCCCAGTACTGGTCGTAGACGTCCATCCCGATGTAGTCGACGTACGCGTCGCCGGGGTAGATCGCACCTGCGGGGACGCTCGCAGAGCCCATCGACACCGACCAGTCAAACCGGAACCGCGCGCCGGGCACGCTGCGCATCGCGGTGACGACACGCCGGAAGTAACGGACGTAGGCCCCCCTATCGCCCGCGGCTGTCCAGCGGAACCACGAGCCGTTGGCCTCCCACCCGGGGCGTATGACGACATCCTGTTGTCCGGCGCTTACGAGCGTCCGGGCGAGCGTCCTGAAGCGGCTGTCATACCCTCCCCGCGCGCCGGTTTTGATACTTCCGCCGGTCGCCGGCAGCATCGGCACTGAATAGATCATGCGGTGCCGCCAACGCGAAGGGCTCCATGAGCGCGTCAACCAGGTCGGTCTCTCGATCTGTGACCAGCTCTCGTCGCCGACGTAGTCCAGAACGCGAGCGACCGGACGCCCGAGCCAGTCCTCGTAGCGAGTCACACGGGCGGGGCTACTTGGACCGACATACACGCCAAGCTTGCCCTCGACATCGGTGGCGCTCGACCCTGCGAGCAGCACCGGCACGAGGAGCAGAAGGGCACCGATCCCCGTAGACGCCACGCGAAACCGTCGCGGTGACCAGCCCCGTCGATCCATCCGCGTCTCGATTAACTTGGCGGACCGCAGCACAATGCCCACACCCGGGCGCAGGCTCCGCGCGATGTCGATCCACTGGTTGAGTCCGTTCATCGCGATCCGGCGTCCCTTCGTAGATTCGATGTCTCACGGCATGCGGCCCACGGAGGCAGAATGAGGGACGACTGTGTCCGCAGCGCTTCCACAACGCTTCGGCAGACTCAGAGAGTGCAGGCAGCCAGGCGGCCCGGACTCGTCGCCCGTCCACGCGGACCGTGGCCCATACGGCATGCGCCGAAAGATGCATTCGTACGCCGGTCTCGTGCCTGAGCGCTTCGGACCGACACGTCCACGTGGTCGCCGTCGATGCGATCTACAAGTGCGGGGTTGATTCGTAGTCGGGGTCAGCGGCGCCATGCCGATCGTATTCGAGCGTCCGCTCGCCGGCGCACCGCCTTGACGGCTGTCATGACGACCGCACGCCACTGCTGAGGGCGGCGCATCAGCTCACCGCATCGGTTTCGAGTTGGGGAAGGAACGCGTCGGTGATAGGCGGACACGACGGGACGGTGGCGTCGCTACGCGATCTCTACAGCGCCACCGTCTGAAGCTCGTGATTGGCCCACCCGTAGGCGCCGACATCGTGGACCCACGCGGTTCACGGCGGCGCGCCTGCGGACCCGTCGAACTCGTCCGACCACACGAGCCGTGTATGCGCCCTGCGCCTGCGGGTGATCGGCGACCGAGCTCCCCGCCGGGAGTGATGCGACCGCGGCGGCGGCGAGTGCGAGGCCGCAGACGAGCAGAACGACCGCGAGGACGCGACGCCTGGGGGCGCGTGCGCGCAAGAGCGCGATTGCGAGGCCCGCGCTCATCGCGAGGAGGTAGGTCCAATGCGGCAGCGTGAACGAACGCAGGCTCAACGGCCACGCGAGCGGGACGCCCGATTGAGACTCCGCGAGGTCGCGGACGAGATGGACGCCGATCCCGAGCGTCGCTCCGAGCAACAGCGACCGGCGCCCGCGCCAGCCGACTGCGGCTAGACCGAGGACGGCGATCATGAGCAGGGAATGCGTGTATGGCCGGTCTGTTCCGCGCGTGATCCAGTCGTGCCCGAGGAGGCCGGGCACGTGGTCGACGTCGATGAGCACGGAGGCGACGAGCAGCCCGACCGCAAACCTGCGATCGACGACTCCACGCAGAGCTGCGAGCACGAGCGCTCCTGTGAGGAGGTGCGCCAGCTCATCAACCGGCCCCTCGCGCAGCCAGCTCTCACCGACGTGCGACAGCACCTGATCGGCGACGAGCAACACGAGCGCCATCGCCAACACGCGCGCGACCGGGCCCGGCGCGCGCCACTGGCTACGATGCGATCGATGCCAGCTCAACGCGCTGAGATCATTCCCGGCAGCGTGTGGCGCCAGGTCACTCTCGGGAGCGAGGCCATCTACGAGGTTGTCGCTGTCGACGGCGACCATGTGGACGTGTCGGTCCACAGCGCCCCCGGCCTGACGCCAGGAATGCGCGTGCGCCTCACGGTGCACGCGGTTCGCGCGATGGTTCGCGTCGATGACGGCGACGGCGGGCTTCTGCGCGATCGGACCGCTGTACGTCCTGCATCGGATGACAACAACTCTCCATCCGGTAGCGCGTAGAAGGCGGGCGTGACGATTAATGAAGGCTAGCCCGGTTGCCCAATCGTCCGGTATGAGTCGCTCTTGATCTCGGCCACCCGTGTTTGACTACGGCGAGCGCCACAACGGCGATCGCCGGCACGCACGTTGATGGCGAGCAGCGCGCTCACGCCTGGACCCTGAATACGGCAGTCTCGAAACCTGGCGCGTACCGCGTCGTCCGCTTCAAGAAGCGTTCGAGTCGAAAGGTCGGCCCAGGATGTCGTCAGGGTCACCGGCACTGAGGGGACCGCCAGGACGTTCGACCTCGCGAGGCTTGCCAATCACACGGGCCAGCTCACTGTCGGGACCACGACCAGATCGCTGACCCTGCGCGTCAACGTCCGCAAAGGCACGCCCGCAGTCGCCGCCGTCAGCGCCAAGGAGGATCAAGGGCGGCCCTCCGACGACAGCGGTGCCCAGCAAGACACCGCCGCTCTTCGTACTCCAAATCTGGGATCAGCGCTGCGGCGCTCAGCGTTATCAGCCACGACCACCCACCACGCGACGCCGTGCTGCCAGGCGCATGCAAAAAGTATGCTTGTATGACCTGTCGCACACTTCCTGGCGTGCTGGTGGTGTTGCTTCTAACCGTGACCGCTGTTGTCCCAGAGCAGCAAGTCAACCGGCACCATCCGCTTCCGCTCGCCGAACAGCCTGCGCCCGAGGTGTTTGACGTGGCTCGCGCGGCGTATCAAGGCCGGCTCGTCCTGTACGTAGGTGCAGGACTTAGCATGGCCTCGCCATCCCGCGGGCCCCGAGGATCTGATGTGGCGGGGCATCTACGGCCGTTTGTCGCGGAGATTCTCGGGCTTTCGATCGACCAGGTGCCAGATGAGGGCTTGGAGTCGCTCGCCCTGCGAGTGGAGCGGGACGCGGCTCACCGTCTGGAGGACCTAAAGGCGTGCTGCTGAGGTTTCTGAGTTTCGGGCGATGGAGCCGAACTACGGTCACGAGGCGTTGGCACTGCTGCTGCGGGAAGGCGCGGTCCGAGGCGTTTCCGCGAACTGGGATCGAGGGGTCGAGAACGCCGGGCGTCTACTGGGCATCGAGATCCAGTCCATCGCCGATGCACGCGAGCGCCTGTGGCACGGGCCGACATTGCAGCTCTTCAAGGTCCACGGCTGCGTGGAACATCCGCATACGTTGGCCCTGACAAGCACGGAGGTCAATCGGCCGCAGAGATGGGCTCGAAACCACGTGGGTGACGCGCTCGCCGGAGGCATGGTGGTGTTTTTGGGCTTGGGAACCATCGGTCTGTACGTGCGTGAGCCGCTCGATGATCTCGTCGAGTTGTGGAGCGATGCGCATGTCACGATCAGGGTCGTGGACCCTGGAGGGTTGTCGTCAACCTGGATAGACGCGCTCGGGGACCACGTCGCCGGCGTCGAAGTGGCGCTCGACGCTGACCGATTCCTGGATGACCTACTGCGTGCGGTGGTCCAAGAGGCGCTGTCCCTGACCGAGGATGCCGTCAATAAGCTTCAGGACGGTAGCCGCTGGACGTCCACGATGTTGGCTGGATGCAGGGCAGTCCGCGAGCAGTTCGGCGGCTCACCGGCCGATGCGATCCTGCGCTGGTGGCGAGCCGGCGTCGTATCCACGCGGGACGGCCACCCGTTCATTCTCGACGACGCCGGTCGTGAGTCGCTGATGACCGTCGCACTGCTCGCGGGCGGGGACGGCGGCCAGGTGGTTGCCTCCGGGACGGAAGGGCACCTGACGCTTTGCACCGACCAGCGATACTTCGAGATCATGTGGCGTCCTGGTGACCGCGTTGTGGACGTTGAGCGCGTCGCGCGAGAGCGGATCAGACGCCGGCGCAGCGCGGGAGAGTATGAGCCTGGTAAGCCCGCGGTCGTGGCGGTCCGCGGCGCCCGCGGCACGTTCCCTGCGCCCAGCGCCGTCCCTGACATCGGTGCCGAGGACGGCGCAGACGGTGACATCGCAAGCGACTCCACGGGGGATCTGCGGCTCGTGCAGGTCGAACGCGCCGTGACAGGAGCGCTCGCGGCGTGATCCGGAGCGCCGGTGATCCGGAACCACGCGCCCGGCGCGCCGGTGAGCTGGAGCCCTTCGCCCGCGTGCTGCAGGAGGGCCAGTACAACGTTGATGTGATCGAGTGTGAGGGTCTCGGCTCATGTGTCCTGGCGGAGACGAGCGATGCTCTCGTCCTTTGCGTCCTCGGGGAATGGGAAACACTCGAACCGACGGTCAGCGAGGCGCAGGCCGAGTTGACGCATGTGGCGGCGCGCGAACCCTCCCCACGGAGCTGGGACCTGTACGTCGTGGTGGGGATCCCGCAGTTCGCCGACGAAGCACATGAGGTCCGGCGCGAGCGCATCGAGCACGACACACGCTATGCGCGCAAGTTCGTTGTCGCTGGCCCGTGGAGCGACGGCGATGCCTTGCGGCGAGCGTTGCGCCCACTGCTTCCGCTGCGATCACTCGCCAGCGTGCATCTCGACGACCCGCTGTCGACGATGCGGGCGGCATTGCTGGCCCGCGATCAAGACGAGGCGCTCGTCGACCGCGCCCTGTCGTCCTATCGAGCCAGCGGCGAGATCGAGGTGACGTGAGCACTCCACGCCTGATGGCGATCGAGCTTGAGGGCTTCCGTGGGTTCGTTCGGAAAGAGCGACTAGACCTTGATGCCGACGCGATCCTCGTACGAGGGGAGAACGGTTCTGGCAAGACCTCGTTGATCGACGGCTTTCTGTGGCTGTTCTGCGGGCGGTTGCAGTACCTCGAAGACCGCGTCCGCCACCTGCGACGTGACGAGGACGTGGTGCGCAGCCGCTTCGCGGCCGGGGCCGCGCGTGTGACGCTTCAGATCAAGTCAGATGGGCATATGTTCGCGTTCACGCGCACTGGTGACCAGAAGGGCACGACGCTCGAGGCGACGCGCGACGGCCGACCCGTCGCAGCCGCCGAGCATGCGCTCGCGGACCTGTTCGGTCATCCGTCCCCGCCTTCGCTGCAGACGGCGGTCCTCACCTGGGGACTTCTCCGCCAGGATGCCGTGCGGGCCACCCTCGATACAGGCGGCGCATTGCACGAGCGTCTTGCCGCCATCGTGGGACTGGAGCAGGTCAGCGGCTTCGCCACTGCCGCGACCCAGGCGCCGCGAAACCTGCTGACCGAACGGACTGCGCTGCGGAAGGTCTTGGCTGCCCTCGAGCAGCGTCATGCGGAGGCGGTGAAGCGGGAGCGGGACGCCGCGGAGGAGCTCGCGGCCGGGCCGAGAACCGCTGAGCCGCTAGAGGCCGAGCTTCGTCGCCTCGCCTCGCAACTGCCGCTGGGCTGCCAGCTCACGGTTCCCGACGACACCACGCTCGCGACCGTTGAGCACCTTGGGCGTTCTCTCGGCGATGTGTCCGCGGCACTCGCCGCGCTGAGGCGGCGGCGCGAGCTCTGGCAGCAGCACGTCAGCGCGACGCCGGAACGCGTCGAGGACGCCGAGCGGGCGGTCGCGACGGCGAGAACCCGAGTGGAGGCCTCCAGCCGCGCTGGCCCAGCGACGGTGCAGCTTGCACGAGCCGCGCTCGAGGTCTTGGACGATGATGCGTGCCCAGTCTGTGGTCAGGAGGTCGATCGGGCGACCCTGACCTCACGGCTCCAGGGAATGCTCAGTGAGTCGGAGCAGCTCTTCTCGGCGGCACAGGAGGCCAGCGACGCGCTCGCGCGGGCGACCTCACGGCTATCGGCCGCCCGCGAGCACCAGACCGCGCTGGCGAGACTCGAGGCGGATGTCCGTGCGCTCGAGGACGACGTTCGCGGGGCTGTCGCCGCAGTCGAGGAAGTCACCTACGACGGCAGACTTCCGGAAGATTCCGCTGAGCTCGAGATCGCAGCACAAGTGCTGGACCGGTTCATCGAAGACCTGCGCGGGCTGTGGCGCACAGTGAGCGAGGCCAGCAGCGCCCACATCGCCCGACTCGCCAGCGAGACTGCGGCGATCGCCGACGAGTTGACGTCCGCGACCGCGAACCTTGCGCACCTGCAAGGACGCTACGACCGGGCGAAGATGCTGGAACGGGCGGCGCATGCCGCTGCCAAAAACATCGTCGCCGACGCGCTGGCGCAGCTGGAACCGAGCTTCGCGGAGGTGTTCGACCGTCTCGACCCGAATCCCGCCTTCAGCGAGCTCCGAGCTCGGCAGGACGTCCTGCGTAACGTCAACCAGGTCGTCCCAGTCGTTCGCGACACGAAGCGCGGCCTGGAGGCGAACCCGCTGCTCGTGTTCAGCGAGGGACAGCTGAACGTTGTCGCGCTGTCCTACTTCTTCGGGATGGCACTCAACGCAGGTGACACGATGTTGCCGTTTCTCATTCTGGACGATCCACTGCAAGCGCTGGACACGATCGCGGTCCTGGGTTTCGGGGACCTGTGCCGGCGGATTCGGGATGAGCGTCAGCTGATCGTCACCACGCACGACCGACGATATGCCGACATCCTCCTGCGTAAGCTCTCTCCGAGAGAGGATGGCGTCCGGCTCATCGTGCACGACCTCGAAGGATGGACCAGGCAGGGACCATCGGTGCATCGAAGCAGGCCCGAGCCCGCCCGAATCGTGCCACTGGTCCATCGTCAAGCCTCATAGAGCGAACGTAGAGCGCGAGCACCGCCACGACGAACGCTCGGACGCACATGCACACCCGGCACATCCTGGCCACGATCGTCGTGCACAGCGCGCGCGATCCTCGTCCCACGTAGACCTTGACCGGCCGGTCCTCGTTCATCGTAGTCGTGTACGGCGCTGCGTCTTGCCGTGCGGGGTGAGGTGCCACGGGTTGCAGCAACGGTAGGTGACGCACACGTGGCCGAGCGTGATCTGCTCAGACAGGGCATGGCCGGCCAGCAGCCACGCGACCCGGTGCGCACGTTCTGCGTGGCCGCGAACAGAGACCAGCCCATATCCGTCGCAGTTCGTCGGGCCCTCCAAAGCCAGCATCCGCCCGCGCCGGCGCTGCGATCGACGAGCGCCCAGAACGCTTCGGGATCCAGGTCAGACAGCGTCATCGGCTCCTCCTCGTCGGGCCGCGTGCCGTGCCGCAGGTGGCGGCGCGGTGCGGGCATCACGTAGGACGTTCGCCGGCAGGTAGTGCGATCGAAATCGGCGCGGCTCGAGCTGCCCGTCGAGGCAACGGAGTGCTGCTCGATGCCTCGACGCGGGATACCTTTGCGGCTACAACTGCTGCTGTGGCTCTGCTATCGGCAAGGAGTACGTCGATGCCTTCGGGCGAGAGGTTCCACATCGCGATCATGGCCATCCACGCGGACGCATCGCTCCCTCCGTTCCGTGGCGGCGAGCGGCTACTTTGCCCTGGGCCCGCACCCAAGCACAGGGCCACCTCTGGTGGGAGGCTGCGTGCACGGGGCCGGCTCAGGATGGGAAGCGCGGAGGAATCATGAGGACGACGTTGCTGGCTATTGCCGTGCCGGCGAGCTTAGTGGGGTTGCCAAGTTCGGCGAGCGCGGCGACGTGCTTGGACTACAGCACGCGAGGCGCAGGCTACCGCTGTACTCGTGATGCTCGCACCCGAGCGCAGCGTCGTCGACGCCGCGGGCTTATGCAATGAGGAAGTACGCGACCGCGCGGTCCACTCCGACCGCGAGTTCTTGGTCACGCAGCGCGACAGCGCCGACAGATGATCCGAGGCGTACGGACACCAGCAACGCGGCGCTGGCGACGTCCCACAGCCGCACCGTCCCATCGTCGCTGGCGCTGGCGAGCGTCGCTCCGTCAGGCGAGAACGCGACGCCGCGGACCCAGCTGCTGTGGCCCTCTAGCAGCGCGGTCTGCGTCGCGCTGGCGGCGTCCCACAACCGCACCGTCCCATCGTGACCGGCGCTGGCGAGCGTCGCTCCGTCAGGCGAGAACGCGACGTCGAAGACCCAGCTGCTGTGGCCCACTAGCAGCGCGGTCTGCGTCGCGCTGGCGGCGTCCCACAACCGCACCGTCCCATCGTGACCGGCGCTGACGAGCGTCGCTCCGTCAGGCGAGAACGCAACGCTAAGGGCCCAGCTGCTGTGGCCCTCTAGCAGCGCGGTCTGCGTCGCGCTGGCGACGTCCCACAACCGCACCGTCCCATCGTGACCGGCGCTGGCGACCGTCGCTCCGTCAGGCGAAAACGCGACGCCCCACACCGCGCTGCTGTGGCCCTCAAGCAGCGCGGTCTGCGTCGCGTCGTCGACGTCCCACAACCGCACCGTCCCATCGTCGCCGGCGCTGGCGAGCGTCGCTCCGTCGCGCGAGAACGCGACGCCTGAGACCCGGTCGCCGTGGCCCTCGAATAGCGCGGTCTGCGTTGCGCTGGTGACGTCCCACAGCCGCAGCGTCCTGTCTGCGGCGGCGCTGGCGAGCGTCGTTCCGTCGGGCGAGAACGCGACGTCTTGGACCCAGCTGCTGTGGCCCTCATGCCGCGTGGTCTGCGTCGCGTTGGCGATGTCCCACAGTCGCACCGTCCCGTTGGCGTCCGAGCCGGCGCTGGCGAGCGTCGCTCCGTCAGGCGAGAACGCGACGCCGAGCACCCCGCTGCTGGGACCCTCTAGCAGCGCGGTCTGCGTCGCGCTGGCGACGTCCCACAACCGCACCGTCCCATCGTCGCCGGCGCTCGCAAGCGTCGCCCCGTCAGGCGAGAACGCAACGCCGAGAACCCAGTTGCTGTGGCCCTCTAGCAGCGCGGTCTGCGTTGCGCTGGCGGCGTCCCACAACCGCACCGTCCCGTCTTCGCCGGCGCTGGCGAGCGTCACTCCGTCAGGCGAGAACGCGACGCCGAAGACTCCCTCGCCGTGGCCCTCAAGCAGCGCGGTCTGTGTCGCGTCGGCGAGGTCCCACAGCCGCACCGTCCCGTCTGCGCTGGCGCTCGCGAGCGTCGCTCCGTCAGGCGAGAACGTGACGCCAAGGGCCCAGTCGCTGTGGCCCTCTAGCGGCGCGGTCTGCGTTCCCTTGACGGCGTCCCACAACCGCACCGTCCCATCGTCGGCGGCGCTGGCGAGCGTCGTTCCGTCGGGCGAGAACGCGACGCCGAGAACCCAGCCGTCGTAAACGTCGCTGCCGTGGCCCTCAAGTAGCGCGGTCTGCGTTGCGCTGGCGACGTCCCACAACCGCACCGTCCCGTCGGCTTCGGCGTTGGCGAGCGTCGTTCCGTCAGGCGAGAACGCGACGCCGAAGACTCCCTCGCCGCGGCCCTCAAGCAGCGCGGTCTGCGTTCCGCTGACGACGTCCCACAACCGCACCGTCCCATCGTCACCGGCGCTGGCGAGCGTCGCTCCGTCAGGCGAGAACACGACCGCCCGCACCCATCGACCGTGGCCCTCCAGGACGCGTCGCAGGGCGTGCTGCGCATCTGGCAGACCCCAGCAGGGCGTCAGTGCGCAGGCGGGCAGCAGCGTCCGTAGCATGTCGGTTTCGATGCCCAGTGGGAGTTTCGTGGCCCGTGTGAGCAGCGTCGCGGCGAGATCTGACAGGCGGTTGTGGCCGGCCAGTGCGTGGCCCCACTGCGTTAGCAGGCGCAGGATCCACCCGACCGCTGGGTCTGTGGGCGCGAGCGCTGCGGCGCGGCGCGCATCGCTTTCGGCGGCGTGCGGTCCATTGCGAAACGCGCGGATCGCGATGAATCCCAGGTCCGTCGCCGTTGTTGTCGCGCCGTCTGTGTCGCCCGCGGCGGCGAGATGTTCGACGATGTGCTCGAAGATGTAAGGCTCGTCTTGGGGCAGCTCGCGCCACGGCGACTGTGGTGAGGGCAGCAGCATCCGGTAGGCCTCAAGCAGTTCGTGGTGCAACAGCCGCAAGCTGGGGGCGTGCAGCAGCAGGAAATCGCGCTGCAGATCATGCAGGACAATTCTGTCGTCCTCGACGGTTATGAGCTCGCGAGCCGCAAGCTGCTTGACCCAGTCGCTGGCCTGCCCGGCCGTCGTGCGATACGTATGTGCCCAGAAGCGTGCGACGGTCGCGATCGGCACGCGGGTGTCCTCGGGGTACACCGCGAGCGTCTCGTGCGCCGCTGCGAGGTCGGGATCAAGGTTTGCGACGGCGACCTGCATCGCCTTGAACACATTGGCGTACGGGTGAGCAAGAAACGTCTTTGAGGCCTGCTCGAGCCCGTCGGCGACCTGGCGCCAATCACGGCCGCCGCGGCCGACGGCCGCGCCGATTAGCGCGAGCGCAAGCGCGAACCGTCCGGTCGCCGCCAGCACGCGATCAACATCATCCGGCAGCTCGCCAATCGGGGTTACGGTCAGAGCGGCCAGCAGCTGGCGGGCCGCAGCTTCTGAGAGCACGTCGATGCGGCGCACGTCGGCGCGCACGTCGCGCAGTGTTGCGGCGTCGCGCGTCGTATACAGCACCCGCCCCCTGGGGCCAGTCACGGCAAAGGCTTGCGCCGCTGCCGCCGTCCAGACATCGTCGACGATGAGCAGGCAGCGCCGATCGACGAGAGCGTTCGTGAGCGCATTCTTGCCATCCAGCGTTGTGCGCACGTCACCGGCCGGCGCGTGTAGGCGGGCCAGCAGATCGATCTGCGCTGCGAGCAGATCCCGACGCTCCCCGAGCGTTATCCAATACACGCCGTCGGGGAAGTGAGGACGCAGTTCATCGTCGCGCGCGAGAGCGGCCGCGAGGACCGTCTTGCCGATCCCGCCCTGCCCGTACAACCCCAGGCCCTCGCCGCCGGTGATCGCGATTGCGTCCTGTCCGCCGGCGAGCAGTGCCGCACGAAACTCAGCCAGCTCGTCTCGTACCACGAATCCCAGCGGCGTGTCAGGAACACCATGCAACTCCCCAACACGCGACGACGACACCAACGCTGACGCGCTCGCGGTTGTTGGCCCCTCGCTGGTCTTCAGGTCGGCGGCTATCTCGTGTACAGACCGCGCTTGGTTGTCGAGCACCGCCATCAGCTCGTCGGTCACCCGAACAATCGCACCGTCAACATCGCTCGAAGTGGCTACCGGCCCGTCGATCTTCGGGTCATGCGCCCACTGCACGCTCGCAAGCTCCGCCACCGCCCCGTGGCGACACGCGCGCAATAACACCGGGACTAGCGGTACACCACGCTCAATGAACGCTGGCAACTCCACACCCATGATGAAATCCGACGCCAAAAAATCAGGACTGACGAGCAGCAACGCGACGTCCGCACGCGCGATCGCGCCCTCGATCTCCGGTCGCCACCTGCGGCTGGTGCCGATCAACGTGTCGCTCCACAGCTGCATGCCACGGCCGCGAACCTCCGGCTTGAGCATCACGACAAAACGCCGCAGCCACTCAGCATCCTCACGGCAATAACTCACGAACACCACCGGCCCCGACCCCGCGGGAGCCCCATCCCCATGCGACCCTCCACGTGTCGTCCTCATCAACGCGCGAGCGTAACCGCGCACTTCACGAACACCAAGCCAACCGTCAAGCCAAGCAACACGACGCTCGACCAGCTGGCACTGATCTGGCGCGATGGCGCAGGCGCGCCTGTCGTTGGCGATCGTTCGTGCGGCATAGGATGAATACCCATACCACTGTCGAGGTCTACCTCGGCGATCCCATCACCGTCGCGAGCGAGCTCAGGTTCCTTGCTCGTCTGCGGTACGACCTGCTTGCGCACGGCGTGTCTGCCCGGATTCTCGCCAACCTTCAGGTCGGCCGCGAGGACCGGCAGATCGACTTCGTAGTCATCACCGGCCATCGCGTCGTCCCGATCAAAGAGAAGACCTTCCCCGGACCCATCGTGGAGGGACCAAGGAACGGGCCTTGGAAAGTCCAGGTCGGCCCGCGGTTGTTCGTGAGCGCAAAAACGCCGTGCGGCAAGCGCAGGCGGCGACCTTTGCTCTCAGCGATGAGCTTCATGAGTTCGCCGATACCGGGGCGGTCCCCGGACCGCGGAGCGGCAAGTTCTACGGCGATGTCGACACGGTTGTGTGCGGGTTCCCGATCCTGCCCAAGGGCTCCAGTTTCGAAGACACGCGTACGTCTCCGTGCTCGGCTACGACGAGCTGCTTGACCGTCTTCAGGAACCAGGGCCGTCGCTGCCGTGGTCGGAAGAGGCACGCGTCGCTCGGCGCCGGCGGACTTCGTAACGCGGTGCAGGGAGGACCTTCGATCGCGGCGATCTGTTGGGGTTCGTGTGCTCCCCCGCTTCCGCCTGGTGTCTTCGCCGATCTGCAGGAGCTCATCGGCGAGCATCGGCACGCCGTTGCGCGACGTGCAGCGCGGCCGAGGTCCACCGGGTGCAGCGCAACGTCGCCCGGAGCCGAGGGTCTCTTTCAGCGAGCCATCATCCAGAGCGGCTTTGCGCTGATGGACCTCCCGGCTGGGGCGCTCGTCCCGGGGTCCCCCGGGACGAGTGGTTCGGATGGCAGTCCGCGGCCGAGGCCGAAGCCCGCGGTGCGGCGCTCGCAGCCGAGGTGGGCTGCACCGATCCAGCCGCGGGGCTGGACTGCCTGCGCCGGCTGGGTGTGCAGGAGCTCGTCGCGCTCTAACGGCCGATGCCGTTCGCGTACGACAACGGCGTTCTGCCCGAACTTCCGGCGCAGGGCGCTGCGGGAAGGCAGGTTCCATCGCGTGCCGGTGATGTCCGGGAGCACGCGCGACGAGCACCGGCTGTTCGTCGGTCTCTTTCGCGTGCTCGCCAACGGGCCGGTGAGCACCGAGCAGTATCCGGCGCTTCTCGCCGAGGCGTTCGGCGACAGCGCCGACCAGGTGCGGCGGCGCTATCCCCTGTCGGCCTACGAGTCGCCGAGCGTGGCCTGGGCGACCGTGCTGACCGATCGCATGTGGGCGCGGTCGACGTTCGAGCAGCACAGGCTCCTCGCCGACCGCGTGCTGACCTACGCCTACGAGTTCGCGGACCGCCACGCCCCGATGTACCTGCCGTTTGCGCCCGACCTTCCGCCGGGAGCGTTCCACGCCGCGGACGTGCCGTACCTCTTCAGCGACGACACGTTCGAGGCGCACGCCACTCGCGACCAGCGGCGTCTGTCGAGACAGATGATCCGGTACTGGGCGAATTTCGCCCGCACCGGCGACCCCAACGGCGACGTACAGCCTCCCTGGCCGCCATTCGATGGCGCTGCCGAGGTCCCCCACGTGCAGTCCTTGAGCCCGGACACGGGTGCCATCAAGCCGGTCGACTACGCCGCCGCGCACCAGCTCGGCTTCTGGTCGGAAGTACGCGCATGATGATCGGGCTAGTACAAGCGTCCGCAAGTTCTGCGCGTTTTCCGGGCGCAGAACTTCCGGCCACGTGTACTAGCGCTGGGGGATCCTGTCCTCGGAGACGGCGTCCTCGAGGTCGTCCGCGAACCTGTCCGCGTCGTGCTTGCGCACGTACGTCGACACCGCGTCGTAGAAGCCTTCCTGAAACTCCGGGCTCAT
>Ga0307502_10000103_pt1 | contig 21869 bp, 24 predicted proteins | sample 16_S_MG_FD_201364 | JGI IMG/M metagenome (GOLD analysis project Ga0307502, IMG submission 201364) | Soil microbial communities from Populus trichocarpa stands in riparian zone in the Pacific Northwest, United States - 16_S | ecosystem: Environmental > Terrestrial > Soil > Riparian zone > Trees... | reverse complement strand
CGCTCCTCGTCGCTCAACACGACCTCGGCCCGCTGCGGCATGACAGCCTCCCATCGTCGCCGATCACGACGACAGGCTTCGCCACCAAACCGCCCATCCCTGCGAACTAACGACTCACGTCACTAGCGCCCAGGAGTCACTACCGCGGCTGGAGCGCCCAGCTCCAGGTGATGGGGACGCCGACGTTGACCGTCGTCGATCCGTCGAGCACGTTCGAGGGCGAGAGCTTCGCGTCCTCGGTGTTCATGTAGACGCGACCCGACAACGGGTAGATCGCGCCGGTGCAGCCGGGCGCCCCGGTGGAGGTGTAGGGCAGGTCCGTGCCGTTGACGAACGACGCGAAGACGGTGTAGGCACGCTCGTCGACGTCCTGCTGCAAGGTGGCGAACTCGCCGGAGTTGCCGACCAGGGGGAAATCGCCCTCGCCGTGGATCGTGCACTCGCCATCGACCCCGTCGAGGGTGACGTGCAGCGATCCGCCCTCGACCACGTAGAGCGCGTACTTGCCATCCGGCGTGCCGGCCCCGCCCGGGCCGAAGCCGTTGAACTTCAGCCGCACGCTGCCCGACCACCTCAGCATCTGCGCGGGGATGCCGAACTCGCCCTGGATCGTGCCGACGTAGCCCTTCGGCGGCGGCTCGCCGCAGATCAGCCTGACGATGTCGGGAACCATCGCCGCCTCGAGGGCGAAGATCCCCTTGGTCCCGTGGTGGGTGACCGAGCGCGACTTCCCGCTGATCACGTCGGTGACCGTGGTGGTGACCGTCATGTTGTTGGCGGTACCGGCGATGGTGCCGGTCAGGTCCTTGTTGTGGGCGATGATCTTGTCGAACTCGATCCTCGTGGCCGGATCGACCAGCGAGCTCTGCTGGAGCGCATGCTCAGCGAGGATGACGTCGAACTTCCGGCGCTCGACCAGGTGGCCGTTGCACTTGGCCCTGAGAGGAGCGAGGAGGTCCGTGATGAGCATGTCGGGCAGGCCGTTGGCCAGCGCCTGGAACTGCGGATCGGCCATGGTGACCCTGTAGGTCCTCATCGCGACGGCCGGGTAGTCGACCTTGACGTAGGCCGCCCGCGCCGTCGCCGGGAGGCCCGGGATCTTGGGGATCGCCGGCAACCCGGGCCGCTTCTTCTTCCGGGGCTTGAGCGACAGCCGCACGGTCTTCCTGGCGCCCTTCTTGACCTTCACGGTCCCGACGCTGCGGTCCACCCCGGCCTTGCCGCGGAAGGGCGACGTCGTGCCGAGCAGGAAGTACGCCCCGGCGGGCACGGTGAGGCTGAAGCGCCCGCCGCTGACGCGGTCGGCGGCCACGATGGCGAAGGTCTTGGGCGAGATGGCGCGCACCGAGGCGACGCCCTTGCCCTTCGCCGGGAGCTTCGCGCCGGTGAGCGGACCCGAGATGGTGGAGGCCGACGCGACCGCCGACCCGCCCACCAACGCTACGACAGCGACGGCAAGCCCTAGGGCAGCCGCCCGCGAGGTCACCGCAGCGACCCTACTCCTTCATCGCGTAGGCCGAGCCGGGCGCGTCAGGCGCGCGGCGCCCATTGGGCTTCGGCGAGATCGCCTTCGGGCATGCCCTCGGGTGTCGGGATCTGCGGCGTGTCGCGCAGGTACCACTCGGCGTCGAGCGCTGCCTGGCAGCCGGACCCCGCCGCCGTCACGGCCTGTCGGTAGGTGTGGTCGACGAGGTCGCCTGCGGCGAACACGCCCGGCACGCCGGTGCGCGTCGACTTGCCCTCGGTGATGACGTAGTCCTCGTCGTCGGTCTGCACCTGGCCCTCGACGATGCCCGACTGCGGCTCGTGACCGATGGCGATGAACGCGCCGCCGAAGGGCAGCTCGCGCTCCTCGCCGGTCTCGGCGTTGCGCAGCCGCGCGACGCGCTGGAACGCGCCCTCGCCCTCGTGGAACTCCTCGATCAGGTACGGCGTGAGGAACTCGATGTTCTCGATCGCACGGGCGCGCTCGAGCATGATCTTCGACGCTCGGAACTCGTCGCGGCGATGGACGATGTAGACCTTGGAGGCGAACTTCGAGAGGAAGATGGCCTCCTCCATGGCGGAGTCGCCGCCGCCGACGATGATCGTGTCGCGCTCCTTGAAGAAGGCCGCGTCGCACGTCGCGCAGTAGGAGATGCCCGCGCCGCCCAGCTCGGCCTCCCCCGGGATCCCGAGCTTCTTGTGCTCGGCGCCCATCGCGAGCACGACCGTGCGGGTCTGGTACTCGTCGTCGCCGACCCACACCTTGTGGATCCCGCCGGGCTCGGTGGAGAGCTCGACCTTGGTCGCCTGGTCGGTGATGAAACGCGTGCCGAAGTCCTCGGCCTGATCGCGCATCTTCTGCATGAGCGAGGGACCGTCGATGCCGCCGGCGGGAAAGCCGGGGTAGTTCTCGACCTCGGTGGTCTGCTGGAGCAGGCCGCCCCAGAAGAAGCCCTCGATGATCAGCGGGCGGAGGTTCGCGCGCGCCGTGTACAGGGCGGCCGTGTAACCGGCCGGGCCACTGCCCACGATGATCACGTTCTCGATGTCCGCCACAGAATCACGCTCGCTTTCCGTACTCACTTTACTTTGTATAGTAGCTCGCCGGCGCCGATCGTTACGCCCGCGCGACCGCCGCTCGTGCCGTGCGGTGCTCCTCGCGCCAGGCGGCGACGCGACGCCGTAGCTGGAAGTAGGCGATCGCTCCCGGGAGGGTAGGCAGCCAGAAGGCGAACGCGCGATAGGTGAGCACGGCGCTGATCGCGTAGTCCGAGGAGACGCCGAGCGCCGCGAACGCGCCGATCATGCCTCCGTCCACCCCGCCGATGCCGCCCGGCAGCGGCAGCGCATTGCCGAGCATCCCGACGAAGTAGGCCAGCACGATGACCGCGAAGGGCGGCGGATCGGGCCCGTAGGCGTGAAAGCACGCCCACAGCGTGGAGACGTCGAAGGCCCACCAGGCCACCGCGCCGAGTACGCCCCACTCGCGGTCGCGCACGAGGGCGATCGCGGTGCGCACGCCGGCGGCGGCCGAGGCTGGGATGGTCACCACCCTGGCCATGATGCGCGCGCCGCGCCCCGAGCCCCCCGCCCACTGCGCAATCCGCCGCTCGGCGTCGCCCGGCAGCAGCGTCATGGCCAGGAAGACCGCGATGATCGAGAGCGCGAAGATCGCGGGCACCACCGTGATGGCGAACGGGGCCGGCCCCGGGAACAGCCCGACGTAGAGCCCGAGGCCGAAGACGACGATCGCGCCCATGTAGACCACGTAGAGCAGCGCGAGGAAGGCGACCATGCGGCAGGCCACCACCCGGCGCTCCATCCCCGAGCGCCGCAGCGCCCATGCCGTCAGCGCGACCCCGCCGGCGCCCGCCGCCGCGAACAGGCGCGTGGCGGCCACGCCGGCCATGGTGATCTCGTAGCTCGCGCGCCAGCCGATCCGCGTCTTGCCGCGGACGAAGACGGTCCGAAAGAGGATCACGTAGCCGGCGAAGGAGAGGCCCTCGAAGACGAACCCGAGCACCAGCCACCCGGGCTTGCCGTCGCCCAGGTTGTGGATCGACTCCGACGTCCCGCCCGAGATCTGGGGCAGCACGAAGTACAGGAAGGCGATGGCCGAGAGCACGAAGACGCCGAAGATCAGGGCCCGCTGGCGCGTGATGACCACGCGCGGCATCTCCTCGAATTCGGCGTCCTCGGGCTGCGGGGGATTGGGAGCGTCGACCGGCGCCGAGGTCATGCGTGCGCCCGCGCCTCGAGCTGCTGGAGCGTCCGGCCCACCGCGCGCAGCGCCGGTGTGGCGCGGTGACCCTGACGGCGCACGCCCTCGGCCAGGGCCAGTCCGGCGACGAGGTCGATGACGTAGTGCTCGCCCAGGTAGACGAGCGCGAACCCGAGGGTGACGGCGTAGGACCAGCCCACGGCGCCCTGCACCGGCCCCGCATCGCTGAGGACGTGGGCTGCCATGACGGATGTCGCGAAGTGCAGGGAGGGCATGGCGGCGAGAGGGTTGCCTCCCAGGACATCGTAGAGAGGCCCCCAGGCGCCCTTCCAGACCGCCTGTCCGTGCTCGCGCATCAGCCGGCGCATGCCCGGCTCGTGCGGTCCGAGCGCGCCCTCCTGCGCCGCGTACCACGGTGGCGCGGTCGGCACCGCCCAGTAGCCGACGAGCCCGAGGTCGAAGACCGCGTAGATCTGCGTGGCACCGCGCGCGAACAGGTCGCGCCGGCGCACGAGCAGGTAGACGACCGTCCCGTGCGGGACGCCGAACCACAGCCAGTGACACCACACGAGCGCCTGCTCGGCGACCCGCAGCGGCTCGCCCTCCTGGCGTACGAAGGCGCGCTGCAGGCGCACGCCCGGCAGCTCGCCGAGGCCGATGACGCGGTCGGCGAGCACCGGATAGTGCATGCGCACCCGCGCGCGCAGGCGCTCGGGGTCGTCGTTGGGCATCTGGTAGCTCGTGACGTAGGCGTACATCTGCAGGCACACCACGCCGACGTCGCGCCTTGCCGAGCGGCGCATGGCCACGGACAGGCCGAGCGGCGCCGCGGCGGCGGCGGCGGTGACCACGGGCGGCGGGAGGCGAAGGCGCCGGCGGACGAGCGGCGCAGCCGCGCCGAGCACCACAGCCCCCCACGCGGCCGCACGAATGGCGCTCGGACCGCGCATCGACGCGGCCGAGGATATCGGCGGCGCCGGGCCCCGCGGCGCGTCGGAGCGTGGGGAGGTTGCTGTACAAAGGCCCGGTGCCCACCCTGCACGAGGGAGACGAGTTCGCCGGCCACCGCATCCTGGGGATCGCGGGGCGCGGCGGCATGGGCGTGGTCTACCGGGCGCTCCAGCTCGACCTCGACCGGCCCGTCGCACTGAAGCTCATCGCCCCGCAGCTGGCCGAGGACCCCGACTTCCGCGATCGCTTCGTCCGCGAGTCGCGCGCGGCGGCCTCGATCGACCATCCCAACGTCATCCCGATCTATTACACGGGCGAGAGCGACGACGGGGCGCTCTACATCGCGATGCGCTACGTCGAGGGCTCCGATCTGCGCACGCTCGTGCGCGCCGAGCACCGCCTGGACCCGCCGCGCGCGGCGCAGATCGTCTCCCAGGTCGCCAGCGCCCTCGACGCGGCGCACGCGCGCGGCATCGTCCACCGCGACGTCAAGCCCGCCAACGTCCTGCTCGGCGCCAACGACCACGCCTACCTCACCGACTTCGGGCTGACCAAGCGCGTGACCTCGCACACCGGCTCCACGCGCGACGGCGGCTGGGTCGGGACGCTCGGCTACGTCGCGCCCGAGCAGATCCGTGGCGAGCGCCTCGACGCGCGCGCCGACGTCTACGCGCTGGGCTGCGTGCTCTACCACTCGCTCGCCGGCGCGCCGCCCTATCAGCGCGAAAGCGACGAGGCGACCCTGTGGGCCCACCTCAACGACGACCCGCCCTCGCTGCACGACCGCGTGCCCGACGTGCCCGAGAGCTTCGACGCCGTCCTGGCCCGCGCGCTCGCGAAGGACCCCGACGATCGCTTTCCCTCGACCGGCGACCTCGGCCGCGCCGCGCTGGCCGCCGCCGGCCGGCCGGTGGCACCGGCGCCCGAGCGCCTGGTGGCGATCGGCGAGGCCGCGCCGGGCGACCGCCAGGAGACCGTCGTCTCTCCCGACCAGGCGCCCACCGTGCTCGCCGCGGGCGCCCCGGGCGGGCGCCGGCTGTGGCCGTGGGCGCTGGCCGCGGTGCCCATCGCGGGCCTGGCGCTGATCGCGGCCCTCGCGCTCGGCGGTGGCGACGGCGGCGGCGACACGGGCTCCACGACCACGGCCTCGACGAGCACCAGCACGACCGCGCCAACGCAGGAGGTGGCGATCAAGGACGTGGCCGTCGGTGGACGGCCCAACAACATCGTGATGGCCAACGGCAAGGCGTGGGTCGTGCGCAGCGGCAACGACCGGCTCGCCGTCATCGACGCCAAGACCGGCAAGCGCGAGCCCTACAACCCGCGCGTCGGCGATCCCAGCGGCCAGGCCGCCGGCTTCGGCAAGCTCTGGGTCATCAACCAGGCCGCGCCGTCGCTGGTGCCGATCGGGCTGAAGTCGCACCGCCAGGAGGGTAAGGCCGTTCCGCTCCCCAACCAGGGCAAGGCGGTCGCGGTCGGCGCGGCGAGCACTTCGATGTGGGTCGGCGTCCGCGGCAACCCGGGCCTGTTGCTGCGGATCGACCCCAAGAATCGCGCGCAGCCGGCCAAGACGATCGAGCTGCCCGACGGCCTGCAGAACATCGCTGTGGGCGGCGGCGCGGTGTGGATCATCGCGAGGCGCAGGAACACCGTCACGCGCCTGGACATCGCCAGCGGTACCCAGCGCCCGATCTTCGTTGGCGAGAAGCCGTTGGGGATCGCCTACGGCCGCGGCGCGGTGTGGGTGACCAACAACGGCGACGACACGGTGACGCGCATCGACGCCGGCTCGCTGAACACCACGATCATCGAGACGGGCAACGGCCCGAAGGGGATCGCCGTCGGGGCCGGCGCGGTGTGGGTGGCGAACTCGACCGCGTCGACCGTCACCCGGATCGATCCCGCGACCAACCGCCCGTCCGGCGCCCCGATCGCCGTGGCGAGCAACCCCTATGGCGTCGACACGCTCGGCGACGACGTCTGGGTCACGAGCCCCAGCGACGGCAAGGTCCAGCGGCTGTCGCCCTAGAGGTCGCGCGTCGAGACGACGCCGGCCTGCAGCGCCTCGGCCACCAGTCGCGAGCGCTTCTGGTTCTGCGGGAGATGCTCGATGCCGAAGCGCTGGAAGAGCGTGCGCAGGTGCGACTTGACCGCGTCGACGCTGAGGTGCAGCTCGTCGGCGATGTCCTGGTTGGTGGCCGGCACAGCGAACTCGTCGTGCTTGTAGGGCCGCGACAGCGCGACGAGGACCTGGCGCTGGGTGGGTGGCAGGTCGCCGAGCGTGAGCCGCTGGCCGGCGATCTGGGTGGGCAGGGAGTCCTCGGACTCCGGCCGGCGGTAGGCCATCGAGGTCTGGCCGACGCGCAGCACGTCGCCGTCGCGCAGGCGCGTGCGTCCCGAGATGCGCGTGCCGTTGACGTAGGTCCCGTTGCGCGAGAGGCCGTCATCGCTGACCGTCCACTCGCCGGCGATCGCCTCGAGCTCGGCATGCAGGCGCGAGACCTCCGTATCCCACGGCAGGCTGAGCTCGTTCCCGCTGCCGCGGCCCACGCTCACGCGCTCCAGCGAGGCCAGGTCCAGCAGGCGCTGGGAGCCGTCGCCGTCGCGGAAGACGAGGAACGGACGCCCGCGGCGTTCGGCCTCGATGCGCTCGCGCAGCTCGGCGGGGGTGGCGGAATGGGCCTGAAGTGGGGACGGCATCGCGACTGTCAAGGCTACCCAGGGTGATGGATGCCCCACCTCGGGGGGGCAGGTGTGACCCTCGGGTGGCTGGGAGCGGGCCTCGCCAGCACCGAACCTGGGGCCATGACGATCCTCCTTCACCCGACCGCCTACCGGGCCGCCACCGACGAGCAGCTCGTGGACCTCGTGCGCGGCGGCGACGACCGGGCCTTCGATGCCATCCACGCACGCTACGAGCAGCGCCTGATCGGCTACGCACGCCAGATGCTCAGCGGCGCGCACCACGACGCCGAGGAGATCGTCCAGGACGCCTTCGTCCGCGCCCTGACCGCGCTGCGCGCGGACCGCCGCGAGATGGCGCTGAAGCCCTGGCTCTTCACCATCGTGCGCAACCGCACGCTCGACGTCCTGCGCCGCCCCGTGCGAACGACCGACCTCGAGCTGCACGCCCCGATGCTGCGCGACGCCGGCGCCGACCCCCACGAGCGAGTCATGCGCGCCGACGACCTGCGCGACCTCGTGGGCGAGCTCAAGCGCCTCCCCGAGCGCCAGCGGATCGCGCTCGTCGCGCACGAGCTCGGCGGGGCCTCCCACGAGACGATCGCCCGGCGCCTGAACGTGTCGGTCGGCGGCTCGAAGGCTCTGGTCTGCCGCGCGCGCGCGGGGCTCAGCCGCACGCCCGCCGCGGCGTAGATGGTTGGTTCCGCGGCCGCTGTGCTCGCATGTGCGCGGGCCGTGATCTGGCCCGCCCACCCGCGCCGCACGGCGAAGGGGTGTCGGGCTGGTTGCCCGGCCCCCTTCGGCGGGTGGCGATCCGGCGCCGCGGAACGCGTGCAGGCGAGTGCGGGGGTCGTGGAATCAGCCATCTGGTCAGTCCAACCGGTCGGGCAGGCCGAACGCCTCGAAGTACGCGGCGGCGCTCCGGGGGTCGACGGGCTCCTTCGGCCACCGCCGGAAGCTCAGGTCGTCCGGCAGATCGATCGTGCGCGTGATGAAGGAGGTGATCTGCGCGATCCGTGCGTCGCGCAGGGTCAGCACGTCGAGCGCGAACGGCCGATGAGTCTGATCGTCCTCGTCCCAGGCGTAGGTGGCGACCGCGGCCTGGCCGTTGGCGCGGGCGGGCAGGTGGCGCCAACGCCACTCGCCGTTGAGGGGCGCGGTGGCCAGGAAGATGGCGATCTCGTCGCGGCCGCGATACCAGCTGGCCAGCGGCGGCATCGACCAGACGGCGTCCTGCGTCAGCAGGACGACGACCGCGTCGACGTCGCCGCGTGCCATCGCGTCCATGTAGCCCTCGACGACCTCGCGCAGGCCCTCGTCGCCGAGTGCGCGCAGCGTGGCCTGCTGGCTGCGCTCGGGCAGGCGCTCGTCGACGGCCTTGCGGGCACGCTGCATGGCGCTGTTGACCGCCGCGACGGTCGTCTCGAGCGCGTCGGCGACCTCCTGGCCGGAGAAGCCGAGGACCTCGCGCAGGATGAGCACGGCGCGCTGGTTGGGCGCCAGGTGCTGCAGCGCCGCCACGAAGGCCAGCTCCACGCTCTCGCGGCGCTCGTAGCGGGCCTCGGGGCCGGCGTGGCCGTCTTCGAGGCCCAACCGCTCGTCCGGGTAGGGCTCCACCCACGTCGACTCCACGAGCGGCGTGCCGGGAACGTCATGAGGGTCGGCGGGCGGGCCGTGGTCGATCGGCAGCACGCGCTTGGGGCGGCGCGCGACGGCGTTCAGGCATGCGTTGGTCGCGATCTTGTAGAGCCAGGAGCGCAGCGAGCTTCGCCCCTCGAAGCGCGGCAGGCCCCGCCACGCGCGCAGCAGGGCGTCCTGAAGGGCGTCCTCGGCGTCGTGGACCGAGCCCATCATCCGGTAGCAGTGGGCGTGCAGCTCCCGGCGGTGGGGCTCGACCAGGCGCCGATAGGCGTCGTGATCGCCGCCGCGGGCGGCCCCGAGCAGCTCTCGCTCCAGCGCCGTGACGGCTGTGGCAGGGGGAGTCATCGTTGCCTGTGTAGACCGCCCGCGCGCCGCGAACTCATCGTTGCGATGAGTTCGGGCCCCTTCGGCGGTCAAACAGGGCAGAGGTCATGCTTGCCCCTTCCACACCTGTGGTGCATCTAGAGCTGCACACCGGCGACCTGCCGCGCGCTCGCGCCTTCTACGGCCAGCTCTGCGACTGGCGCCCGGACCGCATCGACACCCGCCACGGCTCCTACCTCGCGCTCGAGCTGGGCGGCGAGCTCGGCGGCGGCATCGTCGAGTGCACGACCCAGCGCCCGCTGTGGCTGCCCTACGTCGAGGTCGCGGAGATCGCCGCGGCCACCGACCGCGCGCGCACCCTGGGCGCCGCTGTCCTGCTCGAGCCCCGCGAGGGCCCGGCCGGCTGGCGCAGCGTCATCGCCACGCCGGCCGGCGGCGAGATCGCCTTCTGGCAGCGCAAGCGATGAGGCGACCGCTCAGGCGTCGCTCGCGTGCGGCCTGTCTCCCGCCGCCCGCGCGGCCTCGCTGCGCGGCGGAGTCGCGTCAAGGAAGACCTGCCACACCGTGGGAATGCGCTCGCGCAGCTCGCGGTCTATCTCGCTCGACGCGCGTTCGATCTCGTCGGCGCTGAGGCCGTCGGCCAGGTCGATGCGCGCGGCGACCAGCAGGCGATCGGGCGCCAGGGCCATGGTCAACAGCTCGAGCACGCGGTCGACGGCGGGATGGGCATCGATGATCTCGGTGATGGCCTCGCGCTCCTCGGGCGTCGCCGCCTCGCCGATGAGCAGGTTCTTGGTATCGCGACCGAGGGCCACGGCGACCACAACCAGCAGCACGCCGATGGCAACCGAGGCCAGGCCGTCGTAGACCTGGTTGCCGGTGGCCTGGAACATCGCTACGCCCGCGAAGGCGAGGACGACGCCGATGACCGCGGCCGAGTCTTCGAAGAGGACGGTCTTGGTCGTCGGATCGCGGCTGGCGCGGACGTAGCTGCGGTACGGCTGTCGCCTCTCGCTCGCCTCGCGGCGCGTCTGGCGCCACGCCCGCACAAGGGACCCGCCGTCCGCCAGCAGGGAGAAGCCGAGGACGGCGTAGACGACGCCGAACGAGCCGTGCTCCGCCGGCGGGCCGAAGATCCGGTGCAGGCCCTCGTAGAGCGAGAAGCCGGCGCCCGCGACGAAGATCCCGACGGCGGCCAGGAAGGCCCAGAAGAAGCGCTCCTTGCCGTGGCCGAAGGGGTGCTCGGCGTCGGGCGGACGCTCGCCCAGGGCCAGGGAGAACAGCAGGAAGACCTGGTTCATCGTGTCCGCGATCGAGTGGGCCGCCTCGGCCAACATGGCCGACGAGCCCGAGGCGACGCCCGCGACGAGCTTGGCCACGGCGATCGACGCGTTGGCGGCCAGGGCGATGAGCACGGTGCGGCGGGTGGCGCGCAGCGCGCCGCCGCCGGGCATCAGCGCGAGCCGTTGCGCGCCGCGGTGGCCTCGGCCACGAGCGCGGCGATGAGGCGACTCTGCTCGTCGGCCTCGGGGTGCCACTGGACGCCCAGCGCGAAGCGGCGGTCGGGCGCCTCGAAGGCCTCGGGCAGCTCGTCGATCGACGACCAGCCGGTGACCTCGAGGCCCGCGCCGACGCGGTCGACGGCCTGGTGGTGGTGGGACTTCGTGCCGTGCGTGACCTCGCCGGCGGCGCGGGCGGCCAGCGAGCCGTCGGCCAGGCGCACGTCGTGGTCGGCGCCGTCGAAGCTGCCCGGGTTGCGCCGATGCTCGTGGTGGCCGTGGCTCTCGGGCAGGTGCTGTAGCAGCGTGCCGCCGGTGGCGACGTTCATGAGCTGCATCCCGCGGCAGATGCCCAGCAGCGGGAGGTCGCGCTCCAGGGCACGGCGCGCCAGCGCGATCTCGAAGCCGTCGCGCTCGGGGACCGTGCCGCGGGTCTCCGCGTGGGCCTCTTCCCCGTAGGCCGCGGGGTCGATGTCGGCGCCGCCGGCCAGGATGAGCCCGTCGAGCAGGTCGAGGACCGCGTCGGGGTCGTCCTGCACGCGCTCGTCGGGCGGCAGCAGCAGCGCGAGCCCGCCCGCGCGCTGGACGGCATCGACGTAGGAGCGCGGCAGCAGGTAGGCCTGCTGGTCCCAGACGCTCCAGCGCGCGCGCTCCAGCGCGGTGCAGATCCCGATGACGGGGCGTGGCATCGCCCCCACGTTAATAGGTCGGACGGAGCGACGAACCGCCTCACGCCGCGTCGCGGCCGGCGACCTTCTCCCGCGCCGCGGCGAGCGTCACGCCGCGCTCGGTCAGGAGCTTCGCGGCGACGCCGTCGCCCTCGCGCAGCAGCCCGAGCACGAGGTGCTCGGTACGCAGGTCGCGCTCGCCGAGGCTGGTCGCCTCGCGGACGGTGAGCTCGAGCGCCTTCTTCGCTCGCCGGCAGAACGGGACGCGCATGCTCACGCCGCCGCGCCGGCAGTGCCCGCGACGGCTCAGGGCGCCGGGCCCGAAGGCCCGCTCCACGCGCTCGCGCACGGCTTCGAGGTCGATGCCCAGGGTGGCGAGCGCGGCGGGGTCGATGCCGTCCTCGCCGCGGCCGATCATGCGCACGACGTCGTCGCGCACCCCGGCGGCGTCGACGCCGAAGCCGGCCAGCAGGCGCGCCCCGTCGCCGCCGGTCGCCAGCACGCCGAGCAGCACGTGCTCGGTGCCGATCCAGCCGTGGCGCAGGGCGACGGCCTCCTCCTGGGCCAGCACGACGGCCTGGCGGGCGTCGTCGGTGAAGCGCTCGAACATCAGCCCAGCAACCTCCTGCGTCGCCCGTGCTTGCGGTGCACGGCCTGCTTGGACACCCCCAGCGCGGCACCGACCTCCTGCCACGACCAGCCGCGCTCGCGGGCGTTGGCGACGTGCAGCTCCTCGAGGCGCTCGACGAGCGTGCGCAGCGAGGCGACCGCCGCCAGCCCGACCTGCGGATCGGTGCTGTCCACGGCGCCGGCGAGATCGCGTGTCTGCTGTGCGGCCATGCCGTCAACATACGTTGACGATCTGCGTTTGTCAACCCATGTTGACGCGCGAGGCAGCGGGTAGGTTGCGCGCCATGGCCGACCTGGAGACCGTCAACGTCCGCCGCGATGGCGCCGCGGCGACCATCGAGCTCAACCGCCCCGAGACGCTCAACGCGTGGAACGCGCAGCTCGGGCACGACCTGCTGGCCGCGGTCACCGGGGTGGCCGAAGACGACGGCGTGCGCGCCGTCGTGATCACCGGCGCGGGGCGCGCCTTCTCGGCGGGCGCCGACCTGCGCGACCTGTCCGGGCGCGAGGAGCGCACGCCCGAGGGCCATCCCGACGTGCGCAAGGTCCTGACCGAGCGCTACCACCCGATCATCACCACCATCCGCACCATGCCCAAACCGGTGCTGGCGGCCGTCAATGGGCCGGCGGTGGGCATCGGGCTCTCGCTCGCGCTCGCTTCCGACCTCGTCGTCGCCGCCGAGTCGGCCTACCTGCTGCTCGCCTTCGTGAACATCGGCCTGGTGCCCGATGGCGGTTCGTCGCTCTTCGTCCCGACGCGCGTCGGGTTCGCGCGTGCGACCGAGATGGCCATGCTCGGCGAGCGCATCGACGCCGCCAAGGCCCTGGAATGGGGGCTCGTCAACCGCGTCGTGCCCGACGACGCCTTCGCGGGCGAGGTGGCGGCGCTGCGCGACCGGCTCGCCGCCGGGCCGACGCGCTCCTACGCCGGGACCAAGCGCGAGCTCAACCACTGGCTCTACGCGCGGATGGACGAGCAGCTCGAGCTCGAGGCGGACCTCCAGCAGGAGATGGCGGGCTCGCCGGACTTCGCCGAGGGGGTCGCCGCCTTCGTGCAGAAGCGCCCGCCGGCGTTCGAGGGCACATAGGTTCGCGCCACCTACGCTCCGTCGTCCGCCGGGCTGTGAATAGAATCCTCGCGCCTTGGCCCGGAGCCCTGCCACCGGTCGGTCGCGTCGCCTCGCCTTCGCCCTGCTCTTCGCCCTCGTCGCGCTGCTGGCCTTTGCCGGCGCGGCCTTCGGCGACGCCATCTCGCCCGAGAGCGGCGGCTCGCCCAACGCCGACGAGATCGACTCGCTCTACAAGCTCGTGTTCGTCGTCGCCGCCGTCATCTTCGTCGGCGTCGAGGGCGCCCTCGTCTACTCGCTGGTCAAGTTCCGGGCGCGCAAGGGCGCCGTCCCCGCCCAGATCCGCGGCAACACGCGCCTGGAGGTCGGCTGGACGGTCGGCGCCGCGCTGATCCTCGTCGTGCTGGCCGCCTTCACGTTCGCCAAGCTCGGCGACATCCGCAACCCGCCGAACTCCGGCCCGAACGGGCTGCAGCTCGCCGACAGCGGCGCGCTCTTCGCCTCGGGGCCAACCAAGAAGCTGCCGCCCAACGGCAAGTCGCTCAACGTGTGCGTCAACGGCCAGCAGTACGTATGGCGCTACACCTACGCCAACGACTGCGCCAACGCGCCGCTGAGCTCGGTGTTCTCCTACCAGGAGATGGTCGTCCCGGTGGACACGACCGTGACGCTCGACATCGAGGCGCAGGACGTCGCGCACTCCTGGTGGATCCCCAAGCTGGGCGGCAAGTTCGACGCCATCCCCGGCTACACCAACCACACGTGGTTCAAGATCCCCGGCAAGCTCGCGGGCCAGGTCTTCACGGGCCAGTGCGCCGAGATGTGCGGGCGCAACCACGCGAACATGACCGCCCAGGTTCGAGCCGTGACGCCGCCCGAGTACGAGAAGTGGCTCGACACGCGCAAGGCCGACATCAAGGCCGCCGACGACGCCGCCGCCCAGCAGCGCAAGCAGATCGAGCAGCAGACGCCGTAGCCCCCTTCATGGCCGCCACCACCGAGCAAGCCCTCACCCCCGTCCCGCAGATCGTCGCGCGCCGCGTCGAGCCCGAGCGGACCGGTTGGACCTCGTGGGTGACGACGACCGACCACAAGCGCATCGGGATCATGTACCTGGTCCTGACCTTCGTCTTCTTCATCCTGGGCGGGACGGAGGCGCTGCTCATGCGCCTGCAGCTCAGCCAGGCGAACAACACGCTCCTGGACCCCAAGACGTACAACGAGCTGTTCACGATGCACGGGACGACGATGATCTTCCTGTTCGTCGTCCCGATCATGGCCGGCTTCGGCAACTACTTCGTGCCGCTCATGATCGGCGCCCGCGACATGGCGTACCCGAAGCTCAACGCCCTGTCGTTCTGGCTGCTGGTGGCCGGCGGGCTCGTCTTCTACGGCTCGATCTTCTTCAACCCGCCCGAGTGCGGGTGGACGTGCTACCCGCCGCTGTCGTCGAAGGCCTACCTGCCCAACGGCGGCGTCGACGCGTGGATCTTCCTCATCCACCTCACGGGCCTGAGCTCACTCGTGGGCGCGGTCAACTTCTATACGACGATCGCCAACATGCGAGCGCCGGGCATGGGCTGGGGCCGCCTGCCGCTCTTCGTGTGGTCGATCCTGACCTACGCGATCCTGCTCATCGTGGCCCTGCCGGTCATCGCGGCGGCGGTGACCATGCTGCTCACCGACCGGCACTTCGGGACCCATTTCTTCGACGCCTCCAACGGAGGCTCGCCGCTGCTGTGGCAGCACCTGTTCTGGTTCTTCGGGCACCCCGAGGTCTACATCATGGTGCTGCCGGGCTTCGGGATCATCTCCGAGGTCCTGCCCGTCTTCGCCCGCAAGCCGATCTTCGGCTACAAGGCGATCGCGGCGGCCACCGTGCTCATCGGCTTCCTCGGCTTCCTGGTGTGGGCGCACCACATGTTCTCCACGCCGAGCCCGACCTTCGTGCTCGTCTTCTTCATGCTCGGCTCGTTCCTCATCGCCATCCCGACCGGGGTGAAGATCTTCAACTGGGTGGCGACGCTGTGGCGCGGGACGATCGAGTTCAAGACCGCGTTGCTGTTCTGCGTCGGCTTCATCGGGACGTTCCTCATCGGCGGCATCACCGGCGTCTTCCTCGCCGTCTTCCCGGTCGACTGGCAGCTCACCGACACCTACTACGTGGTCGCCCACCTGCACTACGTGCTCATGGGCGGCGCCGTCTTCGGCGTCTTCGCGGGGATCTACTACTGGTTCCCGAAGATCACGGGGCGCCTGTTGAGCGAGGGCCTTGGGAAGCTGAGCTTCTGGCTCATGCTCGTCGGCTTCCACGTGACCTTCCTCATCCAGCACTCGCTCGGCCTCGACGGGATGCCGCGGCGCATCTACGAGTACGCCGACGTCGGCCACCTCGAGCTCTACAACCTGATCTCGACCGTGGGCTCGTTCATCCTCGCCCTCGGCGTGCTCGTCACGGCGGTCAACGTCATCCGCAGCGCCAAGAACGGCCCGATCGCGGGGCCGGACCCGTGGAAGGCCAACACGCTGGAGTGGTTCACCACGTCGCCGCCGCCGGTCAACAACTTCGACGTCGTCCCGTACGTGCGCTCGGTCGAGCCGATGAAGGACATCCGCCGCCAGGTCGAGCGCCAGATGGCGCCCAGCGAGGCGCCGCCGGCCCCCGTGGCCGAGTCCGCGGTGCGTGCCTGATGGCCGCGCCGCGCGCCAGCGTCGTCGCGCTCACCCCGCTGGCCGGGGCGCGCCAGGTGCTGGCCGACTACGTCGCGCTGACCAAGCCGCGCGTCCAGTCGCTGCTGCTCTTCACGACCGTGACGACGATGCTCGTCGCCGGCTCGCCGTCGCTGCAGCTGATCGTGCTGACCTGCCTGGGCGGCTACCTGTCGGCCGGCGGCGCCGGCGCGATCAACCACGCCTATGACCGCGACATCGACGCGCGCATGGCCCGCACGGCCGACCGTCCGGTGCCCGCGGGGCGCGTGTCGGCGCGCGCAGCGACGATCTTCGGCTTCGTGCTCGCCGCGCTGTCGCTGCTCGAGCTGTCGCTGTGGGTCAACCCGCTGGCCGCCGCGCTCTCGTTCTGCGGGTTCGTCGGCTACACGCTCGTCTACACCGTGTGGCTCAAGCGCCGCACGCCGCAGAACATCGTGATCGGCGGCGCGGCCGGCGCCGTGCCCCCGCTCGTGGGCTGGGCCGCGGTGACCGGCGGCCTGGACGGCATGGCGGTGTACCTGTTCGCGATCGTCTTCTTCTGGACGCCGCCGCACTTCTGGGCGCTGTCGCTGCTCATGAAGGGCGAGTACGAGCGCGTCGGCGTCCCCATGCTGCCCGTCGTGCGCGGCGAGGTCGAGACCCGCCGCCAGATCCTGCTCTACAGCGTGCTGCTCTACGCGGTCACCCAGCTGCCGTTCTGCGCCGGCGGCCTGGGGACGATCTATCTCGTCGCCTCGTTCGTCCTCGGCGTCCTCTTCATCGGCGGCGCGTGGCTGCTGAGCCGCCGCGCCGACCGCCGCTCGGCGCTGCGCCTCTACCTGTTCTCACTCGCCTATCTGGCCCTGCTCTTCGGCGCGATGGTCGCCGACGTCAAGCTCTAGGATCACCACGCTCATGGACCGCAACCTCGCCCGCAAGAACGTCCGCTCCGGCCTCATCGTCACCGCCGTGTGCTTCTTCATGTTCGGCATGACGTTCGTGGCGGCGGCCATCTACATCTCGTGAGCCCGCTGGAGCCCGAGACCCCGCCCGCCGGCGAGGAGATCCACCTCCCCGGTGGCAGCGTCCAGCCTCTGCTGCTCACGGTCGGGATCACGCTGGGGATCGTCGGCGTGACCACGAACGTCTTCATCTCGATCGCGGGCGCGATCCTCTCGGTCTGGGTGATCGTCGCCTGGATCCGCGACACGCGCCGCGACATCGACGAGCTTCCGCTCGAGCACCACTGACGAGCAGCGTCACAGCCCGGCCGAGCGCATCACCAGCTGGAGCGGCCCCTTGCGCTTCGGGAACAGCGCCACCACGACCTTCGTCCGCAGGCTCTTGTGGCGCTTCAGAACACGCGCGCCGGCCGGCGTCGCGTCCAGGCGCAGCCGCACCCGCCCGGGGCGCTTGACGCGCATCTCGCCCGTCAGGGTCGTAAGGAACGGTCCGGCGCCCGTGCGCCGGCTGGCGGGGAGCGTGACGGAGGCGCTCACGCGTCCGGCCTTCGGGACCCGGAGCAGCAGCGTCGCGTGGCCACCCCGTAGACGATCCACGTCGAGGACGGCGAGCGCGCGCCGACGGGGCCGGGATGCCCGCTCTTCGTCGAAGTCCTCGTCGAGCTCGTCGCCCGCTTCGTAGTCCTCGAACCAGTCGTCCTCCCAGTCCATCCCCAGCCCGCCGCCGTCCGGGTCCTGCGACTCGTCGCCGAGTCCATCTTCGTCGACGTCGGGCTCGACCACCGCGTCGAAGAGCAGCTCGACGCCGGTGCCCGCGTCCATCCCACACGGCCCACACGGCTGCGTGAAGGACTGGACCGCGCCGTCCGGGCGTGTGCGCATCCTGACGCCGAGGTCCACCTCGCCGGCCCGGAAGAGGAAGCCGACCGAGTCGCCCTGCTGCACCGGCAGATGCAGGCCCTCGGCCTTCTGCAGGACAGCCGTCGGCGAGCTCACCAGCACCGGCGCAGAGGCGACGACCGTCTGGCTCACACCACCATCGTCGGCCGGCCGCAGGATCGCGATCCTCGGGTCCTCGGTGCCGGCGATCCTCTTGGCCCGCACGCTGGCCGAGACGAGCACGCCGCTCTCGGGCGCCTCCACCGTGGCCCTGCGCAGTGCGAACTGCCGGTAACCGACGCTGGTCCCGGGAGGGCACGACGCGCACACGAAGGCATCGGGCGCGGCGGATGTGTCGGGTGACCCAAGGAAGGTCGCGGCGTTCGCCCGCTCGGTACCGAGCGCCGCGGCCAGCGCAACGGCCGCCGAGAAGGACAGGAGCCCGAGGCGAATGGTCATGCCCACTCATTCGCACGAGGGCCGCGATTGGCTCACCCGGTGCCTGCAAGAGCGCGAGCTGACCCCACGCGAGACCGAGGTGCTGCGCCTCGTCGCCGAGGGGCTGTCCAACGGGGAGATCGCCGAGCGCCTCGTCGTCAGCGACGAGACGGTCAAGTCGCACACGTCAGCCGCGTGCTGATGAAGCTCGGCCTGCGCGACCGCACGCAGGCCGTCGTGACGGCCTACGAGTCGGGCCTCGTGGTGCCGCGCTCCGGCTAGGCGGCCGCGCCGAACGGGGCGCTCACCGGAACGTCGCAGATCGCCCCGTCGTCGGTCCAGCAGCGCACGATGTCGCGCATGGAGAGCAGGCCGGAGACCTCGCCGCCGGTGGTGACGACGAGGTGGCGGAAGCCGCCGCGGACCATCGCGACCGCGGCCTCCTCCAGCGACCAGTCGGGCGCGGCGAAGACGATGTCGGAGGTCAGGTGGTCGGACACGCGCTCGCTGTCGGGATCCTGCCCCTGGCCGATCGAGTCCAGGAGGTCGCGCTCGGTGAGGATGCCGGGACCCGGGCTCTCGGGGTCGAGCACCACGGCGGCGCCGACGCGGCGGTCGGCCATGAGCCGCGCCGCCTCGCGGAGGGTGTGGCCGGGGCCCACGGTCAGGACCACCTTGGTCATGCCGTCACGTACCTGCATGCTCGGTTGCCGCCTCCTCGGGGCCTAGCTTGCAACGATTGGCTCAATCTATCAGCCTCTGACACGGTGTCCAGCGCCCACGCGCCAAATTAGGGGTCGTCCAACGGGTCACCTCATCGTGGTCCGGGTACGGACCGTTAACAAGAGAACGCTCACCATGCAGCGCGCCGCCACAGTCCGACACCGCACCAGCCTCTTCGAGGAGGCCACCTCGATCGTCGAGGTCGAGTTCGCGTCCGACCTCAGCCTCGACGACATCGCGCGCCGTGTGGCCTCCAGCCGGCGTCAGCTCCAGCGCGCCTACGCGGAGATCGGCGCCACGACCTTCCGCGAGCACCTCACGGCGGTGCGCATGGAGCGCGCCGCCGACATGCTGAGAAGCCGCGGGCCGACCGTGCGCGAGGTCGCCCATCGGGTCGGCTATCGCCAGCCCGCACAGTTCGCGAAGGCCTTCCGCCGCCACCATGGCTCCTCCCCCTCGACCTACCGGTCGCGCAGGCCCATGGACGGCTTCGGCGACGGTCAACGGATCGCCCCTCAGCCCGTCTGACGCGCCGGCGGGCGCGACCGCGTAGCGGCGGAACGTACGTCGTTGCGCTCTGTCGCGGACGACCCATAGGATGCCGCGGGCATGCCGGAGGACAGCACGCCGCGGCGCGAGCGCAAGCGCACCGTCCAGCAGATGGTCATCGTCGGCGTCATCGCCTCTGCGGTGGGCATCGCGATCGGCCTGAGCATCCATTGGTTCCCGCCTGCCGACTCGACGCAGGCGGACCAGGTCGACACCCTCTGGGACGTCCTCATCATCGCCACGGTGCCGGTCTTCGTGCTCGTCACCGTGATCGTGGGCTTCTCGATCCTCGAGTTCCGCATGCGTCCGGGCGAGGAGCAGCTCGATGGGCCGCCGATCCACGGCAACACCAAGCTCGAGGTCATCTGGACGGCCATCCCGGCGATCCTCATCGTCGGCCTCGTGACCTACGCCTACGTGGTCATGCGCGACATCGAGCAGGCGCCCGCGGCCGGCAACGAGCGCGTCGTGACCGTCACCGGGCAGCAGTTCACGTGGACCTTCGCCTACAACGAGGGCGGCAAGAAGTTCTCGACGGCCCAGCTCTACCTGCCCGCGGGCAAGTCCGTGAAGTTCGACGTCAAGTCCAAGGACGTCATCCACGACTTCTGGGTCCCGGACTTCCGGATGAAGATCGACGCGGTGCCCGGGATCACGACGCACTACCGGGTCACGCCGAAGAACCCCGCGGCGATCGGCGACCACCCGATCGTCTGCGCCGAGCTCTGCGGGCTGGGCCACGCCTTCATGCGCCAGACCGCGCACATCCTCTCCCAGCCCGACTTCGACAAGTGGGTGCAGAAGATGACCGCCCGCCCGGCCGCCGGTGGTGGTGGCGGCGGTGGCGGAGCCGCGGTGGACGCCAAGGCGCTCTTCACCGACGGCGACGCCGACACCGGCGCCACGGCCTGCGCCACCTGCCACACGCTGGCCGACGCGGGTGCCAAGGGCCAGGTCGGGCCGGACCTCGACAAGGTGCTCAAGGGCAAGGACGCGGCCTTCATCAAGGAATCGATCCTGGAGCCCGACAAGGAGATCGCGCCCGGCTTCCAGGCCGGGGTCATGCCCCCGAACTTCGGCGATACGCTGTCGCCAGAGCAGGTCGACGCGCTCGTCAAGTACCTGTCCGAGGTGACCAACAAGTGAGGTCTCGCCCCTGATGCCCGTAGCCCTGCGCGCAGCCGGCTGGTGGCGCGCCCTGGCCTACACGGTCGGCGGCGTGGCCTTCTCCTACGCCATCACCATCGGGCTCCGGGCGCTCTTCGGCTACGACCCGCTGCTCGACGGCGAGGCGGTGCTCGCGGTCGCGCTGCTCGCGACGCCGCTGTTCTTCCTCGTCGGCCTGGGCTGCTTCGACTACTGGTTCTACTGGGCCGCAGGGCGCCCGACGCGCCCCGAGGACCACTCCGGCCACGGCGCGCGCTCGTGGAAGGACTACTTCCGCGTCAACACCGACCACAAGGTGATCGGCATCCAGTACGTCGTCACCTCGTTCTTCTTCCTCTTCGTGGGCGGGCTGCTGGCGATGCTCATGCGCGCCGAGCTCGCCGCGCCGGGGCGCCAGTTCGTCGACGCCAACACCTTCAACGGCCTCTTCAGCGTCCACGCGTCGCTGTTGATCTTCCTCTTCGTCATCCCGGTCTTCGCCGGGCTGGCGAACTTCGTGCTACCGCTCATGATCGGCGCGCCGGACATGGCCTTCCCGCGCCTGAACGCGCTGTCGTTCTGGATGCTGCCGCTGGCCGGCGCCATGATGCTGCTCTCCTTCGCGGCCCCCGGGGGCTCGTTCGCCAGCGGCTGGACCGCCTACGCGCCGCTGAGCACCTCGGCGCCGATCGGGCAGGAGTTCTTCACCATCGGTGTGCAGTTCGCGGGCGCGTCATCGATCGCCACGGCGCTGAACTTCCTGGTCACGATCATCACCATGCGCGCGCCGGGCATGTCGTTCTTCCGCATGCCGCTGCTGGTGTGGGCGAACTTCTCGACCTCGTTGCTGGTCGTGATCGCCACGCCCTTCATCGCCGCCTCGCAGTTCTTCGTCCTGCTCGACCGGACCCTGGGCTTCAACTTCTTCGACCCGGTCCAGGGCGGCGACGTGCTCATGTACCAGCACGTCTTCTGGTTCTACTCGCACCCGGCCGTCTACATCATGATGCTGCCGGGCTTCGGGATCATCAGCGAGATCCTCGCGGTCAAGGCCCGAAAGCCGATCTTCGGCTACCGGATGATGGCCTTCTCGCTGCTGGCCATCGTCGTGCTGGGCTTCACCGTGTGGGCCCACCACATGTTCGTGTCGGGCATGCAGCCGTGGATTCGCGTGCCGATGATGGTCACCACCGCGATCATCGCCATCCCAACCGGGATCAAGATCTTCTCGTGGCTGGCGACGCTGTGGCGCGGCGTGCTGCACCTCGACACGCCGATGCTCTTCGCGCTGGGCTTCCTGACGATGTTCACCT
>Ga0307502_10000102_pt1 | contig 21982 bp, 21 predicted proteins | sample 16_S_MG_FD_201364 | JGI IMG/M metagenome (GOLD analysis project Ga0307502, IMG submission 201364) | Soil microbial communities from Populus trichocarpa stands in riparian zone in the Pacific Northwest, United States - 16_S | ecosystem: Environmental > Terrestrial > Soil > Riparian zone > Trees... | reverse complement strand
GACGTTCAGAGGTGGAGATTCCGCACTACGAAGTGAAGCAAGGTCTATTGCGTCTCGACGAGACCAAGGAGATTGACAAGTCTCTGCTGGCCAAGGTTATTTGCACGCTATGTGCCATCGCGAACAATGGCGCGGACCGAGGCGGGACAGTATTCATCGGGGTTGCCGACGACGAGCAGGACGCGGCTCGTGTATGCCAGTTATATTCCGAAGTGACTCCCATCAAGGTTGGTCAGAAGCACGTTGTCGGCATTCGACGCGAAGCGGATGCGCTGGGGGAGACGACGGAGCAATACGTAGGTCGCTTTAACGGAGCCATCCGCGACTCCGCAACTTCGGAACCCCTCAAAGCGTCTCTGCTCTCGAGCATCACCTACTCGGACTACTTCGGTCTCGGCGTACTCATCCTGCGTGTGCCACCACAGTCGACTGTTTCAGACGTTGCGGGCAGGATCTACGTTTGCGGAGGCGACGAGAGTGTCGAGATTGCAGAGCCCCGCGCCGTTCTCAGTGTTGGCGCCCGCTTCCGCTAAGCGGCGAACCGCCCTGTTGTCCTCAAGGCCGGGGCGTCGCTCAAGCCGGGTGTGAGGATTTTCTCTACTTCCTCAAGGGCGCGCTTCGCGCGCCACCTGCCAGGCCGCTGCCTTCGGCCCGCCCATGGCCCTACGGACTTCGTCCTCCGGGCCGGCGGCCGCGGCCAGGCCAGCTACCAGCGAGACGACGACCACGAGGATGAAGAAAAGCGACCACGACGCGCAGCCGCGTGGCCAAGCGGCCGTCGCTCACCCGGTCCAGCGCCAACGCTCCTAGGCCTGTCCGCATGAGAGCTCGCGACCCGTCAGACGCCAAACAGCATCACTGAGGGAAGAGAGCGAGCGGAGGGAGCGCAGCCGCAGCGGCGATTGCCAGCGTCAACGCCGAGGCAGTACCGGGGGCCGTGGGATGGCCGCTACCCGCTGACACAGAAGCTTCGCAGGCACACCGAGCGTAAGCCGCACTCAGAGGCAGGAGACACCTGTCTCCTCAGGCGTTCATTGCCCAGCAGACGATGCGGCGCTCACCGGTTGGCCGGTCCAGCGCCGCCTGCAGAAGTCCGTGGGCTTCGCGCCGATCACCGCATCCGGACGCGTTCGAGCGACGCTCACGCGCCAAGCACCCCCCGCACCGGGTCGCCAGTGTGCCCACAGCGTGCCCAGCTCGCTCAGCCACCACCGAGAATCACCGCCCGCGACGCCAAGCCAGCCCCGCAAAACGGGGCGTGCACCCACTGCACAAGCCAGGTATCCCCCTACGGAACCGAAGGTCAGAGGTTCGAATCCTCTCGGGCGCGTTCGGGAACCCCGGTGAATACTGGGGTTTTCTCGTTCTTGACCTTCGATCTGGAGGCCGAAGGTCAAATCGCACGGGCCGCGGTTTCAAGCGGTTTTCGGTGCCGGTGCGTCGCCGGTTCGATTTTCTGGCGACTTTCTTGGCGACGTCCGCGACGGCCCGCGGGCTCAGCCGGTGTCGTTGGCGATGAGCTGGTCGGTCGCGCGTGCGGCGGAGTTGATGGCTCCCACGTCCCGAGGAGAGTGCCGGAGTGTCTCGCCATGAACTCGCCTGTGACGAATGGCGCCGATTCCAGGTACATGATCGCGCTGACGACATCGCTCGTCTCAACCATGCGTCCGATCGGGTGCAGCGTGCCGAGGTCGTCATAGGTCTCCGGCGCGTGCGTAGGTGTCTTGATCACTCCCGGTGAGACGGCGTTCACACGGATGCCCGTGGCGGCGTACTCGGTTGCCAGCGACTTGGTCACCGCCGCCAGCCCGCCGTTGGTCAGCGACGCCAAGACCGACGGGACTTTGACGTCGGCGTGCTCGGCCAGCGTGGTCGTGACCACGTGGCCACTGCCGAGCCGCTCCATGTGCTCGATCGCGTGACGGGTGATGTGGAAGAACCCGCCGAGGTTCACCCCCGTGACCAGGTCGTAATCCTCATCGGTGTACTGCGTAAATCGATTGGCCACGAACACGCCGGCGTTGTTGATCAGCGTGTCGATGCGACCAAGCGGTCAATCGCGTGCCCGATGACCCGCTCGGCAGTGTCCGCCGTTGCGATGTCGCCCTGAACCGTGGCGAAGATCGGGTCGTCGGAAGGCGTGATCGTCCGCGAGGTGCCCAGCACGGCATAGCCCAGCTTCCTGTAGGCGGGGACCAAGCTCGCGCCGGTGCCCTGCGACGCGCCGGTGATCACCACCACACGCGGCGGCTGGTCGCTCATGACGCCGGTGCGCCCCGCAGGGCGGGGTCATTGGGATGCTCGGCCAGCGCCGTCACCGAGATCTCCATCCAAGGCCGCAGCGGCAAGGACTCCAAGATCGCCTCCAGCTCTGAGTCATCGGCCGCCCGATACAGGCCGATCGCGCGACGACGTCCGTCGTCGGGCAACGGTCTCCAGACGCGCAAGGCGTGACCTTGTGCAGCGAGCTCGGCAACACGGATGCCTTCGCGTGACATGCGCTGCTCAACCTCGCAGGCAGGCGCCCCCTCGGGCACCGTCACCGTGAATGCAACGAGATAGTCCATGACGACGGCTCCTGTCTGCTCAAGCGGCCTGGACGAACTCGAGCTCGGCGTCCTGGGTGGGACCCGCAACGCTGCCCGTGGCATGCAGCGCCTTGGTTATTCCCTTGATGGTCAGCTCGCCATCGAGCTGGACGTCGTCGCCGTTGATCGTCAGCTCGTCGGAGCTGAAGGTGATCTCCGGGTGGTTGTCAGCGTCGAAGAACTCCGCGCTCATCAAGTGTGCCGCGAGGTTTTCGTCCTTGACGTCGATCGAGGCGACCTCGGCGGCGCCGCTGAGCTTGCCATCGACAAGCGTGGCAGTGACCTCCTCGAACGAGCTGCGAAACGATGCGACCACGTACCCAATCGAGAACGTGATGGCCGAATGAACGGCCGAGAAGTTCCAGGCGCCGGCCAAGCGGTCGTGTGGAGAAACGACGGACATGGTGACCTCCTTGCGGGTCAAGTCGGGAGCATGCGAGGGCCGAAAGACCCTGCACCATGGTTGCTCAAGCAACCGTCGATCTCCACGACCTATCCCGTCACGCTCTTAGCTTCCACCTCACAAGAGGCTGCCACCACGCGGCGCGCGAATGCGGTCAAGCGACGGTCAGGGCGGTGATCTTGTCGCGGTGCAGATTGCGGTGGGACCCACGTCAAACGTCGTGGACACACCGGCGCTCGCGCACGACGCTCGGCCATGCAGCGCCTCACTGTCGGGATCGAGGACGACGCACCGATCGCCCGCCGAGGAGGTCAACGCAACGCTGCTCGGCTTCCTCGCGGACACCACAGCTGCCCTCGAATCCGCCGCATGACAGAGCAAACGATGGACTTCGATACGCGGACAGTGTTAGGCCGCGCCTACCAGCCTGAGCCAACCGGTCGTGGACGAAGGCGCACATGGCCTGCACCCTCGAAGTCACACCGTCGTCCCCTACGCCAGGAGCAGGAGTGTCCTCAGCAACGAAGGCCGCGCAGGTCAGCCTCAATCGAGTTACACCTTCATATTGTCGAGTCGTACTCGACAATCCGCCGCTCAACCTCAGGGGTCCGGAACTCGTTCCGCAGATCCGAGAGATCGTCACGGCGCTCGAGAACGACGACCGAGTGAAGGTGGTGGTCTTCGAAAGTGCCGTCGAGGGCTTTGTTCTGAATCACTCCGACTTCCTCGCGAATTTCGACGATCTGACCAGCATCCCGCAAGGTCCGACCGGGCTCGAGGCGTGGCCCGACGTCCTGGTGCGCCTGACACGCGCCCCGTTCGTTTCGATCGCGCTGATCCGCGGGCGGGCGACCGGAAACGGCAGTGAGCTCGCGCTCGCCTGCGACATGAGCTTCGCGAGTCGAGAAAAAGCGCTGTTCTCGCAGTTTGAAGTGGGCGTCGGCGTCGTCGCTGGTGGAGGGCCCATGGCGCGATTGCCGCGGGTCATGGGACGGGGACGCGCCCTCGAAGTGCTCCTGAGCGCAGACGACATCCGAGGCGCTGATGCCGAGTTCCTCGGCTACGTGAACCGTGCGCTACCGGATGCCGAGCTGGACGCATTCGTCGATGCACTCGCAAGCCGGATCGCCTCCTTCGACAAGTGGGCGATCGCCAACACTAAGCACCTCGTGAACGAAGCCACCCTGCCGCCGGACGTCGAAATCAGAGCGGGCTGGGACGCCTGCATGGCCTCCCTCAGGCGAGCAGCGGCACAGGAACGCATCAAAGCTCTTCTGGAGCACGGGCTCCAGAGGCCTGGAGACTCGGAAAATCGACTCGGATTCTACGTGGGACAGCTGGGCCTCAAGGGCGAGCGCTGAAATCCGAACGGCCCATCTCATCTGAAAGGAACCACACGACCATGGACTTGCTCACCATCGCCAAGCAAATCGCTGACCGCGCGGAGGCCGAGTCGATCAAACACAAGGTACCCGTTGCGGTTACCGTCATCGACATCCACGGCAACGTCGTTCTCACCCACCGCATGACCGGAGCGCCCGCATTCTCCCTCGAGCTCGCCGAGCGAAAGGCCTACACGGCCGCCCTCGTCGGCATGAGGACCGCCGACCTCGTCCCCCTCGTGCAACCGGGCGCGGCCCTCTATCCCCTGCTCGCCGTCTCCGGCGGTAGATACTCCGCGATCGGTGGCGGCGGGCCGCTCACCAGCGAGGGCCAGGTGTTCGCCGGCGTCGGAATCAGCGGGGGAACGACGGAGCAGGACATTGCCATCGTCGAAGCGGCGATGGGATAAGTCGGTCTGAGTACGGCGCCCGGCGCTCACCACGCTGTAGCCGTCTTGGCAGGGAATCGGCTACCCGGGCCAGTCGGGGACGATTGCCGACTGTTAGGCGGCGTCTATCAGCGTGACGTCAGGCGTCGTGGAACGGTGGGGCCGCGTCCGACCATCGACACAATGGCGTTGCTCGCGAATCGGACCGTCGGGCGCAGCCGCGCCCTCGGCCTTGTCGCGATCTCGTTGGGCTTCCTCATGATCACCCTCGACGCCACGATCGTGAACGTCGCTCTGGGCCCGATCGGCAGCGACCTCGGCGGCGCGCTGTCGACGGCGCAGTGGATCATCAACGGATACACGCTGGCGTTCGCGGCGCTGTTGCTGTCGGCCCGGGCGCTGGCCGACCGTCTCGGCTCGCGCACCGGATTCCTCGTCGGCCTGGCCGTCTTCGGGCTGGGCAGCGCAGCCTGCGCATGCGCGAGCTCGCTGACCATGCTTATCGTGGCTCGTGTTGTCCAGGGCGCCGGGGCCGCAGCGTTGATGCCATGCTCGCTGGCGCTGATCGCCCACACGTTTCCGGACTCTCGCGACGGTCGTCGTGCGCTTGGAGTGTGGAGTGGCGCGTCAGGAATCGGCCTGGCCGCGGGACCCGTCCTCGGCGGCATCCTCACTGCCGCCCTCGGCTCGCGCGCGATCTTCCTGGTCAACTTGCCGATCGCCGTCGCCGCCGCGGAACTTCTGCGCCGTCACGTTCGAGAGACACCTCGGCATCGCCATCCGTTGGATCTTTCTGGCCAGATCCTCGCCACCGGGGGCTTGGCGGCGCGGACCGGCGGCTTCATCACCGCCGGCAGCCGGGGATGGGACGGACGTGTCACGCGTGGGTTGCTGACCGCTGGCCTTGCGAGCGCGGCAGGGTTCGCGGTCGTCGAGCGCGCGGTCGAGCACCCGATGGTCGACCTGCACCGAGCCCACGGCCTCGACGCACTCCAGACAGGTCTGACTCTGCTCCCTATGACCATCGTCACAGGGGCGATGGCGCTCCTCAGCGGCCGTCTGGTGGCTCACATCGGCGAATGGAACGCCATCGTTGCTGGCCTCACCGCCGGCGCTGCTCGTTGCGCTTGCAGCGTCCGGCGGGGTGGCGCCGCTGATCGTCTCGAGCGTGCCGGTCGGCGTCACCGCTTTGGCCATGCCGGCCATGACCGCGGTGGCAATGAGCCACGCGCCGCGCATCGGGCTGGCGTCCGGTGTCTTCAACGCCTCGCGCCAGACCGGCGGTGCCCTCGGGTCGCCGTGCTCGGCGCCCTCCTGGTGGCTGGCAGCGGCCAAGTCTCGCTGCATGCTGCGTTCCTCGCCACCGCAGGCGTCTACGCCGCGGGCGTCGCGCTGGCACTCACTGGACGGCGCCGCCCCGCGAGCGCGCTACGACTCAAGCGTCGGTCAGGGCGGTGATCGTCTCGCGGTGCGGATCTTGCGGCGGGACCCACGTCGACTGCTTGCGCAGCCCCAGGTACGCGCCCTGCCGCGCGCGCGCGTCAGCGTCTCGGCGGTCTCGCGAAGCGCGAGCACCGTGGGGGCGGTCGTCCTCGGCGCGGGTCACCAGCGACCAGCACCAGAGTGGGGTCGGGTCGCGTACCGATCGGGTCCGAAGACCTGGCGGCAGCGATACCTGGTGACGCTTGGGTGATTGCAGCACTGGCGCGTTGAGCTTTCGGCAGTGGTCGTGGAATCCGCGGCCGGTGATCCCGCCGCCGTCGATCTCCAAGACCCGCGCGCCGGTCGCTTCCGCGAATTCGCGGCCGAACTGGTTCCAGGCGTCCCAGGACGTCAGGTCCGCGTCGAGAAGCACCCGCAGACGGCCGGCAGCGATTGTCTCGTCTTTGACGCGAGCGGGGACGACCGCGGCGAGCGACTCCGCCCAAAGCAGCTGTAGGTGAAGGCGTCCGTCGGCAACCGGAGCCCAGGCAATCGCTGCGTCCAGGCCGCCGTCGAGGTCGCGAGCGATCTGGATATGGCTCGGCATGACCCATTCGTCCAACCGCAGGTCCGAGCGCACCGAGGCAACGAGCTCATCGGGCACCCAGCTCACGTACCCGAGCCGCAACGGACCTGAGGTCCCCTCCAAGCGCCGCTGCGCGCTGGCGGCGAGGGCGATGATCTCGCGGGCATCGGTCAGGAGCAGGCGGCCGGCCGAGGTCAGCTCGACGTGCCGGCGGTCGCGAATGAACAGCGCGGCCCCGACGCTCGCCTCGAGCGCCTTGATCTGTTGCGACAGCGACGGCGCGGCGATGTGCAGGCGCTCGGCCGCACGGCCGAAATGCAACTCCTCGGCGACCGCCACGAAGTAACGCAGCTGGCGCAGTTCCACGCGGCCGACGTTACGCCGTCTGTTAGGCAGCGTCTACCAGTCTGACTTCAAACGTCGTGGACACGTCCGCGCTCGCGCGGCACGATCGAGCGCTCCCCACGCAACAAAGGAGCAGGCCGTGCCGCGCAGACCAGGAGCGAGCGGTCACAGGACTCCAGCAGCCGCTCGATCTGCGGCCGGGCCGGAAACTGCGGCAGCCCCGAATCGCGCCAGCCCCCGACCGACGGCACCGCGTCCGCCAAACACGGATCTGCGAGCCCGCGCATGCCCAGGAACCGCAGCAGCGAGCGCAGCTGATTGGCGCGGCAGGCAACCGATCCCGGGCTCAGGCGCGCCCGATGCTGGGTACCGCTCGCCGAGGGAAAGCAGGCGTCGCGACCCCCATTGGCGAGGAGCAGGGCAGCCGCCGGCGCGAGACGGCGGTCCTGCTCCTCGCCAGAAGCGGAGCGCTGGTCCGGCCGGCATCCATGGAACCGGCGAGGAGACGCATCGTGCTCCCGGCGCTCGCCTTCGCCAGACGCGAGCGCCCGAGTGCCGGTCCGCGGCGCGCCTGCTGCAGACGAGAAGCGAAAGTGGTCGATCCCGTCACCAGGTAGCGCGAGACAAAGGTCTTACGTCAAGTTGTACCCCGAGGACCAGCTTCTGCGTTTCGTCCAAAGCGGAAGCGCCCGCTACTGCCGCAGCCCAACGGCTTGGGGAGGCCGGTCCGGGGACGCTCAGATCGTGCCGCTGGAGACGGTGCGCGGTGATTTCGGACATCTGCTGCGCGGCGCTCTCATGTCCACCTCCGGTGTCTCGTAGCTGTCGACGTCAGGATCGCTCGATGGGCCACGGATAGCGCCCCTGAGGTCTAGGCTCTGGACCGAGCCGGGCACTGCGTTTGATCGGCGCCGCCCACGGACCAGGAGGCAGACCAGGGTGTTTGCGGGCGCGACCGGACAGTCCGCGCGCGAACCTGGCTTCCAGCAATCGAGCGCGACGCCCCGCGTGAAACCGCAAGCGTTAGGAGACGGAGATGTCAGATCAGACCACCGGCAGCGCCGATGTAGAAGCGTCCAGCGACGGCGTCGCGATCCGGCCCTTCAACATCGACGTCCCGGAGGAGGAGCTCACCGACCTGCGCAGCCGCATCAACGCGACGAGGTGGCCCGACCGGGAAACGGATGCCTCCCAGGGCGTGCAGCTCGCGACGATTCAGGCCCTCGCCAGCTATTGGGGAACCGATTACGACTGGCGCAGGTTCGAGGAGAGGTTCAAGGCGCTACCGCACTTCATCACCGAGATCGACGGGGTGGACGTTCACTTCATCCACGTGCGTTCCGACCATGACGACGCGTTGCCACTCGTGGTCACGCATGGGTGGCCCGGGTCGACCATCGAGCAGCTGAAGATCATCGATCCGCTCACCAACCCCACCGAGCACGGGGCGAGCGCATCGGACGCCTTCCATCTGGTGATTCCGTCGATGCCGGGCCACGGATTCTCGGGCAAGCCGACGGAGACCGGCTGGGACCCGATTCGCATCGCAAAGGCCTGGGTCGTGCTGATGAAGCGCCTCGGATATACGCGATTCGTGGCGCAGGGCGGTGACTGGGGGAATGCCGTCTCCGAGCAGATGGCTCTGCTCAAGCCCGAGGGGTTGCTGGGCATTCACACCAACATGCCCGCGACCGTCCCGCCCGACGTCCTCAGGGCGCTCGCCACGGGCGGTCCAGAGCCAGCGGGCCTCTCGGCCGACGAAAAGAAGGCATACGAGGTGCTGGACCACTTCTATGCGACCGGTACCGGCTACGCCGGCGAGATGGGGAACCGCCCGCAGACGCTCTATGGCGTCGCGGACTCACCCGTCGGCCTGGCTGCCTGGATGATCGACCACGACGTGCGCAGCTATGAGCTCATCGCACGCGCGTTCGACGGCGACGCCGGCGGTCTTTCGCGAGACGACGTCCTCGACAACGTCACCCACTACTGGCTGACCAACACGGGGGTCTCCGCGGGTCGCCTCTACTGGGAGAGCAAGTTGGCCTTCTTCGACGTCAAGGGCGTCGATATCCCGGTCGGCGTGAGCGTCTTCCCGGACGAGCTCTATCCAGCTCCGCAGAGCTGGGCGGAGAAGGCGTATCCGAACCTCATCCACTTCAACAACGAATTGGACGAAGGAGGTCACTTCGCCGCCTGGGAGCAGCCGCAGGCCTTCTCGGAAGAAGTTCGGGCGAGCTTCAGGTCACTCCGTTGACCGCTCTCCCGGCCTTCATTGACGCCTACGAAAGGAATTCGAATGTCTGAGAAATCCAACACCGCCGGCTCCCCGACCGTGGTGCTGGTGCACGGAGCGTTTGCCGATGCTTCGAGCTGGAACGGTGTGATCGAGCGGCTGCAGGCGAAGGGTGTGCAGGTCACGGCTCCGGCGAATCCGCTGCGCGGGATCTCGATCGACTCCGCCTATATCGCCGGTGTACTCGAGGAAACTCCAGGCCCAATCGTTGCCGTCGGTCACTCGTACGGCGGCGCGGTGATCACCAATGCCGCGAGGCAGGCGAAGAACGTCGTCGGCCTCGTCTACGTCGCGGCCTTCGCCACCGAAGAGGGCGAGCGTTTGGCCGATGTCGAAGCGGCTTCGAAGGACAGCGTCCTGGACAGTGCGCTGGTCCCTCTCCATTATCCGGCGGCAAACGGTGGCGAGCCGGCCGTGGAGTTCGCGATCGATCCGGAGAAGTTCCACGACGCGTTCGCGGCCGACCTGCCCACCGAGAAGACGACGGTGATGGCCGCCACCCAGCGGCCCGTTGCCGAGCTGGCGTTCTCCGAGCCGTCGGGGGCGCCCGCCTGGAAGGACCTGCCCTCCTGGGCGGTCGTCGCCACGGGCGACAAAGCGGCCGGCGCCGACGTGATCCGTTCGGAGGCCGAGCGGGCCGGCGCGACGATCACGGAGGTCGAGGGCTCCCATGTGATCATGGTCTCGCAGCCCGAGACGGTGACCGACGTGATCCTGGAGGCGGTCGCCGCGGTCGGCTAACTGCACAGCCCACGACGAGTCGGTTGGAGGAAGAGATGCTCGAAGAAACGAGCAGAGAAGAGGCGGCCGAGTTGCCGATCGAAGGTGAGCTCCCGGATCTCGGCGCCGCGACCACGTGGCTCGCCTCAGAGCCATTGACGCCGGCCGGCCTACGCGGGAAGGTCGTGCTGGTCCAGTTCTGCACCTACTCCTGTGTCAACTGGCTGCGCACCCTTCCGTACGTCCGCGCCTGGGACGAGCGATATCGCGACGACGGGCTGGTTGTGATCGGCGCGCACTCGCCGGAGTTCCAGTTCGAGCACGACGTCGAGAACGTCCGCCCTGCCCTGGCGGCGATCGGGGTCGGTTATCCAGTCGCAATCGACAACGACTTCGCGGTCTGGCGTGCCTTCGGGAACGAGTACTGGCCTGCGCTGTACGTTGCGGACGCGCAGGGACGGCTGCGAGACCACCATTTCGGTGAGGGCCGCTACGAGGGCTCCGAGCGCGTCATCCAGCACCTGCTCGCCGAGGCGGGATCGGACGGGGTCGACCGCGAGCCGGTCTCTCTCAATCCCCGTGGCCTGGAGGCCTCCGCCGATCCGGACACCCTCGGATCCCCGGAGACCTATGTCGGCTACGCTCGGGCAGCGAACCTCGTCGCCCCCGATGGGGTGCTCCCCGACGGGCCGCGCGCGTATGCCGATTCGCCGCCACTGGAGCTGAATCAGTGGTCGCTCTCCGGGGCCTGGACGGTGGGCCGACAGGCCACCGTGATGAACGAGGCCGGCGGACGGATCACCTTTCGCTTTCACGCCCGCGATCTGAACCTCGTCCTCGGCCCATCGCCGTCGGGAGCTCCGGTGCGGTTTCGGGTGCTCATCGACGGGGCGTCCCCGGGCCCGGCCCTTGGACTCGACGTCGACGAGGAGGGCAACGGCACGGTCACCGACGCGCGGCTCTATCAACTGATCCGCCAGGGCGGTCCGATCGCTGACCGCACGTTCGAGATCACCTTCCTGGACGCCGGCGTTCAGGCGTACGTGTTCACCTTCGGCTAGTCAGGAGCTCGGATGGCTGTCTCACCCGCTCACTCGTCGTCAAGCAGCTCGTTCGGTCCCGTCAAGCAGATCAATGCGGGCGTCCTGAACGTCGGGTACGTCGATTCCGGCCCGTCCGACGGGCCTGCGGTGATTCTGCTCCATGGTTGGCCCTACGACATCCACAGCTACACCGATGTCGCCCCGATCCTGGTGTCGGAGGGCTACCGGGTGATCGTTCCCCACCTACGCGGGTACGGCACGACGCGTTTCTTGTCCGACGAGAGCCTTCGAAACGGCGAACAGGCGGCACTCGCTGTCGATATCCGGGCGTTGATGGACGCCCTCGATATCGAGCAGGCGGCCGTCGCAGGGTTTGACCGGGGAGCGCGCACTGCCGACATCGTCGCGGCGCTCTGGCCCGAGCGCTGCCGGGCGCTCGTCTCGGTCAGCGGCTATCTGATCGGCAGCCAAGAAGCCGGCAAGGTGCCGTTGCCGCCGGAGGCCGAGCTCCAGTGGTGGTATCAGTACTACTTCGCCACCGAGCGCGGTCGGGCCGGCTACGACAAGTACCGGCACGACTTCGCGAGACTCATTTGGCGGACCGCATCCCCGAAGTGGAACTTCGACGACGCCACCTTCGATCGCAGCGCGGCGTCCTTCGACAACCCGGATCACGTCGCGATCGCGATTCACAACTATCGCTGGCGGCTGGGGCTGGCTGAAGGCGAAGCTGAATACGACGAGCTCGAGAAACGACTCGCCGAAGGTCCGGTGATCACCGTGCCCGCCATTACGCTCGAGGGTGACGCCAACGGTGCGCCCCATCCGGACCCGAGTGCCTATGCCAAGAAATTCTCCGGCAAATATTCGCACCGGACGATCGACGGCGGCATCGGACACAACCTTCCCCAGGAGGCCCCCGAGGCGTTTGCGAGAGCGGTGATCGAAGTCGACGGCTCAAGCCGTAGCCGCCAACCCGTCTCCCAAGAAGAACCCGCTCAACAAAGCGGCTTCTCGGTGCCAACCATGCCGCGCTTCAGCGGCTCACCGGCATCGAGTGTCCGACCCTGATCCTCCAGGGCGACAACGGATCCCACCGAGTCTTACCGTCACGCGACGGCGCGGGGCGGTTGTATCGCGGCGGTCCGGTGACAGTTGTTGCTTACCCAGACCGGCAGGCGTAGTCTCGCGGCCACGTCCCTACCCACGGAGGTTCTCATGAGCGCCAGCCGGCTCCCTGACGTCGGGATAGAGCTTCGGGAGGGTTACGCCGAGGTCGGCGATCAGACCTTGCATTACGTCGAGGCCGGTGACGGGCCGCTGATCGTTCTGCTGCACGGCTTCCCGGAGTTCTGGTTCGGCTGGCGGCTACAGATCGCGCCGCTCGCGGCGGCGGGTTTTCGGGTCGTCGCGCCCGACACGCGTGGCTACAACTTGTCATCGAAGCCAGAGGGCTTCGAGGCCTACGCCGTCGACCTGCTCGCCGCCGACATCCGCGCTCTTATCGGAGAGCTCGGTGCCAAGTCCGCGCTGTTGGTCGGTCACGACTGGGGCGGAAGCATCGCCTGGACCACCGCGATGAACCACCCGGAGGTGGTCGACCGACTCGCCATCCTCAACGCGGCCCATCCGCGGCGGCTCCAGCAGGGACTGCACAACCCGAACCAGCTCCGGAAGTCCTGGTACTTCTTCTTCTTTGCGGCACCGGGACTGCCCGAGGACGTGGTGCAGCTTAGAGATTGGCACTTCTTCCGGCACTTTCTGCAAGACGCACGCCCCCCTTACACCGACCAGGAATTCGAACGCTACGTCGAGGCGTGGTCGCAGCCAGGGGCAGCGGCTGGGATGATCAACTACTACCGCGCCTCGGTAAGACAGTCCCAGAAGGAAGCCATGGCAAAGCTTCGCCCGATCTCGGCGCCGACACTGGTCATCTGGGGGGAGGGCGATTCCTACCTCGGCTCCGATCTCGCCGAGCCCGAACGCAACGATGTACCCAACCTCGACCGCGTGGAGCGCCTGCCCGACGCGTCGCACTGGGTGCATCACGATGAGGCGGAACGCGTCAACCAGCTGCTTATCGACTTCTTCGCCCCCCGTGCATAGGCACTAACGCCTGACGTTCCACAACAGGCCCCGCCTCGTTCCGCCATCCGTAGCTAGCGGCCCCCTCTACGCCCGCGCCGGCTCCGGCGGAGCCGCCGCCGGGCCGCCGCCGCCCACGAAGTCCCGCGACCGCACCAGCGCATACCCCGCCACGGCGCCCACCGCCGCCACGGCGACGGACACCATGGCGATCGTGTTGAAGCCCGTCACGAACGCGTGGTGCGCGGCGTGCACCACCTTGTCGCGGTCGGCGGGCGGCACCGCCTGCAACGCGCGCCCGGTCCCGCCCGACGCCCCGGCGCTCCCCTCGGCCCAGTGCCGACGAGGATCAAGCGACGCACCGACCACGGCCGGACCAGCGCGATCTCCTGAGCGACGAATCCGCCGAGCGAGAAGCCCAGCAGATCGATCTCGCGCAGCCCCAGCGCGTCGAGGAGCGCGATGATCGCCTGGGCTGTCTCGGCGACGGTGTGCTTCGGTGAGCCGGTCGAGGCACCGACGCCGGGGCGTCGACGAGGACGATTTCGCGGCTGGCGGCCGTGCGTCGGTCAGGGGCGGGTCCCAACCGTCAAGGTTGCCGCGGAAGTGCGCAAGCAACACCAACGGAACGTCGGCCGGCTCTCCGAACCTGCGGCAGGCGTACGAGACGCCCGCCGGCCTAGCTGCGGTGGTGGTCGACGACTTCGATGTTGTTGCCGTCGGGGTCCAGCACGTAGGCGGCGTAGTAGCCCGGGTGGTATCGAGGCCGCTCGCCGGGCTCTCCGTTGGCCCGGTATCCGACGGTGGTGAGGTCGTCGTAGAAGCGTCGCACGGCGTCTTCGTTGCCGGGGAAGGCCATGTGGAGGTGCTGGGTGGGCACGCCGGGGACGAGCGAGAACGATCCGCCGGCGTCGCCGGCGAAGGTCGTGCTCTCCGGCATCGCGCGGCGCAGTTCGAAGCCGGCGGCCTCGGCGGCCGTCCGGTAGAAGGCGGTCGCGGCGCCGAGGTCCGCGACGCGGATCGTGAGGTGGTCGATCACGCCCTCGCGGCGGCGTGGACCGTCGCGGTGGACCGCCTCGATGCCGTTGCCGTCGGAGTCGCGCAGGAACGCGGCGTAGTAGTCGGCCGCGTACCGCGGGCGCTGGCCTGGCGGCCCGTCGTCGAGGTAGCCCGCGTCGACGCCCGCCTGCCAGAACGCGTCGACCTGCTCGCGCGAGGGCGCGACGAACCCGACGTGTAGTCCCACGGTCGGGGGACTGTCCTCGTCGGCCATGGTGATCGCGAAGTCGTGCCATACGGAGAAGGTGTTCGTGCGGTACGTCGTGTCGATGCCGAGCGGGGTGAGAACGGTCTCGAAGAAACGCTCGGAGGCGGCCCGGTCCTGCGTGCGGATGGTGACGTGATCGAACATGGCTAGACGGCTCTGCGTCCGCCGTCGGCTGCGACGGTGGTGCCGGTGATGTAGCTCGCTCGCTCCGAGGCGAGGAAGGCGATCACCTCGGCGATCTCCTCGGGTTGCGAGGCGCGGTTCATCGGCGTGGTCTCTCCGAGCGCCTTGATGAAGTCCGGGCCTGAAGGTGACGGGGTGTAGACGGGTCCTGGGGCGATCGCGTTGACGCGTACGCCGCTTGCGCTGTACTCCGCGGCCCAGGCGCGTGTCATCGCCTCCAGCGACGCCTTCGTCGCACCGTAGGCCGCGCCGCCCACGAGCCCGACGCCGCCGGCCATGCTGCTGAGGCTGACGATGCTGCCGTGCCCGCGCGCAGCCATTCCGGGCGCGAGCGCGCCGACAAGAAGGAACGGCGCGCGAACGTTGCTGGCAAACATCTTGTCGAACGCAGCGACGTCGAACTCTGCGGTCGGGCCGAACAGCGCGATCCCCGCGTTGTTGATCAAGATGTCGACATCGCCAACCTCGCGCGCCAACCACCGGACGTCGTCGGCGTCGGCGAGATCGGCGGCGACGAAGCTCGCCTTGCCACCCGCGGCCGTGATCTCCTGGACCGTGTCGGCGCCGCGGCCCGCGTCGCGCCCATGAACCAGGACCTCGGCCCCGTCGCGGGCCAGTTGCAGCGCGACCGCGCGACCGATGCCCGACGTGGCGCCGGTAACCAACGCCCGCTGCCCCTCGAGATTGTTTTGAGTGATCGTCGACACTGGCGTTCCTCCGTTTGTCATGTGTTTGAAGTCTCCACCGAGTGAGCAGGGGGCGCATCGCACGCACGAGCGAGGTTTTTGCTGGGCGGTTCGATCCCCTTGACTACGATGATGAGCACCTATGGCGCTGGCATCGGCGTTCAACACGGCGATCCGCGGCCGGGACGCTGAACTCGCTGCGCTGGGCGAGCAGCTCGCGCAGGTACGGTCAGGTTCGGGTTCGGTGCTGCTGATCGAGGGAGCCGCAGGGATGGGCAAGAGCCGCCTGATCGCGGAGGGCGTGCGGATGGCGGAGCGTCTGTCCTTGCCGGCCGGCATCGGCGCGGCTGAGCCTTCGGAGTCGGTGGCTGAGCTTGCGCCTCTGCTCAGGGCGCTGTTCGACGGACCGCAACCATTGCTTGATCGCGCGGGGCTGAGCAGCCTCGACATGGCGCCCGAGCAGCGCTACTGGCGGCTACAGGAGCTGGAGTCTCAGCTCGAGCGTGCCGCGATGGGCAGCCCCCTGCTCATATTCCTTGATGATGTGCAGTGGGTCGACAGTGGCAGCGCGGCTGCCGTGCGCGTGCTGGCGCCGCGTCTAGCCTCGTTTCCGATCGGCTGGGTTCTCACGATGCGTCCGGATCAAGGTCCGGCGCATGTTCGCAGCGCCGTCGAATATCTCGCCGCCGAGGGTGCGGAAAGGCTCGTGCTTGAGCCGCTCCAGCAAGCCGCGGTCGCGCAGCTGGCGACCGACGCAATGCAGGCGCAACCCGATGAGACCCTGCTCCGCATGGCCGGTGAGGCCGGCGGCAACCCATTCCTGCTTGTGGAATTGCTCGAGGGTCTACGACAGGAGGACCTTGTCCGAGTCGATTCCGGGCTGGCGAGACTGACTGCTTACAAGGTTCCAGACCGAATCAGCGCGAGCATGCGAGAGCGCCTGGACCGAATGTCCGAATCGGCGCGTCGCGTCGCGACGGTGGCTGGATCGCTGGGGCGAACGCTTTCTGCGTCCGATCTCGCACAGATGCTCGGGGTGCCCGCGGCCTCACTGCTGAGATCGGTTGAGGAGCTGATCGAGGCCGGCATCGTGCGAGAGCGGGGAGAGCAGCTCGGCTTTCAGCACGATCTGATCCGCGAGGCTGTGCGCACTGCGTGTGCGCCGTCGGTCCGCAGGGCTCTCGATCGGCAAGCCGCGGACGTGATGCTTGCCCGGGGGGCATTGCCCGTCGAAGTCGCGATTCAGCTTGCCGCAAGCGCCGAGCCAGGGGATGAGGTCGCGATCACGACGCTCCTGGCGGCCGCGGAGGCGCTCGCGACGACCGATCCGGGAGCGAGCGCCGACCTCAGCCGCCGCGCTCTGGAGCTGGCCCCCGAGAGGCATCCGCTGCGCGGTCCGCTCGTCGTACAAGCCGCGATGTCGCTGCATGCGGCCGGACGGATCGAGGAGGGGAAGGCGTTCGCGGATGACGCGATGCGGCAGGTGCTCCCGGTGGCGCAGGAGGCAGAGGTGCGACTCGGGATCGCCGGCATGTGGTTGGTGTCCCCCGACGTGAGGGTGCACGCTAGCCGTGAGGCCTTGAAGCTGCCGGGTCTAGCTGAGCGCTTGCGCCTGGCGCACTTGGCGAAGTTGGCCTACAACCTGGTGGTGGCGGCGGGCCGGACAGATGAGGCGCAGGCAGTGCTGTCGGATGCCGTGGCCGCCGGCGGGCGCCTTGACCGGGTCGCCCGGTTTCCGCTCGCGCTGAGCGAGGGTGGTCTTCACTACATGGACGGGGACTTCACCCGCGCGCTCGAGCGGTTCGAGACGATTCTCCGCGACGAGTTCGCAGATCCACACGGACTGGACGAGTTGCTGACCCGGCTGTGGCGGTCGCAGGCGCTCCTCGCCCTCGATCGCGAGGACGACGCGCTCCACGAGCTCGACGGAATCATCGCCGAGTCGCTCAAGCGTGGGTTTTCCTGGTTCCTGCACGTCGCCGAGATCACGCGGGGACAGATGCTCCTGGAGCTCGGTCGCGTCGAGGACGCCTCCGTGCTGAACGGTCGATTCGATCCCCATGGGCCCCCGGTCGTGACGGTGATGGACGCCTCGGGGGTGGTCGCGCTCGGGCGACTGGCGCTCCACACCGGCGACGACCGGGAGGTTCGCCAGACGACCGAGATCGCCAAGGCGATGCTGAACGAGAGCACGCCGGGCGTTCGCCGCCACGCCGCCTGGTTGCTGAGTCTGCAGGCGACGGCCGAGGGCGATCTGCGGCAGGCTCACCAGTGGCTGTGCGCGATGGGCGAGTCAGACCGCAACATGTGCGTCAGAGGCTCTGGACGGACATGGCCGACGAGCCACAGATCGTGCGAATCGCCCTCGCCACCGGCGACCGCGAGCTCGCCGAAAGCGCCGCTGCGGATGCGAACCGACGCGCCGAACTCAGTCCCGGCGTTCCGTCGCTTGACGCGATTGCTGCTCACGCCACGGGACTGCTCAACAGCGATATCGACGCGCTGTCGGAGGCCGTGAGTCTGTTCGAGCGAAGCCCTCGATCGCTTGCGCTCGCAGCTGCGTACGAGGACCTCGGCCTCGCGCACGGGCGGCAGGGAACCTCAGGCTCGGCGATCGACGCTCTCAGCCAGGCTATGGTCCTGTTCGTGCGGGCCGGAGCGACTCGGGATGCAGCGCGGCTCCGCAGCCGCCTCCGAGAGCTTGGGGTTCGCCGTCGGATCACGACCGCTGATAAGCCGACCGCAGGATGGGCCGCGATGACGAAGTCAGAGCTGGCCGTCGCTGAGCTCGTCGCCAACGGACTCACCAATCGCGAGACCGGCGAACGGCTCTTCATATCGCCGCACACGGTCAACACACATCTGCGCCAGGTGTTCGCAAAGCTCGAGGTCAACTCGCGAGTCGACCTCACCAGGCTTGCCACAGAGCGCGACAACGAGCACGCCTCCCGAGATCGCTCGCGGCAGCCAGACCGCCTGACCTCAGAAAAGAAATCGCACGGTCGAGCTATGCGAGCCGGGTCAGACCGGTGAACCAGCCAGCCATGCAGCTGACCGCGGACGACCTCGCCGGCACTTGGACGGCGCTCGGCCGATCGTCGTTGCCGTTCGTGCGAGGACCTTCATGTTGGGGAACTCCGCCACGATCACCGTCTGAGGAGGCGGCTCCTCCACGGGCCAATCCGCCTCGATCACGCCGGCGGTCGCCCCCTGACGAGGTAGCGCCCGCCGAACTGGGCGATCACGTGCGCTGCGCGGGTGCGGCAGTTCTCCCACGCCTCAGCGTCAAGGACTTCCACTTGTGAGATGAGGTAAGCGCTCACGGGTCACTCGCTCGTCTCCGAACGTGAACAGCACCTTCCCCGAGCGCTGGTATTGCTCGGCGCGCTCGAGCGCTTCGGCGTAGTGCTCGAGCGGATAGGTTTGGTCGATCTCGACGGCGAGCTCGCCGCTGGTGACGAGGCCGGCGATTTCCCGATAGCGCGCGTTGATGTCTTCGCTGGATGCCTGGCGCAGCCAGTTGAAGGTCCAGAAGCCGTGGTGGCTGACGTGGCGGTAGATCAGGTCGTGTCGCACCGAGAGCGCAGTCGGCTGTCCGCCAAGCGCGCCAAAGCTGACGACCTTGCCGCCGAAGCGCAGCCGGTGTGCGAGATCAGCCACGGACGGGCCGCCGATCGAGTCGAGCACGAGCGCCAGCTCGTGCCCTTCCAGTGCTCGTTCCAATTGCCTAGGAAGGTCGTCGCCGACGACGATCACTCGGTCGCCTCCTGCAGCAGTGACTTGCGCGGCGGCCGGCTCGCGGCGTACCAGGTTCAGCGTCTTGACACCGGCGAGCTTGGCGAGCTTGATGACGTACTGGCCGACGGCAGAATTCGCGCCTGTCTGAGCAATCCAGTCGCCCTGCGACAGATGCTCGGGCAGACGCAGCAGCAGGAGCGCGGTGAGCGGGTTGACGCCGATCATCGCGAGCTGCAACGCGTCAGCGTCGTCGCCGACCGCCACGACGTTGTCGGCGGCTACCACGGCGTGGTCGGCCCAGGTGCCCTGCTCGTACGTCGGCAGGATCACGACCCGCCGTCCGACGAGGTCCTGATCGGCTCCGGGCCCAACCTCGACGACTCGACCAACGCCTTCGGCACCGAGCGGCGCAGGCAGCCCGGGGCGCACGCCGTAGAAGCCCCGGATCAGATGCAAATCCGAGGGGTGCACAGGCGCCGCCTCGAGCGCAACGAGCAGCTCGTCATAACCGGCGTGAAGCTCGGGCCCGGGGACAAGCGCCACGACCTTCGCGGGATCACCGAAGCCGTTCAAGCGAAGCGCGTTCATCGGGTCGGTCGATTCGCCATGGTCGAACTTGGCTCCCCGCCTGACCAGATCGCCCTGCGTCCGCCGTCGGCGGCGACGGTGGCGCCGGTCATGTAGCTCGCTCGTGGGGAGACGAGGAACACTGACGGAGATGGGGTGTCGTATCAGTGACGACTGTCATCGCTGCATATCCTGTCTTGGTATCTGTCGCCTCCCATCCGCGACGACCTCGGCGATCTCCTCGGGTTCATTCGAGCTTTGCGCTCAACGTGATCTCTGGGACTCCGGAGAGCGCTCGCGAAACCGGACACTTGGCCTTCGCCTCTCCGCCGTAACGCTGGAACTCGGTCTCGGCCAGTCCGGGCACGCGCCCGGTCGTATCCAGGTCGATCCGTGAAAGCGAGATCTCGCCGTCGCTGTTTCGCAGGTGGACAACGGCATGCGTCCGCAGGGACTCCGGGGGATGCCCGGCTTCGGTGAGCAGATTGGAGAGCGCCATCGTGAAGCAGCCAGCGAGCGCCGCGGCGATCAGCTGCTCGGGATTGGTTCCCTCTCCGTCTTCGAATCGAGAGCCGAAGGAATACGGGCCTTCAAACACCGCGTTGCCGACCGTGATCTTGCCGGAGCCGGTCTGAACGTCTCCGTGCCACTCTGCGCTGCCATCCCGAACCGTCATGTCAGCACCTCGGCCCGGTCGGTGTAGAAGGCCACGTGGTTGGTGATCTCCGCAACCGAGGCGTACGGCTCCTCGTAGAACCACGCGGCATCTTCGAACGGCTCCAGGCCGGCAATATCGACGGTGAAGTAGCCGGCTTCGCCCTTGTAGGGGCAGTACGAGCTCGTTTCCGACGGGCGCAGCGCCGACTGGTCGACGTCATGAACCGGGATGTACTGAACCGGGTCGTAGCCGGCCTCTTCGAGGGTCAGTGCGGCGGACGTGTCAGCCACGACTTGGCCCGCGATCTTCACCACCACTCGTCCAGCGGTGGGCCCGACGGTGATGGGGTGGTCGGCGGTGGGTTCGAGAACGGGGCGAGACATGGCGGTTCCTTCGTGTCATCTGGTGTTTGGCGGAGTCTGACATCAGGTCTGGCCGACGGCGATGCTCTGGATGTCGACGGCGGCTCGGCAACAAACGTACGCGGGTCTCCGACGATCCTCATGGCCCGACCGTGCGATTTTTTGTCCGAGCGGTGACCCTCGACGACGATATGCCGTTAGGAACCGACCCCGTCTCCGTCTCCGGGGTCGGACTGGGCGGAAGACATCCTGGCCACCCGGGCACGTTCGGGCTCCCGAAGGGCGACGAAAGGTGGCGCGGTTGCGTCAACGCCTGGGTCCGTGACCTCCTCGCTCCGGGTCGCATGGGCGGGCGCCTTGACCCCTGGCTCGCGCAGCTCGTCACGTGAGCAGCACGACGACGTACCACGGCGAGCGAACGCAGCTCGGCCCGCGCGGGTGTCGGGAGCCGCCGGTCGTGGGCCGGCGGCTCCTTCGCATCGTGGGCGGTGCCTGGCTATGCCTACATCGGCGGCTGGTAGGTGCCGCCGGTCGTCTGCTGGGGAAGACGCCGGTTGGTCATGCCGGAGTCATGGTCGATCTGGGTCTGCACCTTCCAGGAGATCCGGCCGTAATCGCCGATGACGTAGGTCATGTTGTACGGCCCGTCGGCCGGCGAGACGAGGAATGCCGGAGCGACCTCCTTGAAGTAGCCGTCGAGCTCCGTGGGGAGGGTCTTGCTGCTGTTGGTGAGCAGGAGCGGCGCGTGGAAGCCGAGGTGCGACAGGATCGCCGAGCCCACCGCGCCCTGCCAGTCGTCCTGGCGCACGAGCGTGAAGCCATGCCCGGGGCCGACGATGTTCCACCCCATCATCCCCACGGGATCCCACATCTTCGAGAATGCCAGCGCGGTCGTGAGCGGCGTGTTGGGGACCGGGTTGTTGAACGCGACGCCATCATCCTCGGTGATCCGCGACACGTTGCCGTACTGAGCGAGCTCCCTCACGACCTTGGAGCTGACGACGCTCGGGCCGCCGTAGACGTAGATCTGCGCGTGCCCCATGCGGCGCTTGAGCGCGTCGATCGTCGGCTGCGGCACGCTGTCCTGCGTGACCCACAGCAGGCCGGTCGGCATGTGTGACACCCAGTGCGTCGCTGGCAGAATGTACTGCCACGACGAGATCGAGCCCACCACGACGTCGGCGATCGTGCTGCCCTCGCCCGTGGCCGAAGTGCTCATGATCGGGAAGCCCTGGTCGGGGTTCGCGATCGAGCCGTAGAGC
>Ga0307502_10000101_pt1 | contig 22075 bp, 21 predicted proteins | sample 16_S_MG_FD_201364 | JGI IMG/M metagenome (GOLD analysis project Ga0307502, IMG submission 201364) | Soil microbial communities from Populus trichocarpa stands in riparian zone in the Pacific Northwest, United States - 16_S | ecosystem: Environmental > Terrestrial > Soil > Riparian zone > Trees... | reverse complement strand
CCTTCCCGCCGGCCATCACCGGCATCGGTCTTCATCAACCGGGAAGGTACGCCGCCTTCGTTCTCAAGCACATCCACAACATCTGGGTATATCTCGCGCGTGCCTGCCGCATTCGTGTCGTCATCGGGTAGTCGCGGGCCTCGACGAGCAGCATCTTGGCCCGGCCCCGCTCACCGGCACGGACCGCGGAAAGGACGCGCTGAGCCAGTCGGTCGGCGATGCGCTTGCGGATCGAGTCCGCTTCCGTGGTGCCGATCGCGGTAACGATCGCGATCGCCGCGCGGTAGTGATCGTTATCGACTGCCCTGCGGGCGCCGTCGATCGTCGGCGCGCGCTCGGCGGACGTGGCGGCTGCACGTGGTGCGGCAGCGGGCGAGTTGGAACCGTCGTCGCCGATGATCGCGTCGAGAATGCCGACGCTGAGGAACGCCACCAGGACCCACATCCACCACGGCCGGTTCTTTCGCTTCATCTCCGCCTCCTGAAGGGCGCGCGAGCGTTCGGTTGACCACTCCATCGGCGCATCTGTCTAGAAACGTGAGCGCCAGCTGAAGGTTGGAAGCCCGGAACCCAAATCCTCGCGCTCGATCTCGAGCGACCTACTAGCAGCGGTGATATCGCACGCGCCGCACCCGCCGAGCGCGCCGGGCCGCGGACGACAAGAGGAGAACACCATGGCGCAGAAGACGCTCGTCGCCCCGAACAGCTACGAGGTAAGCGGCGAGAACACGCAGATCACCTACTCGACGACGAGCGTCGACGGCTCGCCGCAATTTTCCTACGGCGGTCCGAAGGGCGAGCACAGCTTCTCCGGCGACGAGATCCGGACCTTCGATACCGACCTAGGTACCGAAGTCACCGTGACGCTAGAGGACGTCGCGGATCTGCACGTCGTCACGCTCACGCTGCTGTTGCCCGAGATGTGGGTTGCGCCGCACGCGGGCCAGGAGTTCAGGACGATCGGCATCTACACGACCAAGGAGGAGCCGATCACGGCGAGGATCGGGTTTCCCGCGGCGCGCGAGATGTACGCAACGGTGAAGCTCGCGGGGGAGGGCAAGCTCGTCGACTTCTGATAGCGCGCGGGGCGTCGACCGCTGCCGACGCGAGCGCCAATCACGGGCCGGGCGCGTTTGCCATGACATAGATGAATAAGTCGCCCCGGCCGCTTGCCCGCGCACGCTGCCGTCCTACCGGCAGACGGCGTAGAGGGTGCCGGTCGCGTCGAAGTTCGAGAAGCTCGAGATGTAGGTCTGACGATGGTTTCTGTACTCGTAGTAAGCGGTGCCGCCAGCCGTGCCGCTCGTGTCGAGCGTCTTGAGGCGCTTGCCGTCCGGGCACTTGAAGAAGAGCGTCGCGCCGGCCGGGACCGCGCCGCGCTTGATCGTGATCCTCTGGCCGATCAGAACGTAGCCGGCCGGGATCGGCTTGCCGCGGCGGATGGCCTTCACCCCCGCAGCGTCGAAGGGAGCCGTGGCGCCGGCCGTCAGCGTCGGAGCGGGCTCGACCGTGACCTGGGTCGGGCCCTCCGGGGCGGCTGCCGCGATCCCGGTGATGCCGGCCGCGACGGCCGCGGCGAGCGCTGCGATGGACCTGGACGACGATGTGCGCATGAGGACTCCCTGACTTGGGTGTTCTGGCGCCAGCATGCTGACGCAAGCACGCGGAGCACAAGACCGCCGAAGGTGGCCGTCTCGCACCCGGCGACGGGACCGGCCGGCCAGTCTCAGCCGGCCGCCGCGAGCACGCCCAGCAGGGCGTCACTCGTGGCGAGGGCGCCGAAGACGCCGCCCTCCATCGTCACCATCTTGCACGCGTGCTCGTAGTTGCCAGGGTCCGTCGCGCCCGTGCAGTCGCTGAGCAGCAGCGCCTCGTAGCCGAGGTCGTTGGCCTCACGCATGATGGTGTGGACGCAGACGTCGGTCGTGATGCCGGTCATGATCAGATGGTCGATGCGATGGTTGCGCAGCACCAGGTCGATGTCGGTCGCTCCGAAGGCGCCCTTCGTCGGCTTGTCGATGACCGGCTCACCAGGCAGCGGCGCCACCTCCGGGACGATCTCCCAGCCCGGTTCGCCGCGCACGAGGATGCGCCCGCAAGGGCCGGCGTCGCCGATCCCGGCGCCGATCTGCTGGGAGCGCCAGAGCTTGTTGGGCGGGCAGTCCGACAGGTCGGGCTTGTGTCCCTCGCGGGTATGCACGACGGTCCCGCCGAGCTCGCGCCAGCGCTGCAGCACGCGTCGCGTCGGCTCGAGTGGCGTCCGTGTCAGCCCCAGGTCGTACCCCATCGCGTCGACGTAACCGCCGGGACCGCAGAAGTCCGTCTGCCAGTCGACGAGCAGCAGCGCCGTCCGCGCGATCTCGAGCACGCCCCCGTACGGCCAGTCGTAGGGATCGGCGGGAACCGGTGCCACGCTCATGGGCGCACGATACGGCGGCCGCGCATACGTGCCTTCGGCCACGCGGGCGGAGGAACGGGGCCGAGCTTGGACGGCCGTACAGGTCCCACCGGCTGTCGCGGCGCGGCCGCGAGGAGCGTATCCTCGCGCCGCGCCATGGCGGCCTACAGCTTCCTCACTATCTGGTGCGTCGACGCACCGATCCAGCGCGGGTGGGACGTGATCTACGCAAGCGAGCGCTATCCGGAACACGCTCGCGTTCGACCTGCGCGTCACGCGCTCGGAACCACCCCACCTGCTCAAGTCCCAGGCCATCGGCGAGCTCGAGGGCTCCGGCGCCTGGCGGCTGTTCTCGTCGCCGCTCGGCACGGCGATCCTCTACAGCTGGGACGTGGCGACGACGCGGGCCTGGATGAACCGGATGGGGCCGCGCGCCCGGCGTTCGCCTGGAATCACGACCTCGTCATGCGCCAGGGCGCTCACGGGCTCGCCAAGCAACTCGACGCGACGCCGATCGCCTTCGATGAGCACAGCGGTCACCGCGACCGTGACGATCGCGCTCACGGTAGTGATATCCCCACGACGATCAGCGGTCCGTGGAAGTGCGCCAACTCCGTCCTGAACGGCCGCGAGGTGGTGTTTGTCAAGGCGAGCGTCGCGGTATACGTACGTTCCAGCTTGCGAGCAAGCGCTTGTTGCGCTCCTCCAGACGCGCGTCTTGGCCATGACCGATAACCCCCGCACACGTCAAGGACCGGACAAGACGATGCGTCTCGGGACGCTGTCGCGATCGGTTTCGGCGCGTCGCCCGAGGGCTGTAGCCTGATGGCCAAGCTGCTCTACAAGCCGTTCGGACTCCTGTTCAGCGTCCTCGGCGGCATCCTTGCCGGCGCTGCGTTCAAGCAGATCTGGAAGCGCGTTGCCGGCGAAGAGGACTCCCCCAAGGCGAAGGAGTCGGAATATGGGTGGAAGGAGATTCTGCCCGCCGCGGCGTTCCAAGGCGCGATCTTCGGCCTGGTGAAGGCGGCGGTCGACCGTGGTGGGGCTGAAGGCTTTCGCAAGCTCACGGGCATCTGGCCTGGCGATTGACCGGCGCTACCCGATGGCGAGCGCTGCCAAGACAGCTGACCGATCACCTGACAGCCCGGTTGACCTGCAAGGGTCGTCCTGGAAGGACACGCTTATTCGCAGCGTCAAGGGGTTCTCGCGCGACAACCTCACCGACTGGGCGGCGGCGCTGACGTACTACGCGATCCTCTCGATCTTCCCGGCGCTGCTGGCGCTTGTCTCGATCCTCGGCGTCATCGGCTCGAGCGCGACCCAACCGCTGCTCGACAACATCGCCACCGCCGCACCGGGTCCGGCCAAGGAGATCTTCACCGGCGCGATCAAGAGCCTGCAGGCCAATCAGGGAGGTGCCGGCGTCCTGTTCGTCGCCGGTCTGCTCGGCGCGCTGTGGTCTGCGTCGGGGTACGTCGCCGCGTTCATGCGCGCGTCGAACTCGATCTACGAGGTGCCTGAGGGCCGACCGATCTGGAAGACCGTCCCCACCCGTCTGGGGATCACGCTGGTGCTCGTGCTGCTGCTGGTCATCAGCGCCGTCATCGTCGTCTTCACGGGCGATCTCGCCAAGGAGGCGGGCAGCATCATCGGCCTCAGCGATTCGTTCCTGACGGTATGGGACATCGCCAAATGGCCGGTGCTGATCGTGATCGTCAGCTTCATGCTCTCGATCCTCTACTACGCGGCGCCGAACGTCCGCCAGCCGGGCTTTCGATGGGTGACGCCGGGCGGCGTGGTCGCGGTGCTGCTGTGGATCATCGCTTCAGCCGCATTCGCGTTCTACGTCGCGAACTTCGGCAGCTACAACAAGACCTACGGCACGCTGGGTGGTGTCATCGCCTTCCTGACGTGGCTGTGGATCACGAACCTCGCCGTGCTCTTCGGCGCTGAGCTCAACGCCGAGCTCGAGCGGGGTCGCCAGATAGAACAGGGACTGCATCCTGATCGCGAACCGTTCGTCGAGCCACGCGACACAAGGAAGATGGAGGACGAGGAAGCGGCGCGCTTCAAGCACGAGCGCGGATAGCTGGACAGGCGAGGGTCGCGGCCTCACCATGAGACGCCAGCCGGTTATCGACCGTCAGGCACACGTATGGCTATCGCCGTTCAGAGCCCGGACCTGTTCGAGCTCACCTATGAGGACACGAAGATCACGTACGCGCCCGGCGCGTTCGGCGGCGCCGCGCGGCTGCACTACGCGGGCCCGATGGGCCAGCACAGTTTCGACGGCGACCAGATCCACGAGATGCGAAGCCCGCGCGGCCTGGAGATCAGCGTGATGCTCGACAACGTCTCGCGCTTCCACACGATCACGCTCACGGTCTTCTTGCCTGAATTGGAGTTTGGCGGCGGTGACGAGCTGAGCTTCCGGACGATCGGCATCCATGCGACTCGGCGGCTCAGGATCGCCGGCGGACCGGGAGCGGAGATGACGTCCGCGGCGCTCGAGCTCGACGGGCTCGCGAAGCTCATCGAGTTTCACGCCCCGGGACCGCTAGTCGCGCTGTAGTCCGTTCGGCGCAGCGCAGCGGATGAGCCGGCGTCAGATCGGGTCGAGCAGCCCGCGGCTGGCAAGCCATCCGGCGATCGAGTAGGCCAGTGCCGGCGTGACCGATCTGGCCCAGTCCTCCACCACCTCGCCGAGCAGGCGATCCGCGTCGAGCTTGTCCAGCAGCGGCGCGAGCTCGCTGTCGCCGAGGAAGGCGACCGGCCGCGACAGCGCCGGATGCGACAGCGCGCGCCGCCATTCCACGCGGTCGCCTACCACGCACGGTGTTGGCGCAAGCGTCGAACCACACGGCAACCGGACGCGCAGAGGCAGCAGATCGCGCAGTGCGATCGGCGCTCGCGCGGCTGGCGGCTCGGGCGCCTCCGCGGCGCGGCGGCGCCAGAACGGCTCGGCGGCATACGACGCGCAATCGCCGTACGAGCGCGCGGCCAGCCGGGCGTGGCGCTCGACGGCGTGTCGCTGATGCTCGCGGTAATACGCGACGGCGGCGTCGACCTCCCCGTCTCCGCAGAGGATCGAGTGGACCGCGGCGCTCGCGGCCACGCCCGTCTGGATCGCCGTTTGCACGCCGGACGACGACAAGGGGTCGATCGCGAACCCGGCCTCGCCGACCTTCACGCTGGTCGCATCGATCGGATCCTCGTCGGCGTAGCAGGTGGCGTCGCACGCGCTGACGGCGCCCTCGAGCCGAGCCTCGCCGGCGACCACGTGCCTGAACAGTGGCGCGCTGGCCAGGAGCTCCGTGTAGAGCTGTCCGAGGTCCTGTCCGGTTAGCCGCCGCCGCCGTACGAGCTCGGGCTCGACGAACGCCATCGCGCGAAAGGCCCCGTCGGGCAGGTGCGCGCCCCACAGCCAGTACTGCGGCCGCGCCTCCACGATCGTCTGCGCGCCGTTCTCATTCAGCCCGCGCCACGACGCGTGGAGCGCGAGCGTCCGCGCCGACGTGCGCCTGCGCCGGCCGCCCAGCACCCGTCGGCGCCCGCTTGCGTCGGCGATAAAGCGAGCGCGGATCGTGCGCGCGCCATCTGCTGTCAACACCGGCAGGATCCATCCGCCGTCGACGGCGCTCGCCGGTCGCGCCGTGGCGGGTTGAAGGACCGTCGCGCCGGCCGCCCGGGCGCGATCGAGCAGAAGCTGGTCGAACGCGCCCCGGTCGACGGTGAGCCCGGGCTCGGCGTTCATGAGCGGGCGGGGTTCGGGACTTCCCCAATGCACACGCGCCTCGATCGCGCGCTGGAAGCCGGCCGCCTCGACGGCCGTCCGCGCTCCGAGCATGTCCAGCAGCGGCCAGACCCCCGGACTGACGGACTCGCCCACGTGTGGCCGGGGGAAGGGATGGCGCTCGACCACGACGACGTGGCGGCCGAGCGTCGCGAGCCGGCACGCCAGTGCCGCTCCCGCCGGTCCACCGCCGACGACGCACACCTCGGCATCGAGGCGGGCGAACGCCATGGGCTAGGCGCTCGGCGGCGGAGAGCCGGTTAAGTAGTCGGGCCGGCTGGAGCGCAGGCGGCCGTACGCAGCGAGGCAGTAGTGAAGCCAGCCGCGTATGTAGTCGCACGCGGGGCGTCCGCGGCGGATGACCTCGTGGTGGCAGCCGCCGCCGCACATGTATCGCGCCCAGCAGCGGCGGCACGGCTCCTGGCGGTGCACGTGGCGATCCGCAAGCCAGCGTGCCTGGCGCTCGCGATCCACGCCGCCGGCGAGGTCGCCCATCGCGCCGTCCTCGTCGCCGACGAACCGGTGGCACGCCGCGAGCTCGCCCTCGGCGGAGACGCCCAGATAGCCGGCGCCGGCGCCGCACGGGTAGGGCCGGTGGGTGCCCCTGTGAATCTCGCGCAGCGCGTTGACGATGTTCGCGAACGGATAGCGCTCGCCGGTCACGAGGCGGCGCTCGAACTCCTCGCCGCAGGCGACCATCTCGCCGAGCATGACCTCGAGCTCGGGGTGCTCCATCTCGTCGCTCCCGGTCGGCGAGCGCAGCAGCGGGGAGAAGCCGACGCTGTGGAACCCGAGCGCGACGAATTCGTCGAGCGTTGCCTTGAGCGCGAGGTTGCGCGGCGTGACCGTGACACGCGCGGACACCTGCATCCGCCGCTGGCGCTGGAGCAACGGGGACACGCGCTGCAGGACCGTGTCGAAGCTGCCCTTGCCGCTGCGAAACGGCCGCAGCGCGTCGTTTGCCTCGCCGACACCGTCCAGGCTGACGGTCACCGCGAACCCGTGCGCCTCGAAGAAGTCGGCATCGTCGATCGTCAGCTGAGTCCCGTTGGTCGTGATCGAAAAGCTGACCGTGACCTCGCGCTCAGCCGCCAGCGTCAGTGCCCGCTCGGTTGCCGCGTGAATCGTCGGCCGGTTGAGCAGCGGCTCGCCACCGAGAAAGCTCAGGTTGACGCGTTCGCCCCCGGTCACGTCGCCGAAGAGCAGGTCCACCGCCGCCAGCGCGGTCTCGTCCGGCATCTGCTTCGCCGGGCCGCCGAAGCTGCCCTGCTGCGCGTAGCAGTACGTGCACCCCAGGTTGCATTTCTGCGCGACCGCCAGCGACAGCGCCCGCACCGGGGGTTCCTCGGGCGGCGTGTCATCGACGTAACGGGGGGCCTGGAGCCCGAGCTCGCGCAGCAGCTCGGAGATCTCGCGGTCGCCGCCGCCCCGCCGCGCTCGGTCCAGCGCCGCCGTCGTCGCGGCGTCGATGTCGTACACCCGGCTGCCGTCGGCAACGAGCAGAAGCGCTCCCTCGCCGGTCTCGACGAGGTGCGCGTCGGCACTCACCGGTGCTGACAGCTCGAACAGCTCAGCGGCGCGCGTCACACGGTCAGTCGTGGTCGTCGCCGCCGACGATGAAGCGCAGCTCGCCCTGCCAGTCGCGGAACAGGTCCTCATAACTGACGAGCCGCGTGTCTTCGGGGATGCGCGAGCGGTCCGCGAGGATGCGCTTGATCGCGTCGTACAGCTGGCCGACGCGGTTGACGGGACCATCGGCCTCGCTGGCCGCGGGCGCGTATCTCGTCAGCTTCCGGCCCGCTCCAATCTGCCGGGCTCTCCGCGCACACGTAGGTGGCGAGCGAATCGAGCGTCAGCCGCTGCAGCGTGAAGTCGAACGGATAGAACTCGCTGCCCCACGGATAGTCCTCGCGATCGAGGTTCAGCGGCAGCCCGAGCGCCGTATGCAGGTTCTGGACGGTCATCAGGTGGCCCATCTCCTCCTTGGCCACGCCGAGGATCGTCTCCTTCCACGCCCGCACCTCGTCGCGCAGCTCCGATGGGACCTGGGGTCCGCCCAGCGAGTAGGCCGCGAACAGGTACTGGACCATCAGCGAGTGCTCGATCTCCGCCGCGACGTGAAGCAGTATCGCCGTGTAGTCGCGCCAGTTGAACTCGGCCGGCGGAGCGCCCAGAGGCTGCCCGCGGGCGGCGAACATGACGTCGGAGTCCAATAGCACCGGATCGAGGTGCCTACTCACCCGCGAGCGCATCGCCGTTACCCTAACCGTGACTGCCGGACCGATGCAACTGCTCCCGACCGCGATGATGATTGCCTGGCGCTCCTGACCGAGACGCGTGAGCTTCGATGACAGCTGACGAACCTCGCGGAAGCGACGAAGGGTCGCCAGTCCCTGCAGCCCCCCGGGTGTGCTCGACCCGCACACTGATGATCCTGATCTACGAGACAGACGCTCGCGCCAAGGTTGGATTCGGTGGAGCGCGGCGCTGGTTATTGGCTTGGCCGCGGCCGGCGTACTTTTTCAACGCTGTAGCCGACCAGTGTCTGCGAACCGGTCCTCGGCGGCTCGGGCGCAGCCATCGAAGCCGCGAAGGGATCGCCGCCTGATGCTCACCCCGAGGTCTCCAGGCTCAGCGCCGTAACGGCGCCCGATCAAGCCCGAGCGCACCTGAGCATTGCGGCTCTCGCTGCGTGATCTCCGGTTGGGTCGGCCTTGCGGTGGATCGCGGCGTTGGGTCTTTCGGTTACGTCGGCGAGGCGCGGTCGATCGGTTGTGGTGACGATCGCCGGGGCGGGTGCCCGAAGGTCTGCGCGATACGCCCTTGTGAGGACTTTGATCTCGCGGTAAGCATGTTACGGTGGGACGCGAGCGCACACAGGTGCCGGACACCCACGACAGGGACGTTGCGACATCGTCCACCGTCGCGGCCCCTGAGTTGCCGCGCGGCGTCGCTGTCACCGGCGGCGACCTGACCTCGTGGCTGGTCGGACAGCCGGCCGAGCAGCGTGTCCATGTGCTGCTCGGTCTGCAGCGCGGTGTCGGGAACGCCGCGATTAGCCGGGCGCTCGCCCCGCCAGTGCAGCCCGATACGGCACGCAGAGACCAGCCGTCCGCGGGTGAGACAGCGGACGCTGACCGGAAAGAGCGCCATGACGAGTCCCACGGGGCGGATGTCGAGGCCGCTGTTCAGGCGGCTGGCGACGGCGCTTGGTCGCCGAACTCGGCGGCCGGTGGTGCGGCGCCCGCCGTCGCCGACTCCGCGCTGGACGACGGTGTGGGCACCGCGGGCGCGGAAGACGTGATGACCGAGAGCCCTGGGTCTCCGCCCGACTCGGCAGTCGCTGGGCCGGCGGGACCGGCGCTCCCGCCGGTCGATCGCGGGGCAGCTGCGCCAGTCGGGGGTGACGTCCCGCTGGCGGGAGCTGCGGCCGAGCCCGTTGACGGCGCCGCCACGACCCCCGGTGTCGGCATCTCACCTCCGATCTCGGCCACCGGCCAGGCGACGGGCGCGCCGCTCATGTCCGCGGGCGTGGCGGACGCGGCTCCGGGGCCGCCGCGGTCCGCGCCGCGATGGGTCGACGCGATCGGGGGCCAGCCTCCCGCGGGCGCTGCCGGGCAAGCGCGGCCTCCGGCCGCGGCGCCAGCTCCGCCCGCACCATCCGCCGCCGCCGCCAAGGTCGCGGTAGGAGCAGGTGCCGAGTCGCCGGTCGATCTTGCGGCGGCGGTTCGCGCGCGCGGTGGACCGCAGCAGGGTGAGAGTCCGATCGCGACTGCAGCGCGGGCTGCGCTTGCCGCGGGCCTGGATCAGTTATCGGAGGCAGCGCAGACCAGCATTGCCGCGATCCACTCCCGCGCTGAGACCGAGGCGACGCGGATCGGTGAAACGGCCGTCGCGGCCGCCGCGGAGGTCGATGACGCAGCGCGGGCCGCGCAGGAGACGATCACGGGTCACGCGGCGGCTGAACGCGAAGGGCTGCACGGCAGCGCGGCTACGCAATCAGCGGCCGTCGCGCAGTGGCACGTTGGCGCGACGGCAGGCGCGCACGACGCCCTCACGGCGCACGCCCAGCGAGCCCAGTCCCTGGGGTCTGACCACGGTGCTCAGGCCGCGACCGCGGGCGACACAGTGGCCACACGGATCCAAGCCGACACCGCCGGGGCCGCTGATCGCAGCCGCAGCGCCGCGGCGCATTCTGGCGGAAACGAGGCCACCGGACCGCCCAAGGCGGAGGTCTCCAGCCGCGTCGCCGGCCCTGCCGCGGACGCCCTGCACGGCGAGGGGGCGCAGGCCGCTTCGAGTGTGCGCGGTCAGATGGGTCAGGCGGCGAACACCTTCCAAACGCGCGGTGCCGAGGCATCCGGCGCGATCCTTGGCATGCTGGCCCCCGTCGGGGACGCCCTCTCGAAAACCGCCCAGAAGTCCACCGCGACGATCCACGAGGCCGCGGACCACGGCTCGGCGGCGTTGACTGAGGGCGAGAACCAGGCCCGCGCGCATGTAGGCACGCAAGCCGCGGAGGTCCGGGGCCAACTCGCCGACGGCGCCGCCGCCAAGCAAGCCGAGCTGATCCAGGCGGGCGAGCAGCTAGCCAACCAGGTTCGCGGCCAGGCACAGCAGCTAGCCGACGCCGCGACCGCACACATCGACGACCTGATCGCCGCGATCCCGTCCCTTCCCGAGGACGACCCGGCCACCGCCAGTGCTGACCCGGACGTCGAGCACGACGCCGGCGGCGACGAGGCGCCCGCCAAGAGCATCGAGGACCCGGCTGCCGAGCACGCCGCCGCCGCCGGAGAGCTCGAGCAACAGATCTTGACCGCATTCGCCGGCGCAGCGCAGGAGCACGTTGCGAGCACCGAGCAGGCTGGCCGGTCGATCACCGAGGCGGCCGCGGAAGCGCAGCAGACGATCCGCGGCATTCCTCAGGCGACCTCTCGCGATCTGCAGACGGCGACGACCGGCGTCACGCGCGAGATGTCCGGTGGAGCGGCAAAGGTCCGCGGCGCGCTGACGCAGGTGCCACAACAGGCCAAGACGACCGGCGAGGCGGTCGTGGCGGCAGCGTCGACCAAGGCCGCGGACACCGTCAACCAGACCGGCACGGCGATGAGCCAGGGTCTCGCGGACATGCGCCAGCGCGGCGACCAGCAGGCCGCCGGCGTCGCCGACCGCGGACAGGCGGTAGCGGGTCAGGTCAGCGCGAACGTCGCGACCGGCCACGAGCGCATCGACGACAAAGCGAAGAAGTCTGAGCATCGCAGCCTCCTCGGCAAGATCGTCGACTGGGTCGAGGAGCAGCTCTCCGACCTCTGGGAGATGGTCAAGAACCCGGGCTTCTGGGTTGGGCTGTTGATCACTGTCGTGCTCGGCGGCCTCGCCGTCTTCTTTCTGGGGCCTTACGCCCTGCTGCTGCTGCCGTTCATTACCGCGCTGGCAGCGGGCGCAGGGCAGCTCACGAACAACCTCGTCGCGGGCAAGGGCGCGTGGGACGGCGTCTGGGACGCGGTGGTCGAGGGCTTCGTCGGCGGCGCGATCTTCGCCGCCGCGATCGGCCTCGGCATATGGGCCGGCCTCGGCACCGCCGCCATGCTAGCCGTGGTCGAGGTCACCACCGTCATCGTCACCGTCGGCAGCAACCTCCTCCACGGCGAGAGACCGACCAAGAATCTCCTTGCCAACATGCTCTTCGCCTGGCTGCTGGATCGCGTCGGCGGCCGCGTCGCCCGCGGACGAGGCGGTCCGCCCGAGACCAAGCCGCCGGTCGAGACGAAGCCCCCGACTGAGACCAAGCCGCCGGTCGAGACGAAGCCCCCGACGGAGACCAAGCCGCCGGTCGACGGCAAGCCGCCGGAGTCAAATCGCCCGCCCGCTGTGCCAGAACGCCCGCCGCCGAGCCCTACACGTCCGCCGCCGGAGCCCGAACGTCCGCCGCCGGACCCCGAACGTCCGCCGCCGGAGCCCGCACCGACCGCAGATCCGTGGGCCGGCGTCCAACGCAGGCACCCCGGACTCACCGAAAATCACGTGGCGATGCTGCGCGAGACCGGCGTCGAGCCCGCAATGGCCGATCGCTGCCTTTCGCGCGGCATCACAGCCGATCAGCTCGTCCTGCGTTCGATCGAGGGGGGCCCGAAGGCGGTCGAGATCATGGACGGGCTTCTCTCCGGCAAGGGCGCCGCCAAGGTCGACGCAAGGGCAGCCAACCGCATCGCCGAGCTCGCCCGCCCCCTCGACGAGATCTTTCCGGGTCAAGGCCTGCTCGACGCAGTCCACAAGCTCGCGACGAGCGGGAGTCTGCGCAACCCGGCGAGCCTCCGTCCGCTTATGGAGGCAATCAACACGGGTGACGCGAATAAGATCGTCGAGCTCAACGTGGCGGCGGAGCGCGCCGGTCCGGGCGCAGACGTGCAGCTCGGAGCAATCAACCGCTCCGGCGCGGACGTTGTCGACCACGTGGCCCAAGAGGCGATCCAGATGAAGAACATCACCTCGGCCGACGACCGAGCCGTCGTCGCGAACCTCACCGACGCGACGAACCAGCTTGCCGGCAAGGGCGCCAGCGGACAGCGGACTCCGGGCGAGCCCGGAACCGAGGTCCCGCCGAACAAGCCAGACGGACAGCCCTACACGCGCACCGCTGAGCTGTTCATCAGGGACGCCGAGAACTCGCTCTTCAACGCCGACCGCGCGGCGATCGACGCATTCGTCCGCGGCACGCTCAAGGATGCCGTCAACCGGGCTTCGGTCGACCAGGTGCGTATCCACAACGGCAACCCGGCCAGCCCATTTACGATCGTGGGGCCGTTTTGAGCGCCGAAGCACCCGCCGCCTGGTTCGCGCAGCCCGACTCGTACATCGCCGGCTGGGAGGCGGATGCCGCGGGCCATGAGCTGGAACTCGCGCGCGGGATCGTGAATGCAGGCGAGCGCCACGAGGTCTTCCGCATCGTCACGGTCCCAGTGGGCGACGGTAAGCCTGAGCCGTTCGACTACCCGGCGCATCTCGAGCGCGGAGTGCGGCCGTTCGCGCTTACACCCGAGGAGGCGCCTGCGGGTCGGCGCTTCGCCACCCCCGGACGAATTTGCTGGGAGGAGCCAGACGGCAGGCTGGTCGACGGCGAGGTCGCGGATCTCGGGCCACTGCTTATGCGGCTGCGGCCCGACGCGGCGCCCTGGGCAGCCGAGCTCTTTATGGCATATGTACCGCCCGTGGTCGTGCAGCCGCTCAGCGGCGCGTTCAACATCGTTCTGCGGACGGACATCTGGTTTCCGCGAATACTGGGAGTCCTCGACGGAGACGCGCCGCTCCCGCCAGCCGAGCCGAGCCGAGACAACACCCGTCTCGCCCGCTGCCACACACCGCGCCTGAACGCATTCCTCGCCGACGTCCGGGAGACCGCGCTCGCCCTCGGCGGAAGTTGGCGCCCGCTTCCGGTCGAAGGCCTGTCGCGTTACGCGTCGATGACGGACGCGGGCGGCATCGTATTGCAGTAAGCCTGCACCTCGCGACCCTGCGAGCGTGGTCGACGTCCTCCAGAAGAGTCCGGTCGCGAACGTCAAGCGCCCGCGCGTCGGCCACCGACGCGATGACCGTCGGCCTGACCCGTGACGCGCTCGGGCAGCTGCGGCAGGCCGCCGAGGCCGACGGACCGCCAGCCTCGAGACCCGTCCATCCAGCGGCGGTGGAGTTGCCAGCAAGCGATATCGCCCGCTGCGAGCCGCCGGCCGGCGGCGGCCAGTGAACATAAAGCGATCGGCACCCGCGGGCCGGCCACGGTTTTCGCGATCCAGCGGACGTGCGCTCGACGAGAGCATTGGTGTATTCGGAGCGGCATGCGGAAGTGCCGCCGTCCGGCTGCTTCCCCGGGCGCGAATTACGGTTCGCTCAGGTCCTCGTGGGGCGCCGCGATCGCGTAGCCGTTACCGCCGCTCGCTTTGGCCTCGTAGAGCGCTTCGTCTGCTGTGCGCGAGAGGGTGATTGCGTCGGGCGCGTTGCCGTTGGCGACGGCGATGCCGGCGCTGATCGTCGAGGCGAGGGTTTGCCCGCCGAGCTCTCGCGAGCTGCGGGCGAGGGCGTCGACGAGCTTGGCGGCGGTGACCCGCGCGCCGTCAGTATCGACGTGCGGCAGGACAGCGGCGAACTCGTCGCCCCCGAGGCGAGCGACGGTGTCGGTGACTCGAAGCTCGCTGGTCAGTATCTGCGCGACGGCGAGAATGAGTTCGTCCCGGCGCGGTGCCCGTACGTGTCGTTGGTTTGTTTGAGCCCGTCGATGTCGATCGTGAGCAGCGTCAAGCACGTGCCATGGCGCGACGACGATCGACACGCACGCGGCGACCCCGGCGAAGCGCTGAACCGCCGCAGCCAGACGTTCATGAGCCGGCATGGTGTTGCGCTGGCGGTGGTCGCCCAGCAAGCCGTTACCTCCCCGCCAGGCGGGCGCAGCCGAAATCGGTTCGGCGCCCACGCGCACCAGCGACGATCCGATCGCGATCACAGCGCGCTTGATCGTCGGCGACCGCCCCGCAATCCGAGACAATGCTCTCGTGCTGCCCATCAATCGGCCCGTCAGTGAACTCCACGGGGCAATCGCCTGGCGGTAGGCCGGTCACGTCGGGCCTCCACGCGGCTAAGCGATGAGTCTCGGTGAGCCCCGGCGCCTATCCAAGTTGACCACACCAGCGTAGCGGGTCCCTGCACGCCCGAGAGGCACTCCCGCCTATGCATTGCCTCCGCGGAATGAGCTTGCGTGGCGAGGTAGTCGCCGATGTCGCTCTCGCCGGCGTGGGCGAGCTCTTCGTGAACGGTAATGGCGAAGGATCGCACCCGGCGCGAAGGTGTCCCAAGCGTTGCGAACTCGGCCGCTGTGATGTGGTCGAGACCAAGCGCCCCCACACAGACCAGGCAGTTGAGGTCAAGTTCGTGCACGCGCTGGCTCAGCTCGGACAGCTCGCCGACGACGTACTCGGCGTACAGGCCGGGCCGGTCGCGTTCGCCGGCGTCGCGGGCGGCCAGAATCCCATCTGCGCCCACCTGCAGCTCGACGCCGTGCGCTCGCAGCAGTTCGCCCACGACCCCATTTCCGGCTCCGAGATCCAGCACGCGCAGCGAACGCACGTCGCGATCGTTGAGATGTGCAGTTCGGACGACGACCTGCGCCGCCTTGGCCGGCGACCGGCATTGCAGTTGGCGCTGGACGACCTCCTCGTAGAGCCCGGGAATCGCGTAACCCTGTCGTACTCTTGCAGGCGCATCCGTTCGCTGCGCCCATCGGCGAACGTGACCACGAACGCCTCCTCGCCCTGCGTTTGACCTGACCGTCGGTCCAACTGCACCGCGTAGTCGATTGGGGCCGTCCGCGTGGCTCAGATGATGCCGACGAGCGCCGAGCAGACCCAGTTGGCGGCGCCGTTGCCACCATCCCACAACCGCGCTGCGAGGCGGTCCTGCTCCGCCTTGGACGCCATGTACGCCGCCGGTGTCGAGCCGCCGAGCCCGCGCCAGGTGTCGGGCAGAAACTGGTAGTAGCCCGATGCGCCAGCCGAGTTCGGTGGCAGGTTCTGACCGCCGGACTCGCACTGCACGATCGGCCACGGGATCGTCCACGGCCCGCCGGGACCGACCTGGTTGATGGCCCGATTACGCTCCTCGAGCAGCTTCGTCAGAGCGTGCTCCGCGTCGCGGCGGCTCGAGCGGGTATTGCGCAGCGCGATCGTGCGCGCCGCGTGCGCTCGGGCGAGCGCGGCGCGCCTGGCCTGCAGAACGGCGGCGATCGTCGTCAGGGCGTCGCTGCGGCGTTGGACGGCGTCGGCCGCGCGCCGGCGTTTGATTGCAAGCTCGGACAGGACCCGCCGCTGCGCGATCGCGTCGACGCGCGCGTGCCGAACGATGGACAGGATGCGCTGGTCCTGATGTTGGACGCGCTTTAGGAAATCGACGGTCTCGAGCAGGTTCGCGAAGCCGTCGCTGTGAAGGATGACCGTGACGAGGTCCGGCTTCGAACTCGTGTAGCGCTCGCGCAGGATCACGGCGAGCTTGGTACGCGACTGCGCCAGGCGCGCTCGCAGGCGCAGCGCGCGATTGCGCTGGCGCTCGCGGCGAGCCACCGTGTCCTGAAGAATCGCCTGCGCCTGCGCGAGTTCGGCCGCAACGGCCGCGACGCGGCGCTGAAGGATCGCGACCTCGCGTGCGGTCACGCGTTCGAGCTTGCGCAGGCGCCCGAGTGCCCCGGAGAGCGAGCGCTCGCGGCCCTTCTGGCCCTCGATCCGGCTGCGCAGGCTGTCGGCGCGGTTCCGGCCTGTCGCCGGCCCGGCGGTCAGCGCCGCCGTGGCGACGGCTGCGGCGACGAGCGCGAGCAGCACTGCCGGAAGCGGGATGAGGGCACGGATGCGGCGCATGAAGATGTCGACGACCGCGCAGCGATCCTCGCGGCGGGCCCCCGGCAACCTAGCCACGTCCGGCGCGCGGACGCACCGGTGCAAGCGAGCGTGCGCTGGCGATTGCGAGCGCGCGCGGGCTTGCGCGGCGGTGCGGCAAACCGGATCGGCGCGCTACCAGGCCTGCACGGTGTCGCAGTGCGGGCAGTGCACCGAGGTAGAGACCGGGGCCTCGAAGAGATACCCGCACCGGCAGGAGTAGCAGGCGCGATCATCGGGTCCGCCGGCGTCGCGTAGGCGCCGCTCGGCGGAGTGCATCGGCTCGGGCCGTGGTTCCGGCGCGGGCACGACATGCAGCCGGCGGCGCTTGGCCCTCACCAGGGCTTGTGCAGTCTGTCGAACGGTCATTGGCGTCATCGCTCTATCGGCTAAGACTCAGCAAGCTGCCAAAGGTTTCTGTTTGCAACGGACATTTCCTCGTGCCGAGGCTTGTTCGCGCCGACTCGCACAAACCCTGGCGCCTTCGCGATCAGCGGCGTTCAGCGGCACTCCGACTGCGATACTGAAGCGGTCGTGCCGCCAGCCCGCAAGCGCAAGATCCGGCTCATCGTCGCGCTCTCAGCAGCCGTGCTGCTGGCGTGCGCGCTCGTCGTGACGAGCCTCGGAGCGTCCAGCGAAGCCGTCACGCCGAGCGACCTTGCGACCGCGCGAGCGGGGGTCGCCTACCAGCTCACCGGCAAGGTCCAGGCCGGATCGGTGCGCGCTACCGACAGCGGCGTGGACTTTCGCGTCCGTGATCGCAACGGGACGACGACGGTACCCGTGACCTACAGCGGGGCGGTCCCCGATCCGTTCCGCGACGGGCGCGAGGTCATCGTCACCGTTCGCAAGCAGCGCGACACCTTCGTCGGCGAGCCCAACTCGCTCATCACCAAGTGCCCTTCGAAGTTCACCGAAGACGCCACGCGGCGCTCCTAGGGCGTCTAGCCTGATCTGACATGGCGACCGTCGGACGCGCCCTGCTGATCCTCGCGCTTGCCGTGGCGGCGTACGGGATCTTTGCCTCGATCTACGGTGCCCGCAGCGGGCGCCCGGACTGGGTCGTGTCCGGGCGGCGCGCGGTCTACGCGATCGCGGCGCTCGTCACGGGCGCGTTCGCGATCCTCGAGGTCGCGTTCCTGCGCTCGGACTTCACGTTCGCGACGGTCGCCGCGCACTCGTCAACGACGACTCCGACCTTCTACCGCGCCGCCGCAGCCTGGTCCTCGCAGGAGGGGTCGCTGCTGCTGTGGCTGTGGCTGCTGTCGTTGTGGGCGAGCCTCGTGCTGTTCCTCACACGCCGGACGCTGCGACGCGTCGCGCCCTACGCGACCGCCGTCCTGCTCGGCTTCGCGGCGTTCTTCACCGGGCTGCTGGTCTTCCTCGAGACGCCGTTCGGGCTGTCGGCAGTCGTGCCGCTGGAAGGCAACGGCCTGAACCCGCTGCTGCGTCACCCGAGCATGACGATCCACCCGCCGATGCTCTACTCGGGCTACACGCTGTTCGCGATCCCGTTCGCGTTCGCGGTCGGCGCGCTCATCACGCGGCAGGTCGGCGCGGCCGACTGGATCCGCTCGACGCGCCGCTTCGCCCTCGCCGCCTGGTTCTTCCTCGGCATCGGGATCCTGCTCGGCGCGCGCTGGTCCTACGCCGAGCTTGGCTGGGGCGGCTACTGGGCCTGGGATCCGGTCGAGAACGCGTCGCTGCTGCCGTGGCTCACCGGCACGGCGTTCCTGCACTCGCTGATGCTGCAGGAGAAGCGCGGGATGCTGAAGATCTGGAACGTCTCGCTCGTGCTCGCGACCGGGATCCTGGCGGTGTTGGGGACCTTCCTCGTGCGCTCGGGGATTCTCGACTCGATCCACGCCTTCGGCGCCTCGACGCTCGGCGTCCCGTTCGTGATCCTCATCGGGCTGCTCGTCGCGAGCTCGATCGGCTTGGTCGTCTGGCGACGCGAGGCGCTGCGATCGGAGAACAAGCTGGACTCGCCGCTGTCGCGCGAAGCGATCTTCCTCGCCAACAACCTCGTGCTCGTCGCGATGGCGTTCATCGTGTTCTGGGGCACGTTCTGGCCGTTGATCGCCGAGGCGATCACAGGAACGCGGCGCGCGCTCGGGCCGCCGTGGTTCGATCGCTACACCGTGCCGCTGGCGATCGTGCTCGTGCTCCTGAGCGGCATCGGGCCGGTGATCGCGTGGCGCCGGGCGACGCCCTCCAACGCGCGGCGCAATTTCCTGGTGCCGGGGCTCGTGGCGCTCGGCGCCGGCGCGCTGCTCGCCGCCTTCGGTGCCGCGGACAAGCCGCTGGCGCTCGCGATGTTCGTCTGCGGCGCGTTCGTCGTAGGCAGCGTGGGGCAGGAGTTCTGGCGTGGCGTCGGCGTGCGGCGGGCGATGACCGGACAGGGTCCGCTGGGCGCGCTCGTCTCGCTCGTCGCCCGGAACCGGCGCCGCTACGGCGGCTATCTCGTGCACGTCGGGATGGCGGTGCTGTTCATCGGCGTGGCCGCATCGACGGCGTTCAACGCGGCGCGCGACATCCGCATGGCGCCGGGACAGTCCGTGCGCGTCGGCGGCTACGACTTCACCTACGTCAAGCCGACGTCGGCGATCTCGACGACGAGCAGCGGCGAGCTCGAGAAGATCTCGTTCGGCGCGGTCGTCGACGTGCGGCGCGACGGCACGAAGATCACGACGCTGCGGCCCGAGCGCGGCTACTTCCCGTCGCTCGACGGCGAGGGCTTGGGGGCGATCGGGCGCTTCTTCGAGGGCGAGGCGACGAGTGAGATTGGGCTGAAGGCCGGCATGCGCCGGGACCTGTGGACCGCGATGACGCCCGACATCCGCGGGCTGCTGCCGACGATCCGCGAGGGCGACCGCGTCTTCAAGGCCGCCGGCGGCAAGCTCTCGCCGGAGGTGCAGGCGCGGGCGCTCGGCGCGGCGCTGACGGGTCTCGTCAACCGCTACGTCACCGACCCGCCGCCCGCGACGTTCCGGATCATCACCTCGCCACTCGTCACCTGGATCTGGCTCGGCGCGATCGTCGTGTTCATCGGCGCGCTGATCGCGATGTGGCCGGGCGGCGACGCGGCGCGCCGGCGCGTGCGGGCGGGCTACGCCGCGCGCGTCGCACAGGATCTCGCGCGCGAAGATCTCGCACGCGTGTAGTCGCCCGTGGAGGTCGGCTCGCTGCTCATCATCGTCGTCGTCCTGTGCGCCGTCGTCGCGCTGCTGTACGGGCCGCTGCGCACGCGCGGGGCGGCGGTGCGCGACGAGTCGGCCGACCGGATCGCGGAGCTCGAGGCGCGCAAGGAGGCGAAGTACCGCGAGATCCGCGATGCCGAGATGGACATGCGAACGGGCAAGCTGTCCGACCAGGACTTCCGGATCCTGGACCGTCAGCTGCGAGCGGAGGCGATGGAGATCCTGCGGGCGCTGGACGAGGAGGCACCGGATGCTGGCGGCGACCATCGGCTAGGCTGATCGGCGTGGAATCGATCCTCTCCGGCGTCCAGGTGCTCCTGTCGATCATCTTGATCTTCCTCGTGCTCATGCACTCGGGCAAGGACGCGGGCCTGTCGGGCGCATTCGGTGTCGGCAGCGGCGCAGGCCCGTTCGGCGGCGGTTCGCTCGTCGAGCGCAACCTCAACCGCTGGACGATCGGCTTTGCAATCGCGTGGATCGTGAACACAATCGTCTTGCTGAAGATCCACTAGCAGGAGCGCCCGCCGGGTTCATGGATCTGCTCCGGCCCGGGTATCGTGCCGGTCAGTGGGTTTGCGCGGCCCGAATCTCTTGAAGTAGGGGTCGGATCATGCGCCGTTACCTATTTGTCGGCGTTCTTCTCGGGACAGTCGTGGCTGTCACGCTCCTGACCGGCAGATCTGCGCAGACGACGGCCACTGCCGCCAAGAGCCGGACTGCCGGGCTGACGCCGCTGCAGCGGCGGCTCGCCTCCGGGACGGCGTCGGCGACGCTCGACGTGCCCGTGCAATCCGGCGCGCTGTCGCCGCAAGGCACGCAGTCGCCTGCGCGCGGCGGGTCGCACGACGGCGGCTGTCCGACCGATCGCGGCTCCAACGTGCGCGTCAACCAGGACTGCCAGAACCTGACCGACACCGACCTCGCCGGCCGCGGCCAAGCGCAGAACGAGACGGCGGTCGCGAGCGACCCGAACGACCCGTCGAGCCTGGTCGCGTCATCCAACGACTACCGTCATGGCGACAGCCGCTGCGTCACCTCCTACTCGGACGACGCCGGGCGCAGCTGGCAGGACTCCACGCCGCCGATGGCGTTCACTCGCGGTGGCGCGTTCGGCGGGGGCGTCCAACGCCAGTACTGGCAGGCGGGCGGCGACACCTCCGTGGCCTGGGACACCAAGGGCAACGTGTACCTCTCGTGCCTCATGTTCATGCGCGGCCAGCCGGTGACCGCCAACCCGGACTCGTCGAGTGGGCTGTACGTCTTTCGCTCGACCGGCAGCCGCGGCGCCTCGTGGAACTTCCCCGCGCGGCCCGTGGCCGAGCTTGACGACAGCGCCGGCACCGGCACCGCGATGCTCGACAAGCAGTACATGACGATCGACAACCACGACGGGAGCCCCTACCAGGACCGCATCTACGTCACGTGGACGCTCTTCGCTCCCGACGGGACGTCCTACATCTACGGCGCTTACTCAGGCGACTACGGCGAGCACTTCAGCCAGCCGCAGCTCGTCAGCGCCGACAGCACGCATTGTGTGCAGACGCTCGGCGCGCCGACGCCTCACGGTCGCTGCAACGCCAATCAGTTCTCGCAGCCGTTCACCGGACCCGACGGCGCGCTCTACGTCGTGTGGAGCAATTACAACGTCACGGACTTCAGCTCGTCGGCGGACAATCGCGCCCAGGTGCTCGTGGCCAAATCGACCAACGGCGGGGCCACGTTCTCGGCGCCGGTCAAGGTCGCCGGCTACTACGAGCTGCCCGACTGCCTGACCTATCAGGGCAAGGGTGAGGGCGTGGCGTGCGTGCCGGAGAAGAGCACGACGTCGAACTCGTTCTTCCGCGCTGCGAACTACCCGTCCGGCGCGGTCAACCCGCGGGACGCCGGCGAGATCGTCGTGACGTTCGGCTCATACATCAACGGGCGCTCGAACGGTCGCAACGGCTGCGTGCCGCGCGGCTTCAACATCGACACGCTGCTCCCGCGCTATGACGGCGTGAAGGGGGTCGGAGCCTGCAACAACGACATCCTCGTGAGCGTCTCCGAGAACGGCGGCAGGACCTTCACGGGCGACAGCGCCGATGTGCGCACGCTGCCGACTGTGCGCGCCGATGACCCGCGTGCCGACCAGTTCTGGCAGTGGGCGGCGTTCGACCCCGAGGGCCGCTTCGCCGTCTCGTATTACGACCGCGCGTACGGCGACGCCGAAACCACCGGATTCTCGGACTTGAGCCTGTCCGGCTCGCGAGACGGATCGACGTTCGCCGTC
>Ga0307502_10000100_pt1 | contig 22343 bp, 20 predicted proteins | sample 16_S_MG_FD_201364 | JGI IMG/M metagenome (GOLD analysis project Ga0307502, IMG submission 201364) | Soil microbial communities from Populus trichocarpa stands in riparian zone in the Pacific Northwest, United States - 16_S | ecosystem: Environmental > Terrestrial > Soil > Riparian zone > Trees... | reverse complement strand
GCGGCGGGGGGGGCCTTGGCGGCCGGGGGCGCCCCCCCCCCCCCCCCCACCCACCCCCGCCGGGGGCCCCCCCGCGCCGCCCGCCAGCCGCGCGGCGAGTTGCTGGCCGACCAGCGCGCACACCGCCATGAGCACGGCGAAGCTGACCGCGTACGTCGCCTCGTCGCGACCGGGCAGCCCGGCGAGGCCGATCGGCAGCGCGGCGAGCGGCGGGTACTCGAAGCCGAAGTCGAGGTACGGCAGGTTGCCGCCCGCGAGCAGCTCGGTGTACGAGCGGTAGACGTAGAGGTCGTTGACCGTCGTGTCCGAGAACGGTCCGATCGTCGTCGCGACGGCCCACAGCACCGCCAGCACGAGCGCCGGCCAGATGAGCGCCCAGCGGCCCGTCACGCCGCTCGCCGGGCCGGCGCCCCCGAGCGTCCGAGCAGCGCGATCATCACGAGCGGGAAGAACCACGGGATGTACAGGTAGAACCAGTGCGACACGCCGAGCTGTAGCGCGATCAGGATCGCGGCGGCGCAGGCGGCGAGCCCGACGAGGTCGCGCCGGCGCGGGACGAACCCCATCACGATGGCCAGGATCACGGCGGCCCCCTGCACGGCGCGCTGCGCGCTGTCCAGCCAACCGACGTCCGGGTCGTACAAGCCCCAGACGGAGAACGGCGAGCCGCGCTGCGCCTGAAAGCCGATCGTGACGTCCCACAAGCTGCGCAGGTCGTTGTGCGCGAGGATCGGCGCGAACGCCAGCGCGGCGGCGGCGACGAACCCGGCCGCGAACGACAGGATCGTGCGCAGCCGCGGACGCGGATGGCAGGCGAACAGCGGGGCGAGCGCCAGCGGGGCGAACTTCGTCAGCCCCGCGAGCGCGACGAACGCGCCGCGCGCCGGCGCGCTGCCCGACGCCCACATCGCGGCCAGCACGAGCACCGCCACGAGCGCGTCGTTGGCGTTGGACATCAGCGCGTAGAGCGTGAAGGGAAACGACGCCCAGGCGTAGGCGAGGACGATCCCGAGATCAGGGCCGCGCACGCGCCGGCCCACCAGGAAGCACAGCAGGCAGGCGAGCAGGTCGAACACGATCGCCGCCGCGTGGGCGGCCGGCAAGTCATCCCAGCGGCCGCTCCACTTCAGCGCCTGCTCGAACGGGATGTAGCTCTCGTAGACGACGGGACCGTAGGTGTCGCCGTTGGCGTTGTCCTTCGGAAATGCGCCGTAGAGCGTCTTGCCGTCCATGATCCGGTCGGCGCCGATGACACCCGCGTAGCCGACGTCGATGACGTTCGAGTTCATGATGTTCAGCGCGATGCGAAAGCCGAGCAGGAAGACGATCGCGATCGCCAGCCATGTCACCGGGACGAGCAGCCGCAGCGGCTGCTGCGCGAGCACGCGGCCATCGCGTCCGCGCAGCCCGATCCACAGCATCCGTCCGAGCAGGTAGAGCAGCAGCGGATAGACGATCGGCACCGAGGTCTCGACGTTGGCCGCATTGAAGAACGCGAGCGAGATCGAAAAGGCGCTGAGCACGAGCAGGTCGAGGTGGAGCATCCGCAGCGGCCGGCACAGGAATGGCACGACGAACAGCACCGCGAGCGGGATCCAGACGAACGGCGCGTTGACGATGCGCCCGAACGCGCCGGGATAGCCGCGCGCCATCGTCCACGGGACATAGAAGTCCTTCCAGGCCTCCATCACCGCGCCGCTGCGGTCGTCGATCAGCACCTGCGCGATCTCCTTGCGGGGGGCACCCGCAGGAACCTTGGCGAAGTACGACACCTGCCAGCGGTCAGGGCCCTTGAGGAAGACCTCGCGGGTCGAGCCGGGGTACGTTCGGCGCGCGCTGCGGACCTCGTCGCGCGCGTCGGCCTTCGCGCCGGCCTGCGTGGCTGTCAGCACGTGGCCGGCCGGCGGCACATCGACGCGTGCTGGCGTCACGAGCTGGTCTGAGCGTACCGCGGTGCCCGGCAGCGCGGTCGGCAATCCCGGCGCGCCGGCGCTGCCCGGCGCTCTGACCTGCGCAGCGGCGCAGGCGGTGGCGACAAGGCAGACGAGCAGTGCCGCGCAGCACGCCGCGCAGCACGTCAGGGTACGGCGGGTGACCCTCAGGTGCGAAAGCTCCAGAGCTTGTTGCCGACGAAGTTCAGGGGCGTCGCGCAGACGATCGAAGCTGCTTGGGCGACGATCTCGTCGACGCCGAACTGCTCGACGAGTATGTGCAGCACGAGCAGGCCAACGACGAAGGCCGCCAGCGACACGACGCAGAAGCGCGCCGCCTGGAAGCCCGCGTGGCCGTCGCGGGCACGGAACGTCCAGGCACGGTTCCAGAGGAAGTTGTTCGTCAGGGCGACGAGGAAGGCGCCCGTCGCAGCGACGCGGTAGTCGAAGTCGGCCGCGCCCCACAGCAGCGCGTACACGGCGAGGTTGACGATGTAGCCGCTGGCGCCGACGGTGGAGAAGCGGACCAGCTGCAGCCAGTTGCCGGGCGTGCGGACGGCGGTGTGAACGCGTCGGCGCCGCCGTCCGCGGCGGGCCTCGATCGCAGCTTCGGCGACCGGCGCCGCCACGGCCTCGTCGGTCATGCCGGAAAGGCTACCCGGGAGCACCGAAGTGGCCGAGCACCATCGGCGCGACGTCGGCGATCGACCAGTGACCGTCGTTGCGCTCGGGCGGCGCATCGACGCCGCAGAACAGCAACGCGCCGAGCGAGTCGACGCGGTGCAGCGACCCGTGGCTGCCGCCGCGCACGTGGGCGCGGTTGCCCCAGTCCGGGAACTCGTAGCTCGGCTCGGCGGAGAGCAGCACGTCGCCGGAGGTCGGGCAGGTGAGCGCGGCCCACACGCGCGCGAGCGCGTCGGGATAGTGATCGCAGGACAGCACGCCGTCCTGCACGATTCCCAGCAGCGCATCCAGCTCGCCGTCGAGGTCCCAGCGCCGGCCGCGCAGGTCGGCAACCTCGTCGCCCGGCGCAAACGTCAGCTCGCCGCGCTCGCCCGCGATCCGCGCGCGCCCGTCCTCGAGCCACATCACGAGGTCGACGCCCTCGATCGCGCGTGCCGTCGCGACGACACGCGGCAGCGCGGCGACCCGCGACTCGAGCAGGAGATAGATCATCGCCGAGCGCTGCGCGGGGCACAGCGCGAGCTCGGCGTGGCGCGCCTTGGCCCCGGACGGTTGCAGCACCTTCCAGTCCGAGAACGGCCCGGTCAGGTCGATCGTCCGCTCGATGTGCGAGTGCGAGTGATCGGCCATGACGATCATCGCGTGCTCGTGGAGGAACGCATCCGCGCCGCCACCGGTCTCCATGACCCGCCACAGCTCGGCGTCGGCAGTGGCGATCGACTGGATCTGCGCGTGCGGGCCGTTCTTGTGCGAGTGCTGGTCGTTGTCGGGCAGCGACAGCAGCAGGAAGTCGAAGAGGTCGTGCTCGACGAGGTAGGAGCCGACGCAACCCGAGTGCTGGTCGCGCATTCCCGGCAGGCCCATCCGCGACCAGCAGCTCGTCTTCTGGCTCGCGAAGATGTCGGCGTAGAAGAGCTCGCGCGGTCCGAGCACCGAGCGCTTGAACAGCTGCGATGCCGCGCGGGTGAGCGCGAAGTCCTTGGAGATCTCGTGCGGGTGGCGACCGCGGAACATGAGGTACGTCGTGCCCGCCGTGCGCACGTCGGCGTCGTCGAGCGTCTCGAAGATCGTCTCCAGATCGGGCGAAAGATGGGACGCGTTCATGTTGAAGATCGTGTCCACGAGCTGGCGGTTGAGGCCGAACTTGCGTGACGCCGAAAACGACGACCCGTACTCGACGTAGCGCTCCTCCGCACGCGAGTACCAGTTCATCGACGGGATCAGGTGCTCGTCCTGCAGTCGCCCGGTCGCGATCGTCGCCGCGCACACGGGCGTCACCGAGGGGAACGCGGCGACGCAGTCCGAAACGTACGTGCCCCGCTCGGCGATCGCTTTCAGCGTCGGGGCGGTACCGGACGTCATCGCCCGTTCGAGCATGGTCGGCTTCATCCCGTCGATGACGGTCAGCACGAGCTTGGGCGGACGGCTCACCGTAATATGCGCAGGCCCGCGTACTTCTCGCCCTCGCGGCGTTTGCCGCCGCGCAGCATGAAGGCAAAGAAGCCGAGCGCGAAGACGGAGATCGGCGCGACGACGATCGCCAGCGCTGCGAGCAGCAGCGCGAAGCCTTCGATGTAGACCGGTAGCGCGCTGCGAGCCTCGGCGTCCAGGCGCGCGCGCACTCGCGTCACGAGCGAGCGCGTGGCGGCGGCCGCCAGCGCGGCGCAGAGCCCGCCCCCGAGCAGACCCGGCCACCAGTCCGACGTGTTGTCGGCGAGCGTGGCGGCGAACAGCAGCGCGCCGAGCCCGATCCCGATTCCCTGCAGCGACGACTCGACCACGCGCTCGGCGACACCCTTGCGCTCAGCGATGACGACCGCGATCGTCGCGACGACGATCGCCAGCAGCCAGCCAGGCTGCTCGAGGAACGAAAACGGCGTGTGCTCGTAGTCGACGCCGAAGTTCGCGGTCGCCAGCGCGCCTGCGACGAGCGCTGGCAGGAAGGGGCGGATCCCCGCAGCGCCGGCCAGACCGGCGCCCTGGAGCATGTCGATGAGCAGTTGCAAACGTGCGGTAGCGTGGGGGCGCATGACGATAGACGACAGGGACGCCCAACCCCCCGTCGAACCCCGGCGGGTGGCGACGTCGCCCGGCCCCCGCCAGACCTCGCGTGACCTGGAGCGCTATGCCGGCCTCTTCGCCGCGCGCACCCGGGTCATGAAGTCCTCGGCGATGCGCGACCTGATGGCGCTGACCGAGCGCGACGACATCATCTCGCTCGCTGGCGGGATGCCTGATACCAAGTCGTTTCCGGCCGAGTCCTTTGCCGCGATCATGACCCGCGTCGCCGTCGACTCGTGCGCGCGCTCGCTGCAATACGGCCCGACCGAGGGCCTCGCGCGGCTGAGGGGCTGCATCGCCGAGGTCATGGCCGAGGAGGGCACGGACATCCATCCCGACGACGTGCTCGTCACGTCCGGCGGCCAGCAGGTCATCGACCTCGTCTGCAAGACGCTGATCGACCCCGGCGACGTGATCGTCGCGGAGGCCCCGACCTACCCCGGCGCGGTGCCGACGTTCTGCTCCTACCAGGCCGACGTCATCCAGATCAGCGGCGACGCCGACGGCATGCGCGTCAACGAGCTCGAGCGCACACTGGACCAGCTCGAGCGCGACGGGCGCCGGCCGAAGTTCATCTACACCGTCCCGACCTTCCAGAACCCGGCCGGTACGACGATGTCGCTGCCGCGCCGGCGCCGGCTCGTCGAGGTCGTGCGCCAGCGCGAGCTGCTCGTGCTCGAGGACAACCCGTACGGCCTGCTGCGCTACGAGGGGGAACCGCTGCCGACGCTCTACTCGCTGGACGGCGGCGACTTCGTCATCTACCTCGGGACGTTCTCGAAGATCCTCTCGCCCGGCGTGCGGCTGGGCTGGAGCATCGGCCCGCGGCCCGTGCTGGAGAAGATGAACATCGGCAAGCAGGCGGCCGACCTGTGCTCGTCGTCGCTGACGCAGTTCTTCGTCGCCGCGTACTTCGCCAGCGGGCGCTGGCAGGACTACGTGCACTCGCTGAAGGAGATCTATCGCCGCCGGCGCGACGTCATGCTCGACGCTCTCGCCGAGAACCTCGGGCCGGAGTCGTGCTGGACGCATCCGCAGGGAGGCCTGTTCATCTGGGTGACGCTGCCCGACTACATCGACACGACGGACCTCCTGGCGCGTGCGCTGGATCAGCACGTCGCGTTCGTACCCGGCCGCGCCGCGTTCCTCGACGGCCGAGGGGCGAGCAGCATGCGGCTGAACTTCTCCGGCGTCGGCGAGGCGGACATCCGCGAGGGCGTGCGGCGCATCGGCGAGGTCGTGCGCGAGCAGGTCGAGCTGTATGGCACGCTGACCGGGACGCACCGGATCGTGGAGTCGCCGGCCGAGCCGGTGCCCACCGAGCCCGATCTCGACCTGGCAGACGTGCTGCACCTGCCCCGGTCGGAGCGGCGCGGCGGGCGCAGCGCGAGCGAGAGATGACGCGGATCGCGGTCTTGAAGGGCGGCCGCTCGCTGGAGCGCCACGTCTCGCTGAAGTCTGGCGCGCGCGTCCAGGACGCCCTCGAGCGCCGCGGCCATGACGTCATCGCCATCGACGTCGGCCACGACCTCGTCCAGCGCCTGCAGCAGACCGCGCCTGAGGTCGTGTTCGTCGCTCTGCATGGGCGCGACGGCGAGGACGGCACGGTCCAGGAACTGCTCGAGGCGCTTGGCATGCCGTACACCGGCTCGGGCGTCTCGGCGTGCATCCGCTGCGCCGACAAGGTCATCGCCAAGAACCACATGCTCGACGCCGGCATCCCGACGCCGGACTTCTTCGCGTTCAACGAGACGGCGTTCAAGGAGCTCGGCGCGGCGGACGTGCTGCCCGCGATCGAGGAGCGCCTGCGGTTCCCGATCGTCGTCAAGCCAGCCGGCCAGGGCTCGGCGCTTGGCATCAAGTTCGCCCGCGCGGCGAAGGAGGTGCCCGGCGCGCTGGTCGCGGCGTTCTCCTACGGCGACAAGGTGCTGCTCGAGCGCCACGTTCACGGGCGCGACCTCGCCGTATCCGTGCTCGACGGCGAGGCGCTGCCGGTCGTCGAGGCGGTACCGCGCGAGGAGGATTTCTACGACTTCGAGGCTCGCTACGAGATCGGCCGCACGCAGTTCGTCTGCCCGGCGCAGCTCGCGCCGGAGGTGACGGTGCGCGCGCAGGAGCTCGCGCTCAATGTATGGCGAGTGCTCGGTTGCCAGGGCGTTGCCCGCGTCGACCTGATGCTCGACGACGCCAGCGGCGAGCTCACGGTGCTCGAAGCGAACACGATCCCGGGGATGACCGACACGTCGCTGTTGCCGCAGGCCGCGGAGGCGGCCGGGATCGAGTTCGACGAGCTGATCGAGCGGATCGTCGACCTCGCGCTGCGGCGAGATCACTCCTCGCCGGCGAAGTCCTCCGGGCTGACCTGATCGAGGAAGTCCTTGAACTTCTCGACGACCTCTTCGGTGTCCTCGACGTCGTGCTCGAACTCGATCGCCGATTCGGCGATGACCTCTTCGGCGGCGTAGATCGGCGCTCCTGAGCGGACGGCGAGCGCGAGCGCGTCGCTGGGACGCGAGTCGATCTCCATCTCCTTGCCGTCCACGGCGAGGGTGATCGAGGCGAAGAACGTGTTGTCGCGCAGCTCGGTGACGGCGACCTGCGTGCAGCGGACGTCGAGCTCGCCGAGCATGTCGCACAGCAGATCGTGGGTCATCGGTCGCGGCGTCGTAGCGCCCTGCAGCTTCATCAGGATCGCGGCGGCCTCGGGATGCCCGATCCAGATCGGGAGGAACTTGTTGCTGTCGACAGTCTTCAACAGGACGATCGGCTGCTTGCCAACCATGTCGAAGCTGACGCCGTAGATCACCATCTCCTGCATCTCGTGGAGCATAGCTACGGCCCTCGCCCGGTGGCCGATCTCTGCGGCTGCATGCAACATGCGCGGCAAACTTCCACGTAATTTGTGCGCGCGCATATAGTCAGGCGATGGCAGCACGCGATACACAGGCCGTCGACCGATCGCGCACTGGTCGGGAGCGTATCCTCGACGCGGCCTACGACCTCTTCAGCCGTTCGGGGGTGCGTGCCATCGGGGTCGACACGATCACGGCCGAGGCGGACGTGGCGAAGATGACGCTGTACCGCAACTTCGCCTCCAAGAACGAGCTCGCGCTGGCGTTCCTCGGAGTGCGCGAGGAGCGCTGGACCCAGGGCTGGGTCCAGGCCCAGACGCAGGCGCGCGCATCGACGCCTGCCGGGCAGCTGCTTGCGATCTTCGAGATCTTCTCGGAGTGGTTTGCTCGCGACGACTTCGAAGGCTGCGCGTTCGTTACGTCGCTGCTGGAGTTCGACGACCGCGACGATCCGGTTCGGCAGGCGTGCGTCACGCATCTGGCCAACATCCGCGCGTACGTCTGCGAGCTGGCCACGGCCGCGGGCGTCGAGGACCCGCACCGCTTTGCAGCGCAGTGGCACATCCTCATGAAGGGCTCGATCGTGGCCGCCCACGAGGGCGACCGCGACGCGGCGAACAAGGCGCGCGAGCTCGGGATGCTGCTACTCGAGCGCGACGGCATCGCCTTGCCGGTCTGAGCGCCCGCCCAGCTCAGCCTGTCTCAGTAGCGCCACAGATGCGCCGCGACGACCTCTTCGAGCGGTTTGTCGGCGGCCCAGGCCGCGTCTGAGCGGCGCACGGCGAGAAACGCGCCGAGCAGCTCCTCACCCAGCGCTCCCGTCACGCGCTGGCTGGCGAGCAGCGCGCCCTCCTGCTCCTGTGGCGTCGCCGGCAGCCGCGCGACGCCGCGCGCGGCGCGCTGCTCGTCGCTCCAGCCGCCGGGGTCGTCCTGGATCGGCTCGCCGAGCTCCAGGCCCTCTTGGATCCCGGCGATCCCGGCCGCGATCACGGCCGCCAGAGCGAGGTAGGGGTTCGACGAGGCATCGGACGGCTTGAGCTCGACGTTGGCATGGTTGGCCCCGAGCAGCTCGGAGCCGGGCACGTAGCGCAGCGCCGCTTCGCGGTTCTCGATGCCCCAGAACGAGTACGCGCTCGAGAAATAGCCTGGGCGCAGGCGGTGCAGGGAGGGCACGCTGGGCGCCGTGACGGCGGTGATCGCCGGCAGGTCGCGCAGCAGGCCGGCGAGGTAGGCGGCGCCGTCGCCGCTCGGGCCGCTGCCGCCGCCGTCGGCCAGCAGGTTCTCCCCGTCGCGCCAGACCGACGTGTGCAGATGCCAGCCGTTGCCGACGCCCTCGGCGCTGACGAGGGGCGCGAAGCTCGCCTTGAGCCCATACTCGGCGGCGGCGGCGTGGATCGTCTGGCGCGCGAGCAGCTGCTCGTCGGCGGCCTTGATCGGGTTGGACGGCTCGAGGCTGAACTCGAGCTGGGAGAGCCCGTACTCCGCGTGCAGCTGGCCGATCTTCAGGTCGTTGGCGGCGAGATCCTCGAGCAGCTTGGCGGCGAACGCGTCGACGGCCAGGAGCGCGTGCGGGCTGTAGGCGGGCCCGTCGTGCGCGGGCGTGAGCTCGCCGTCGCCGTCCTTGCCGATGAAGAACTCAAGCTCGTATCCGGCCTTGATCTCAAGGCCCGCGTCGGCCGCGCGCTTGATCTGTGCCTCCAGCGCGCCGCGCTGGTCATAGGGCCACGGCGAGCCGTCGTGTGTGAGCTGGCGCCCGGGCGCCCAGGCGAAGCCGGGCTGGCCGGCGAGTGCCGTGGCGCGCTCGAGCACGGGCAGCAGCCGGACATCACCGGAAGCGTTGGGCAAGCCCTCGTGGGCGAACGTGATCGCGTCGTGCGAGTCGAAGACCGCGAACAGCGTCGTGATCCCGACGCCGCGTTGTGCGACTTCCTCGATGCGGTCGACCGGCACCGTCCGCGAGCGCGGGATGCCGTTGTTGTCGGCCCAGGCGATCGTCAGCCCGACGACCCCGGCCTCGGCAAGCTCCTGGGCCAGCGCGGCCGGCGTGCGCCTCATGCGGGGATCCTCATCAGGCCGTCAGCACGAGCGGGGCGCCGTCCTGGATGACGAGCGTGTGCTCGGCGTGCGCCACCAGCGAGGCGTCGGCGGTGCGGACGGTCCAGCCGTCGCGGCCGAGGACGACCGCCGGTCCGCCGGCGGCGACGAGCGGCTCGACGGTGATGACGAGCCCCTCGGTCAGCGGAGCCGACAGCGCGCGCTCGAACGTGTTGGGCACGTCCGGTGACTCGTGGATGCGACGGCCGATGCCGTGGCCCATGAGGCCGTCGCAGACCGAGAAGCCGCGCTGGTGCACGGTCTTCTGCACCGTGGCGCCGATCGAGTTCAGCGGCACGCCCGCACGTGCGACCTTCATCGCCGCCGACAGCGCCTGCTCGGCCGCGCGCACGAGGCGGACGGACTGCGGCCGCGGATCGCCGACGATGACGGTCCGACAGGCGTCGGCGTAGAAGCCGTCGAGCTCGGCGGTGACGTCGAGCTTGACGAGGTCGCCGCGGCGCAGCCGGCGCCTGCCCGGGATTCCGTGTACCGCCTCGTCGTTGACGCTGATGCAGGTTGTCCCGGGGAAGTTGTAGTCAAGCGCCGGACCCGAGCGAGCGCCGGCACGAGCGAACGCGCGGGCGGCGATCACATCGAGCTCGGCCGTCGTGATCCCTGGCCGCACGGCACGGCGCATCTCGCGGATCGTTTCGGCGACGACTCGGCCTGCGGCCTTCAGCGCGGACAGCTCGTCTGGGGTGTCGACGGACATCGTCGGTCCAGCGTACTGCGGGCGACCCGGCACCCATCGCTGGCGCGAGTGGTTTCTAGAGGTCCCTGAGCTCCTCGATCGCCGGTCGCCGCAGCGCGCGCAGGGTCGCCGCGCCGGCGACGCCGACCGCGGCGACGGTGAGCACGACGACGACGACGAGGTACGTCCACGGCACGGCGAGGGCGTCCGGGGGCGGATCGAAGACGCCGGTCAGGACCCTCACGAGCATCTGCGATATCGCGACGGCGATCGCCGTGCCGGCGACGAGCCCGCCGGCCGTGACGAACGCCGACTCGCCCCACACGAAGCCTCCGAGCTGGCGGCTGCGCGCGCCGAGCGCGCTTGCGATCGCGAAGGTGCGTCGGCGCTCCTGGAAGCCGAGCCCGAGCGTGAGCCCGGACGCCGCGATTGCGAGCACGAGCGCGAAGCCGAGCTCGACCTTCGTCAGCCCCGACAGCTCGACCGCGGTGAGGTTCGAGCCGACGACCTTGCGCTGGTTGACGATGTCGGTCACCTGCGCGCTGGTCCCGAGCTTGCTGCGCAGCGCGCCGGCGACGACGCCGGGGTTCGTGCCGTCGGTCTGCACGAGGAAGCTGCCGACGGCGTTGCTGGCGGTCGCGCGAGCGACGTAGTCGGCGTTCGCCACGAGGAACGAGTCCGTCGGCGCGGTTGGAAACTCCTTCGCCACGCCTGCGTAGTGGAACGGGACGGTCTTGAACTGCTTCGTGCGCCCGTCCTGCAGGCGCAGCCGGATGAGGTCTCCGGTGCGCAGCTGGAAGTCGTGGACGGTCTCGGCGGCGACGAGCACGGAGTCCGGGCGCTTGGCGAGCGTGTCCATGAGGGTTCGCGCGGTGCCGCCGGCGAACCAGCCATTCTGCAGCTTGCCCGCGTCGGCGATCGTGCTCGGTCGGACGCCATACAGATCCTGCAGGTCGGCGCCGACGTAGGCGAAGCGGTGCTGGAGCGGCTCGACGCTGCGGACGCCCGCCACCTTCCGGATCGCCGACGCGGCGCTTGGACCGGCATTCACCGCGGGCGACTCGGTGACGGTGACGTCAGCGCCGTTGGAGAGCCGCGCATCGGCCTCGGCCTGCTGCTGGTAGGTCGCGTTGAAGACCGCCGTCGAGGCCGCGAACGCGCACGTCAGCGCGACGAGCGCGACCGCTCCGGCGAGCAGCCGGCGCTGGCGGCCCATCGTCGCCGCGACCGTCGGCGACAGCTCGCCGGCGAGCGGACGCAGCAGGCGCCGCAGCGGCGTGCGGCCGCGGACCAGCACGAGGTCGGCGAGGCGGTAGGCGAGCAGACCGGCGCCGATCCAGCCGAGTACCGGGGCTAGTAGGGCGTACCAGTTCACCGACACCTGCGGCACTCCCTCCGGCGCGAGCACGAGCTGGTATCCGCCCTGCGACGCCTGCCAGTAGACGAGGCCGGCGACGCCGAGCGCGACGAAGTCCAGGCCATAGCGCGCCCACCGCGGCGCGCGGTCGCGGCGCCCGACCTGACGGCGCTGTCCGGCGACGGTCAGCGAGCGCGCGTCGCGCCAGGCGGGCAGCGCGATCGATGCGGCGGCGATGACGAGACCCGCGGCGGCCGCGCCCGCCGCCCACAACACGGCGCTCGACGTCGACGCGCCGAAGCTCGCGGTGCCGAACGCCGCCGACCCGATCGCGAGCGCACCGGCGAGCCCAAGCGCCGCGCCGATCCCGCCCGCCAGCGCGGTTTCGGCGAGGGCGATGCGCACGAGCTGGCGAGTCGATGCGCCGCGCGTGCGCAGCAGCGCCGCGTCGCGGCGGCGGCGATCCGCCCCGGCGGAGGCGATCGACGCGGTCGTCAGGCCGGCGATGATCGCGCCGGGCACGCCGAGGAAGAGGAACAGCAGCTGCGCGTACAGCGCGTCCTTGCGCGCCTGATCGAGGGCGGTGCCGAGGTTGTCGCCGACGAGACCTCCGCCGGCGAGCCGCGTCTCGAGGTTGCGCGCGTTGCCGGAAACTTGGGTGAAGGCGCTGCTGGGGCTGCCGGGCAGGGCGTGCGACAGCGTCGCGTGGATCTGCGTGGTCGTCTTGGCCCCGCGCTGTACCTGGTCGAAGACGCGCTGGGGCAGCAGCACGACGTTGTCGGGCGGCGCCTGCGGCTGCGCGCCCACCGGCGCCCCGACCTGCTGAAAGAGCGAGTCCGCGCTTGGCAGATCGACCACCCCGTCGACCTTGACGCGGGCGGCGGCGGTTCCGGCGGTCCGCCCGATCGAGATCGTGTCGCCGGGCCGTGCGTGCAGGTTCGCCGCGGTCTGCTGCGCGAGCAGGACGCCCGTCGCGCTACCCGACAACGCGCGCAGCTGGCCGGGGAAGGCCTGCGCGTAGCCGTCGGGAAGTCCGACCACGCGGCCGGGACCGGTCTGCTGGGTCGAGCCGCCGGACGTGGCGCTCAGGCCGGTCGTGGCGGCGAAGCTCACGGGCAGTGCGCGCCGGACGCCCGGCTGCGAGCGGACCTTTGCGAGAACGTCGTCGGGCTTGGCACCGTTATGCGCTTCGACCTGCCAGTCGACGCCCACGCGGCTCACGGCGCGCGAGGTCATCTTCGCGCTCGTGGCGGACAGGAACGTGCCGATGCAGGCCAGCAGCGCGACGGCGACGGCGACGCCGGCAGCGGTCGATAGCAGCCGCCCGCGGCGGTGGGCGAGCAGACCGGAGAGCCAGGTCAGCGCGACCATGCGTGCTCCTTCCCGGAAAGTAGGCGCCCGCTGTCCATCCGCCAGAGCAGCGGGAGGGCGGCGGCGACGGTGGGATCGTGGGTCGCGACGACGAGCGCGGCGGTGGCGTGCTCGGCCGCCGCGAGCAGCACCTCGACGACCGCGGCGCCGCTCTCGCGATCCAGCTGCCCCGTCGGCTCGTCGGCGAGGATGAGCCGCGGGGAACCGGCGAGCGCGCGGGCGACGGCGACGCGCTGGGCCTGGCCGCCGGAGATCTCCTCCGGCAGCTTGTCGGTCAGCGCGGCCAGCCCGAGCCGTTCGAGCGCCTCGCTCGCCTGCGAGCGTGCGGCGGCGTCGGTGGCGCCCCCGAGGACGAGCGGCAGCGCGACGTTCTCGAGCACGGTCAGCGGGGCAAGCAGGCTCGGGCCCTGGAAGACGACGGCGACGGGCCCCGGCCGCAACTGCGAGCGGGAGCCGAGCGCCGGCCAGGTGACCGATCCGACAGTCGGCTCGTCCAAGCCAGCCATCAGGTGCAGGAGCGTCGACTTGCCCGATCCGGACGGGCCGACGAGCGCGATGCGGGCGCCTTCGTCGATCGTGAGGTCGGTCGGCCGCAGCGCGACGGTGGCCGTCGCGCCGCTGCCGTAGGTGCGCGCGGCGCCGTCGCAATGCACCAGCGGCGGCGTGGCCGCGGCGGCGTTCACGACTGAACCCTTCCGTCGCGCAGGCGCAACTCGCGATCGGCGTTCGCGGCGACCTGCGGACTGTGCGTGACGACGAGCACGGCGGCGCCGGCCTGCGCGCGAGCGAGCAGCAGGTCGAGCACGCGCTGGGCAGTGATGCCATCGAGCTCGCCGGTCGGCTCGTCGGCGAGGATGATCGCGGGATCGTTGGCGAGCGCCACGGCCAGGCCGGCCCGTGCCAGCTCGCCGCCCGACAGCTGACTCGGACGGGCGTGGGCACGATGTGCGATGCCGCAAAGCTCGATCACGTGTGCGCGCGCGGCGCGGTCGGCCGAGCCGCCGGCCATCCGCTGGGCGAGCGCCACGTTCGCATCGACGGAGAGATGGCCGACGAGGTTGGCCTGCTGAAACAGCATCCCGATGCCCTGCGCGCGGACCCGCGCGCGCTCCTCCTCCGGCCGGCGCGAGAGGCGCTCGCCGTTGACACGGACCATGCCGCCGTCGGGTTCGTCGAGCCCGGCGAGGCAGCTCAGCAGCGTCGACTTGCCCGATCCCGACGGGCCCGTCACGGCGATGACCTCGCCGGGATGCGCTTTCAGCGAGACGCCCTGGAGGGCGAGCGTCTCGTCGTCGCCGGCGTGAAAGAAGCGGTAGAGGCTCTGCGCCTCGAGCACGGCGCCGCTCATCTGGACCACTGCACGGAGTCCGTGACGATCCGCCACGGGTCGACGTTGTCGGCGCCCTTCGGACCGGAGAGCGTCACGATCACGTCCCTGCCGTTGTGGAAGAACACGTAGCGCTCGACCGCATCCTGGCCCGCCTTGCCCGTCACCGCATTGGGCTTGGCGTCGGTGAGGTACACGATCCGCACCGCGTTGCCGGCCTTGCGCGTGACGGCGCTGACGCTGCGAAGCGCGAATCCGGGCTCGGACTTCGCGAGCTTCGGGACGACGCTGCGCTTGGCGTCGCGCACCGTCAGCGGCACGCTCGACGGCGCCGTCTGCAGGTTGATCGCGTTGAGCTTGTCGGTGAAGGTGACAGCGCCGGCCGCGGTGCTGCGCGACCAACCCTCCGGAACACTTACGGTAAACCCGGCCCTCGGCGGCGAGTATGCAACGAAGGCTTGGTTGTCAGGGATATCTCCCGCGGGGCTGACCTCCGGCGCGTTGGGGTTTGCGGCCGCGCCGCTGCTCTTCGACGAAGAACCGCCGCAGCCCGCGGCACCGAGCACGAGGATCGCCAGGCTGGCGATGAGGGCGGTGCGCATGAAGCCTCCTGTGGTGAGCCGTGTGTGCATCGGGACGGTGACCGTACGGCGGCCCGGTCAGCGCCAGCCCCGCGCGAGGTCAACGCCAGGTCAAAGCTCCCGCGCAACGCCGGCGCGGTCGTAGGCTGCGTACACGGATGAGCGCACCCGGCATCCTCATCGTCGAGGACGACGAGGCGATCGCCTCGGGGCTCATGCGCGTGCTCGACGGGCAGGGCTACGCGGTCCGGCGCCTGGCCCGCGGCGGACCGGCCGTTGCGGCCGCGGACGCCGGCATCGGCCTCGTCGTGCTCGATCTCGGCCTGCCCGACATCGACGGCATCGAGGTCTGCCGGCGCCTGCGCACGCGGCGTCCGGACCTGGCGATCCTGATCCTGTCCGCGCGCGATCATGAGCTCGACGTCGTCGCCGGGCTCGACGCGGGTGCCGACGACTACCTGGTCAAGCCGTTTAAGCTGTCGGAGCTGCTCGCCCGCGTACGCGCCCATCTGCGGCGCGCTGCTGCTGCTGAAGCCGAAGCGGGCGCTGAGGCGGCAAGCGAGCCGCTGCGCGTCGGCGAGGTGCGCTTGGACGTCGCCGCACGGCGCGCCTGGCGCGGCGAGCAGGAGCTCGCGCTGCGGCCCAAGGAGTTCGATCTGCTCGCGCTGCTCGTCGCCGAGGCCGGCCGGGCCGTGACGCGCGAGCGGATCATGCGCGACGTCTGGGACACCGACTGGCTGGGCTCGACGAAGACGCTCGACACGCACGTGCTGACGCTGCGCAACAAGATCGGCGCCGGCGCGATCACGACGCTGCGTGGCGTCGGCTACCGGCTCGAGGCCGGCTGACGTGCGACGGCGCCTCGTGCTCGCGATCGCGGGGGTGGCGACGATGGCGGTCGTGCTGCTCGCCGTGCCGCTCGCGCTCGTGCTGGCGCGCAGCTACCGCGACGAAGAGCTGCTGCGCCTGCAGCGCGACACCGTCGCCACGACGCGCGCGATCGACCTGGGCGGTGATCGCCGGGATGCGATCGAGCTGCCGCACAGCGGCGACAGGCTGGCGGTATACGACGCCGGCGGGCGACGAGTCGCGGGAGCGGGTCCGCCGCTCGCGCCGGACGTGGTGCGAACAGCGCTGCGCACCCGGCGTCCCTCCGACAGCGAGCGCGGCGGGCAGCTTTTCGTCGCCGCGCCGCTGCAGACCGGCGAGCGCGTGACCGGCGCGGTGCTCGCCCAGCGCTCCGACGCCGGGGCCGCGCGGCGGGCGCGCAACGCATGGCTCGCGCTGGCGGCCGTCGCCGCGGCGATCATCGCTGTATCCGTGCTGGCCGCCGTGCTGCTCGCCCGCCGCCTGGCGGCACCGCTCGAGCGCCTCGCCACCGCCGCGCGGCGGCTCGGTGAGGGCGACTTCTCCGCCCGCGCCCCCCGCGCGCGGGTGCCTGAGCTGGACGCGGTCGCCGCGGCGCTGGACGTGACCGCGCAGCGCTTGGACGACGTGATCGTCCGCGAGCGCGCGTTCTCGGCCGACGCGTCACACCAGTTGCGCACGCCACTGCAGGCGCTGCGGATCGAGCTCGAGGCGATCGAGCTGCGCGACGACGCGCCCGCGGAGCTGCCGGCGGCACTGGCGCAGGTCGAGCGCCTGCAGACGACGATCGAGACGCTCCTGGCAGTTGCCCGAGACGCGCCGCGCAGCAGCGCGGCGACGACGGATCTCGCGACTGCCGTCTCCGATCTCGAAGAGCGCTGGCGCGGCCCGCTCGCCGCGCGCGGACGCCCGTTGCGTACCGCGGTGCACGCACAGCCCGCGCTCGCGCGCGCCGCGCCGTCGGTCGTCGGCGAGATCGTCGACGTCCTGCTCTCAAACGCCGGGCGCCACGGGGCCGGACCCGTGACGGTCGACGTGCGCGAGCTCGACGGATGGCTCGTGCTCGACGTCGGCGACGAGGGTGAGGGCTTCGGTGACGATCCGGAGCGGGCGTTCATGCGCCGCGGCGCGGGGCCCGATGGGTCCGAGCCGGGCGTAGCGTCCGCCGTGAGCGCCGACGGGAATCACGGGATCGGGCTCGCGCTCGCTCGCTCGCTGGCGCACGCCGAGGGAGGCCGGCTGTCGGTCCTGCGCCCCGGGCCCCGGCCGACGATCAGGCTGCTATTGCCCATCGTGCCTGATCGGGGGTCCTGATCGTCGGCGCCGGGCACCCGTTGAGCCTGCTCGCGCACACGCCTCCAGGCGGCGAAAGGCCCTGCGAGACGTGTCCTTGTGCTCGTCAGCGTCCGACGCGCAGGTAATCGGCCACGAGCTTCTTTGGCGCGACGCTTGCGGTGAACGCCGTCGCCGCCCGTCTTTGAGTCCGACACCGCGCCGTTGCGGCCTAGCGGTAGCAGTAGGCGACGAGCATCACGCCTTGGGGTCCGTGCCGCCATTGGCGCGATGATCTTGAGAACCATCTTCGCGGAGTTGTTTGCGCCCCCTCCGTGACGCCGACGAGGCCTTCGACCACCTTCACCGCTCTGGTCCCGAGGTCTCCGAAATGCTCCACGCCCTGCCCGCGGGCACGCTCCAGCTGGCCGCCGTCGCACTTGCTCGAAACCGGCGGCCGATCAGCCTGCGATCGCCTTTTCGATGAACGCGTAGCGTGCTGTGCGGTCGCCCTTGGTCCATCCCGTCGGCCTCGCCTCGGCGAGCTTCTTGATCTCTACAGCGCGCGCGATGAGCCACTGCGTTGCCTTCGTGGCCCGCGCCAGATGCGAGGGATCGATCTTCTCCCAGCCGCCGTTGCGCGACGCGCTCCTACGCCCGGTGGTGAGGATCACGATCTGCTCACGTTCGGAATGAGTGAGGACGGCCATGCGATCGTACGGAACGAGGTCAGATGCAACTGCCTTCGCCAGGTGAAAGAGGCGCTGGCGCTCGGCTAGGCCATTCGTGCCGCCGTGGATCCTGCGGGTGAGTCCGACAAAGTCGTCCGTATCACAGAAGCTGTTGCAACCGTGATCCTCCCACCACTGCCCCGATGCGAGCTCGCTGTACGGTGAGAGTGAGAGAAGTTCTGGCTTCGTGACGCAATCGATGCCAAGCGCCTGGGCCATGGCGACGTAGTTGGTGCGTCCCGTGATCTGGATGCGGCCGCGGCCCTTGAAGCGCTTGCCGTCGCCGGGATGTGTGTTGCCAAGATCCTTGCGGCCTTCGTACGCGGCACCGGAAGCGTACTCCTCACTTGTCCGGAAGTGATCGCACTCACCTGCTCACTGCGCGAGCGCCATCGCGGCCCGCGTCGGGGTATTGATGTCATAGCGCGCAAAGGCCTCCCCCAAACCCTTGGTGATCTTTGCCGCAGCGGCGCCAGTCAGGTTCGGGCAGACGTGCCGCAGCGCATCAGCGCTGATCGACCACTCGGTCATCCGGTGACCGTAACGCCGGATTAGAGAGCGGTGTGTGAGGTCGCGCACGACCGCAGGTGACGAGTTGGGTTAGCGAAGCTCCGCTGGGTAGGTACGCGCGCGCCACTGAGTGCACCCGGCCGCACGCCAGCGCGACACACGCAGCTCGCTACGAATCCAATACGCATGGGGTTCGGAGGCACCAGCCGCGGCACAAGGGGATCGGTGGGCGGTCGCGATAGCCTTCGAGAGCCGATGGCTTTGGCCGCCGCACCCATTCACCGCCTGACCGTCGAGCAGGTCGACGGGCTCGTCGAGGGCGGCCTACTCGAGGACCGTCGCATGGAACTCGTCGATGGGATCCTGTTCGACGTGGTTCCTCCGAATCCGCGGCATTCCCGAACCGTCTCGACGCTCACCCGGCATCTGTCGCGCGTGCTGCCGGACGACCTGGAACTCCTCGTGCAAGACGCGCTCTTCATCCACGACGGGTTCCTGTCGCCGGATCTGTTCGTGGCGCCGTTCTCCGCTCCGCCGATCCGCCATCGCGAGGCGCTGCTCGCGATCGAGGTGACGCACACCACCCATCGGAGGGATCTCCAGAAGGTGGACGAGTACGCGCGCGCCGGCGTGCCCGAGTACTGGATGATCGACCTCGTCGACCGCGCGATCGTCGTCCACCGCGGGCCGGTCGACGGCGTCTACACCGACGTCGCACATCACCGCGACGGGATGCTTGATGTGCCGGGCGGTGGAGCCCCGGTCAACGTGGGCGCTGTGCTGTCCGCGGGCGGTTGAGCGCGAACCTGGAGCGCGCCGGGATGGGGCGGTGGGCAAGTGAGCGGTCGCCACTAGCGCGGAGCGACCCCGGCGGCGGGGCGCGTGACACGACGCGTCTGGACCTCGGGGCGACGCCGTCGCCGTTGCAGCCGACGGCCGCCGCGTGTGGTTTGCGCTCAACGGCGATCGAGGACTGCGTCGACTGGACCACTGAACCCGAGCGCGAACCTAGTGTGCGCGGAATGTGCGCGCTGTTCGAGGCACCGCTCGCACGCGAGGCACACTGACGCCGCGAAACTCCATGTGCGAGATGGGCGATCCAGGACTCGAACCTGGGACCTCTTCCTTATCAGGGTTGGCAGACCGCGGGATGTGGGGCCGCTTCCGGGTACCATGGTCAAAATAGCTGGTAATCCGCCGAAGATGGCGGTCTCGGCGCGGCGCGGTCGCACCGGCACGACCGGGCCTATGTACCCGCGTGGTATCTCGCGCCGCTGCCACAAGGCGATCCCGAGCGCGCGACGGGTCAGGTGCCACTCGCCGCTCGGCGAGTCCCGGCGGGAAGCGCCAGACCGAGCGGAGCTTGGGGCTCGGGTGGGGTCAATCTGACCCAGCCAGCAGGCTCGTCCAAAGATGAACTGCAGCGTATCCCCGCCACGGGCGCCACCGTTCGGCACGAGCGAGCAGCGCAGGGGTGGTGAGTGGCATCTCGCTGTCGGAGCACGCCGCCCGTAGGCCAAGGTCGGAGGCTGGGAAAGCGTCGCCGCACTTGAGGCCGCGAAGGGCGACGTAGCTCGCTGTCCATGGGCCGATTCCTCGGATCCGCAACAGGCTTTCTAGGGCGGCCGCCGGTTTCGCCGGAGAGAGGACGAGCCTTCCGCTAGCGACTTCTTGGGCCAGCGCCACGATCGCTCCTGCTCGCTGCCTCGGAACACCGAGGTGGCTCAGGTCAGCTTCTGCCAGATCCTCTGCGGCCGGAAACGCTCGTGTCGGCCCGACAGGCTCTCCCGCGGTTGGCCGGCCGTACTCGCGCGTTAGCGAACGGACCAGTCGGGCGGCGCTGCGGACACTGATCTGCTGCCCCAGAACTGCTCGCACGGCGACTTCAAATGGATCAGGCGCGCCGGGAATGCCGACTGCGCGCTGTCGCGAGACAACTCTGCCGATTGTCGGGTCGGCGCTGATGTGGCTTTCAATCGCGGCGGTGTCGGCCTCGAGATCAAAGATTGCGACTGCTGTCGCCCGAATCGCCTCGCTATGCAATGCGAGGTCGACCCCAGGCGCGCTCACACGTATCGCGCCGCATCGGAGATTGGCGAAGTCGATCTTCATGACGTAGGTGTCGCCACTGATCCCAACGGTCCGCTCATACCAGTGGGGGCCGACTTGCTCGATCTCAGGCACGGCGCGGGCGGCGAAGTACGCGAGAGTGGCCTTGAAATTGAAGTCTGGCGATGCGCGGAGGGTGAGGTGCTCTCGACGCGGGGGTTCCGCGTCATGCCTGAAGGTCCTCATCACGTGGTTAGATGCCTTGCGGCTTGTGCGAGAAGCGCCACGGGCCCCCGTCGTGAAGAATCGAGCGCGATGTCCGCGACAGAGCGCAGAAGGTCCGCCTCTACCTCTATCGCTGAGTTCGACACCGCATCGAACGATGTACCGACGTCGCGGTGGTCCGATCGGCTGTTGAAGCGGGCTTCTCGCGTGTCACGATCGGCCGACACGTGGATCGCGACCGCTTCCGGTAAGCGAGCGATGAGCGACGCCAGTTGAGCCTGAGTGCGCGCCGAGTCGACGACCACGGCTGATCCGGAGTCCACGGTCGCCTGCACCGCATCGGCTAACCACTCCCCCGGCCGCTCGGCCTCAAGACGGGCACCAAGTCGCTGCAGTTCGCCTCGCGAGAGGTTCCGCCCCGCGTGACGTTGCAGCGCCGTGCTTGCCGTCACGACCACCAAACCGAACCGCTCTGCCAGGAGATGAGCAAGCGTTGTCTTCCCCGCCCCGAGCGGGCCCATCAGAATCACTGATCGTGCGTGAACCCGTTCGTCGCTATCGCGGCCCACGGCTCTATCGCTGCCGACGACGCATTTACCGCTTTCGGAAGTGGAGGAGCCCGTCCTCGACGACCTCGGAATCGCTTGCTGAGCTAGCGTGTAGATAGCCGTTCGCGTCCTCGCTCATGGCGGAGATGAGCTCGATCGACACCCGGATGAGCAGGCCCCTTTCGGTCGCGCCAACCACAGTTGCCCCCGCCGGCACCGCACCGTCGCTTGCCAGTGCGTAGCGCCTGCGGCTTCGGTCCTTCCGCTCCTCGGCCTGGTAGTCCCGCAGTACGTCGTAGAGAGCGTGGAGCTGCTTTGGCTCATCGGGTATCGACCCGTGCTCGGGACGCCACTCGTTTCTAAGGAGGTCTTCCCCCATCGTCCTTAGGGCATCTCGAAGCGCGCCAGGCCCTTCGTTGGCGCCCGACGCGCGGATACGATCAGAGAGCTCGCTTATTTGGTCGTATCGCAGAAGGGCGAGTACTCCAAGGGGGAGGTCGGCCGCAGAGATGTTCTTCTGCTCCTGCACGGGCCGCAGTGCCTCGAGCACCTTATCGCCGGGAATGGCGGGCGCCGGCAGGCCTTCAAGTTGCTCCTCGAGCTCAGCGCGCTTCGCCGCGAGGGATGGCGGCGCGACGAGTATCGCAGCGTCGAATCGGGAGCTCCTTCGGATCGCCGTGTCAGCCTTCGAGACGTGGTTTGTAGCCACAAAGAAGAGGATTTTGCGCTGCTCCCAGAGTCGCGCGATCTTGGGCAGCATGCTCGTGGTCAAGAATCGGCCAAACGGATCGGTTTCCTGACCTTCTCGCCGCCGGATCAACTCGTCGATCTCGTCGAATAGCACCACGCACCGATCGAGTTCCATCAGCGCGTTGAAGATTTCGTCGGCGCGTGCAGGAACGGCATCGACGCCGTGGCTTAGGAAGTCCGCTGCTTGCACCTCGACGAAGAGCCATCCCAGCGAGCCCGCGAGAGCCTCCACCAACGTCGTCTTGCCGGTGCCCGGAGGACCAAACAGAATCGCTGAACGGGCGTCGTCGTGCGCTATGAGAGGCATATCCGGATCGCACATCTGCGGGTCAGCCGTATCGGCCTGCCGCGGGTGTAAGAACATCGAGGACAGTTGCCTCGCGACTGTCCATCTATCGAGGGCGAACGACCGACCGCGGTCGTTCAGCAGGTTCCGCGC
>Ga0307502_10000099_pt1 | contig 22464 bp, 23 predicted proteins | sample 16_S_MG_FD_201364 | JGI IMG/M metagenome (GOLD analysis project Ga0307502, IMG submission 201364) | Soil microbial communities from Populus trichocarpa stands in riparian zone in the Pacific Northwest, United States - 16_S | ecosystem: Environmental > Terrestrial > Soil > Riparian zone > Trees... | reverse complement strand
GCCAGCGAGGCGGGCTGCTCGGCGCGCGCGGCGTGCGTGAGGACGGCGTCGGCGTCACCGCAGAACGCCTCGAGGGTCAGCAGCCCCGTGCAGGCGTCGGTGCGAGCGCGGTCGGCGAGCTGGGCCTCGAGGCCGGCGAGCCGGGCGCGGGCATCGGCCAGCGCGCGGCGCAGCTCATGACGATCGCCCCACAGCAGCACGACCGGCTCATCGGTGCGATGGAGCTCGACGTTGAGGGGGTGGACGGATAGTCGGTTCCCTGACACCGCGCCCGGACGGGTGCAGGGAAGGCATCCGACCGGCCACGGAGAATGCCGGTGCGATGGTGGTCCTCGGCATCGATCCCGGCCTCGCCAACTGCGGCTTCGGCGTGGTCGTTCGCCGTGGCCATCGGCTCGTGGCCACCGACGGCGGCGTCATCGCGACGGCCGCCGGGCTGGCGCCCGAACGCCGCCTGGCCACCCTGCACGCCCGCCTGGGCGAGCTGCTCGACGAGCACCGGCCCGATGCCGTCGCGCTCGAAGCACTCTTTTTCGGTCAGAACGTCCGCACGGCTTTCGCGGTCGGGCAGGCACGTGGCGTCGTGCTGCTCGCTGCCGGCCAGCGCGGCGTGAGCTGCGTCGACTACACCCCACAGCAGGTCAAGGGCGCGGTCTGTGGCGCCGGCCGCGCCGACAAGGAACAGGTCGCGCGCATGGTGCAGACGCTGCTGTCGCTGCCGCAGCTGCCGCGGCCCGACCACGCCGCCGACGCGCTCGCCGTCGCCATCTGCCACGCCAACCACGCGCCGTTCGCCGCGGCGGCGGCGGTCGCCGGGTGATCGCGCTCGTCGCCGGCGAGGTCGCGGTCCGCCGCCCCGACCATGTGGTGGTCGAGACCGCGGGCGGGGTCGGCTACCGCCTGGCCGTCTCGGCCGAGACGCTGCGCCAGGTCCCTGGCGTGGGCCGCGCCGTCTCGCTGCACACCCATCTGGTCGTCCGCGACGACGCGCTGGCCCTCTACGGCTTCGCCACCGAGGAGGAGCGCGACCTCTTTCTCGCGCTCATCGGCGTACAGTCGGTGGGGCCGAAGGTGGCGCTCGCCGTGCTCAGCGGCGGCACCCCGCGCGAGCTGGTGGCCGCACTGGTGGCCGGCGACGTCGCCCGCCTGCAGGCCGTGCCCGGCATCGGCAAGCGCACGGCCGAGCGGATCGTCGTCGAGCTGCGCGAGAAGGTCGGCGTGCCCAACGACCTCGGAGCGGCGATCACGGTGACGCGCGGCGACGATCCGCGCCACATCGCCCGCGACGGCCTGCTCGAGCTCGGCTTTCAGCCCGCCGAGGCGCAGGCGCTGCTCGAGGCGGCCGAGGGCGACACGGCCGAGGAGCTGCTGGCCAGCGCGCTGCGCGGAGCGCGTCCATGAGCCTCGAGCGCATCCACACCCCCGGCGCGCTGGACGACGAGGACGAGCTCGACCGCTCGCTGCGCCCGCGCAGCCTCGAGGAGTTCGTCGGCCAGGACGCGATGCGCGAGCAGCTGCAGGTCTCCATCGAGGCGGCCCGCGCACGCGGCGAGGCGCTCGACCACGTGCTGCTCGCCGGCCCGCCGGGGCTGGGCAAGACCTCGCTCGCGCAGATCATCGCGACCGAGCTCGAGGTGCCCTTCGTTCAGACCGCCGGCCCGGCGCTCGAGCGCAAGGGGGACATCGCCGCGCTGCTCAGCGCCCTCGAGCCGCGCGCGATCTTCTTCGTCGACGAGGTCCACCGCCTCAATCGGGCCCTGGAGGAGACCTTCTATCCCGCCATGGAGGACCGGCGGCTGCCGATCACCATCGGCCAGGGCGCGGGGGCCAGGGTCGTCACCCTCGACCTGCCGCCCTTCACGCTGATCGGCGCCACCACCCGCGCCGGGCTGCTGACCACTCCGCTGCGCGACCGCTTCGGCATCCAGCACCGCCTCGAGCCCTACGGGGTCGAGGACCTCGCGCGCATCGTGCGCCGCTCGGCCGCGATCCTCGACGTCACGCTCGACGAAGGTGGGGCGGGGGCCATCGCCGCGCGCTCGCGGGGCACGCCGCGCGTGGCCAACCGGCTGCTCAAGCGCGTGCGCGACTGGGCCGAGGTGCGCGGCACCGGCGTCGTCGACGACGCCGCCGCCGACTCCGCGCTCGCCATGCTCGAGGTCGACGAGCTCGGCCTGGACCGCCTCGACCGCGAGATCCTCACCACGATCTGCGCGCAGTTCTCCGGCGGGCCCGTCGGCCTGTCGACGCTCGCCATCGCCGTCAACGAGGAGGCCGACACCCTCGAGGACGTCTACGAGCCCTACCTGCTCCAGCGCGGGCTCATCCAGCGCACGCCGCGCGGACGCGCCGCCACCCGCCGCGCCTACGAGCACCTCGGGCTCGAGCCTCCGCGCGAAGCCGCGCTCTTCTGAGTTATCGACCCTCAGGCGCAGGGCCGCGAGCCGAGCGGCAGGAACGTGCGCTTCTTGGGAGTCAGCTCGAGGCCGGTCGGGCTCGCGGTCAGCGGGACGACCTTGCCGTTGGCGGTCACGCGCGTGCTGGGCCCGAGCCCGACGTTCAGGCGCACCACGCGCCCGCGGAAGGTGCGCGAGCCGCTGAGAGTGCCGTTGAAGAGCTGCTTGCCGTCGCCCTCGACGCACAGGAAGGTCGCGCGGCTGGCCGTCAGGCGCACGGTGACGCGGCGCCTGGCCGCCGTCCGGGCCTTGGCCTTGTCGCGCTTCGCCTTGGCCCGCCGCGCCTTGGCGCGCTGCTCGCGGGCGCGCCGCTCGCGAACGCGCTTCGCCCGGCGGCGCTCGGCGGCCGTGGGGGGCGCCGGCGTGGTGGCCGTCGACGTCGGCTCCTGCGTCACGGTGTTCGTGGCCGTCGCAGGGGCGGTCGTGGTGTCCGCGGGCAGGTCGGCCGCGGTGTTGTCGTCGCCGAGGTCCACCTGGGTGGCCAGCGCGACCGCGGCGGCGAACAGCGCGATGAGCGCGACCACGCCCAGCAGCAGCGAGCGACGCCGGCGCACGTGACGGACCTCGAGCACGACGCGCTGGCCCGGCATCGCCTCGAGCAGGTCGGGCACCGTCGCCACGCCGGCGAGGGCGAGGGCCCGCGCCGCGCGGCGCCGCGCAGGCGCGGTGGGCTCGGTCTCGCCGAAGGCCGCGACGAGCTGCTCGAGTGTGGGCTGGCGGTCGGCCGGGCCTCCGCGGCCGCGCACCGCCCGCGCAATGCGGTCGGCGACCTCGAGGTCGCGGACGGAGACAGGTTCGGGTTCGGCCATGGATGTCGCGGGCGCCGGAAGGATGGCCCCGCTTTGGGTGTCTTAGCAGGCGACCGGGACGGTAGGGCCGTCCAGGTTCTACCCTTGTGCAAGCGCATGGCCCATCTGTTCATCTGTCCGAACTGCGGACACCGCACCACCGAGACCGATCGCACCGCAGGCTTCCGCCGTCAGGCGAAGAGCTGCTCGCGCTGCGGCTTCGGCTTTCTCTTCGAGCTGCTCGACGACTATTACCCCGCCCCCGACGCCGCTTTCTTCGTCTGCGACGCGGAGGGGCGCGTCATCGGCTGCGGCCGGGGCTCCTTCGAGCTGACCGGCCTCGACGACGAGCGGGTCATCGGCCGGCAGGTGCGCGACGTCCTCGGCCTGCGCTTCGACAACGCCGACGATCCGGTGGGGACCGTGCTCGAGTGGGGCGTGCGCGCGCTCAACAAGCCCGTGGAGGTCAACGCCGAGGGCGACCTGCCCGCCCGCGCGACGGCCGACCTCTTTCCCGCCTACGATGACGACGGCGGCATGCTGCTGGTCCTCACTCCGGCCAAGTAGCCGCCCGCCGCTATGAACGACCGTCGCCGCAACCTCTTCGTCCTGCTTCTCGTCGCTGGCCTGCTGGTGGCGTCGCTGGCGGTCATCGCGACCAAGCCGACGCGCCTGGGTCTCGACCTCAAGGGCGGCGTCTCGCTCATCTACCAGGCCAAGCCGACCAAGCAGTCGGCGGTCACCGGCGACGCCATCGACCGCTCGCTGGACATCATGCGCAAGCGCGTCGACCAGATCGGCGTCGCCGAGCCGAGCCTGCAGCGCTCGGGCGCCGACCAGATCGACGTCTCGCTGCCCGACGTCAAGAACGCCGACGAGGCGGCCCAGCAGGTCGGGACCACCGCCCAGATGTGGTTCTACGACTGGGAGGGCAGCGTCCTCGGGCCCAACTGCAAGACCGCTCCGCAGAACCTCGCCGTGACCGGCGGCCAGAGCGCCGGCATCGCCAGCATCCCGCCCGCGATGTCGCTCTTCGACGCCGTGACGCGCGGCGCGAAGTGCCCGCGCACCGACACGGGCCAGGAGTCGTCGGGCGACAAGTTCTACCTGGTCGACAAGGAGCGCAAGCGCGTCCTCGCCGGCCCGGACGAGTCCGAGCGCGACCTGCAGAAGGAGGCGATCAACAAGAAGGTCGCCTTCGACGCCACGAAGGTCGTCAAGGTCCCGCAGGGCGTCGTGCTCATCCGCGCCGAGCAGGATGACCCCAAGGCCAAGCCGCCGCCGGCCTGGTACGTGCTCAAGGACCAGCCGATCCTCGGCGGCACCGACATCAAGAACCCCGAGCAGGGCAACGACAGCGGCCCGGGCGAGTCCGGCGCGCCGAACGTCACCTTCGACTTCACCGGCAAGGGCCCGAAGGTGTGGGAGAAGTTCACGCGCACGCTCGCGCAGCGCGGCCAGGAGGCCGCGCTCACGCTGGGCGACGCGAACTCCCAGCAGCACTTCGCCATCACGCTGGACAACGAGCTCATCTCGGTCCCGAAGATCGACTGGCACCAGTACCCCAACGGCCTGGGCGGCGACTCGGGCTCGCGGATCTCCGGCGGGTTCACGATCGACTCCGCCCAGCGACTGGCCAACCTGCTCAAGACCGGCGCGCTGCCGATCAGACTCGAGCTCATCTCGGCCTCGCAGGTCTCGGCCACACTGGGCAAGCAGGCCCTCGACCAGGGCCTGATCGCCGGCGTGGCGGGCTTCATCATCGTCGCGCTCTTCCTGCTGCTCTTCTATCGCGTGCTCGGCGTCATCGCGGTCGGCGCTCTCGTCGTCTACGCGATCTTCTTCTACGCCCTCATCAAGCTGGTGCCGATCACGATGACCCTGCCGGGCATCGCGGGGTTGATCCTCACCATCGGCGTCGCGGCCGACGCGAACATCGTCATCTTCGAGCGCGTCAAGGAGGAGCTGCGCGGCGGGAGATCGATCCCGGCCGCCATCGCGACGGGCTACAAGCGCGGCCTGTCGGCGATCGTCGACGCCAACGTCGTGACCTTCATGGTCGCGTTCATCCTCTTCCTGCTGGCCACCGCGGGCGTCAAGGGCTTCGCCTTCACGCTGGGCGTCGGCACGCTGGTCTCGTTCTTCACCGCCGTGCTGCTGACGCAGGCGGTCCTCGGCGCGATGGGGCGCTCGCGGCTCATCCACAGCCCGGCCGCGCTGGGCGTCGGCAAGCATCGCGAGCGGCGCAAGTTCGACTACATGGGCGCGTCGAAGTGGTTCTTCTCGATGTCGGGCGTGATCCTGCTCGTCGGCGCGCTGGCCATCGGCGGCAAGGGCCTGAACTTCGGCATCGACTTCGAGTCGGGCACGCGCGTGAAGACCGAGCTCAACCGCTCGACGAACGAGAACGCGGTCCGCGACGCGATCGCGCCCAGCGGCTTCGCGGACGCCGAGGTCCAGCGCATCAGCGGTCAGGGCGCAGGCCAGAACGCCTTCCAGATCTCGACCTCCACGCTGACCCAGAACCAGCGCGACAACATCCAGCAGGACCTCACGGAGAAGTTCGGCGTGAAGTCCTTCGACTACGACACGATCGGGCCGACCTTCGGGCAGACCGTGGCCAAGAGCGCGGTGATCGCGATCATCGCCTCGCTGCTGGTCATCTCGCTCTACATCGCGCTGCGCTTCGAGTGGAAGTACGCCGTCCCGGTGCTGATCGCGTTGATGCACGACCTGCTCATCACCGCAGGCGTGTACTCGCTGCTGGGCCGGGAGGTGACGACGTCGACGGTCGCGGCGCTGCTGACCATCCTGGGTTACTCGCTCTACGACACGATCATCGTCTTCGACCGCGTGCGCGAGAACGTCCCGCGCATGCCGCGCGCCGCCTTCACGCAGATCGTCAACCGCTCCATGAGCGAGGTCCTGACCCGCTCGCTGGCGACGTCGTTCTGTACGGCCCTGCCGATCGCCGCGCTGCTCTTCTTCGGCGGTGACACGCTGAAGGACTTCGCCTTCGCGCTGCTCGTCGGCGTCGTCTCGGGCACCTACTCGTCGATCTTCATCGCCTCGCCGGTCCTCTCGCACTGGAAGGAGCGCGAGTCCGTCTACATGCGCCGTCGCCGGCGTATCGCGGAGGAGAACGACGGCGTCGTGCCCGCCTATGCGGTGGCCGTGGGCGGCGCCCCGGTCGACGTCGCCCCGAGCGACAAGCAGCGCGGCGCCCGGCGGGTCACGCAGCCCGAGGACCCGGCCCAGGGCGTCTCGAAGGCCGAGTTCGACGCGATGGTGCGCGACCTGCACGTCGACGCGCCGCCGACCGCCACCGTCGAGCGCGACCCCACGGCCGATCTCGCTCCCGAGGACCTCGTCCTCAAGGACGACAAGCCCAAGGGCCCCAAGCCCAAGCGACCGCGCAACAAGCGCCACGGGAGGTCGCGCTAGCCATGGCCATGCTCGCCTGGATCATGATGGGGCTCGCCATCTGGCACTTCACGATCTTCCTGCCCGACCGCTTCTGGGGCGGCATCGTCGGCGCCTTCGTCGGCGCGCTCATCGGGGCGGCGGTGTTCGGCTTCATCGTCAACGGCCTGACCGTGCCCGGCCAGGACGAGACCCACGTGCTGCAGGCGCTCGAGGCGATCCCGGGCACGCTGATCGGCATCGGCTTCGTCTACTTCGAGGGCATCCGCCGGGGCAACGCGGCGGTCGAGCTCTAGCGCGCCGCGACAGGGTCATGGAGCACCCGGTGAGCATCGTGACCACGAGCGCGACGCCCACCGCGGTCGTCAAGGCGACCACCACCTGGCAGCGCTGGCCCACACTGTGGGGGGAGCTGCTCGGCGAGGTGTGGACCTTCCTGCGTGGCGCTGAGCTGCAGACAGGCCGCAACGTCATGGTGTACGCCGACGACGTGCCCAACGTCGAGGTCGGCGCCGAGGTGGGAGGGACCTTCGATCCGAGCGGCCGCGTGGTCGCGTCCGTCCTGCCGGCGGGCCGGGCCGCCACGACCGTGGCCCGCGGCGCACCCTCGCCCGAGGGGATCGACGCGGCGCACCGCGCGGTGGTCGAGTGGTGCGAGACCAACCGCCACGCACGAACCGGAGTGCGCTGGGAGGTCTACGACCACTGGCGCGACGACCAGGACCCCGCCACGTTCGAGACCGCGGTCTACTGGCTGCTCTCGCCGTGACGCCCTGACGTTCCGCGGGCCCGCAGTCGGTGGCGGGCGGGAGATGCTCGCTGCGGGGACGTACGCCACGTCCGCCAAGCAGCCAAGAGGGCTGGCGGTCCCGCTTCGCCACGCGCCTGGTTTTGGCGTATCGACGCGCGTAGAATCACCGGCCCATGGGGGCGGTCTGGACGCTCGCCGGCGCCGTCTTGGGCGCCTTGGTCGCCGGACTGGCAAGCCTGTACCTGGCGTGGCGCACCGAGCGGCGCGCGGCGCGTGCCGGTCAACGCCAGCTCAAGGCCACGTTCGAGGCTGCCGACGCACAGGTCACCAACGCCCTGGATCCGGCGTCCGGAGTCTGGTGGCCCGCCGAACGCGACCTCTCCACGGCGACCTGGGACACCCACCAGCACGCGCTCGTCGCTCAGCTCCCTGGCCCCCTGGTCGCCACGCTCGAAGCCGCCGTCCGGGCGCTGGCCGAGGTCAACGCCCTGGCCGCGATCTCGCGCCGCAGCTACGACGCCGACCGGACTGCCCGGGCGGAGATCCGCCGCTACGCCCAACAAGCACAGGCCAACCGAGGCGAACCCAACCCCGCCAAGGCTGTCGACGAGGACAAGGCCCTTGGGCGCTACCTCGCCAAAAGCAAGCCGGCGACCCTCGCCTTCGACGACGATGACCGCGAGAAACTCGATGCAGCCCGGACACGCTTCCGGGAGGCCGGGGGCGCGCTAGAGGGCCGCGAAACCCGGCAGGACGCCGGGCGGATCCTGGTACCCGTCGCGCTCGTCGCCGTTGCTGTGGTCGCGGTCTTGGTATGGCATCCGTGGTCGGACCGGGTGACCTCGTCGACGGTGGCCAACGCGGTGCGCGTAGCGGTCAAGGCGTCACTGGTCGATTGCGACCCCGCGCAAGGCCAAAGCGGCCGCTGGTGGTGCACCGCCCTCTATGGCGCCACCGCCACCTGCCCGACCGGCACGGCATCCTCGGGGGTTGCCTACGCCGCCGCCCCCAAAAAAGCCTGCGGCAACTACGACCAGGGAAGCGAGCTCTACGACGCCGACCTCGCCGTCCGCCAGAAGAACGCCATCGTCATCCGCCGCGCCGGCGCATCCGACAACAAACTCGAACCCGACGACAGCAAGAGCTTCGGGCGTCTGCGCGGCCTGTGGCGCACCCTGGTCAACGACCCCGACGACCAACGCAGCGTCCCGCTGCGCCCCAAACCAGCCACCTAGCTGCGCTGACGTTCCGTGGCCGTTGCGCTGGTCAGCCGGGGGTAGGTAGTGGCAGGTGCGCGCTGACGCGCGTGCCCGCTCCGGGCGCGCTGTCGATCTCCAGTCGCCCGCCCAACGCCTCGATTCGGTCGGCGAGTCCGCGCAGGCCCGTTCCCGAATCCGGGTCGGCACCGCCACAGCCGTTGTCGACGATCTCGACGAGCACCCCCTGCGCCTCGGGCGCGACACGAATCTCGACCGCGCTGGCGCCTGCGTACTTGTTCGCGTTGGTGAGCGACTCGCTGACGATGAAGTACGCGGCCAGCTCGATCTGCTCCGGCAGCTCCAGCGCGTCGACGTCGAGCGTCACGGACATCTTGCACCCGACCGTCAGCGATTCGAGCGCGCTGCTGAGGCCGCGCTCGGAGAGCGCCACCGGGTGCAGCCCGCGCGCGAGGCCCTGCAGCTCGGCCTGGGCCGCGCTGAGCTCGTCGTCGGCGAGGCGCAGGACGTCGAGCGTCTCATCGCCGCGGTCGAACTTGCGCTGGGCGAGCTTGAGCAGGTTGGAGACGGCCATCAGCCGCTGCTGCGCACCGTCGTGCAGATCGCGCCCGACGCGCCGACGCTCGGAGTCGGCGGCCTCGATCACACGTGCGCGCGAGCGGCGCAAGGCGGCCGCCTGATGGCGACGCTCGAGCTCGGCCGCCGTCCGCGACGCGAAGATGCGCATCGCGGCGACGTCATTGTCGCCAGCCCGCATAGGTCGCGCGTCCATGACGCCCAGGTGGCCGAGGTGCGTGCCGTCGGCGGCGCGTAGGCAGATCGCGAGGTAGCTCTCGAGACCCATGTCAATGGCCGGCTTGGCCTCCGGGAAGCGCCTGGTCAGCGCCTCCGGGAACGCGACGACCGCCTGCTCGACGACGAGCGCGCACGGCTTGCCCTCCGTGTCGTACTCGAACCGCTCGTCCATCCAGTCACCGTCGTACCAGCCGCTGATCACGCGTACGTGCTGGCCGTCGGGTGCGCTGGCCTCTGCGACGAAGGCGAACTTCGCGTCGAACGCGAGCGCGACGTGACGGACCAGGCCGCGAAGGAACTCGTCGCCGACCGCACCCGCGGTCCCCTCGGCAACCGTGCGAAGCAGGTCCCGACCGCGGAAGCGCGCATCGGGCTGGTGTCTGTGAGCGAGAGAAGGCACGACGCGCTACCCGGCATGGTACGAGTCTCTGTCGGCTCGCGGAGGTTCAGCTGCTGGTTGGGGTCAGCCGCCACACGCGATGGCCGCGCTCCTCGCAGACCACGACGTTCCCAGCGCCGTCGAACGCCATCCCGGTGGGGGCGCCCGCTAGGTCCACGGATGTGGCCGGCAGGCCGTCGGCCGGCGGCTCGGAGCCCCCGCCGGCGATCGTCGTGATGATGCCGTCGCGGTCCACGCTGCGCACGCGGTAGTTCGAGCTGTCGGCGATCAGGAGATTCTGCTCCCCGTCGAGAAGCACCTCAGTGGGGAAGTTGAGGAAGGCCTCGGTGGCCGGCCCGCCGTCGCCGCCGTAGCTGCCAGGCACGAATCCGTCGTAGTGGGGCGGGAATTCGGTGGCGCCCGCGACGGTGCTGATCTTCCCGTGGGTGCCCACGCGGCGGATGCGGTGGTTGTACTCGTCAGCGATGAAGAGCTCGCCCTTGCGGCTCACGGCCACGCCCGTCGGCTTGTGCAGCCTTGCCGCGGTGGCCGGGCCACCGTCGCCCTCGAACCCAGCGGCGCCGGTGCCCGCGACAGTGGTGATCGTGCCGTCCGAATCGATGCGCCGGATGCGGTGGTTCCCGGCATCGGCGATGAACACGTTGCCGTCGTGGTCGAGCGCGACGCCGGTCGGATACTGCAGGAACGCCGCGGTAGCGGGGCCGCCATCGCCCCCGAACTCGGCGATGCCGTCGCCCGCGATCGTCGTGATCGTCCCGTCCGGGGTGACGCGACGAATCCGGTGATAGAGCGCGTCGGCAATGAGGATGTTCCCGTCACGATCGATCGCCAGCCCGATCGGATCGTTCAGCTGTGCGTCGATGGCCGGGCCGCCATCTTCCGGGAGCGCGAGGCCCGGCGATACGTGGCCGGCGACGCCCGAACCGGCAACGGTGGTGATCGTGCCGTACGCGATGCGTCGCACCCGGTTGCTCGCGTCGGCGACAAGGATGCCGCCCGCCGCGTCGACCGCAACGCCGGTCGGCCCAGCGAGCTGGGCGAGGGTCGCCGGGCCGCCATCGCCCAGGTACCCCTCGACGCCACGCCCGGCGACGAGGCTGATGGTCACGTCCACGATCGCCGGCGGCGCCACGCCGCCCGCGCGTCCGCCGAGTGTCGCCGCGTTCATCTGCGCTGAAGACATCCTCTGACCCCCTTGACTGCTGACCGGGGCCGATCCCCGTTTCCCCCAGAGACGCCGCCGTCGCCGACCCGTTCCCGGGAGTGACCGATGTCACGCGTTGATTGCGACTTGTCATGATGGCCGGACACACGCGCGAACCGGGAGGTTCCATGGATCTCAAGGGCCTGCAACGCAAGGCGAAGCAGCTGATTGACCGGCGCGGCGGCACCGAGAGCCTCAAGGCGGACGCTGAGGAACTCAAGGACATCGCCAAGGGTCCCGGCAGCGTCGCTGACAAGGCGAAGCGAGCTGGTGAGGCCCTCAAGGACCCAGGCGCCAAGGGCCCCGACGCGCCGCCGGCCCCGCACACGTCGGACACCGGCTCTCCTACCTCGCCGGCACCGACCGCTGAGCCTGGCCGTTCGCCGGACGCCTAGGCCGCTTCGGTACAAGCGCGCTCTGCGGCGGCGACGGGCGCCGGGCGCATCAGGAGGAACCTGACTGATGACGTAATCGCAGCCATCGCGGGCGCCGGGCGAACAGGCCGCACCGGCCGCCGCGAGTCCGCCCCGCGGGGTGCAAGGCACCCGCGTAGAGTGCGGCGCATGCTCTCGGTTGATCGCCACATGTCGCGCGACCTGCTGACCGTGGAGGCCGGGCTGCCGGTCGTCGCGGTGGCCCGGCGGATGGTGGACCGCAACGTCGGGGCGGTTCTGGTGCTGCAGGATGGGCGGCTCGCCGGGATCATGACCGAGCGGGACCTGATGCGCGCCGTCGCGCGTGGCCTGCGCGACGACACGGTCGTGGGCGAATGTATGACCGCGGACCCGGACACGATCGCGCCGGACGACACGATCGAGCACGCAGCAGTCCTGATGATCCACGGTGGCTATCGCCATCTGCCAGTGGTCGACGGCGACGATGTCGTCGGCGTGATCTCGATCCGTGACCTGGTGCAGGTCGTGGTCGAGGACTCGGCCCCCCGCGGTGCGTGAGTGGCACCGGCGTGCCACGGCGGCGCGTCGGAGTTCGGCACGTGCACCGCTGGTGGTCCACGGGCCTCTCAGGAGCCGTTTCGGCGACCGTCGTCGCTCAACCCGTGGCCGCGCGTCGCTCAGCAAGGCCCTCAGAAAGCGGCGAAGCCGCCACGTGGGCGACTCCGCACGATTCGTCATTGCCAACTTTGCGGCGACCGGAACCTACCTATCGCCGAGGAGATACTCGCGCTACCGGGGCGTTCGGAGTCTCCGAGACGCTCGTGCGCTCTCAGCCTTCTCCGGCGTCGTCGTCCTCCTGCTCGCCGCCACCCTGCTCGCCCTCCTTGCCCTGCCGGCCCTCCTCGATGGAGTCGCCGCGCTCGCCCGGGCCAAACCCGGCCTCGCGGGGATCGGCATCGGGGTTGTCGGGGACCTGCGATTGCTCAGCCACTTCGACCTCCGGTGGTAGTGGTCCTATCCTCGTGGCGCTACCCGCAGCGGGCACGCGGCACGCGCCGACCGCTCTTCCCTCTAGCGGCAGTCGCCGACTCCGGGCCGCAGATCAGCGGCCCCGGCTCGACGCGCTCACGACGTTCGCCGGGTGCGTTGCGAGCCTCTCAGCCGCGCACCCACGCCACGAAGCGCTCGCGGCGCAGCTCGATCGAATCGGGGATCCGTTCGATCGGGCCTTCGGCGACGACCTTGTAGAGCCCGGGGGTGGACGGGGTCCATGAGCCCGAGAAGGTCCCGTCGGGCTCGATCGGCAGGTCGAGCGACGTCGCCGTGCCGATGATGTCGAGCGTCCAGACCAATCCGGCGAACGACGGGTCCGTCGCCCCGCTCACTGTGACCGGCCGGCCGGCCGGGAGCTGCGTCGCGCGCGTCTCGTAAGCGGCCGGCGCGGGATCGAAGGAGACGGTCGCCCCGGTATGGGCGGGCAGCCCCTGGAGGTCGATCGAGGCCGGCGCCGACGTGTTGCCCGCGGCGTCGAGCAGCCGAAGCGTGGCCGTCGGGGCGCCGGGCGCCAGCGGCACTCGCACGACGGCCTTGCCGTGCTTGCCCGCCACGAGGCCCGGGACGTCGTCGGGATCGATGCGGCTGAGGACGCCCCCCTGGTCGATCAGGACCGAGGCGACGCCGGCGCCCGTCGCGCGCGCGCCGACCTCCGCTTGCAACTCACTCCCGCCGCCGAAGCGGCGCACGATCGACGCGCTGACGACCGACAGCTCCGGGGGCGAGCGGTCGAGCCACGTCGTCCGCACCCGCGTGGCCCCGCCTGGCCCGCGGCCAAGCACGCGCAGGCGGAACGTGCCGGGCACCGTCAGGGTGCGCCCGCGGCGGAAGAGCTGGCGCAGCAGACACGCGCGCCCCGCGGCGCACGCCTTCGCCGGCGACGTGGCCGGCACCCGAAGTGGCGGCGGAAAGCGTCCGTCGCTGCCGGGGACATAGCGCGGAGTCACGCGCGATATCGCGACGCCGGGGGGCAGGCGGACGGCGCGCCGGGTGTCTCGTGACGCCGCGACCGTGCGCGACTCGACGTACCAATCGCTCGCCGCCGCCCGCAGGCGCAGCAATGTCGGATGGGGCGCCTGCAGGGGACGCACCGTCACCTTCGCGCTTCCGGGCGCGGCGTCGTGTACGGGCGCGACGCCGAGCGCGGCGAGCTGGAAGGCGCCGAAGCGATCCTGGCCGTAGCCCATGACGTCGAACACGTCCGCGTAGGTGTTGATGCCGCGGGGCCGTGCGGCACACGCCGCCGGGCGGAACGGGCGCGGGCACGCCCGCGGGGCGCGGGCGTGATCGAGCCCGAGCATGTGGCCGAACTCGTGGGCGACCGTCTCTTGAGAACGCCGCAGCCCATGGCCCTGGATGACCGAGTAGTTCCCGTTCGAGAAGCTTTGCTTGTCGACGCGGCTCGGAGCGACGAATAACGGGATGGCGCCGTCCGGGGAGACCCCGGCGGCCGTGGCCAGCTTCACCGCGGCTTCAAGCGTCGCCTGCGGGATGATGTTGCCGGCCGTCGCCCGCGTCGGAGCCCTGAACGGCGGGGCGACCTCGCCGCTCACCAGGATCCGCCCGTAGGTCACCTGCTCCATGAACCGCGACAGCCGTCGCAGCACGCGTTCGAGCTGGGGGCGCGCGGGAACCCGCTCGCCCTTCAGCTGGATCGGATACAGCACGACCCGCACCGGTCGCGGCTCGGCCGGCGCCACCGCGAGCGCCGTCCCGGTGGGAACGAGCGCCGCGGCCAGGCCAGCCACAGCGAGGCAACGGCGCCACCACACGAGAGGACAAGACGATAGCGGTCGGCGGGCGCAGACGCTCGCGGATCGCGTCGCGGGCGCCTGGCTGGGCAAGGACGGTGTTCGGGCGACTGCGGGCCCACGGAACGTCAGCGCGTCACGGCGTCAGCAGTAGCATCGCGCGATGGGTCTGCTCAGCTGGCTCAACCGCAACGGCAACGAGATTCTCAGTCCGACGCTCGTCGACCCCGGCTTCAAGCGCGCCGATCGCGCGTTGGAGAGGGGCGCCGCCGCGGGCGCGGTTGTCGTCGGCATCGAGCAGAAGCTCGACGACGGGACCGCGACGCGCTTCGTCGCGGTCGCCGTGCCGACGGTGAACGGAACGCGGACCGAGGGCGTCCAGGTCATGCATGGTCCGGCGCACGTGCTCGCGCGCTTGCGCCTGGGGGTGGAGGTGCTCGTCCGCCACAGCGACGGCGACGCCGTGGTGCTCGACTGGCCGGCCATGTGCGCGCTCTGGGGCGCGGCCGACGAGCCCGCGCAGAAGCGCCGTCGCAAGCCGCCCGGAGATGGCGTGGCGGACAAGGCGGTCGACTGGGCCGACCAGCGCCGTCTCAAGAAGTGGACGCCGCGGCGCGCGACGATCACCGCCCTCAGCCGGCGCGACAGTGTCATGGGCCCGTCGCTGAACTTCGACGTCGCCCTGCGACTCGACGACGGGTCCCAAGCGGTCGCCGGCAACACCGAGATCCCGTTCTACGCCGCCTGGCTCGCGGCGCCCGGTGCCGAGGTCCCCGTCGCGGTGGACCCCAAGAACCCGGCGAAGGCCGTCGTCGACTGGGCCGCCGCCGCCAACGAGCCGGGCCGGTCACCGGGGCGCCTGGACGACCCGCCGCCGGACGGCAGCGCAGCCGCGCTCCTCGCGCAGTAACGGCACCAAACGGACCTGAGCATTCGCGCCGGCATCCGGCCGGCGGCTTACCCCAAGTCGCTTGGCAGCAGGCTGAACAGCACCGTGTCGCGGCGGTCGCCCTTGAATGGCATGTGCGAGCGCAGCACGCCCTCGCGGGTGAACCCGCACCGCTCTGCGACGCGCTCGGACGCGTGGTTATCCGGGCCGCACGTCAGCTCCAGCCGTGCGATGCCCAGTTGCTCAAACGCCCACCGGGTGATGAGCAGGACGGCATGTGTCGCGACGCCTCGCCCACGAGCCCGGGCCACCAGCCAGTAGCCAACTGCTGCCCGACCCTGCTCCACGTCAACGTTGTTCAGCGAGCCGCCGCCGAGCAGGACGTCATGGTCGTGTGGCTCGACCAGCGCGAACTCGGCCTGCTCGCCGCGCCGCCGCGCCTGTTCCTGCTCGACAAGGCGCCTGCGCGCGTCGGCCTCGGTCTGGGGCGCCCAATCGTTGAAGTGCTGAAAGAACGGGTCGCTGAATGCTTCGAGCATCCCCGCCACATCTGTCTCGCGCCACGGGCGCAACAACACGACATCGTCGGCCAGATGCGCTGATGGGAACGGAAGCTCGGGCACGCTCCCACCGTAAGGCAGGCTCGCAAGAGGCCATGTGTGCGGCTCGCTACGTGGAAGCGAGAGCGGAGCGGATAGCTTGCGGCCTCACGGACTCGCTGCGACCAGCCAGGTCACGCAAGGCGAAAGGGGACGCCGCATGTCAGGCCCGTTCATCTTCATCGCTACAAACCGGCTCAAGCCCGACGCCTACGAGGCGGAGCGCCGCCGCGTGCCAGGACTCGTTGACTTCATCGAGGCGGGCGAGCCACGCTTGCTCGCTTTCAACGAGTACATCAATGCTGAGCGCACGGAGGTGACGGTGGTGCAGGTCCATCGAGATGCGGCTTCGATGGAGTTCCACATGGGCGTTGTGGGTGAGCGCGCCGCGCAGGCCTACGCCGAGACGCTCGACTCGACGACGCAGATTCAGGTTTTCGGGACGCCGAGCGACGCAGTCGTCGAGACGCTGCGTGCCCAGGCCGGTGCCGGCGTGGCGCTCACTGTCCACGCCGAGCACCTCGGAGGATTCACGCGGATCGGAAGCTGAGGCTCGGTCTCGTGCAACCGCTCTGCGCCTGGCCCGAAAGCCGGGGGTCACGGAACGTTGACCCGTGCTTGGCCGACGAGCAGTCCGGGATAGGCGAGGCTCGCGTAGGGGCCGGGGCGAGCTTTGACGGTCTCGTATCTCACGACGATCAGGTAGGGCCCGCGGCGGCGGTTGTAGAGGTCGACCGTGGTGTGGACGAGGTCTCCGGCCTTCACGTTGCGTGAGTAGGTCTGCGTCATGAAGCCGTTGCTGCCGGCGGGACGGACTTCGATGTTGTAGGCGCTGCGCCCGTCGGTGACGGCCTGGCGGGCGCGGAAGCGCACGCGTATGCCGCGGCCGGCGGGGGCGGCGAAGGCCCGGACGGGCGCGCGCACGTCGCCGATTGTCGGTTGAGGGATCGGGACGAAGCCCGCCTCGGCGTTGCACGCTCCGTACTTGGACAGCGTCACGTGGACGACGCACGTCCCGCTCGTGTAGGCGACACGCCTGATGACCTGCGAGGCCGGGGTCAGCGCGAGGTACGGCTCGGCCGGGCCGCGCAGGTTGAGCTTCGGGTCGCGGTGGTGGAAGCCGAACTCGCGCATGACCGGCTCGACGCGCTTCTGCACCACGAGGTAGGCGCCCACCCCGCCCAGCGGTGACGCCGTGCGGTCGTGACCGGCGGCCCGGTAGGTGAAGCTCTTGGCGTTGGGCCCGAGGAGGCCGAAGTCGACGGTGCGCGCCGGCGCGGCGCAGCGGACGACGCTGCCATGTGGTGCGCGACGCTCGCTGCCGGTCTTGAACCCGGTGGGACACGGCGGTGGCTGTGCGCCGCGCTGTGCATCGATGTGGATGGCCGTGAAGGCGTGGCCGGCGCCGTCGAGCGCGAAGCAGCCGCCGAGCGCGCTGAGGGTCACGCCGAGCCGCAGCTCGTGGAAGACCTTGCCGTCGCTGATCTGGCCGAGCTTGCCGGCGTAGACGCGGCCGACCTGCAGGCACGCGTACTTGCGATCGGTCTGCCAGTAGCGCAGCCCCCACGGCGGTCCACCGCCGGGATCGGGCACCGCGTCGGCCAGCAACCTCACCGTGCCGGCGATCGGCGCGCCCTGCGCACGGCCGGCGATCGGCGCTCCGCGCGCGAACGGCACCGGCGAGCCGGAGGACAGCAGCGAGCTCGCCGCCCAGGATGCCGCGCCCGCGCCGACGCCCAGGGCCAGCATCGCCAGCGCGAGGGTGCGGCCGCGCCACGTGCGGCGCCGGGGGCCGGCCACGGCCGGGGCGATCTGCCGCGCGGCAGCCGCCTCGAGCTCGCGGCCCAGCCGCTCGAACGGCGTCTCGCGCGACATCAGCGGTTGTCCCCCAGTCGAGCCCTCAACGTGCGCAGCCCGCGGCTGACGCGCTGGCGCACGACGCTCTCAGAGCACGCCAGGCGCTCGGCGATCTGCGTGTAGGACTCGCCGTCGACGTGGTGCGCGGTCAGCGCCGCGCGCTGGTCGTCGGGCAGGCTCGCGAGCGCCTCGACGACCGGCGTGTCGGCCAGCAGCTCGAGCATCGCCACATCGGCCTCGTCCAGCGCGATCGGCTCCATGGCCAGTGCCCGCCGCGCGCGCTCCTCGACCTGCCCGCGGCGCAGCGCCTCCAGGAGCTTGTTGCGCGCGATGCCGAACAGCCACGCCCGCGCCGGTTCGGGCCGCGGCTCGTACCGGGGCAGCGCCAGCAGCGCGGCAGCGAACGTCTCGGCCGTGAGGTCGAACGCGGCCTCGACGTCGAAGACCCGTCGGCGGAAGTAGCTGTGCACGGCGTGCACGTGCCGGCGATAGAAGACACCGAACGCGAGCGGGGTGTCGCGGGCGAAAACCAGCAACTCCTCGTCGCTGAGTCGCTCCAGATCCATCCACATAGTTGTATGACGGATCGCACGCCCGTGTGACAGCAGATGCGGATCCCCTTCGCAGGCTGGCTACCAGAGAAAGAACACGGCGCACCAGCCCGAGAGGCTGACGATGGCCATGAGAAGCGGAACTCGCGCTCGTCGCGCACCGCCAGGCAACAGACGCACGGCCGCTGCCGTGCCGATCGGGGGCAGGGCGTACCACGGGATCAAGAACCCCGGTCGCCTCACGCCTCCAGCCTCGATGGGCATCCCGAACGCGATCAGGCACATCAGCACCCCAAGGAAGACCAAGACGACGCCGGCCACCTTGCGAATGGTGCGGATCGCTGCACTGCCGCCTGGCAAAGCGGTTGCCGGGGCGGTATCCCCGCCGGGCAAGTCGGCCCAGGGGCCTGGCACCTTCCCAGGCCGATCGTCACGGGCCACAGCAACCACTGTGCCCAGGTTCGGCTACGGCAGCACGGTCCGAGTGTGCCCACTCGCGCCGCTCGACTCACTTAACTGGTTAGAACGAAGACCGGCAGTCCGGGCAGCCTGCGCGTCAGTGCCTCAGACGGCGTCGCGCTGGAGGACGAGCTTTGTTGTTCGTGTCGCGTACGCGGCGGGCGCGTCGTCCCAATCCGCCGTGAGGGTCGTCACCTGTTCCGCGGGATAGCGGGTGCGTGCGACGCAGGCGAGCAGATCGGGGAGCACGGCCCGCGCGTGCGAGACCCCGACACGGAGCGTGGTGTCGGCGGCGTACATGTGCATGAGTGGCACCCGGGTTCCGCTGGCGAGGTAATACCCGACGGCGGTGCAGACGCCGCCTCTGGCGAGCGACCGGATGGCGCGGCGCAGGCCTGCTGCGCGAGACGACGCCTCGACGACGACGTCATAGCGGGGCGTCGTGGTGTGCCGGCGGCGCGAGCGTTCCCGTGCGGGGAACGTGTGCGCGCCGAGTCCCTCGGCGATCCGGCGACGCACGGAGTCGTCGTCGACGTAGTGCACGACTGCGGCGCGGTGGGCAACCGCGAGGCCGGCGGCGTAGAGGCCGATGCTCTGGGCTCCGCCCCGAAGGGGACGCGTAGCTCGTCGGCCACCATGCCTCCCCACGGACCGCTCGCCGGGCCGAAGCCGTAGGCGGCCAGCGTGGAGCTGGTCGTCGTGGCGCACTTGGACGTCAGGCCTCGTCGACATGGTTCGCAGGTGCCGCAGGAGACCGCCCACGGCACAACGACCGTCTGGCCGACACGAACGTGCTGCACGCCGCTTCCGACTGCGAGGACCTGCGCGACGCACTCGTGGCCGATCGCGAACGGGCCCCTGAACGGCACGCGCCCGCAGATGCAGCCGACGACCGGGTCGATGGCCCGTACCGCGATGCCGGCTTGCAGCAGGCGCGACACCGGGCGGTGGATCGGAACGGTGTCGCCGTCACAGCGTGCAGCGATGAACGGCCGCACGATCGCATCGCCAGGATCTCTGAGGATCGGCGCGTCACGATCGCGCCACGCAAGCCTGCCGCTGCGGATGAACGCGAGCTCGCGCACGTGGACCATTCTCCTCGGATCGGCGGCTTCGGAAGCCGCTCAGCTGTGGTCGGTCGCGCGCGCCGACTCGGCGGGGTCGACCGTCGCTGCCCAGCTGCCGAGGAGCTTCAGTGCCTCCTCGGAGCGCGAGCCGGGCTCGGCGGTGTAGGTGAAGAGCGTCAGCCCGGGGTCTGCGGCGAGGTCGAGCCGGTTGTAGGTGAGGTGGAGGTCGCCGACGACGGGATGGTTGAAGTGCTTGACGCCGGTGTTGTGGAAGCGGACGTCGTGCGCCGCCCAGCGGGTGCGGAAGGCCTCGCTCTGCGTGGCGAGCTCACCGACCAGGTCCGAGAGCTCGCGGTTGTGCGGGTCGCGGCCCGCGGCAGAGCGCAGGATGGCGACGGATTCGCCGGCGACGCGCTCCCAGTCGCCGAACGTCGCCTCGGCCCGCGGGTCGAGGAAGACGAACCGTGCGGTGTTGACCGGCCGCGCGGGCGCGGCGTACAGCTCGGAGAACAGCGCGCGGCCAAGGTCGTTGGCGGCCAGGAGATCGAGGCGCTCGTTGCTCACGAACGCGGCGGCGCCGGTGATCGCGTCGAGGGTCCACTGGATCTCGGGCCGGACGTGCGGCTTGGCCTGGCGCCGGCGCGGGCGCGACGGGGTCGGTTGTGCGGCACGGGCGAGGTCGAAGAGGTGGGCGCGCTCGGCGTCGTCGAGCCCGAGCGCCCGCGCCAGCGCGTCGAGCACGCTGTCGGAGACCCCGTTCGCGTCTCCGCGCTCCAGACGGGTGTAGTACGGCACGCTGACGCCGGCCAGGACGGCGACCTCCTCGCGGCGCAGGCCGGGGACGCGCCGGCTGCCGTAGGAGCGCAGCCCGGCCTGCTCGGGCGTGATCCGGGCGCGGCGGGAGGTGAGGAACTCGCGGATCTCCTGCTTCGTGTCCACGCGCCAAGCGTAGACCCGGCTGTCCGCGCCTGGGAGACCCTGCCAGTACCTCTCTCAACAGGGACTCCCACCTTCGCGAGATCCGCGCTTGGCTGAGAGCCACCTTCAACGCCACCAAGGAGCCACAGCTCATGAAGCACATCTCACTCGGCGGACTTGACGTCTCCCGCATCGGACTCGGCACGATGGCGATGTCCGGCTACTACCTCGACCCGAGCAGCAGCGACGCCGAGTCGATCCGCACCATCCAGCGAGCAGTCGACTTGGGCGTCACCCACATCGACACCGCCGAGATCTACGGCCCGTACGCCAACGAGGAACTCGTCGGCCGCGCGCTCGAGGGTCGGCGCGACGATGTCGTGGTCGCGACGAAGTTCGGCCTGGTCTCACACGCCGGCGCGGGCCCGGGAGTGCTCGACAGCAGCCCGGCGAACATCCGGACCGCGGTCGAGGGCTCACTGAAGCGGCTGGGGACCGACCGCATCGACCTCTACTACCAGCACAGGGTCGACCCCAACACGCCCATCGAGGACACCGTCGGCGCCTTGGCCGAGCTGGTGGCCGAGGGGAAGGTGCTGCACGTCGGCCTGTCCGAGGCGAGCGCCGAGACGATCCGCCGCGCCCACGCCGTGCACCCGATCGCCGCGCTGCAGACCGAGTACTCCCTGTGGACCCGGGACCCGGAGGCCGAGCTGCTCCCGCTGCTGCGCGAGCTCGGCGTCGGCTTCGTGCCCTACTCGCCGCTCGGGCATGGCTTCCTCACCGGGACCATCCGCTCCTCCGAGGAGCTGAGCGACGACGACTGGCGCAAGACCAACCCGCGCTTCACCGAGGGCAACCTCGAGAAGAACCTCCGCATCGTCGACGAGGTCCAGGCCGTCGCTTCGGAGGTCGATGCCTCACCGGCCCAGGTCGCCCTGGCCTGGCTACTCGCACAGGGCGACGACATCGCCCCGATCCCCGGCACCAAGCGCGTCTCCCGCGTCGAGGAGAACACCGCTGCCGACGGCATCGTCCTGAGCGCGGAGCAGATGCAACGGCTCGACGATCTCACCCCGGCCACCGGCGAGCGCCACGACGAGGCGAACATGGCCGCGGTCGACCGCTGACACGTCTCTGCGGTGTCGCGCTCTGTGTCACCAGCGGACTGGGCCGCGGCGATCGATCAACCGACCCGTACCGGCTTCGGGGCTCTCGGTCGCCAGGGTGACGATCGCGTCCGTGCCTTCGGCCACGGTCTGAGGCCCGGTGTGTCCGTTGAGATCCGTGGCGGTGTAGCCGGGGTCGGCCGCGTTGACCCTGACGTCGGGCAGCGCTCTCGCGTACTGGGTGGTGAGCATCGTGACGGCGGCCTTGGAGGCGGTATAGAGCGGAGCAATCGGCTTGGATTCGACACGGTCGGGGTCGTGGGTGAGGGCGAGCGAGCCCATCCCGCTGCTGACGTTGATCACGGCAGGGTGCTCAGAGCGTCTGAGCAATGGCAGAAACGCGTGCGTGACACGCACGATCCCGGCCACGTTCGTGTTGAAGATCTCGGTGGCGTCTGGCCCGGCGAGCGCTTCGGCCGGGAGGTGCGAACCGACGATCCCGGCGTTGTTGATGAGCACGTCGATGCGGCCCTCGTGAGCCTCGATGTCCTCTGCGGCACGGGCGACAGATTCATCCTGTCCCACGTCGATGGGCACGAATCGAGCGCCGAGCTGATCCGCCGCCGTCTGGCCGCGCTCGGGGTCGCGGGCGCCGATGAGGACTGTCTGGCCGATCTCGATGAGGCGACGAGCTGTCTCGTAGCCGAGGCCCTTGTTGGCCCCGGTGATGAAGGTGATGGTCATGCGATCACTCTCGGTCACCATCGGGCCCGCAACCAGAG